>Ga0214472_10007932_pt1 | contig 11077 bp, 14 predicted proteins | sample RVTome_6_FD_207662 | JGI IMG/M metagenome (GOLD analysis project Ga0214472, IMG submission 207662) | Soil microbial communities from uranium-contaminated site in the Upper Colorado River Basin, Wyoming, United States - RVT140D175 | ecosystem: Environmental > Terrestrial > Soil > Contaminated >...
TCGACACTCCCCGCGACGAGCGTCGCTGCACGATCGCACGGATCTGAAGGATCGGCCCAAGCGCCATGAGGACTGCCCAGGTAGCGGCGGCAACGGCGAGCACAGTCGTTAGCACGGCAACCTCCAGTGAAGAGGAGAAGGTGCGCGCTCTGCTTGCCGGGCTGCGCTCGGCCCGAACGAGACGGACGAGGAGCGCCCGCGCAGCCACGACAACTATACGGCGCGTGGGTGCCAGGGATCGCGGCTCTGGCTACCGGTCTCTGCTACTCGGTCTGCAGGGCAGACGAGAGGCGAGTCTCATGGCAAGCTTCTAGTAGCGATTTTCGAGACCGGCGAGCGAGTGCCCACGAGCCGTCGAGGCATGTACAGGCGCGTTTTCTACAACGACAACGCGGGCCGGGTCCACCAGGGGTCTACGAGCTGTCATCTCGGGTCACCGAGAGTCACCCTCAGTCGGGAGACTCGGCGGAACAGAGCGGCCTGAGGTGACTGGCGGTGACCCGACGCGAAAGGCGCCCATCACTCTTAATGAAGGGGTCCCCGGTTCGAGTCCGGGCGTCGGCTTCGTCGGACTTGCAAGGTGAGATCGACGCCATAAGCAGTAGCGAACGACTCCCGCCGCGCGCCCGTACGATGGAGAGATGCCGGTCGACGTCCAGACCGAGATCGAAATCGACCGACCCCGGAGTGAAGTCGCCGCTTACGCGTCCGACCCGGACAATGCGACAACCTGGTACGAGAACATCAAAGCCGTCGAATGGAAATCCCCGAAGCCGGCCGGGGTCGGCTCCAGGATCGCCTTCGTCGCTCGGTTTCTCGGACGCGGGCTTGCCTACACCTACGAGGTCAAGGTGATGATCCCCGGTGAGCGGTTCGTGATGAGCACGATCGAGGGACCGTTTCCCATGGAGACGACCTACACCTGGGAGGACACCGCAAGCGGCGGTACCAGGATGACGCTTCGAAACCAAGGAGAGGCGTCCGGATTCTCCAAGGTTGCGGCGCCGATGATGGCCGTTGCGATGCGTCGCGCCAACCGCAAGGACCTCGCGCGGCTCAAGACCATCCTGGAGGCGCCCACGCGCTCCTGACAGATGCGGGCGCCGCGCAGGTTCAGGCGCAGCACGAGAGGTAGGCGACCTGGCGGTCGAACGTCTGGGCGGCGAGCTTGAGCCCCTCGCTCATCGTCAGGTAGGGCGCCCAGGTACCGACAACCTGGTCGATGGTGAGTCCGAATTGAACTGCGTAGACGGCGGCGAGAATGACGTCGCCGGCGCCCTCGGAGACGACGGTCGCGCCGACGATGCGCCGCGACGATCGCTCGATCACGAGCTTGACGATGCCGCGGGTGTCGCGCTCGACGATCGCCCGCGGGACGTGCTCGAGCGGGAGCGTCCGGCAGGAGCAGTCGATCCCCTGCTCGTTGGCCTGCTCGTCGGTGAGCCCGACGGCGGCGATCTGCGGGTTGGTGAAGGTGATGCGCGGGAGGGCGGAGTAGTCGATCGTCCGCTCGCCGTTCGTGAGCGCGTTCTCCGCTGCGATCGCGCCTGTGGCCGCCGCGACGTAGACGAACTGGGGTGCCGGGGTGACGTCGCCGGCGGCGAAGACGCTCGGGTTGGTCGTCCTCTGCGTGGGATCGACGGCGATCTCGCCGAGCTCGTTCGTGAGGATCGCGGCCTGGTCGAGCGCGAGCAGGGCGGTATTCGCCCCGCGTCCGGTGGCGATCAGAAGCTCGTCCGCCGTGAAGCTGCGAGCGCTCGCGTGCACGACCTTCTCGCCGCCGATGCGCTCGACCCGCTCGACGAGCGCCCCCGTGACGACCTCGATCCCCTCGTCCGCGAAGACTCCGGCGATGACCTCGCTCGCCTGCGGTTCCTCGAAGGGAGCGATCCGGTCGAGCGCCTCGATCAGCGTCACCTGGGTCCCGAGCCGGGCCAAGAGCTGGGCGAACTCGAGGCCGACGTAGTTCCCACCGACGACGATCAGCCGCGAGGGGAGCTCGGTCAGCTCGAGCGCCGTGGTCGAGGTCAGGTAGCCGGTCTGCTCGAGGCCGCCGATCGGCGGAACGGTGGGCGAGGCCCCGGTGGCGATCAGGTAGCTCTCGGCGGGAAGCGGCGCCCCGTCGACGAGGAGCGTGTCCGGATCGGCGAAGCTCGCCGTCCCGTGGACGAGCTCGAAGCCGTAGTGGTCGACGAGGTCGAGGTACTTCTCCTGACGGAGCGAGCGCACGAGCTCGTCCTTGCCGCCGACGAGCGCCGCGAGGTCAATCCCATCTGCAGAGGTCTCGACGCCGGGGAACGGGTTGTGGGCGGCGCGGTGGCGGTGGGCGGCGGCGGCGAGTTCCGCCTTGGAGGGGATGCAGCCGACATTGACGCACGTGCCGCCGACCGTGCCGCGCTCGACCATCACCACCCTTGCGCCCAGCTCGGTCGCGTGGATGGCTGCCGAGAAGGCAGCCGAGCCGGAGCCGACGATGGCGAGGTCGTAGCCGTTCCGGGTGCTCATCGAGTTCCTCCTCGTGCTTTGTCAGGTATCGCTTGCGGGAACGCGGGAAAATAGATTAGAATTCCCTTATATCAGAAAGGAGTCACATGATGCAGCCAGCACCCTTCCGCCTGCCCGACGCCCCGGCGCGGACGGACCTCGTCGCCAAGTACTTCCGCGGCCTCGGCGACCCGATCCGGCTCCGCATCCTCCAGCTCCTGCGCGAGGAGGGCGAGCTGACCGTGGGCGAGCTCGTCGAGCGGCTTTGTATGGCCCAGCCGAAGGTCTCGAACCACCTCGCCTGTCTGCGCTGGTGCGGCTTCGTCGAGGCCCGGCGCGAGCACCGCGCCGTCTACAACCGCATCGCCGACGAGCGCGTTGCCGAGATCGTCGACCTCGCCAACGCCCTCCTCGAGGACAACGAGGAGCACATCGCCGCCTGCTGCCGCATCGACGAGCGGGCCTGAGGAGCTAAACGGGGAAGAGGCGGGCGAAGGCGTCCGCGAAGACACCGAGCGCGACGAACCAGGCGCCCACGATGAGGAGTACGCGCCCGCCCCAGCGCTTGACGGCGCCCGCGCGCGCCTCAATCGCCGCGACGGTCCGCTCCTGCGCCGTGGCGATCGTGAGCGCGAGCCCGAACATGAGGACGACAAGCGTGAGCGCGGCAACGAGGAAGGCCGCGAACGCCGCCGCGAACCCGCCGACCGTGAACGACTGCCCGGCGAGACCCGCCAGGATCGGCCCCGTTCAGCCAAAGCCGGCGAGCAGGTAGCCGAAGCCGAAGAGCGCGAAGCCCGCGAACGGCCGCCGCCGCCTGAGCTGCGCCTGGCGCCGGAGGAAGCCGTGCGCGGCCGGCTCGAAGCGCCGCAGGGAGATCGGCAGGCGGTCGAGCTGGATCAGCCCGAGGACGATGAGGAGGGCGCCGACGCTGATCCGGATCGCGCGCCCCGCCGTGCTCGTGAAGGTCACGTCGGCGAAGAGCGCTGCGCCGCCCGCGGCGATTCCGGCTCCGAGGAGGACGAGGAAGGCGGAGGCGCCGAGCGCGAGCGCGGCGGCGAAGCGGACTGCGGCGGCGATCGTCCCATCCCTGGCTCGCGTGCCGGCGGCGGGTGAGCGTGCAAGGATCGAGACGAGGAGCGGAAAGGAGCAGGGCGAGAAGAAGGAAGCGACGCCGGCGCCGAGGGCGACGGCGAAGAGGCCGGCCCCCGTGCCCGCGGGCAGGTCCAGGCGGGGGTAGAAGACGTAGCCGACGTAGCCGATGAGCGCGGCCGTGACCGTTGCGACGGCAAGCCCCGCGTAGCGAGCCGCGCCTGCTCTGCCCCTGAGGTCGTGCACGACCTCGAGGCTAAAGATTCCAGTAACTGGAAGGTCAAGCCCGCTACCCTCGGGTCGTGGCGAGGACGAGGAAGACAGCCAGCGGTCGCGAGTCGTTGCGGATCGGCGAGCTCGGCCGCCGGCTCGATCTCAACCCGAAGACGATCCGCTACTACGAGCAGATCGGCCTGCTGCCGCCTGCCGAGCGCTCAGACTCGGGCTACCGGCTCTTCAGTCGACAAGACGAGGAGCGGCTCCGCTTCATCGCGAGCGCCCGTCGCGTCGGGTTCGGCCTCGGCGAGATCAAAGAGGTTCTCGCGCTCCGCGAGCGGGGTCAGGCGCCCTGCCGCTACGTGAGTGAGACGATCGAGCGGCGCCGGAGCGAGATCGACAGCCAGCTCGCCGATCTCCGTCGCCTCAAGGGCGAGCTCGACGAGCTCAGCGAACGGGCGCGAACCCGGCCGCCGGCGGGCGAGCAGGCCGGCTACTGCCACATCCTCGAGGCTGAGACGGGTCGGTGACAGCGTGAGACTACGGCGGCCGCGCTGCTGCAGCGCGGCCGCCGCGTGGGAGGGAGGCCAAGCACCCGGTCTCTGCGATCGCAGACGGGTGGCCTGGAAGCGAAGGACGTCTCCGCTCGCTTCCTCAGACCCGAAACGCTCCCCGGGGATTCGTCACACTCGAGAAACTAGAGGAGGATGCGGAGGGCGAGGTCCGCCGGGCACCCACGTGCGACGAGATCCGCAGCGCCCTCGAGGTCGACGTCGACCCGGCCCGCGAGCACGACGCAGTCGGGGCTGTCGCACCCGGCGCGATTCAGCTCCGCGAGCCGGCAGCGGATGAGTGAGAGGATCGCCTGCTTGTCCAGGCTCTCGAACTCGTCGGCGCTCACGGCGCCCTCGCAGCATGTCAATCTGGTTCCCGGCATCCGGTTCTTCGACCTTCTACCGGCGCTGGGGATTCGCGACCTCGCTGGCGCGCCGCGCTAGGCTGGGCGCGAGCAAAGACAGTGGACACGCGCGACCTCCTCGCCACCGAGCCTCCGCCGACCGGCAACGGCGAGGAGCAGACAAAGGTAGGGGTGCGCCTCTTCGGCCCGATCGAGGTCGAGCACGCGGGGCGGGGCGTTGGACCTCGCCAGCTCGGCGGGAGAAAGGCGAAGCAGCTCTTGGAGATCCTTCTCCTCGCGCGCGGCCGCGACACGGGTGCCGACTCGAGACGTTTGAGGGTCTCGCTCGTCCCGACGACGTGCTCGCGTGTCAGACTCCGATGCTCTTAGACACTTGGTTGCGAACGAGGCGGGTTGACCTCGTCGACGATTTTCGCGCTTGGTCGTCATCGATGGAAGACTCTTTTCCCATGACCGAGGGGGAACGTTGGACCCGGGGGGCTCTTCTCGAGCTCCGCACCGCTCGCTACACGATCCCTGCGTGGCGAAGGTTTCTCGCCCGGGCACTGGAGCGAGCCGGCGATGGGCGGCGTTGGAACAGGCGCGCCCACGGTCAGGCGCTTGTGCTGTTCGGCGTCGGACTCGCGACCTGGGCTGCCGTCGGCCTCGCAGGTTACCCGGTGCTGGCTGCGGTCGGCGGTTTCTGGTGGCTGCTGGTGGCCCTCATGCTCGACTGGCACCTCGGCATGCTCGAGCGGGCGGACGGGCGCCGCCTGCAGGGGCTCGGCGTTGCCAACGTCGTCACGCTGACCCGCGCGGGCGTCGTTCCGGCCCTGCTCGCACTCTCGCCCACGGCACTCGCCGTCGCTCTGCTCGTTGCCGGTGCCAGCGACGTCCTCGACGGCTGGTGGGCCCGAAGACGGGACGAGGTGACGCGCCTGGGGTTCTGGCTCGATGGCACGATCGACACCCTCGTCCTCGGCGTCGGCGTAGCGGCGGCGGCGCGAGTGGGGCTTGTGCCCAGCTGGATCGCTGGCCTCGTGGTCGTCCGCTACGCGTTCCCTTGGCTCGCAGTCGCGGGGCTGTACTTCGTGCACGCCCAAGGACCTCCGGGAGATGGACATGTCTCCGGCCGCATTCCCGGGGCCGCGCTCGTCGTAGGCGTCGCTCTCGCGGCTGTCCACCCGCCCGCAGGCGCGGGACTGGCGGCCGCAGGAGCGATCGGAGGCCTCATCGTGGTCTTTCTTACGACCGTGCGCTCGATGCAGCTTCGGGACTCCTCCGTCGCGGCTGGCGTGCGTGACCCTGGATTCATGACTGATTCATGACGCCGTCATATTGCGTCGAGGCAGAAGGCGCCCGGGTCCCGCTGACGCGCGAACACCACGCGAACACGCCGCGCGATTCCAGGTCCTCTTGAAGGCGGGCAGGCGCCTTGCGGGGCGCTACACGTATTCCTCGGCGGGGAAGGGCGCGTGGCGTCGCTCCTCGTGGCGCTCCCGCTCCGGGTCGGGGAGAAACCAGCGCTCGGCGATCGCGGTCGGGACGACGGCAGACAGAACGACCACCGTGACGAGCAACGAGAACTGCGTGCGATCGATGATCCCGGCGTTGAGCCCGAAGAGCGCCGAGATCGTCCCGAACGTCAGCCCTGTGCTCATGAGCAGCGTCGAGAAGGTGGCGTGGCGTGGGGCCGCGCGCCGGGCGAGCGGGAAGACGAAGCCGAGCTTGGGCAGCATCTTCGCCGCGAGCAGCGCCGCCAGCAGCCCGAGGTTGGCGAACACCGCGCCGAGCGAGACGTTGAGCCCGCCCTTGAGGAAGAAGAACGGGGTCAGGAAGGAGAAGGCGACGATGCGCAACCGCCGCTGCTCTTCGCGGTGCTCCTCGTAGTGCTGGCTCATGACGAGCCCGAGCACGAACGCAGGGAGGACGGCGTGCCCGTTCGATGCGTCTGCGAGCACCATCAGGACGAGCAGGCTGACGAACACAAGCTTGATCTCGGGCTCGATCACGCGGTCGCCGTAGCGGCCGAAGAACCAGGGCGCAATCCGCGGCAGCAGCAGGACGAGCGCGAGCGAGACGACGAGAAAGGCCGGGAACCAGAGGTTCGGCTTGAGGAAGATCGCTGAGAGCGCGAGCGCCGTGCAGAGGTCGGTGACGAAGGTCGCGCTCATCAGCAGCTTGCCGATCCGCGTGTCGCTCAGGTCGCGCTCGACGAGGACGGTGTAGACGACGGCGAGCGAGGTCGTCGAGAGCGCTGTGCCGGCGATCAGCGATGCGCGGCCCGACCAGTCGAGCCCGAGGTAGCAGACGAGCGTCGCCACGACGAACGGTCCGGCGAAGGAGGCGACGCCGAGACCGACGGTCGCCTTGGCGCGGTCGCGCATGTAGTCCGTATCGACCTCCATCCCGGCGAGGAAGGTGAGGACGATCGAGGCGAACGAGGCGATGAAGTCGAGCCACTGCTGCGACTGGAGGTCGAACACGTTCCCGGCGACGACCCCGAGCGTCAGCTCGATCAGCGCCACTGTGACGCCGAGCTCGACCGAGGCCATGCTCGCGACGAGCACGACGGCGGCGAGGACGGCGGCGAGTTGAATCGGCTCCACGGCGATACCTCCACTTCGCGTCTGGTTGACGTTCGGTAGAGGCCATCAGCCCCGAAGGGCGGTTGGGCGCGGAGCCTCATCGCGCGTACGAGCAGTCCCACTCTAGCCGCGGCCGAACCGGTCGTGCGGGTCGGCTGTTGGCGTCGGCCGCGGAGGGTGAACAGCGTGATCTTCTGCGATGTCCAGGCGCGGCGGCACCCTGGCGCCTGAGTTGACAACATCCGAGACGTCCACCAGCCGTCCACCGGGTTGTCCTCTCCAGTCACCTCCAGTCCGCTCCAGTCCGGCGACTCCCGCATGACAAGCGGCCTGGAGTGACTCGAACGGACTGGGGCGGACATCGGTTCATCACTCATAATGAAGGGGTCCCCGGTTCGAGTCCGGGCGTCGGCTTCTCGTGATTTGCAGGCGAAAGACGCCCTGCCTTCAAGCGGCGCACCGACGCCGTGCGAACACGACGCGAACACCCGGTGAGACGCTCCCGCGTTCTCTCGGCAGGCCGGCGAGCTATGGGTAGGCGTCCCCAGGCCAGCCCTTTCTAGGATCTACGTCCATGAAATGGATGATCACTGGCGGCCCGATCGACCACGCAGAGCCGGGCGTAGACGGTCGGGGCTGGATCTGGGAGTTCAGGCGTGCGGGTGAATTCCGCCGCATCTTTGTAGAGATTTCGGGCACTGCCCTCGCGAGCAAATCGGGGCTCGCTGAGGAGACTGCAGAGGCAATCTCGACACGCGGCGGAAGCGTTGTCGACCGCTGGCTCGACGTGCCTGATCCTCCTCGGGTGATCAAGTGCAGCACCGCGGGCTGCCGTCCGGCCGAATGATCCGAGCCGCATGACGAGCGGTGATGCCCTGCTCGCAGCTTTGAAGCAGCTCGCGGAAGCTTCCTTCCCACAGATCTTCGATCCGGCTCAAGCGCTCAAGGTCGCCGGTCTGCCTTCGCGCGGCTTTTTTCCGGCGCTTCTGGTTCCGGCATGCCATCCGGCCAGCGCGGCGGCCAAGGACGCCCTAGCGGGCGATCCAGACTTGCGCGGTTTTCACGAGGCAGGGGACACGGGCGTCTTCGTGACCTCGAGCCTCGGGACTGGATGGCGGCTGACCGCCGAACAGCTTGTACCTTCGATCATCGGTTCAGCCGCGAATCGGGTCCTGGCCGACTCCGACTCGGTACCAGGCCCCGAGGAACTCGTTGTTGCCGCTGAGGAGGTTTTAGGAGAGTTTCGACGTCTCGTGCGTGGCGAAGAAGTGCCTGCGACCACGCTGGTGGCGTTCGAGGGCTTTGCGGTCGGCTCCGCACGGATCGAGCTTCCCTGGGGCGTCCTGCGCGCAGCCCGCGAGTTTGAGTGTCGGATTCCGACTTTCGCCACAGACGATCCCACGGCGGTGCTGGTATTGCGCGTTCCCAACCGCGTCCGCCTCGGCGACGCGGATGACGCCTCCTTCTTCGACCAGGACTCAACCGCTCGGCTAAAGCTTGTCGTCGAGCAGCTGCCGCTTGCGCTGCTGCTTGCTATCGAGCGTCCGGATTTCGTCGTTGCAGACTGGCTATGGCAGACGCACCTTCTACCGGCCCAGGCCGGCTGGGGCTTCGCAGGACCAGGATCCCCGAGACTCTTTCCAAGAAGAACAGGCGCGCCTCTCAATTCAAACGAGATTGCGCAGTTACAGGAGTGGTCGGTGCGGGTCGCTGACCACTACGACCCGTCGATCCACGTTGCGGTGCGACGGATACGAACCGCCATACGCGAGAGGGTGGATGCCGAAGACGCGGTCATCGATGCGGTTGTCGCGTGGGAAAACCTGTTTGGACACGGCGGGCAAACGGAGGTGATCTTTCGGGTGACGACCGCTTTGGCGATTCTGTTGGAGCAGGATGTGAGAAGACGCTCGCAACTCCGCAGCCGCCTCAGCAAGGTGTACGGCGTCCGAAGCACAGTCGTTCACGGTGGTGAACTCCAGCCGAGAGACGACCTGCAGAGACGTAAGGAGCTCGCGATCAAGACGGCCGTCGCCGCGTTGCGCCGGCTCTTCAGAGACCGGCCAGAGTTGATCCACGATCGACAGCGCGGCTTACGCTTGATTCTCGGCGAGTAGCGGGGGGAATGAAGCTGGCCGGCGGGCATCGCCGATCGAGTCCTCGATCGTGATGCCTCGTCTCGATCGCCCGTCCCGGAAGACGTGTTGGTACGTCCTCGCTGTGAAGCCGGGATCTGCGTGGCCAAGGTGCTCGGCGACCTCGTTCACGGTCCAGCCCGCATAGATGAGTAGGGTTGCGCACGTGTGGCGGAGGTCATAGGGACGAAAGTACGAGACACCCGCCGCCGCGAGCGCGGGGACCCAGACGCGTTGGCGCCAGTTTTGCCGTCGGTGGTAGCCGCCACGGGCGTCTGGGAAGACGAGCGACCGTAGCGGCGGGCGGCCCGCGAGAGAGGTAGAGCTCCGCGAGCTCACGCCCAACGGGTCCGAAGAGCTCGGGCTCCCGTGTCCGGCCGGACTTCGTCACCGACAGCTGATCGGCTGAAAGGGCTCGGCCGACGAAGATGCGGTCGCGTGGACGGCCGCGGTCGTCGAGGAAGTCACCGAACTCGAGGGCGAAGATCTCGGCGGGACGGAGACCTTCGTACGCGGCGAGGCTGACGATGGCGGCATCGTCACGGCCGAGGACGCGGCGAATCGCCTCGACGGTCTCGGGCGGACGGGCATGGATCTTCTGCGCGCGGACGTGACGGAGCCGCGGGACGCCGACAACGGGGTTGGCTGCGATCCGCCGCCACTCGACCGCTCTGCGGAAGATTCCCTGGAGCACTCCGAGGGTCCGGTTGACGGTGGGAGGGTTCGCGCCCGCCCCCGAGATCGCAGCGACGTAGCCGTCGATCGTCTCGCGGGAAACACCCCGGAGCCGATGCGATCCGAGGTACGGGAGGATCCATCGGTCGAGCACGTAGACGTATGTCGAGAGCGTTCCGCGCCGGAGGTACACGACGGCGTACTTCGCCCACCACTCTTCGATGAGCTCGCTTACGAGTTGGTTCGACCCCCTGACTTCGGACGCGAGCTGCCCGAGCTGCTGGGCTCGGCGAATCGACGCCTCGAAGAGGCGCGCATCGCCTTGGGAGTCGAACGTCGCCTGGCGGTTGGCCCCGCGCCGCCCGCCCTCACGCCACCGGACGACGAAGCGGACTTGTCCCTCGCGCGTTCTTCGTCGGTGGATGCTCATGAGCCTTCGAGTGAGCGTAGGCGAGTCGCGAACAATTCGGAAGATGTCTTTGTCGGACGCGTCCGTTTCGGTCGTAGGTCCCGTACAGGGGCGTCCCGATGTCGCTCGATGAGCCGTTCGACATCGACGCCCCTGAACCGAACAGCGCGTCCGAATCGGACCGCCCGGAGCTCGCCCGCCGCGACCAGCCGCCGAACCGTACGCTCGTGGAGGGCCAGCCGGCGAGCTACTTCACGGGTTGAGACCAGGGAGTCCAGCTCGGGTCCCGGGGCGCTCAACTGCCCCAGCACGGCAGAGCGACGTTCTCGAGGCAGGTTCATGCATGAAGAAAGGTCGATCCTCAGCGCCTTCCGGTACGCCGTCTTCCCTCCAAACTCTCACATCGCCCAGCCATCGATTCATTGTCTCTTGTCCATTTCCACGGTCATATTCGTACAGTCTTCACCGCATCTACACCCCCCCACCCGCCGGCACCGCACCACCCACACCCGCCTATGTTGTGTGTGGGTGGTGCGGGGCAAATCAGGGACGAAGTCCCTGCATTTAGGCGAGTGGGCGG
>Ga0214472_10007933_pt1 | contig 11077 bp, 9 predicted proteins | sample RVTome_6_FD_207662 | JGI IMG/M metagenome (GOLD analysis project Ga0214472, IMG submission 207662) | Soil microbial communities from uranium-contaminated site in the Upper Colorado River Basin, Wyoming, United States - RVT140D175 | ecosystem: Environmental > Terrestrial > Soil > Contaminated >...
ATGCCCCATGCGCATATCCACACGCCACGTCTTGCCGCCGTCCAGGACGACTACCTGGCCCTTTGCTTTTTCTGCCGCGTGGCCTTCGACCTCGGATGTCGAGGGGAAAGCCATGCCGATGGCGTCCTGGTCGGGGGTCCGGCTGATCCAGCGCATGCATATCGGCGCCTGCGATGGCCGGTAGCGGATATAGTCGGCGGTGCCGTCACGGCGCTTCTGCAGCGTATGGGCGAAGCCATCGTCTCCGGGTTGCATGGCAATGGTGAAAACAATTTCCGGATCAAAGGCGAGCCCGGGCTTGAGCGTGTGATGAATCGACGGATCGTTGGCCAGCTCCGCCACGAATTCCGCATATCCGGGCTTCGGAGTAATGTGGCCGGGAATCGAGCGGCGCACGCGCACCGCATCTGCGGCATAGGGTGCGGTGTAGTGCAACTCGCCGTAATCGTCCGGCCGGAAATTGGCGTGGCCAAGATACATCAGGTCCATCGGCGTCTTCTTGAGGTTTTCCACGGTAAGCGACGCGTCGATCAGGGCCGAGCCGGCCAGTAGCGCGATTTCCGCCGTGGCCCGATAGTTCGAGGCGAAAGCGACCGTATGCCGGTAGGCGCCGCCGACGGTCAGCCGTTTTTCCGCTTCGTCCAATTCGAGCCATGCGTACTGGAAAGGCGCATTGGGCAGTTCGCCGTGGAGCGGGTGCCGGTCGGCGGGGCCGGGCGCGCCCATACCGGTAATGCCGCAGTGGATGAAAAAGGCGCCGTAGGTTTCCAGATAGGTGGCGGTGGCGACCGGCTCTTCGAACATCGATTTCATCGTCAGGTCGCGCCCGTCGAAAATCGCCCGCCAGATCTGCTGGCCCTTGAATGGCAGCACGATGATTTCGCCACGCGTGTTCTTTGCCCGCAATGCCTCAATGCCGGAATCGTAGCGGAAAGTGGACACCGCGAATTCGCCCATGCGGCAAAGAAGCCGCTCACTCTCGCCGAACATGGATTTGTGAAGGCTGAATCTTGCGGACATGGAAAATGCTCGCCGGTCAGCGAATCCGTTTACCGGTCGTCGCGTCGAACACGTACAAGTGTTCCCGCCGCAGGGCCACGCCGATGGCGTCGCCCTGATTGCCGTTGAAGTCCTTCGGCGCTTTCACGATCAGTTTGTCATGGCCGTTGTCGACCGTGACGAGCGTGTGGTCGCCGATGAGCTCGCTGGTGTAGATCACGCCTTTCAAGGTTCCCCTGGCAGGTGCGACCACGCTGCAATCCTCCGGCCGCACCCCCAGGATCGCCTTGTCGACTCGCCCGCCGACCGGCGCCTCGATCCTTGCGCCGTTCGTCCGGAAATGCCGGCCCTCGAGGCTGCCGCGCACAGTGTTCATCGGCGGCGAGCCGATGAACTGGGCAACGAAGAGGTTGGCGGGATCGTTGTAGGTTTCCGCGGGTGTCGCCAGTTGCTGAAGAACTCCCCGCTCGAGGATCGCTACCCGGTGAGCCAGCGTCATGGCCTCGATCTGGTCGTGCGTTACAAAGATCGTGGTGGTGCCGAGTGTCTGTTGCATGTGCTTGAGTTCAGCCCTCATGTAGCCGCGCAGTTTCGCATCCAGATTCGACAGGGGTTCGTCCATGAGAAAGACCGACGGCCGGCGGATGATGGCGCGCGCCAGCGCGACGCGCTGCCGTTGGCCGCCGGAAAGTTCCCGCGGGTAACGGTCGAGAAGGTCTTCGAGCTGCACTTGCGCCGCCGCCTCGCGAATGGCGCTGTTCATTTCCGCCTTGGCGACTTTTCGGACCTTGAGCGGAAAACCGATGTTTTCGGCAACCGTCTTGTGCGGATAGAGCGCGTAGGACTGGAAGACCATGGAGATGTCACGGTATTTCGGAAGGACGTTTGTGACATCGCGATCGCCGATAAGGACGCGGCCGGCCGTGGCAGTCTCCAATCCCGATAGGATGCGCAGCGCCGTTGTCTTGCCCGATCCGGAAGCGCCAAGCAGAACCAGGAACTCGCCGGGCGCGATGTCGAGGTCGAATTCCTCGAGCACCTTCACCGTGCCGAAATATTTCTGGATCTTGTCGAACCTGACCGGGATTTTTGGACTGCCGGCTGCCATTCCCTACCCTTTCACCGCGCCCAAAAGGACACCCCTCGAGATAAACCGCGTCAACAGGATCGCCATCAGGATCACCGGAATGATCATGATGACGATGATGGCCGACATCTCCCACCAGAAAATTCCCTTCTCGCCGGCATTCTTCGCGGCCACCATGATCGGCATTGTCTGCACCTTGGCGTAGGCCAGGAACACGGCGAAGAGGTACTCGTTCCAGTTCAGGATGAGCGTAAGCAGCGTCGTGGCGGCCAAGCCGGGCCGCGTCAGCGGCAGCACGATCTCCCAGAAGATGCCGAGGCGCGTGGCGCCGTCGAGTTGCGCCGATTCTTCCAGCTCGATCGGCAGATTGGCGAAAAAGTCGTGCATCAGCCAAACGACAATCGGCAGGTTTGCCACTGCATAGACGATGATGAGCGCCAGATGCGTATCGAGCAATCCGACCGCCTGGAACATGATATAAATCGGAATGACCACCACAATCGGCGGCAGGATGCGCTGCGAGATGATCCAGAACAGGATATCGCCGTTGCCAAGGCTGCGCTTGAAGTGCTTTCCGAAAGCCCGCACAAGGAAGAAGAACAGGGCGAGCGCGACGGCTGACGATGCCCACCACGGCACGCCCGCATAGCTCGTCGCGAAAATAACCAGCACAGTTAGCCCGACGAACATCATGATGTTCCCGAACTTCGGCTTGTACTGGATGCGGGCGAGCGCATAGGCCGCCATAGAGCCGATGGCTATACAGAACGCTGTGGAAAAAATGCTAACAACGATGGAATTTGTAAATGCGTGATAAATTTTGCAGATCTGTGGATCCATCGGCTGGATTTCAGCCAACGGCGATATAATAACTGCAAAAGTATTATAGAAGAACAATCCAAATTGCCGGGCTATTCCTAAGAAGTTGCAGTTCGGCTCGGTGTTGAATTGTGTTCGCCAAGCGTCGAGGTCTGGCTGGAAATCCAAAAACGGAATGTAAAACGGACCCAGATTGACCGTTACCGCGTTCTTGAACGAAGTGATGATCACCCAATAGATTGGGAAGAGCACAAACAGCGACCAGACAATGAGAAGGAAGTGCGCCACCAGGCTCGCGGCGGGCGATATCTTGCCGACGGCGGGAGGCTCGAATAGGCGCTCCATCAGGCTGCGGTCGGCCTTGTCGAATTTGAACGACGCCGTACTCATCCGCGCGCCTTTCGCAACTGTCCCAGCACAACGTAGTTAAAGAACGACGCGCAGATCACCACCGTCAGTATCAGCAAGAGGTAGGCGATGGCCGCTGACGAGCCGAAATCATTCGCCCGCCATATGTAATAAGAGTGAAGCGTCATCGACTCGGTCGACGTTCCCGGTCCGCCGCCGGTCATGATGTTCGGAAGGTCGACGATCTTGAAGGCTTCGATCATGCGGATCAGAAGCACCGTGACGGCGACCGGGACGATTTGCGGCCAGGTGATCTCCCTGAATATCTGGACACTCGAAGCGCCGTCGACCTGTGCCGCCTCGACATGATCCCTGGGCACGTTTTCGAGCGCCGCCAGCATGCAGATGAAAATGAAGGGAATCCATTGCCAGGAGTCGCAGATCATCATGACGAAACGTGCGGACCATGCATCAGCTGACCAGATCCAACTTCCAATCCCGAATAGATTAAACAATGGCAGCAACGGACCTTTCGATGAATCAGCAACCATCCTCATCGCAAATCCAACTCCCAGAGGTGTGATCATTAGTGGGATGAAGAAAACCACGCGGAAAAAATTCTTTGCTCGGACTGGTTGTGAACAGAGAAACGCAAGTCCTAAGCCAATAACGAATTGCAGGGCACAACCTATGATCACATAGAACAGCGTAGTCAGCAGCGTACCGATGGGGTTTCCGGAAAGTAGGGTTGCGCCAATGACCCAAGCGAGAAAGATGGCCATGGCGGCGGATATGGCCCGACCGGCCATGCCGATCCACGTGGTGGTCTTCAGCGATCGGTAAAGCCACCAGAACACGGCCGCCGTTACCGCAATGAAGAAGACAAGGCCGAAAGCATCCATGGCCTCTATTTTTCCAAGAAAATGCACTTGCTCAGTGCCAATGAACTGTTTGTAAAAATTTTGGAGCCCAACGAAACGAAAACTCAATCCGTCGCCGGTGAACCTGACGCGGCTCAATGCGAAAACAATGGAATAAAAAGTCGGGAAGACGGCGAAGATCAGGATGAGGGTGACTGCGGGCGCGATGAAAAAAGTGCGCGAATGGCGGTCAAACCATTCCCCCCAGCTCTCGCTACGAGAGGAACCAGCCGGGGGAATCCCCGGCTGGCCAATCATGTCAGCTGCTGACATCGGCGGGTATTATTGGCCCGTGCCAAGCGCCAGGGCCTGGGCCTTGATCTGGGCGTCGCGACCGAAATCCTCGGTCACTTCTTCCCACCCGGCTTCGATGTTCTTCAGGGCCTCTTCCACGGTGGTTTCGCCAGCGAGGTAGCGAGCGATTTCGGTGTCGAGCACAACACTGGTATACTTGGCAGCTCCGGGGATCTTCATATCCGACGCCATGTTGAGGTTATTGAGTGCCCCGTTGATGGCCCCAATATAGTTCTCCGCCAGTTCTTTCGGCATGCCTGCCTTTTCCCACAGATCCGTACTCGCAAGCTGCGAATTGCGGTAGGGGTTGTATCCGGTCTCACCGATCGTCACGTCCACGCCCGATTGCGCGGCCTGGTTCATGTAGGAGAGGAAGGCATAGGCTGCGCTCTTTTTCTTCTGGTCAGCCTTGGCGTTGATCGCGCCGGCCCAGCCGCCGAAGGCAGCGAATGGCGCATAGTTGATGCCGTCGACCGAATGAGGCGCGTTCTCTTTTGTCACCGGCACAAGCTTGCCCGTCGCACGGTCTAGCACTTCTTTGGCACCCACAGCGCCGACAGCATAAAGCAAGCCCTTCACTGAGGCGGCATCAGCGCCGAGTTGAAGCGGCCCGGTATCGCCCCATTCAATGAACATGCCACAGCGGCCTGCCAAGTAGATTGGACGCATATCCGTAATGTCCAAATTCAGCTCTTCCGGGGGGCTGTACTTGCCGGTTTCCTTGTAGATCTCCAAGGCTTTCTTCCAGGCTTCGTTGTTGACAATTGGCTTCATCGTGGCACCATCGAAATGGAAGCCTTGAGCCGTTCCCATGGTCTGAACATAAGGTGCCGCAATCGTCTGGATGGCGAAGTAGGACTGGGCGTTGCGCTTCTTGAAAGAGCATAGGCCGTAGTCGGCTTGTCCATCACCGTTCATGTCCTGGCCATGGATCTTCGATGCCACATCGAGATATTCATCCCAGGTCTTGGGCGGCTGCAGGCCGGCCTTCTCCAGCACGTCCTTGCGGTAGTAGACCATCTGGAAGTCGCCATCGACCATCAGCAGCTTGGTCTTGCCGCCGATCTTCTGGCCGAAGTCGCGGAAGTAAGGCGCAACGTCGTCGAGATCGAGCTTGGTGTCCTTCTCGATATAGGGGGTCATGTCTTCGAGAAGGCCGGCGGCGTCGAGTTCCACGCCCCAGCCCGCGGCGAACACGCCGACGTCGATCGAGTTTGTCCCGGTCGACCAGTCATTCTGGATTTTCGGGAAGATTTCCGCGAACGGAACTTCCGTCACCACGATCTTGGCGCCGGTCGCGGCCTCGAATTCCTTGCCGCGCTCGGCAAGGCGGCCGGCGATAACGTAGCCCGGGCGCGTCAGGATGTTGACTGTTACCCCGTCAAATTCGCCGGCCACCGAAGCACCCGGAAGGGCGCCGAGAGCCACGGCTCCCGAAAGCAGACATACGGACTTCTTGTAGATGGACATACTTCTTCCTCCCTTGTTTTGTATTTTTGGCTGGCGCGGTAAACGCGGCCCGACTGATCGAACTATATAACGTCGTCGCCCGAGCGCCAGTAGCATTCTGCCGGGCCCCCGCAGAGGAGCCGCCTCAGGGCATATTGTTGAGGTCGAGTTCCGGTCGCGAATTGACTCGCTGGCCATATCGTTGCGCGACAGCGACACAGCGCAACCGAGATCAACAATTGTCGCGGACCCGGCGGTGGATGCCAGCGCAATTGCGCGTGCAATGTCGTGCGCAGCAGCGGATACCAGGATCCGCTTCCCTCCCAGACGCATGCAGCGATTTCCTCCCAAGGCGCGAATCGCAGTCGGCGTTGTGTTTATATGCGAATACTGTATTCATATATAAACCAAAACGCAATAGGAATTGACAGCGGCGCGATCACGTTGTCCGGAGGGGGTGGGATGGAGAGCGTCGTGAACATGCGAAAGGATCCGGAGGAGAAGTATCGGGCGCCCGCGCTCGACAAGGGGCTCGACATCCTCGAGTTCCTCTCCAGCCAGCCGCACGGCCTGACCCGGGCCGAGATCGTCAAATCGATCGGGCGCAGCCCCGGCGAGATCTACCGGATGCTCGAGCGGCTCGTCGCACGCGACTATGTAAGTCGTTCGGTCGAGGGCGACCGTTACGCACTGACCATGAAACTTTTTGTGCTCGGCAGCCAGCATCCACCGGTACGGCGCCTGGTGGCACGGGCGCAGCCGCTGATGGACCGGTTCACCGAGATGACGCAGCAGTCGGTGCATCTGGCGACGCCGGACCGCGGCGTCGCGGTCGTCGTGGCGCAGGCGAGCGGCCCGGCAAACTGGGAGTTCAGACTGCGCATCGGGGCACGCCTTGACCTGCTGAAGACGAGTTCGGGCCAGACATTAATGGCGTTTCAGAGCCCGCAGCGACGCGACGAAACATTGGCGATTTGGGGAGGCAACGGCCACAAGGAGGCGCTTGCCGATCTCGAACCGTCACTCGCTGAAATCCGGCGCAAGGGCTATCGCATCGGCGCCAGCTTGCAGCTCGTCGGCGTCCGCGACATCTCGGTTCCGGTATTCGGGCCATCGGGAGATGCAGTGGCGGTTCTGACCTGTCCCTATCTGCAGCGGGTCGACACCGAGACGGCAGATGCCGACACCACATTGAAGCACCTGCGCGGCATCGCCGACAAGGTTTCGATCACATAAGAACAGATACAGCCTTGCTGGCCGTTCAAGCAGCTCGTGCCGCGGCCGCATTTGATGTCGTACGCCACTTGGCCCAATTGTGGCTCCTGACGGACCGCAGAAAAGCGATTACGGCGGGCGAAAACCGCCTGCCGGAAACGGTGACCAGGCAGACGTTGCGCCAAATCTCGGGTCGTATCGCCGGACGCAGCTTCAGGCCGGGAATGACCGCGACGAATTCCGGGATGAAGCAGAATCCCAACCCGCCGGCCGCCAAGTTTTGAATCCATTCCTCGTTGTCGCTGGCAATGGTCACCTGCAGTTCCGCGCCTTGGGCCCTGCAAACTTGCAACAGATGTTTGCGAAATTCGCAATTGAGGCGAACCAGATAGTTTTGTCCATCCAGTTTCCTGATTGGAATTGTCGGGGAGTCGAGTAGTGGATGGCCGTCCGGCAAAGCTATGAAGAAGCGCTCCCGATACAGAGGCGTGGCGTCGAACCGTTTGGGGAACTTCTTGCTCATCGACATTATCGCAACATCGATTTCTCCCGTTTCCAGCAGCCCGCGGAGTTCCGTTGATGTAGATTCGAGTAGTTGCAGTCGGATTCCAGAATGGCGCACATTGAGATCGGCCAGCAGGCCGGTAAATTGCCGCGGGCCTATCGTGCACATGATACCCACTTTCACATAGGCTTCGTCCAGGCAAAGAAACTTCGATGCATCCGCCTTCGCAGCAGCCAGCTCCGTAATCATCGCGCGCAGGTGCGGTAGCACCAGGGTGCCGAGATCGGTCAGATGCGTGAGGTTGCGTTCGCGCCGAAGCAATATGCCGCCGAATTCATCCTCGAGTTGCCTGATCGCCCTGCTCAAAGCGGGTTGCGTAACATTGCATTTGGCGGCGGCACGTGTGAAATTTCGCGTCTCGCAGACTGCCAGAAAATAGCGAATTTGATGGATATCCATGTAATCCCAAAACTTGCGTCAAGTTCACCTCGACAGCGCCACGCGTCGGACAAAGCGATCCCTCTTCGCCTGCAAACATCAGTGAATAGCCAAATATGATGCGATGATGCGGGTTGGCTGGCGCGCACCCGCGCGTGCTATTTTTGAATCGCCCGATTTAGCAGTTCTTCCGCGATTTCGCTGTGCATCCGAATTATCCGTTCGGTTTGCTTCTGGTTCTGCTGTATGACCTCTCGAAAATAGTTGTTGAGCGCATCGGCGACGTTCTGCGGGGTAGTGCATTTCACGAGTTGTCCGAAAAATACCAGATTGGAATCGATGCTATACTTCATATTCCGAAGCGTTTCTTCATTATAAGAACGCAAGCCATCGCAAATCCGATTGTTCAAGCTTGATAGCGTGTCGAATGAAAATTCATTCAGTTGTGGGATCTGGGCCGCCGTTGCCGATTCCGGCGACCCCCCTGATTTTTCCAGTTCCGCTGATTTTTGAGCCATGGGTCTCCTCCGGATACGCGGCTGACGCTGGTGCAAAGCGACAAATTATCGTTCCTCGTCTTTCAGTAGCGCCAAATTCTCACGAGGGAATCACGATCCGACTGCGGTACAGGACATAGCCAAAGGCTGAACTCGGCCAAGGTTAAGTGAAACCGGCCCGTGATAGTGGCGTGAGAAATTTATCCTAGCTTTGCTCCGGACGGACCACGCGCCAATCCGGTTACAATGCGTTGCGCGCCAGTTCGTAGGTATTCACGATATCCAACGGCGGAGTTTGTTTCACCATGACAAAAACCATTCGAAACAATTCAAATGCACGCAATAGGCGCCATCTGGTTTCGGCTTTCATATTGGCTTCGACAATGCTCGTGGTGCCACTTGGTGCGCAAGCCGGCCAGTGCCCTGCAGGCAAAGAGGGCAATATCTCCATAAAGGATCCACCGTCCGAACCGGTTGGCGTTGTTGATGACGTACTTAGCCAAATCGACTTGGCCAAGCAAAAGGTGGACGTCGCAGGATACAATTTCCGCCTGCGCCGCCTGACCATCCAGCCCGCCGGCGTGGTTCCATTCCACACACACGACGAGCGCCCCGCCTTGATATATATCGTTTCTGGCGAGATCGTCGAACATAGCACGGGCTGCGCCGTACCGATCGTGCACAAAGCCGGCGATGCGGCCATGGAATCTGTCGGCCTTTCGCACTGGTGGAAAAACATGGGTTCAGAGCCGGTGGTGCTCACGTCGGCGGACATTGTCCAGGATATGATGGTGGACAAAATGAAATGACGCTTTGCCGTCGCGCGGCGCGGCCAACGCAATCCTGCGCCGCCGTCACTCGGCAGTGATTGATAGTCACGCTAGCTTTCGCGATTCACGACCCTCGGTACGCAGGGAAACCCAAGGTGGCGGGTTCCGGGCGCGGGCGCAGCAAAGTTGTCGCAATTCCTGTGAGAGTTTCGTGATATTTGAAGCTTAGTTTCAGCCAGCTGGACGCGGACAACGTGATCGCCAAGCGCCAAAAATCCATGTCGCCCCGTGCGAACATTCTTGTGATTGAAGACCAGGGCGAACTCGCGAACCTGATTTCGATGCATCTGAAGGATGCCGGATTCTCCTCGGATTGGTGCGGTGACGGCAGGCAGGGACTCGCGCGGGCCGAAACGCGCAACTTCAGCATGATCATTCTCGACGTCATGTTGCCGGGCATTAGCGGTATCGAGATTTGCAGGCGGCTGCGGGAGAAGAAGATCAACACCCCAATTCTCATGTTGACATCGTGTTCGGCTGAGCGTGACAGGGTTCAGGGGCTGGAGATCGGCGCGGACGATTACGTCACCAAGCCATTCAGCTTCCGCGAGTTGATTGCGCGCGTGAACGCGATTTTGCGCCGGCTCGAGAATGCGCGAACATCCGCCTCCATTCAAAGCGAGGCCATTTCCATCGGCAAGATGAAGATCAATGTGGCGGAACGTTTTGCCCTGGTTCACGGCCGGAAGGCCGATCTCACTGCTCGCGAATTCGATTTGTTGCTGTTTTTTGCCCGCCATCCCGGGCGGGTGTTCACGCGCTCACAATTGCTTGATGCCGTTTGGGGCGAAGGCTTTGAAGGCTATGAGCATACCGTCAATTCACACATCAATCGTCTGCGCAGCAAAATCGAACCGAATGCACGCAAGCCCCTGCACATCGAAACAGTTTGGGGCGTTGGCTACCGCATGAAGAAGCCCGAGGCGGAAGGACGTTGGATTTCCGCGGCTTAACCGGGCGGGTCGTCCTCGCCCTGTCTCTATTGATCCTGCTGCTCGGCGGCTATTTCATCGCCGTGACGATGGCCACCACGCGCCTGCACATGCAAGCGACCGACCAGTCGCTGCATGCCAATCTGGCCGCCAGCATCGTCGCCGGCAACTGGATCGCTCCCGGAGACATCTCACGGAAGAATGGCAGCCAGCCGGGATTCGACAAGTTAATGAGCATCAATCCAAACGCTGAAATCTATTTCATCGATCCCGCAGGTCAAATCCGGGAATACTCTGCTCCCGCCGGTCACGTAAAACTGACTTCGGTCAACCTCGACCCAATTCGCACGTTTATTGCCGGCACAGTCGCATATCCGATTCTGGGTGACGATCCGCGTGAACCGGCCAGGCCCAAGGTATTTTCTGCAGCGCCAATAATCGGCGGTGATGCCACGATCGGGTACGTCTATGTCGTGCTTGGCGGTGAGGCGTATCGCTCCGTTGCCGACATGTACCGGGCGAGCTACGTTTTGAGAACTGCGCTGGGTCTGATGCTGGGCGGACTGGCGTTTAGCATCCTTATCGGATTGATTTCCATCCGTTTCGTTACCGGGCGATTGACCAGGCTTATCAATGCGATGATTACCTTTGAGCGGGACGACTTCGTGCGTTTGCCCGCGCCGTTGTCGGGAAATCGCAAGATTGACCGTGACGAGATCGACAAGGCCGATACCGCATTTCGGC
>Ga0214472_10007934_pt1 | contig 11077 bp, 9 predicted proteins | sample RVTome_6_FD_207662 | JGI IMG/M metagenome (GOLD analysis project Ga0214472, IMG submission 207662) | Soil microbial communities from uranium-contaminated site in the Upper Colorado River Basin, Wyoming, United States - RVT140D175 | ecosystem: Environmental > Terrestrial > Soil > Contaminated >...
GATTGCGCCTTTCAGGCTTCAAATCATTTGTTGATCCGACCGATCTCATCATCGATCCGGGCCTGACGGGTGTTGTCGGCCCCAATGGATGCGGCAAGTCAAATCTGCTTGAAGCGCTCCGCTGGGTGATGGGCGAAAACTCCTACAAAAACATGCGCGGATCGGGCATGGAGGATGTGATTTTTGCGGGCACTTCCAGTCGGCCCGCGCGCAACTATGCCGAAGTGACACTCTATATCGACAACGCTGACCGCTCTGCTCCCGCCGCTTATAATGACTGCGAGGTGATCGAGGTATCGCGCAAAATCGAGCGCGATGAAGGCTCAACCTATCGCGTCAATGGCCGCGAAGTACGCGCTCGCGATGTTCAACTTCTCTTTGCCGATGCGTCCACCGGCGCCCATTCACCCGCACTGGTCAGCCAGGGCCGAATTGGTCAGATCATCGCGTCAAAGCCGATCAATCGTCGCCGTATTCTGGAAGAAGCTGCTGGCATCACCGGGCTTTACACCCGCCGTCATGAAGCCGAACTGCGCCTCAAGGCGGCTGAAACCAATCTCACCCGTCTCGATGACGTTGTGGCGCAGGTCGAAAGCCAACTCGCCAGCCTCAAGCGACAGGCCCGGCAGGCGACGCGCTATCGCAACCTCAGCGGACAAATTCGCGAAACCGAGGCTGTCTTTCTTCATCTGAAATGGACACAGGCCGCCCAGGGCTTGAAACACGATCAGGAGCGGCTTGCCGAAACGGACGAACGCGTTGTCGAACTAACACGCGAGAGCGCTGCCGCAACCGTTGCAGAAGCCGACGCCGCCGAAAGCCTGCCAAGCTTGCGCGATGCGGAGGCGCAAGAGTCAGCTCGTCTTCATCGTCTCACCATTGAGAGTGACCAGCTTGATGCAGAAGAAGCCCGCGCGAAGGAACAAGCGCAGCGACTGACGGCGCGTCTGGACCAGATCGGACAAGATCTGGCGCGTGAAAAAAGCCTCATCGACGATACGCACGAGGCCATGACGAAGCTTGATCAGGAAATGCTGGAGCTTCAGGAAGCCGACAACGGTCAAGCCGACGCGCAGGAAGAAGCCCGCGCACTGGTGGAAATCACACAACAGCGACTGACAACCAGCGAAGGCGAACACGACCAGATCAACCGCGAAATTGCAGTGTTGACGGCGGAACGCCAGAGCCTTGAAAAATCCATCGAAGCGGGCCGTGGCCGCATTGAGCGCCTTCAGGCGCAGCTCGACGAGATTACGCGCGAACAGGCAACACTCTCTGGTGCCGCCGAAAAACAGGCCGAGATAGACCTTCAGTCCGCCGAACTTGAAGCTGCTGCCCAGACGGCAAGTGACGCGGAAATGGCTGCGATGGAAGCAGAAGAAACGCGCAACGCCGCGCAGGCCGCCGAGCGTGCGACGCGCGAGCCGATGCAAATTGCCGAACGCCACGCCAATGATCTGGCAACACAGGCCAAGACCATTGCCGATGTTCTCGCCATCGACGATAGCGGTCTCTGGCCGCCGATGATCGATGCGCTGACGGTCGAGCATGGCTATGAAATGGCGCTGGGCGCTGCCATGGGCGACGATCTTGCCGTGCCGGGCGATATCGCTGCGCCGGTTCACTGGGATCACCTGCCCGATTTTGACCTGCCGCAAGCACTCCCGATGGGTGCAACACCTTTGTCGCAATTTGTAAAAGGTCCGGCGGCCTTGGCACGTCGTCTGTCGCAGATCGGCGTTGTCGGCGCGGAAGCTGGCAAGGGCTTGCAGAGCGAATTGAAACCCGGTCAGCGGCTGGTAACGCGCGAGGGGGGCCTCTGGCGTTGGGACGGCTTTACGGCCGCCGCCGATGCGCCTACCGCTGCGGCCCGTCGTCTGGAGCAGCGCAATCGTCTGGCCGACCTTGAAGTCGCGTTGCAGACAGCGCGCGAAACAGCCTCCGAGGCGCGTGAGGTTTTTGAAAATGCGCGTGTCGCCGCTGAGATGGCACTGTCGCAAGAACAAGATGCGCGTCGGCATCAGCGCGAAGCGCAAGCTGCGCACAACACGATCCGCGAACATCTGGCCGCTGCCGAACGCGCCGCCTCGGCTCTGTTGCAGCGTGTGGCGGCGCTTGGCGAAGCCGAAGAACGCTTGCACGGAGATCGGGCCGAAGCGATGCGCTCGCTGGAAGAAGCAAGCGTTTCGCTTGAAGCCTTGCAACCGGATGAAGAGCTGCGCAGTCGCGCCAATGAATTGCGCGATATGGTGGCCGAGTTGCGCGTTGAATTGACCGAAGCCAGGGCACGTCACGAAAGCATGCGCCGCGAAGCCGAAGCGCGGACCCGTCGTCTTGCCATTATCGCCAGTGAACGCGCTGCGTGGGAACAACGCGCAGGTAATGCTGAACGTCAGATTGCCACTCTGGAAGAACGCCAGGCGGAAGGCATAAGCGAGTTGCAGGAACTCGAAGCGGTGCCTGCCCTTGTTGAAGAGCGCCGCATCGGACTGCTGGATCATATTGCAGCGGCAGAGACGGCGCGTGGCCTTGCCGCTGACGCCTTGGCGACCGCCGAGAACAAACTGTCGGAATGTGCGCGTCTGGCCAAGACGTTCCAGGCACATCTGGGCGAAGCGCGCGAAGAGCGTGCTCGTATCGACGGTCTGGTGGAAGGCGGGCGCGAACGTCTGCGTGAGACCGAAGAGCGCGTTCGCGAAACTCTCGAATGTGAGCCGGAAGCTGCGCTTGCCCAAGCCAATCTCGACGAAGGCGCTGACTTGCCAACGCTGGAACAGGTGGACGCAAAACTCGAACGCCTGAAGCGTGAGCGCGAGGGCATGGGCGGCGTCAATCTGCGCGCCGAAGAAGAAGCGCGTGAGTTTGCTGAACAACTTGAAACAATGACGAGCGAACGCGAAGACCTGATCAATGCGATTGCAAAACTTCGTCAGGGCATCGGCAGTCTCAATCGAGAAGGCCGCGAGCGCATGCTTGAAGCCTTTGAAAAGGTAAATGAAAGTTTCGGTCGCCTGTTCACGCATCTCTTCGGTGGCGGTGAAGCGCACCTCAAGTTCACAGAATCAGACGATCCGCTGGAAGCTGGTCTCGAAATCTTCGCGCGTCCGCCGGGCAAGCGTTTACAGATCATGTCGCTCTTGTCTGGCGGCGAGCAGGCACTGACGGCCATGTCGCTGATCTTTGCGGTGTTCCTGACCAATCCTTCGCCCATCTGCGTGCTGGACGAAGTGGACGCGCCTTTGGACGATGCGAATGTCGAACGCTTCTGCGATCTGATGGAAGAAATGACCCGCACGACCGATACGCGCTTCCTGATCATCACCCACCACGCACTGACGATGGCCCGCATGAGTCGCCTTTTTGGTGTCACCATGCAGGAACGCGGCGTCTCAACACTTGTGTCGGTAGACCTGGCGGGCGCCGAACAGTTCAAAGAAGCCTCATAATATTTCCATAACGCTTAGACTAAGGCCCCCATTTTGGGGGCCTTTTTTACAGGCAACATCAAGACTCTGCTGCGACTCTCATAGGACAATGCGCATGGGTGACGGGACGGATTGCCGCAGCCGCGAAAGGGCTTAAAAATGTTTTTATTATCAATAACTTATATAAGGTTAGCGGGTTCTTGACAGGCCTATAGGTCGCAAGTAGGGTGCGCGCGGCTTAAGGCGGGGCTCTGATCTGTTTCTGGAGCTTTTTTGCGCAAGGGGCGCGGGGATTTGGCAAGCTCAGACGGCAAGCGATCCACCAGCGATTCTCACGCAAGAGATGAGTTGAAATCCGATCTTGCGGATTTTGAGGCACGACTGCAAAAAAAGCAGAAGGCCCACCTGCAGCCACAGAATACTGCGGCCAGAAGTTCGGCCATGGGCATTGCCTTCAGACTCACCACGGAACTCGTGGCGGGTATTTTTGTGGGTGGTGGTTTTGGCTTGCTTCTCGATAAATGGCTCGGTACGGGACCTTTGTTCCTGCTGATCTTTTTTGCGCTCGGCATGGCGGCAGGAATATTGAACGTGTTCAGAACGGCCAAGGAACTTTCCGCCAGGGCCGAAGCAGACGCTAAAAACAATTCGGGCGATTGAGCCCAAGAGACAGGACGACGAACGTGGCGGCAGAAGAGGCAGCATCGGGCGCGGCACATCATGCGGGCGGTCTTGCAATCGACCCGATGCATCAATTTCGCGTCGAAACAATCTTTCCGTTTCATATCGGCGGAATCGACATGTCGTTCACCAATTCGGCTGCATGGATGGTCGGTGTCGCGGTGGCCATTTCGGCGCTGACGATTGTCGGTATGGGCCGGGGTTCGATGGTGCCGGGACGTTGGCAGTCGGTTGCCGAGATGTCCTACGAGTTCGTCGCCAATATGCTTCGCGAGAACGTGGGTGATTCAGGCAAGCGCTTTTTTCCCTTCGTCTTCACGCTCTTCATGTTCGTGCTCTTCTGCAACATGGGCGGCATGCTGCCCTACTCGTTCACCGTCACGAGCCAGATCATCATCACCTTTGCGCTGGCCTTTTTCATCTTCCTCGGCGTGACGATCCTCGGTTTTGCGGTTCACGGCTTCCACTTCCTGCATTTCTTTGTGCCCAAAGGTGTGCCTGCGGCTCTGCTGCCTCTGCTGGTGGTCATCGAAGTCATTTCCTATTTCACGCGCCCGGTCAGCCTCTCCGTTCGTCTTTTTGCGAACATGATGGCGGGCCACACGATGCTTAAGGTGTTTGCCGGTTTCGTCATTGCGATGGGCTGGGCTGGCGGCTTCCTGCCGCTTGCCTTCATGGTGGCCTTCTCGGGCCTCGAAATTCTGGTCGCCTTTCTGCAAGCCTATGTGTTTGCGATCCTGACCTGCATCTATCTGAACGACGCGCTGCACATGCACTAGTGCGGGCGCACTCGAAGCTAAGCCGGGCAAATTGCCCTACGATCAACCTGGAAGAGGCGCATGAGCGCCTCGTTGAAGACGGAGACTAAGGACCATGGAACCAGCAGCAGCCAAGCTCATCGGCGCGGGCATTGCTTGTATCGCTCTTGCAGGCGCGGGCGTCGGCATCGGCACAATTTTCGGTAACTACCTCGCAGGTGCTCTGCGCAATCCGGCCGCCGCTCCGGCCCAGTTCCCGAACCTGCTTCTCGGCTTTGCTCTCGCCGAAGCGACGGGCCTGTTCGGTCTCGTCGTTGCGCTCATCCTGCTCTTCGTTATCTGAAGAAACGGTCCGTCTTCTGGCGACGGGGATGGATGCTTGATGCGTCTGTCCCCTTTCCCGGATTTTTTGAGAGGCTCCCTTTCAACAGGGGTGCGTGAGACATGCCGCAATTAGATCTAGCAACCTATGTTCCCCAGCTTGTCTGGCTCGCAATCTCCTTCCTTGGGCTTTATGTGCTCATGTCATGGGTCGCGCTGCCGCGTATCACGGCTGTCCTTGAGGGACGCCATGATCGGATTGCCGGAGATCTCGACAAAGCTGCCCAGTCCAAGAGCCAAACAGATGCAGCCATCGCGGCATATGAGAAAGCTCTGGCGGAAGCGCGTGCCAAGGCTCACACGATTGCTCAGGCCACACGCGACGAACTGGCTGGCGTAACGGAAGCCCGGCGCGTCGCCATTGAGACCCAGTTGAACGAAAAAATTGCCAAGGCCGAGGCCGCCATTAAGGCGACCAAGGAAGCGGCGCTTTCCAATGTTCGCACTGTCGCCGTTGACGTGGCAGGCTCCATTGTTTCAAAGCTGCTGGGCGAAGATGCCGACAAGGCCGCAATCGAGCGCGCCGTTGATACTGCGCTGAAGGGCTGAGGAGAACATCATGCACGAAGAATCCGTTTCCATGTTCGCCACTGCCGAATTCTGGGTCGCCGTTTCGTTCTTCTGCTTTGCCGCGCTCGTCATCTATTACAAGGTGCCCGGCATGCTGACGGCGGCGCTCGACAAGCGCGCTGACGGGATCGCCAAGGAGCTGGACGAAGCTCGTCGCCTGCGCGAAGAAGCCGAGGAACTGCTCGCCTCCTACAAGCGCCGTCAGGCTGAAGCGATGCAGGAAGCCGACGCCATTGTCGCCCAAGCCAAGGTTGAAGCAGAACGTCTGGCTGAAGAGACAAAAGCCGCAATGGAAGCACAGGTCGTGCGCCGTCAGCAGCTTGCGGAAGACAAGATTCATCAGGCTGAAGCGCAGGCTGTTCTTGAAGTGCGCAGCGCGGCGGCAGATATCGCCATCACTGCGGCTCGCAACGTCATTGCCGACAAGGTTGATACTGCCCGCGACGGTGCCATCGTCGAGAATTCGATTTCGGAGCTTGCTTCCAAGCTGCACTGATCTCTTGCCAGCCAAGAATTGAGACCCCGCCCCTTGAGGCGGGGTTTTTCTTTGTCCGATTAGCTGCCAAACGTGTCATCGCGTTTTTTGTGGAACGGCTAAAAACGCCTAGCGAACATGATCCAGAAAGTGTGTTTCATTCAAGGCGCAGCACTTTCATCAAACTCATCTGCGCTGGAGGTTTTATTCGGCGGCCTGAGCCGGGACCGGCGGCTGCCAGCGCAAGACCGGACTGCGCGCGGCCAGCGTTTCATCAAGACGATGACGGGGTGCAAAATGCGGAGCCCCGGTAAACAACCCCTTGTCATTACCCTTGGCTGCCTTGGCGAGGTGCCGCAACGTCCCGATGAACTGATCGAGCGTCTTCTTCGATTCTGTTTCAGTTGGCTCGATGAGAAGCGCGCCATGCACGACCAGCGGAAAATACATGGTCATAGGATGATAGCCTTCATCGATCATGGCCTTGGCGAAGTCGAGCGTTTCGACGCTCGTGCCTTTGAGGAAGCTATCATCGAAGAGCGCCTCATGCATGCATGGCCCTTCAAAGGGAGCGCTCAAATCATTCTTCAATGACGCCAGAATATAATTGGCGTTGAGCACGGCATCTTCGGCGACCTGACGCAAGCCGTCGGAACCGTGACTCATCATATAGGCCATGGCGCGGACGAACATGCCCATCTGGCCGTGAAAGGAAACCATACGGCCAAAAGGTGTTGTGCCATCGGCCTTGGCTTGCGTCGTCGTTTCAACGAGTTGGAAACCTTCCGCGTCGTGGACGACATAAGGCAGCGGTGCGAAGGGTGCCAGAGCTTCAGACAGAACCACAGGCCCTGCCCCCGGACCGCCGCCGCCATGCGGCGTCGAGAAGGTCTTGTGCAGATTGATGTGCATGGCATCAACGCCGAGGTCGCCGGGACGCACACGACCGACGATGGCATTGAAGTTTGCACCGTCACAATAGAAGTACGCCCCCACTTCATGCACAGCGTCTGCAATTTCGATAATGTCTCGTTCAAAAAGACCGCAGGTGTTGGGATTGGTCAGCATGATAGCGGCGACGTCGGGTCCGAGCTTTGCCTTAAAGGCAGCGAGATCAACACGGCCATCTTCGGTCGCCGGAATAGCATCGACCTTATAGCCAAGAAGCGCGGCCGTTGCCGGGTTCGTACCATGAGCGGATTCTGGCACAAGCACACGGGTCCGCATTGCCCCTTCGCCACGCGCTTCAAGTGCCGCGCGAATGGCCATCATGCCGCAAAGCTCTCCATGCGCACCTGCCTTGGGCGACATGGCAACAGCGGGAAGCCCCGTCAGAACCTTGAGCCAATGCGCCAGCATTTCGATCAGTTCAAGCGCGCCCTGCACCGTCTTTTGCGGTTGCAGGGGATGCACGTCACCAAAGCCCGCGACCCGCGCCATTTTTTCGTTCAGCCGCGGATTATGCTTCATCGTGCAGGAGCCAAGCGGATAAAGGCCGGCATCAATCGAATAGTTTTTGCGCGAGAGGCGCACATAGTGGCGCATCACGTCAGGCTCGGAAATTCCGGGAAGGCCGATGCGGCCCTTGCGCGCCAATTTGCCCAGACGCAGCGTGAATGTCTCCGGCTCGTCCAGATCGACACCGCAAGCACCGGAGTTGTCGAGTTCAAAAATCAACGGCTCTTCAAGCCGCAAACCCCGATTGCCCGTGTAAGTTACAATCGCCTCGCCTGACGAGGCTTCGTGTGGCGAGCTGGGTCGTCCCTGATTGTTCATGCCTGACATCACAGCACCTCCGTCAGCGCGGCGACAAAGGCGGCGCGGTCAGCATCCGTATTGATTTCTGTTGAGGCGACGATCAACAGGTTTTCCAGCGACGGGTCGTCGGGAATAAGCCGACTGACAGGAACACCGCCGATGACATCCTTGTCCACCAATTCGTCGATAACGCTGGCGGCATTGCGCGGCAGGCGGATCGTGAATTCATTGAAGAAGCTATCGCCCAGAACTTCGACACCTTTGACGCCAGCAAGACCATCAGCCAGCTTGACGGCATTGGCATGGTTGATCCGCGCGAGCCGCGTGAAACCCTCTTCGCCCAGCAGCGAGAGATGCACCGTGAAGGCCAGCGAACAAAGCCCCGAGTTGGTGCAGATATTGGATGTCGCCTTTTCGCGGCGGATATGTTGCTCGCGTGTGGAAAGCGTCAGCACGAAACCCCGCGCGCCAGTGGCGTCCACTGTTTCGCCGCAGAGGCGGCCCGGCATCTGGCGCACATATTTGGATTTGGTTGCGAAGAGGCCAACATAAGGTCCACCAAAATTGAGGCCATTGCCGATCGACTGCCCTTCTCCCACAACAATATCAGCACCCATTTCGCCGGGCGAGGTCACAAGACCCAGCGAAACCACTTCGGTGACAACGGCAATCAACAGAGCACCCTTGGCATGAGCGGCTTCCGCCACGGCGCGAAGGTCGATCAGATCTCCGTAAAAACTCGGGGACTGCACAACCACGCAGCTCGTGTCGTTGCAAATGCGCGCAATAATGTCCTCGGTTGTGCCGGGAATGGCGGGTGCCATGGCTTCAACCGTGTAATTGGCAAACTCAGACAGGTTTTCGACGACAGCGCGATATTGCGGATGAAGCGTGCCTGACAGCACGGCCTTTTTGCGCTTCGTCACGCGATGAGCCATCAAAACAGCTTCGCCGCATGCCGTCGACCCATCATACATGGAGGCATTGGCCACATCCATGCCGGTGAGCATGGCGACCTGTGTCTGGAATTCAAAAAGATATTGCAGCGTGCCTTGGGTAATTTCCGGCTGATAGGGCGTGTAGGACGTCAGAAATTCAGAACGCTGGATCAGATGATCGACGGTTGCCGGAACATGATGGCGATAGGCACCTGCACCGACGAAGAAAGGCACCGATCCCGCCGATACATTCTTTGACGCCATCCTGGTGAGCGCGCGTTCAACCTCCAGCTCGCCCTGACGCTTTGGCAAATCGACAAATCCGTCACGTCTGGCGTGCTCTGGCACATCACGAAAGAGATCGTCAATCGAGTTAGCACCGATCACACCGAGCATGGCGCGGCGGTCGGAATCGGTCAGGGGCAAGTAGCGCATAGCACATTTCCAAAATAAGGGCGTCCAACATCAAGTCTTGCAACGCGACACCAGAGTCAATCCAGCGTCGCCAATCTGTTACGCCAGGCCATCCACAAAGGCCCTGTAGGCGTCTTCATCCATCAGCTTTGCAAGTTCGCTGGCGTCGGAGAGTTTCATTTTCACGAACCAGCCACGCCCCATCGCGTCTTCATTGACGCTGCCCGGAGCTCCTTCGAGATCGCTGTTAACTTCAATAATCTCGCCGGAGACAGGCGCGTAGACTTCGCTTGCCGCCTTGACACTTTCCACGACGGCCGCTTCATCGCCCGCCGTAACCGGCTTGCCAACTTCGGGCAATTCGACATAGACGACGTCGCCAAGCTGTTCCTGGGCGTAATCGGTAATGCCAATCGTCGCCGTTTCCCCCTCGACGCGCACCCACTCGTGCTGATCGGTAAAACGTATTTCGCTCATCTCTTGTCCTCGTCTCTCTGAATATCTCGACTAATTTTTTGCAGGGCGGTGAAACCGCTTTTCAACAAAGGGCATTGCAACAACCTTGGCCGGACGTCCCTTGCCCCTCACTATCAATTCAACTTCCATTCCAACCTTGGCGAAGGCTGTTTCGACATAGCCCATTGCGATGGGTCCACCCACCGTCGGGCCATAACCGCCGCTTGTGATTTCGCCAATGACATTGCCCGCGCCATCGACAATCTCGGTATGCTCGCGGGCCGGGGCCTTGCCTTCAGGCAAAATGCCGACGCGCTTGCGGGCAACGCCGGAAGCAATCTGTTCCATGATGATTTTGGTGCCGGGAAAATTGGCCTCGGCGCGGCGGCGCTTACCGATTGTCCAGCCAAGCGCGCCTTCAATCGGCGTTGTCGTTTCGTCGATATCATGACCATAGAGACAAAGCCCCGCTTCAAGGCGCAAGCTGTCGCGCGCACCAAGACCGATGGGTTTTACTTCTGCTTCGCCGAGCAATTTCCGCGTCAGTTCCACAGCTTTGTCGGCGGGCACTGAAATCTCGTTGCCGTCTTCGCCTGTGTAGCCAGACCGGCTGACAAAACAGGGGATGCCCGCCACATTGATATTTTCAGATGTCATGAAGTCCATGGACAAAACGGCGGGCGCAAAGCGCGCCAGCACCTCGACGGCCTTGGGCCCCTGAAGGGCAATGAGCGCACGGTCTTCTATGCGTTGCATCTTGATGTCGCCCGGCAGATTCGCCTCAATATGGGCGAAGTCCTGATGCTTGCAGGCCGCATTGACGATGAGGAATAACTTTCCGTCCTCTTGCGTCCGCGTGACCATGAGGTCGTCGCGAATGCCACCCTTGTCGTTGAGCAACAAAGTGTAGCGAATGGACCCCGGCGTAAGGCCCAGAATGTCGCCTGGCACAAGCGCCTCAAGGGCCCTCGATACGGCCTCATGATCAGGGCCGATGAGAAACGCCTGCCCCATGTGAGAAACATCAAAGAGGCCCGCCTCAGCGCGGGTATGGAGATGCTCGCTCAACACGCCGTCCTTATATTGGACCGGCATATCATAGCCCGCGAAAGGCACCATCTTCGCGCCAAGCTCAATATGAAGCGCGTGGAGGGGCGTTATTTCAAGCACATCTGTGTCAGCGGAATGTGTGGTCATCGGGTCTTTCAAGCGCACGAATCA
>Ga0214472_10007936_pt1 | contig 11075 bp, 8 predicted proteins | sample RVTome_6_FD_207662 | JGI IMG/M metagenome (GOLD analysis project Ga0214472, IMG submission 207662) | Soil microbial communities from uranium-contaminated site in the Upper Colorado River Basin, Wyoming, United States - RVT140D175 | ecosystem: Environmental > Terrestrial > Soil > Contaminated >...
TTACCGGCACGGGCCTTGAGCCCGACCTCCGCCAAATGTTCTTCTCGACTGGACTGAAGGGTGTCAGTCCGAATTACACCGCTAAGGTGGAAAAACTGATCCTTGAGACTCTTGAGAAGCTTGCAGGGGAAGGAATTGAACCGGAGGCAGTTGCAGCCGCCATGAATACCGTGGAATTCCGCTTGCGGGAGAATAACAGCGGGAACTATCCACAGGGTCTCCTCCTGATGCTGCGATCGTTGAGGAGCTGGCTGCATAATGGAGACGCTCTGGCGGCAATCGCATTTGAGCAGCCGCTGAAGGTCATAAAGAGCCAGATGGAGCGACATGAACCGGTCTTTGAGCAGCTGATCAAAGAATATTTTTTAGATAATCGCCACCGCTCAACCGTCATCTTAAGACCAGATCCCGAGGAAGGAAAGCGCCGTGAGAAGGTCGAACAGGAGCGCTTGATGCAGGCGCGCTACGGGATGTCCGATGAGGAAATTCAACAGCTTGTTGAGACTACCAAGGAACTGAGGCGCCGGCAGGAGACCCCAGATCTGCCGGAAGCCCTGGCTTCCATTCCCACGCTCAGTTTATCGGATTTGAACCGGGAAATAAATCGGATTCCAATAGAAGTCGGCGAAAAGAAACAAGCCACGATCCTTTATCACCCATTGTTCACAAACGGGATTCTCTACTTAGACGTTGGCTTGAATTTGCGGGTATTGCCGGATGACCTGTTGCCTTACGTTCCCCTCTTTGGAAGGGCGCTCCTGGAAATGGGTACGGATAAAGAGGATTTTGTTCGTCTATCCCAAAGGATTGGGCGCTACACCGGTGGAATCCGGCCCACCACCTTCACCTCAACCAACCAGGATACTGCTCAGGCAACGGCCTGGCTCTTTCTAAGGGGCAAGGCAGTCGTTCCACAGACGCCAGAGCTGTTCAAGATCTTACAGGACGTCTTGCTGCGCGTGAGTCTGGATAACCGGGAACGATTTCTACAGATCGTATTAGAGGAGAAAGCCAGCCTGGTGCAGCAGCTAATCCCACTGGGGCACCGGATCATCAATCGCCGGCTGCGGTCTTATTTCAGTTCATCCGATTATGCCGCTGAGCAAATGGGCGGCACCAGTTACCTGTTCTTTCTCAGGCAGCTGGCGGACAGTTTGGAAAGAGACTGGCCAGCGATACTCGCAAAATTGGAATCCGTTCGAAATCTGCTGATTAATCGCAACGGTATGATCCTAAACGCGACTCTCGATGAAACAAATTGGCAAGAGGTCCGGACCACTTGCGAATCTCTGGTGGAAGTTCTGCCGGCAAAACCGGTGACCATCATGGATTGGCAACCGGATGCAAAGTTAAGTTCATTTGGAAACTTACGATTTGAAGGTCTAACCATCCCGGCTCAAGTCAACTACGTGGGCAAAGGAGCAGACCTGTATCAATTAGGATATCCATATAGTGGTTCCCTGGCCGTAATTCTTAACCACGTGCGCACAACCTGGCTTTGGGAAAAAGTTCGTGTGCAGGGTGGTGCTTATGGTGTTTTCTGTGCTTTCGATCATCGGTCTGGCGTATTTACGTATCTGTCGTATCGAGACCCCGGTTTGCTCAGAACATTAGAAATCTACGATCAAACCGGGCAATTCTTACACCAGCTGCAACTCGATGAGGGCGAAATCACCAGGAGCATCATCGGAGCAATTGGTGAAATGGATGCCTATCAGCTACCGGATGCAAAAGGTTATTCGTCCATGCTGCGCTATTTGACGGGAGACGATGATAACAAGCGCCAGAAACGGCGGGACCAAATATTCGCGACCACCCTCAGGGAATTCCATGCTTTTGGAGAAGTACTTGATCGTATGGTAAATGAAGCCCAGGTAGTCGTCTTAGGATCAGAAGATTCGATAGGGCAATTGAGGTCAGCTCAGGATGGCCTGGTGGACGTGGTAAAAGTCTTGTAATGGATAATGGAAGCCGTTTTCCGAACAGTGGATGAGGAACAAGATTGAAATGAAATTGCATCTGACAATCAATGGAAGTCCCTATGAGATTGACGCTCAGCCAGGTGAAAGGCTGCTCAACGCGCTGCGGAGACAGGGCTATTTTGGCGTAAAACACGGTTGCGAGACCGGGGACTGCGGCGCATGCGCGGTTCTATTAGACGGAAAGACGATAAACACTTGTGTTTATCTGGCGGCTCAAGCCGAGGGACATTCCATCGAGACTATCGAAGCAATTGGCCAGCATCCTGAATTGGGTTGGAAGTTGACTTCAGGTCTGCATGCGCTCCAGGAGGCTTTTGTGGCGAGCGGAGCGATTCAATGCGGCTACTGTACGCCAGCCCAGGTGCTGGCTGCAAAAGAATTGTTAGATCAAAATCCAAAGCCCAGCGAAGAGGACGTGCGCCAAGGGCTTTCAGGGGTGTTGTGCCGCTGCACCGGCTATGTGAAACCAGTGCAGGCGGTCCTGAGAGCTGCGGCGGTTCTGCGAGGCGAGAGTGTTGAAGCCATAGAAGGACCCATCCCAATGCCTTCGGATTGGCTGCCAGAGGCGGATGCCCAGCCAGGCGGCCCAGATCGTGAGCCCGCGTCACCAATCACTCCCACAAAAACGGCGGTAATGCCCCGCATAAAAATCGCCATTGAAACCGAATCATGGCAGCGAGTAGGAAAGCCGGAGCGCAAGGTTGACGCAGTCAAGCTGGTTCAGGGAAAACCGGCTTTTGCCGCTGATTTCGAAAGGCGAGGCATGCTCGTCGCCAAGGTACTTCACAGCCCATATGCCCACGCGCAGATCAAGCAAATTGACGCCAGCCGCGCTTTGGAGCTGCCCGGAGTGGCGGCTGTGCTCACGTGGCAGGATATTCCAAGGGTCGTTTATTCAACGGCCGGCCAGTCGGACCCAATTCCAGGCCCGCTGGATACGTTTTCGCTCGACAAAAAAGTTCGCTTCGTTGGCGACAGGGTTGCTTTTGTGGCGGCCGAAAGCGAGGAGATCGCAGAAAAGGCGCTTTCGCTGATCGATGTGGAGTATGAACCCCTTCCGGCGGTGTTTGACCCGGCAGAGGCGTTAAAGCCTGGGGCTGTACGCCTCCACGACGAACCCGAATTTGTCAATTTCGCAGATTCAGATCCCGGAAGAAATCTAGCCGCTGAAATTCGAATCGACATCGGTGACGTCGAAAAAGGTCTTGAGCAAGCAGATTTTATTTTCGAGGATGAATACGAAGTTCCCAAGGTTCAGCAGGCTCATATCGAGCCGCATGTGGTCATCACCTACTGGGATGAGGACGACCGGCTGGTGATCCGGACGAGCACGCAGGTGCCGTTTCATGTTCGGCGCCAACTTGCCCCGGTCCTGGGATTGCCCATCAGACGAATTCGAGTAGTCAAGCCACGCATCGGAGGGGGATTCGGTGGAAAACAGGAAGTCCTGATGGAGGACGTCGCCGCCCACCTGACTATCGCCACGGGACGGCCGGTGATCTATGAATACACGCGGGAGGAAGAATTCATTGCAGCGCGCTCACGCCATCCCATGCGCATTCGCATGAAAACCGGGGTCAAGAAAGACGGCACATTGACAGCAAATGCGATGTATGCTCTTAGCGACACCGGCGCCTACGGCTGCCATGCCCTGACGGTTACCGGGAATACGGGGCATAAGGCTATGGCGCTGTATGTAGGAGATGGAGCTTACCGCCAGAAACCCAATATTCGCTTCTATGGGGACGTGGTATATACCAACCATCCGCCAGCAGGAGCATACCGGGGATATGGTGTGCCTCAAGGCTTCTGGCCAGTTGAACGGCACATGGAGAAGATCGCTCGCCAGCTTGGATTGGATCCGATAGAGTTTCGACTGAAGAATGCAATCCGGGCCGGAGAGCTGCATCCCTTCAGCACGGCCTGGAGCGAGGGACGCGAGCCCCGTCCTGAGACCATCGAAACTTGCGGTCTCGAGGAGTGTGTTCGACAGGGCAGGGCGGCCATCGGTTGGGATCAAAAGTTCGCCAATGCCGAATGGCGCCAGGTGCCGGGAATGCCACATCTCCGGCGGGGAATCGGAGTGGCCCTGGTCATGCAAGGCACTGCAATTCCTTACCTGGATATGGGCGGCGCCAGCATCAAGATGAACGATGACGGATCCTTCAACCTGCTCGTGGGCGCTACCGACCTTGGAACCGGCTCTGACACTGTGCTGGCGCAGATGGCGGCAGAGGTGCTCGGGGTCCGGGTGGAGGATATCCAAGTTTATTCTTCGGATACCGACTTTACACCGTTCGATAAGGGGGCCTATGCGTCCAGCACAACCTATATCTCCGGTACAGCGGTTGCCAAGGCGGCCCAGCAAGCTGCTGAACGCATGCGCATTAGAGCAGCGATGATTTTGAACGAACGCACCGCCCAAGACGCGGAGGCAACCGAAATGCCGCAAGTCAAGCCGGATGAAATTTGACTGGCGGAGCGGCAGGCAATCGCTCCGGATGGACGGGCAGCAACCATGCGAGAGATTGGCCACCACTCACTGCACCATTCCGATCAAGAGCAGATCATGGGGATTGGCTCGCATGTGTCGCCGGTTGCGCCGCCCCCCTTTGCCGCCCAGTTTGCCGAAGTTACCGTAGACGTCGAAACCGGCATGGTCGTGGTTGACAAGCTGGTCATGGCGGTAGATTCTGGCGTGATCGTCAACCCATTGACTGCCTCGGGTCAGATTGAAGGTGGTATGACGCAGGCGCTAGGATATGCAGTTTGTGAGGAAATGGCTTACGATGAGGAAGGACGCGCCAGGGAACGTGACCTGAAAGACTATCACATCTTCCAGGCGCATGAAATGCCAGAATTAACCACAATTTTTGTCGAAACCTTTGAACCCTCCCATCCCTTTGGAGTTAAGGCAGTGGCGGAGATACCCATGGACGGGGTTGCTCCAGCGGTTGGCAACGCTGTTTTCGACGCCTGCGGCGCCGAGATTAACGCTAATCCGGTGACCCCAGAGAAGGTCTGGCGATGGCTGCAAGATAGGAAGGCGGTATCCATGCAAACCGGCGGGAGCAATCCATAAATCTAATTGGCTTCTATTCAAGACTGGCTTACGGAGAACCTTGCGAAGGTTTTACGTCCATGCGGTGATCCCGGAAATCCAACCTTCGCACGGTTTGGCGCCAGGAATTAATGTTCTTACATAACTGTTTACCAGATTTTGGTGACATTAGTCTATACTTAAGCAAGTTTGACCTTTAATAGTTATGTCTATTATTAGAGCTCTGGCTCAACTTGAAGAGCAAAACCAAACTGGGGCGCTTTGCACGGTAATTCGCAGCGAGGGATCTACTCCGCGGCATGTTGGCAGCAAGATGCTGGTCTTCCCCGATGGACATATCGAGGGAACGGTGGGCGGCGGCGAGATGGAAAGCCGGGTAATATCTCAGGCTTTGGAAGCTCTCCGCGATGGTAAGCCGCGGGTATTATCTTATTCTATGGCAGATCCAGCGCGTGGAGATCCCGGTGTCTGCGGCGGTCAATTGGAGATCTTTGTGGAACCGATTCAACCCAGTCCAACGCTTCTGGTGATCGGGGCAGGGCATGTGGGGCAGGCAGTTGCTTACCTGGCGAACTGGTTAGGTTTCTACGTAGTTGTGAATGACGACCGGCCGGAATTCTGCAATGCAGAGGTAGTGCCAGAAGCTGATGAGTATTACCCGCTGCCGATGGAAGAGCTGCCAAATAAGCTCGAGATCACACCCTGGACTTATATTGTCCTCACCACGCGGGGTGTTGACGTTGACGTCAAAGGTCTCCCTGAACTTCTGAATACCCCGGCTGCATATGTTGGGGTCATCGGGTCCAAGCGACGCTGGAAAACGGCGAGCAATAAAATGATTGAGGCTGGCGTCCCGATCGAACAGATTAGCCGAGTGCGCTCGCCAGTTGGATTAGAATTGAACGCCGAGACTCCCGAAGAGATCGCGGTCAGCATTATGGCGGAAATCATCATGCACCGGCGCGGGGGCGATGCAAAACCCATGAGCGAGAAGAACCTGGAGATCTGAACTAAATGTGGCGAAACTACTATAACGCGAACAGCATCGAGGAAGTGCTGCAATTGTTAGCCGAGGGCGGCGGACGAGCGCGGATCATCGCCGGGGGGACTGATTTGATCCTGGAGATTGAGCGAGAGGTGCGGACCGGGATTGAGACTTTGATCGATGTCACGCGAATACCGAATCTCGATCATATCGTTTTAGATGAAGATGATGTGATCCATTTGGGACCCCTGGTCACGCATAGCCACTGTGTGGCTTCTGAGCTGATCGTCGAAAAGGCGCTGCCGTTGGCCCAGGCTGCGATTGAGGTGGGTGCGCCGCAGATTCGTAACCGGGGGACAATTGCCGGAAACCTGATCACCGCCTCTCCCGCCAATGACACAATCACCCCGCTGATGGCTTTGGGAGCAAAAGTTAGATTGCTGTCCCAAAACGGCGAAAGAGTTCTCTCCCTGGAGGAGCTTTACACTGGCGTGCGCCAGACGGCGATGCGCCCCGACGAATTGATGGTGGATATTTTTTTCCCGGCAATGACCGAAAATCAGGCCGGAATTTTTATCAAGTTCGGGTTGCGACGCGCACAGGCAATATCAATTGTACATGTGAGCGTAGTCCTGTCGTTCGATGGCGCATCGGACAGTCCGGTTGATGAGCGCCTGATCAATAAAGCGGCGATTACGCTGGGGGCAGTCGCACCCACTATCATCCATGCAGGTGAGGCTGAGGAATTCCTGCAAGGAAGAACTCTTGATGAAGAGACCCGCGAGCAGGCTTCCAGATTGGCGGTTGAATCTGCCAGTCCAATCGACGATGTACGCAGTTCGAGGGATTATCGTCGCGAGATGGTAAGAGTGGCTGTCCTGAGAGGATTGAGAGCGATTCGGAAAGGCGAGACCAGGGTGGATTATCCGAGCCGCCCGGTTCTGTTATGGGGTCAGAACTATCAAGGCAGAGCCCCAGAATTGGTGGCGAGCGCCTGGACGAACCAGGGATCTCCGATCGTAACCCGGATCAATGGGCAAGAATATAGAGTTGCCAGCGGTCACCATAAGACCCTCTTGCGTTTCCTGCGGGAAGACCTGGGTTTGATCGGCACAAAGGAAGGCTGCGCAGAAGGAGAGTGTGGCGCATGCACCATTTTTCTGGATGGCATGGCCGTGATGAGCTGCCTGGTACCAGCCGAAAGAGCCCACGGTGCTGAAATTGTCACTATCGAAGGTTTGGCCAGTAATGGAGAGCTTCATCCCGTCCAGCAGGCTTTCATAAGCGAGGGAGCGGTGCAATGCGGCTACTGTACTCCGGGACTTATCATGTCCGCTGCGAAGTTGCTGGAGGAACTACCCCATCCAAGGCAAGAGGAGATCGAGCAGGCAATCACGGGCAATTTATGCCGTTGCACCGGTTATTACAAAATCGTGAAGGCAATTGAATTAGCAAGTCAGATGGAGGTGGAAAATGAGTAGGTCCGGCCGCTCGTTTGTTTTTGAAGAAAGGAAAATGCGGAGAACAATACATCCTGCCTGGCGTGGTATCGGTTGCATATTTATGGTATTAATTCCGATCCTGGCCTATGCGGCGGCAGTCACACTGGTTAGAGAAAACCTCAAGCAACGCTGGGTCGAGTTGCCCTCGGAAATGCTTGGTTTCTTCAGCCTGCCTTCCCTGGGAAGGGTGTACTATGCGGATATTGCTGTGGCACTAGGTTTACTTTTCATTATTTTTGCTCTTTTTACAGTGGCATATGCGCTGGTTTACCGGTTAGTGGGTCCTTCGTATTACGGACCGACGGACGCATTGCCGCCGCCGAAACGAAAGCGCAGATAACTCCGCTCTGTTTTTATCATTTCGAGGAGCGGTTTTTACGGCGAAGCAACCCCCTGCACGGCTCGGACGAATTTGCGGCAGCGGAGAACGCTGCTCGGGCAAAGAACGCCTCGCAATGTCACGATCAACAATAGGGTCACTGTGCTGCTCCATCGGCGATCTCAAGCGCCTGGTCCAGAACCGAAAACCCATCCCGTAATTGATCCTCGCTGATAATCAGGGGTGGGACAATCAGAATGGTATGCCAGTGGGTGTACACGAATAATCCCTGGTCAAGGATAAACTTCTTGATCGCACTCATCTCCGGGCTGGCGCTATTGAACGGCGCCAGCGGTTCTTTTGTCTCACGATCTCGCACCAGCTCCAGCACGCCGAATAAACCTATCGAACGGGCATCTCCCACCGAAGGGTGTTTCTCACCCAGGTCGGCCAGCAGTCGATGAAGCACCTTGCCCATAGCCTGTGCTCTTTCGATCAATCCGTCTTCCTTCAAAACATGGATATTGGCAATGGCGGCAGCCAACGAAATTGGGTGGGCATTGTAGGTCAATCCCCCTTGATAAACCCGGTCGTTGAAAAATTCGGCCAGGTCGGCGCGCATAGCGACGGCGCCTAGCGGCGCATAGCCCGAGGTCAATCCCTTTGCCATCGTAATGATGTCGGGAACGACATCCCAGTGATCTACGGCGAACCAGCGTCCGGTCCGTCCAAAGCCGCTCATCACCTCGTCGGCGATTAATAAGATGCCGTAGCGATCACACAGCCGGCGGACGCCCTGTAAGTAGCCATCTGGAGGAATTATCACGCCGTTCGTGCCGGTAACGCTCTCGATCAACACCGCCGCAATGGTCTGCGGACCCTCTAACATGATGATCTCTTCCAGGTGGTTGAGGTAGTCCTGGCTGAAATCTGCTTCCGGGATCTCTGATTTTGTCCGGTGGAAGGCTGAGCGGTAGCGATATGGATCCAAGAAGTGGACCACGCCAGGCATCAGGTTTGGCTCCCATGTCCATCTGCGGGGGTCACCGGTTAGAGCCATAGCCCCAGCACTAGCACCATGATACGAACGGTAGCGCGCCAGGATCTTATGTTTACCAGTATAGGCGCGGGCCAGTTTGACAGCATTTTCATTAGCGTCCGCGCCGCCCAGCGTAAACAAAAAGTGGTCCAGGTTACCGGGTGTAATTTCGGCAAGCATTCTTCCCAAAACAGCCCTTGGCCTGGTGGCCATGGGTGGTCCGGCGAAAGGCAGCTCCCGAGCCTGTTCAATAATGGCATTAATCACCCGGTCATCGCCATGACCAATGTTTACACACATCACCATCGAGTTGAAGTCCAGGTAACGTTTACCGTCTGCATCCCAAAAGTAAACGCCTTCGGCGCGCGTAACTGGTATCGGGGAGATTTGGGCCTGGGCAGACCAGGTCCAGAAATTATGTTTAAGTGATAGGGGAAGAATCTCAGAGTCTGGTAGATGGGTCATATCGGTATTAGAGTTTCTTAAAGGATTTTAGATTGATTATATCCCGATGATGCGTTTAAAAATGCATTAGAATACGACAGGTTGGAAAAACGTTAACGAAATCATGAACCATATCCGAATCAGAGTAAAGGAGGATGAAGTGCTGTATCAAATAACTCTTATTATTCATAATTATTTACGTTGGATTGTACTGATCTTAGCCGCCATCGCATTAATCCGTACGTATACGGGTCTGTTTAGAAACCGAGAGTGGGGGGATGCAGATCGAAAAGTGGGCATTTTCTTTTCGGCAGCTATGGACTTGCAGCTGCTGTTGGGTTTGATTTTATATATTTTCCTGAGTCCTCTGACCAGGACAATCTTTCAGGATTTTGGGGCCGCCATGCAAGATGAAGCCATAAGGTTTTTTGCGATAGAGCACCTCTTCTACATGCTGGTGGCAGTGGCTCTAGTCCACGTTGGCAATTCCAGAGCGAAGAAAGCAACTGTATCCAGGATTAAATACCGTAATGCGGCCATGTTCTACTCCCTGGCGGTGCTGTTGATTTTGATTGCCATGCCCTGGTTCCGGCCGCTGCTACGGGGTATTGTTGGCTAGTCTTTTTTTAAGAGAGCGCGGGAAGGCGATTGCGGTTTTTGAGGCGACGTTTGCGGTAGCAGCCTGGGGAGCCTCCTTTATCGCCACAAAAGTTGCCCTCCGGGATGTCTCTCCGATCAGTGTTGTTTGGCTGCGCTTTGCCATGGGTGTCGTTATCCTGGGTGGGGCGGTGATCGCCCGCAGGCAGTTTTTGCTTCCGACCAGCCGGAAGGAGTGGTTGTACTTTGCTCTGCTGGGCTTTATCGGCATCACGTTCCACCAGTGGCTGCAATCCACCGGCTTACAGACGGCTGCAGCAACGACGACTGCCTGGATCGTAGCTACCACCCCGGTATTCATGGCATTGCTCGGCTGGCTGATCCTTAAGGAAAGGCTGGGGTGGGTAAAGGTGAGCGGGATAGCGCTGGCCGCCGTGGGCGTGCTGTTGGTGGTAAGCAAGGGCGATTTTGGGGCGTTATTCGCAGGCAGATTTGGCGCTCAGGGGGATTTTTTGATCCTGATCAGCGCCCCTAACTGGGCGATTTTTTCGGTACTCTCGAGAAGCGGACTGCAATCCCACCCGGCTGCACGCATGATGTTTTATGTGATGGTCCTGGGCTGGCTTCTTACTTCGCTGCTCTACTTCGCCGGCCCAGGGTTCGGCGAAATTTCTCAGCTGACGCCAGCCGGCTGGCTCGGGATAGGCTTTCTCGGGGTTATCTGCTCAGGGCTGGCGTATATTGCCTGGTACGATGCGTTGCAAGCCCTGCCTGCTTCCCAGGTTGGCGCCTTTCTCTATCTTGAACCCCTGGTTGCCGTGATCGTTGCTGCGATTGTATTGAATGAGCGGCTGCTGTGGGCATCCTTGTTCGGCGGAGGAATTATCTTATTAGGAGTTTGGATGGTTCAACGGACGGATCATTAACCCCGATTGGACAACAACCTGACTGATCGATAATTTTGATGATAGGATGATTGCGGCTGGTTGGTTAATCCTCAAAGCGCGGTTTGCTGATGTGGGACAAAAACTCGCTACGCAGGACCTGATCCTCTTTGAATGCTCCCAGCATTTTCCGGGTCGTCATATTGGCCTCGGCTTTCTTCACCCCGCGCATCATAGCGCACATGTGGGCGCCTTCCACTAC
>Ga0214472_10007937_pt1 | contig 11074 bp, 11 predicted proteins | sample RVTome_6_FD_207662 | JGI IMG/M metagenome (GOLD analysis project Ga0214472, IMG submission 207662) | Soil microbial communities from uranium-contaminated site in the Upper Colorado River Basin, Wyoming, United States - RVT140D175 | ecosystem: Environmental > Terrestrial > Soil > Contaminated >...
CTCTACGTCGCCCAGCCGCCGCTGTACAAAGTCGAAGTTCCTTCCCAGGGAAAGAACCAGCCGGGCCGTCGCCTGTACTGTCTGGACGACGGCGAGCTCGAAGAGGTCTTGAATCAGCTGGGGAAAGAAAAGATCAGGCACGGCAGCTGGGAGATCTCGCGCTTCAAGGGGCTGGGCGAGATGAGCCCGGAGCAGCTCTGGGAGACGACGATGAGCCCCGACACGCGCCGCCTGGTCAAGATGGTGCTGGACGCAAAGCAGATCCGGAAAGTCAGGCAGACCTTCGAGCTGCTGATGGACTCGGGCGAGGCCGAGGGCCGGCGCAACTGGATGCGCGAGCACTGGAAGACGGTGGAGGCCGACGTCTGAAGAAGAAGACCCGGCAGAAGCCTTTCTGGGAGCGCGCCTACAAGGGGCACGCCTACTGGCTCGGAAAGGCGAAGCTCGGAAGAGTGAGCCTCGACAAGGGCCGCTATGCGTGGGAGGCGGCCGGCCGGGCCGGCATCGCCGACGACCTCGAGAAGGCGAAGCGCGCGGTCGAGGCCGCGGTCGCCATGGCCGACAAGCAGCTCGACCTATTCCCGTGAGCTAGGAACCGAATGGAAGATACCCGCACCCCCGACCTTTTCACCCCCGACAACGGCGACGAGGCGGCGCCGATCGAGCAGCACGCCTCGCACGCCTACCTCGGCTACGCGGTCTCGACGGTCAAGGCGCGGGCGCTGCCCGAGATCGCCGACGGGCTGAAGCCGGTGCAGCGAAGGATCCTCTACGCCATGGGCGACACGCCCGGGGGCGCGCAGGGCTTTGCGAAGTGCGCGCGCTACGTCGGCGAGGTGCTCGGCAAGTACCACCCGCACGGCGACGCCTCCACCTACGAGGCGATGGTGCACCTCGCGCAGCCGTTCTCGATGCGCTACCCGCTGATCGACGGCCAGGGCAACTTCGGCTCGCGCGACGGCGACGCCGCTGCCGCTTACCGCTACACGGAAGCAAAATTATCGAGATTTGCCGAGCTGCTGTTGAGCGAAATCGGCGAGGGCACCGTCGACTTCGCGAAGAACTACGACGGCAAGTTCGACGAGCCGGTGCTGCTGCCGGCGCGGCTGCCGTTCGGCCTGCTGAACGGCTCGTTCGGCATCCCGGTCGGCTTCTCCACGCGCATCCCGCCGCACAACCTGAAGGAGGTGGCGGAGGCCGCCGCCTACGTCATCCGGCATCCGCGCGCCAGGCTCGACGACGTGCTCGAGCGGCTGCCCGGCCCGGATTTCCCCGGCGGCGGGCAGGTGATCTCGCCGCCCGAGGAGATCCGGCAGGCGTACGAAACCGGCCGTGGCTCCCTGCTTTTGAGATCGGTATGGCAAGTCGAGGCTCTCGCGCGCGGACAGTGGCGCGTGGTAGTGAGCGAGCTGCCGCAGGGCGTGTCGGTGCGCCAGGTGATGGAGGAGATCGAGGCGCTCGCCAACCCGCGGCCGGGGCTGGGCCGCAAGGAAGTGACCCAGGAGCAGAAGCGCCTGAAGCAGTTCATCCTCGACCAGGTCGAGGGCGTGCGCGACGAGAGCGACCGCAGGTCGAAGCTGCGCCTGGTGATCGAGCCGAGGAGCTCGCGGCAGAACGCCGCCGAGATGATGGCCGCGCTGATGGTGCACACCAGCCTCGAGGCGCGCTACGCGGTGAACCTCACCTGGCTCGGCCTGGACGGGCTGCCGGAGACCAAGGGAATCGTCGAGGTGCTGCGCGAGTGGGGCGAGTTCCGCGTCGCCACGGTGCGCCGGCGCACCGGGTTCCGCCTGGCGCGCGTCGAGGAGCGGCTGCACATCGTGCAGGGCCGCCTGACGGCCTACGCGAAGATCGACGACATCATCAAGCTGATCCGCGCGGCGGAGGACCAGGGCGAAGCAAAGCTCGCCTTGCAGAAGAAATTCCGTTTCAGCGAAAGGCAAAGCGAGGATATCGTCAACCTGCGCCTCGGGCAGCTCACCCGGCTCGACGGCGTGAAGCTCGCCGAGGAGAAGAAGGCGCTCGAGGCCGAGCGCAAGGGCCTCAAGACGCTCCTCGGGGACGAGAAGGAGCTCAACAAGCTGGTGGTGAAGGAGCTCGACGAGGACGCGAAGAAATACGGCGACGCGCGCAGGACGCTCGTCAAGCCGGCCGAGCGCGCGCAGGTCGAGCGCACGGTGCTCGAGGAGCCGCTCACCGTGATCCTGTCGAGGAAGGGCTGGATCCGCGCGCGCACCGGGCACGCCCTGGATTTATCAGGCCTGAGTTTCAAGGATGGGGATTCGTTGCTGCAGTCCCTCGAGTGCAAGACCACCGACCCGGTGATCGTGCTCGCCGCCTCCGGCAAGACCTTCACGCTGGACGCCGCGGCGCTTCCCTCCGGGCGCGGCGACGGCGCGCCGGTCAACACGCTCGCCAACTCCTCTTCCGACGACATCGTCTGGATGGGCTCGGGCGGGCTCGCGCAGCCGCTGCTCATGAGCAGCAGCGCGGGGCAGGGCTTCGCCTGCAAGCTGGGCGATCTGGTCACCAAGACGCGCCAGGGCAAGGACTTCATGAAACTCGAGGAAGGCGCCGCCGCGCAGCCGCCGGTCGGCTTCTCGAGCGAGAAATTCGTCGCCGTGCTGTCCTCCGATGCCAGGCTGCTTCTTTTCCCGCTCGAGGAGGTGCCGGTGCGGCCGAACGGCGGCGTGGGCGTGCAGCTGCTCGCGCTTCCCGAGGGCGTGAAGCTGGCGGCGGTCGCCCCCACCGACGGCAAATCGCTGGCGGTCTCGGGCATCAGGCGCAAGAACCGCGCGCTCGAGACTCTGGACGCGAAGCAGCTCGCCGAGCACATGGGGCGCCGCGCGCAGCGCGGGCGGGTCTGCGACGTCGGCTTCCGGCCCGACCGGCTGGGTGCTTGAGCCGCTGAAAGCGCTGCGGCCGGCGTGGGTCCCGATCGGGATCGTCGCGGCGGCCGCGCTTCTCGTATGGCTCGGGCCGCCGCTGCCGGCGGGGTTCGAGGGGTTGCGCATCGCCGGGCCGTACGCGGCGCTCGTCCCCGCGCTCGGGCTGGCGTGGTGGTTCAACCGCGGCCGCAGCTTCGTGCTCGCCGCGTCCCTGCTCGCGGCGTTCGCCGGCTTGAGCCTCGTCCCGCGGCCCGCGGTCTACACCGCGATCACGGCGCTGGTGCCGCTCAATGCGCTGGCGGCGATGCTGCTCGCCGAGCGCGGCGCGCGCCATGGCGCGGCGTGGCGCTGGCTTGCGCTGATCGCGCTCGAGGTGCTGCTCGTCGCCTGGATCGGATCGGCGGGACGGCACGCGTTCCCGGGCAGCGCCTGGGAGGCGATCCTCGGGCATTGGCTGCTGCGCTCGCCGCCGGCGCCGCTCCTCGCGCGGCTCGCGTTCGCCGCCGCTTTCGCCGCGGCGCTATGGCGTGCCTGGCCGGAGCACTCGCCGGCCCAGGTCGGCAACGCGGCCGGGCTCGCCGCCTTCCTCATCGCGGTGTGGTGGGACCAAAGCTCGAGCGTGTTCCCGATGTTCATGGCCGCCGCCGGCGTGATCCTGGTCGTCGCGCTGCTCGCCGAATCGCACCGCCTCGCGTTCCGCGACTCGCTCACCGGGCTTCCCGGCCGGCGCGCGCTCGAGGAGCGCCTGCGCTCGCTCGGCGAGCGCTACGCGATCGCCATGGTCGACGTCGACCACTTCAAGCCGTTCAACGACAGGCACGGCCACGACATCGGCGACCAGGTGCTGAAGCTGGTCGCCGGGCGCCTGGCGCAGGTGGGCGGCGGCGGCACCGCGTACCGCTACGGCGGCGAGGAGTTCAGCGTGGTGTTCCCCGAGCGCAGCCGGGACGAGGTCGAGGGCGAGCTCGAGGCGATGCGCGCCTCGATCGAGGATTACCGCCTGGCGGTGCGCGGGCAGGACCGGCCGCGCAAGGCCGAGGAGGGCGCGAAGCGCCGCGGCGCCGGCGCGCCCGATAAAGTACTCTCGGTCACCGTGTCGATCGGCGTCGCCGGGCCGAACGCCGGGCTCGCCACGCCGCAGCAGGTGCTCGAGGCCGCCGACCAGGCGCTGTACCGCGCGAAGCAGGGCGGCCGCAACCGCGTCAGCCGCTAACGAGGAGCCGGCATGAAGAACCTGATGCAGCGGGTCTCGAAAGGGATGGAGGCGATCCAGGCGCGCCTCGGCCGCAACGTGTTCTGGCTGGCGCTGGTGGCGCTGCTCGCCGCGGGGCTGGTGGTGCCGCTCTACCTTTTCGAGGACGCGAGCCCGGTCGCGGTGCGCTCGCCGGTGTCCCGGGGCGAGCTTCGCCCGGCGCCGAAGCCCGCGCCTCCCCCGCCGGTTGCAGAAAAGCTTCCTCCTCCCGAAGAGAAGTCTCCGGCAGCAAAACCCCCGGCAGAGAAGGCCCCCCCGAAATCAGCCGACCTTTACCAGGTGCAGCTCGGCGCCTTCGCTTCCGAGGAACGCGCACACCGCCTGGCGCAGGACGTCGCGCACGAAGGCTTTGCCACCGTCGTCATGCAGGTCACGCTGGCCGGGGGCCGGGTGCTGCATCGCGTGCGCCTCCAGGGCGCGCTGCCCAAGGACCAGGCCGAAGCGCTGCAGGCGAACCTGAAGCAGAAAATGCCCGCGCTCGCCCCGATCCTGATGGCGGCGGAGCGCTAGCCGTTGGAAAATCGGGGTCAGAGCCCGATCTCCTTCATTTCCCGAAGCCCATGACCCTCACCATCCCCGAGCGCGAGATCGAGATCACCGCGGTGCGCGCGCAGGGCGCGGGCGGGCAGAACGTCAACAAGGTGTCGAACGCGGTGCACCTGCGCTTCGACATCCGCGCCTCGTCGCTGCCCGAGGACGTCAAGGAGCGCCTGATGCGCTGGAACGACCAGCGCATCGCGCGTACCGGGATCATCGTCATCAAGGCGCAGAGCCACCGCAGCCTGGAGATGAACCGCGCGGAGGCGATCGCGCGGCTGCGCTCGCTCGTCGCCGCCGCCGCGCACCTGCCCAAGAGGCGCCGGCCGACCCGCCCGACGCGCTCCTCGAAGCTCAAGCGCCTGGAGTCGAAGCGCCGCCGCGGCGAAGTGAAGTCCCTGCGGCGCAAATCGGGCGTTGGCCCCGACTGATCCTAGGCGACCTTGAGGAGCTCCACTTCGAACAGCAGCGTCGCGCCGGGCGGGATGACGCCGCCGGCGCCGCGCGAGCCGTAGCCGAGCGCGGGCGGGATGGTGAGCTTGCGCGTGCCGCCGACCTTCATGCCCTGCACGCCCTCGTCCCAGCCCTTGATGACGTGGCCCTTGCCGAGCGGGAACGCGAAAGGCTCGCCGCGGTCCTTGCTCGAGTCGAACTTCCTGCCGTCGGTGAGCCAGCCGGTGTAATGCACGGTGACCTGCTGCCCCGCGCCGGCCGCCTCGCCGGACCCGACAACTATTTCCTCGATCGTGAGCCCGCTGGGCGTTGTAGTGGCTGCCATGAGATCCTCGCTTAACGAAACGCGCATGGTAAGACACGAATGGGCGGGATGCTGCCGTTAGCCGAGGTCATCGCGGCGGTCGAGGCGCAGGGCGAGCGGCTGCGCGCCGAGTTCTACCGCGCGCAGGGCCCGCGCGGGCGGCGCGGGAGCTGCCCGCTCGACCGCGAGATCGAGGAGAGCCTGCGCGCGAGCCTCACGCGCCTCGTCGACTGCGCCTTCGCGGGCGAGGAGACCGAGCCGGTGCCCGGCGCCCGAAAAGGCGAGCTATGGCTGGTCGACCCGCACGACGGCACTTTCGAGTTCATGAGCGGCCGGCGCGGCTCGGCGATCTCGGTGGCGCTCGTTCGCGGCGGCGTGCCGGTGCTCGGCGTGGTGCACGCGCCCGATTCGCCCGACCGCGGGCACGACACCATCGCCTGGGCCGAGGGCGCCGGCCCGATGCTGAGAAACGGCGAGCCGGTGAGAAGCGACCTTTCGCGCCGCGAGCTCGCGCCGGGCGAGTTGGTGTTCGCGACCGCCTCCTCGGCGCAGCGCCCGGAGACCTTCTCGCGCGCCGCCTCGCCCGCGCGCTACGTCGCGATGCCGAGCATCGCCTACCGCATGGCGCGCGTCGCCGCCGGCGACGGCATCGCCACGGTGTCGCTGCACGGCGTGCACGAGTACGACATCGCCGCCGGCATGGCGCTGATACGCGCCGCGGGCGGGGTGTGCCTGGACGCGCAGGGCCGCGACATCGAGCTGCAGGGCGATTCACAGCGCACCCTCAGCGGCTGCTTCGCCGGCGCGCCGCAGGCGGCGCGCCACCTGCAAGGCCGCGAGTGGTCTTCGCTCGAGCAGGAGCCGCGCCGCGAGGTGCGCACCGCGCTCGGCTTTCCGCGCCGCCGGCAGCAGAGCGCGCTCGCGCGCGCGCAGGGCTGCCTCGCCGGGCATGTCATCGGCGATGCGCTCGCCTCGCAGGGGCCCGGCGCGCAGGAGCTCGCCGACGGCGGCGCCCACAAGACGATCGCCGGCCAGCCCACCGACGCCGGCGAGATGGCGATCACGCTGGCGCGCTCGCTGGTGCGCGAGCGCAGGTTCGACAAGGACAAGCTGCTCGACGCCTACCGCACCTGGCTGACCTCGCGCCCGGTGGAGGTGGCGAAGACCACCGAGCGCGGGCTACTCGGGCTGCACACCAGCGAAAGCGAATCGAACGGCTCGCTGATGCGCATTGCGCCCGTAGGAATCTGGGGGGCGAGCGACCCGCAGCGCGCCGCCCGCACGGCGCGCGAAGATTCCGCGCTCACGCATCCCAATCCGGTGTGCCTCGAGGCCTGCGCCGGCTACGCCGCCGCGATCGCCGCGGGGGTGGGCGGCGGCAACCGCAACGCGATGCTCGACGCCGCGATCGCCTACTGCGCCGGCCCGGCGCGGGCGGCGATCCTGCTAGGCGCCGAAAGCACCCCGCCGGCCGAGGACGGCAAGCGCCGCGGCTCGGTCTTCGCCGCGCTGCAGAACGCCTTCTTCTGCCTGTTCCATGACGGCTTCGAGGCAGCGCTCGCGCGCACCGCGGCCGCGGGCGGCGACGCCGGCAGCAACGCCGCGATCGCCTGCGCGCTCATCGGCGCCGCGCGCGGCCGCGAGGCGATCCCGCCGCGCTGGCTGCAGCGCCTGCTCGCCTGCCGCCCGCTCGCCCAGGCCGACGCCCTGCGCCCGCGCCCGATCGAGTACTGGCCCGACGACATCCTGGAGCTGGCGGAGGCGCTGCTCAATTCGGGGTCAGAGCCCGAATTCCAGAAAAGAAACTGAAAGATCGGGCTCTGACCCCGAATTCCTACCGGCAGCCCAGGCGCCGCTCCTTGTCGCGCACCAGCGCGGTGAGGGTGTCGTTCACCGGCGCGGGGACGCCGAGCCCGGCGCCGACGCGCGGGATCGAGCCGTTGATCACCTCGATCTCGGACTTGCGCTTCGCCAGCAGGTCGAGCAGCACCGAGGGGCGGGCGTTCGGGATCTTCGAGCCGAAGTCGCGCACGTAGGCGACCGGGTCGTCGAAGCCGAGCCTGACGCCGCGCTTCTTCGCCACCGCATAGGCTTCGCTGGCGCAGGCGGCCGAAACGCGAGCGAGCTCGGCGTCGTTCATTACCTCGCCGATGGTGTGCCCGGTGAGGCCGCAGATGCCGGAGTAGGCGCAGTTGCAGATGAGCTTCTCCCACACCAGCTGGTCGATGTCGTCGAACACCTTGACGCGGAAGCCGGCGCCGCGCCACACCTCGGCCACTTTCTCGAGGCGCGGCGTGATCGGCCCGCCGAACTCTCCCAGGCGCACCAGCTCCATGCCGTTGTGGTGCGCGTGCCCGGGCCCTTTCATCGAGGCGCCGAAGCCGCCGACCACGCCGACCATCACGCGCTCCTTGCCCAGGATCTGCGCCGCGGTTTCCGGGCCGCCGAGCCCGTTCTGGATCGAGAGCACCACCGTGTCGGCGCCGAGCAGCGGCTTCGCGCCCTCCGCGGCCTGCGCGACGTGCATCGCCTTGGTGGCGAGGATCACCAGCTCGCACTTTCCCGCCTCGCGCGGCTCGCCCGTCGCGTTGAGCTTCGCCACGCGCTCGCCCGAGGCGCCTTCCAGGCGCAGCCCCTTCGTGCGCATCGCCTCGACGTGCTCGCGCCAGGTGTCGATGGCCCACACCTCGTGTCCCGCGGAGGCCATCAAGCCCGCGTACACCGAGCCCATGGCTCCGGTTCCTACGATCGCGATTTTCATTCGGCTATTATCGCCGCTGCCGATGCGTCCCCGCTTCGTTCTAGACACCAACGCCTGGCTCGACTGGCTGGTGTTCGACGATCCCGCGATGGCGCGGCTCAAGGCCGCGGTCGCCGCGGGCCGCGCCGAGATCGTGATCGACGCCGCCTGCGAGGCCGAGCTCGAGCGCGTGCTCGCCTATCCGCTCGGGCGCTTTGCGCTCGACGAGCCGGTGCAGGCCGCCTGCCTCGCGGAGTGCCGGCGCGTGGCGCTGCGCGTCGAGCGCGCCGCGCCGCCCGCGAATCTGCCGCGCTGCCGCGACCCGGACGACCAGAAATTCCTCGAGGCCGCCGCCGCTGCGGGCGCCCACGTCCTCGTCACCCGCGATCTCGCGCTCCTCGAGCTCGCGCGCCGCGCCTTGCCGTTTCGCATACTCGCGCCCGAAAAAATGGGGTCAGACCCCGTTTTTTCGTAGCATTCACCGGTGCTTTCGGTCGCCCGCTGGCTGGAACGCTTCGACGAGGCGCTCGCGCGCGGCGACCTCGAGGCGGCCGCGCGGCTGTTCGAGCCGGAAGGCTGCTGGCGCGACCTCGTCGCGTTCACCTGGAACCTCAAGACCTGCGAGGGGCGCGCCGAGATCAAGTCGATGCTCGCTGCGTGCCTTTCGAGCACCAGACCCGGGAACTGGATGCTCCGCGGCAATCCGGTTTCCAACGAAGGCAGCGTCGAGGCGTGGTTCACGTTCGAGACCGCGGCAGGTCGCGGCATCGGCCACCTGCGGCTGCGCGAGGGCCGCTGCTGGACGCTGCTCACCACGCTGCAGGAGCTGAAGGGCTTCGAGGAGCGCACCGGGCGCTCGCGCGAGGCCGGCGTGGAGCACGGCGCGCGCCTGGAGCGCAAGAGCTGGCTCGAGAAGCGCGCGCAGGAGCAGGCCGAGCTCGGCGTCGCGCGCCAGCCCTATGTCGTGATCGTCGGCGGCGGGCAGGGCGGGATCGCGCTCGCCGCGCGCCTGAAGCGCCTCGAGGTGCCCACGCTGGTGGTGGAGAAGAACGAGCGCGCCGGCGACTCCTGGCGCAAGCGCTACCGCTCGCTCGTGCTGCACGACCCGGTGTGGTACGACCACCTGCCCTACCTGCCTTTCCCCGAGCACTGGCCGGTGTTCTCGCCGAAGGACAAGATCGGCGACTGGCTCGAGATGTACGCGAAAGTGATGGAGCTCGACTACTGGAGCTCCACGCTGTGCACCCGGGCGCGCTACGACGACAAGGCCGAGGAGTGGGAGGTCAAGGTGAGCCGCAAGGGCTGGCCGGTGACGCTGCGGCCCAGGCACCTCGTGCTCGCCACCGGGATGTCCGGCTTTCCGAATCTCCCGGAGATCCCCGGCGCCGGGCGCTTCGGGGGGCACATCTGCCACTCCAGCCAGTTCGAGAGCGGCGTGGAATATCGCGGCGAGCACTGCGTCGTGCTCGGTTCGGGCAACTCGGCGCACGACATCGCGGCCGAGCTCTGGGAGCAGGGCGCCGAAGCGGTGACCCTGGTGCAGCGCTCCGCCACCCAGGTGGTGCGCTCCGAGCGGCTGATGGAGCTCGCCTGGGGCAAGCTCTACTCGCAGGCCGCGGTGGAAGCCGGCATCAGCACCGAGATCGCCGACCTCACGCTCGCCTCGGTGCCCTTCAAGCACCTGCCGGCGCTGCAAAAGCCGATCTACGACGAGATTCGCAGGCGCGACGCGCAGTTCTACGAGGACCTGGCGCGCGCCGGCTTCCTGTTCGACTTCGGCGAGGACGGCTCGGGGCTGCACTCGCTCTACCTGCGCCGCGGCTCGGGCTATTGCATCGACGTGGGCGCTTCCGACCTCGTCATCGACGGCCGCATCGGGCTGAAGAGCAACAACACCATCGAGCGCCTGAACCAGCGCTCGGTCACGCTCGCCGACGGCGCCGAGCTTCCCGCCGACCTCGTCGTGCTCGCCACCGGCTACGGCTCCATGCACCAGTGGGCGGCGGGCATGATCTCGCCGGAAGTCGCCGACAAGGTCGGCCCTTGCTGGGGCCTCGGCTCGGGCACCAAGTACGACCCGGGACCGTGGGTGGGCGAGCTGCGCAACATGTGGAAGCCCACGCAGCAGACCGGCCTGTGGTTCCACGGCGGCAACCTGATGCAGTCGCGCCACTACTCCCTCTACCTCGCCCTGCAGCTCAAGGCGCGCATGGAGGGCCTCCCCACGCCCGTCTACTACATCGAGCCCACGCACCACCCCTGAATTCGGGGTCAGAGCCCGATCTCTGGCGAGTCAGAAGGAGCGCAATCCTTCACTGCTCATGGAACCTCCGCAGCGGATACGAGAGATACTACGTTGTTCCGGACGCGACCTCCGAGCCCGTAATGCCGCTGCCGCAAGACCTGATCGACGCCTACCACGCTGCCGACTACGTGGTTTTCAACGACCCCGAGCTGGTGCTGAAGATCGGCGAGCCGAGCGCCCGCCTTGACGGGCTGCTGGAGGAAGCAGGCGCGGCCGGCGCGGCGTTCATCACCGCCGCCAACCCGCGCGGCGAGCGCCGCTCCGATGCCGAGAACGCCGCCGCCGCGTCGGCGCTCGACGATCTTGCCGCCGCCGCCGGCTACCCGCGCCATCCGGGCGAAGGCCGCGACCCGCAGGGGCGCTGGGGCGCTGAGCCGAGCCTGCTGGTGCTGGGCATCTACCGCGACAACGCCGAGGCGCTCGGGCGGCTGTTCGGCCAGAACGCGATCGTGTTCATCGAGAAGGGCCACGCCCCGGAGCTCGTGCTCCTTACCTAGCGAAGCGCTGCCAGAGCCACCCGCCCGGCGCCTCCACTCCGGTCAGCACGTAGTCGCGCACGTTGACGTTGCGCAGCATCGGCCATTGCGCCTCGCGC
>Ga0214472_10007938_pt1 | contig 11073 bp, 12 predicted proteins | sample RVTome_6_FD_207662 | JGI IMG/M metagenome (GOLD analysis project Ga0214472, IMG submission 207662) | Soil microbial communities from uranium-contaminated site in the Upper Colorado River Basin, Wyoming, United States - RVT140D175 | ecosystem: Environmental > Terrestrial > Soil > Contaminated >...
CAACGAGCCAATCCATCAGTAATCCACCAACATCTCGCAGGCGACGCTACCGGCGGCAGCGCTACAGCATCCACACATCAGTTATCGGGCGTTTCCGCCCATATCAGAGACCTCACGAGAACGGCACTTCGGCGTGCGGTTCGGAACGCCGGATGCCGATCGATTGAAGAAGGCAGGAAGGACTGAGACGACAGAGTCCGGTGAGCCGATGTCGTCGTCTTGTGTTCGGGGAAATGGGGTGTTCGCCCGATGCGGTGCTGGCGCTGCGGCGATAGGTTCGAGCGGAGTCCTATCGAGGCTAGGGAAGGCGTGCGTATGTCTGTTGTCAGCATGAATGGAGTTGAGCTGTATTTCGAGCAGATCGGAGAGGGGGAGCGCATTGCGTTCACTCACGGTGCCTGGACTGATGGTCGAGGCTGGCAGTCGGTGGTCGAGCGGCTCGCTGACCGTTTCGAGCTGGTGACATGGGATCGACGGGGTCACAGCAGGAGCCAGGACGGCACCGCCGCTGGCAGCTACCTTGAGGATGCTGCCGACCTCGCTGGCCTTATCGAACACCTGGGAGGCGAACCTGTTCATCTGGTCGGCAACTCGTCCGGGGGCAAGGTGGTTCTCGACCTGATCGCCATTCGGCCTGATCTCGCAGCGAGCGCGGCTGTCCACGAGCCGAGAGTTGCCGGGTTTCTGCCGGATGGAACCGGCGCCGAGCGAATTGGGCAGCTCATGAAGGCCGAGGAGCAGCACATAGGGAATGTGGTGGAGCTGATCGAGAGTGGAGAGCACCGGCGAGCTGCTCAATACTTTGTAGAAGAGGTGGCTGTCGGTCCAGGTGCGTGGGAGATGTTCCCCGAGCAGTTGCAGATCGTGCTCACTTCAAACGCCCTGACTTTTCTCGACGAGAGCCGAGATGACAGTCCCATCGATGTCGACGCTCTGACGACCAGTCCTGTTCCGCTCTTGATTTCGCTTGGCACTGAGAGTCCCGAACTCGAGGTCGCCGCCGCCAAGGAACTGGCACGCCTGCTACCCGCGGCTCGAGTCGAGACGCTCGAGGGCGCCGGACACATCCCCCACCGCACCCACCCGGATCCATATGCCGCCATGTTGACCTCTTTCATCGACGGATTAGCCGGCCCTGCCGGCCCTACCAGCGAGAGGAGCCAGGTATGAAACCCCGTTTGCTTGCCCATGACATCGCACGCAGATCAACGATCCAGGGCGATATCCCATATCTAAGACCGTCCGGGATTGGCACGTCGTGCCCGGTTAGGTGTTGACTTGGTGAGACGCTGGTCGTGCAGGTGCGGAGCGTTCACCGGGCTGGGGTGGAGGAGTGTCTCATGTCACCATGCGGGATTAACGGTTGGAGACCCTCCAGGTCCACGCCGGGCATGAATCGGCGCGGGCACAATGCGCGGGTGCCCGTCTACCAGACCACCAGCTGCATGTTCAGCGACACGGCTTGCGCCGCCCTTTGAGGCAACCCACCGTCGGTCAGGCCGGGAGGTGCCGCTCCTCGTGCCCGACGTAGAGCACGTCGGGCCGAATGAGAACATTCGCCTCGGCCTGCTCCAGGCAATGCGCCGTCCAGCCGGCATGACGGGCCACGGCGAACGTGGCCGGGAAGATCTGGGCAGGAAGTCCTACGCCTTGGAGCACGGCCGCGGTGTAGTACTCAACGTTGGTCTTGATGACGAGGTCGGGTTTGTGCTCGGCAAGAAGGCGTAGGGCGATCTCTTCGACCGCTACCGCCTTGTCGAGCCAGTCGGCGACGCCTGCCAGACCTTCCGCCACCCTGCGCAGGGCAGTGGCGCGCGGGTCGTGGGCACGATAGACGCGGTGACCGAAGCCCATCAGCCTCCCACCCTGCGCCAGCGTCTGCCTGATCCAATCCTCGGCCTGGTCGACTGATCCCATCTCGTGAAGCTGGTCGACCACCTCTGTGGGGGCACCGCCGTGCCAGGGGCCTTTCAAAGCACCGATTGCGCCCACCACTGCAGAAGCGATATCGGAGTGGGTGCTGATGATGACCCGAGCAGTGAATGTGGAGGCGTTGAAGCCATGCTCGGCGCCGACGATGAAGTAGGCGTCGAGGGCGCTGGCCGCCGCCTTGTCGGGCCGCGCGCCAGTCAGCTGGTACAAGAACCCGGACGCCAGGTCCAGCGAAGGATCCGGGTCAATCGGCTCGCTCCCGTCACCAAGCCGGGCGAAAGCGGCCAAAGCCGATGGAGCAAGAGCAGTGACGGCACGCGCCTGCTCAATTGTGGGAGGCCAGGTGGTGCCCTCCACGGCGCCCCAGACCGAGATAGCAGTGCGCAACGCATCCATAGCCGCGGTGCCAGGCGGGAGGAACCGGAGCGCCTCCACCACCTTCTCAGGCAGTGGGGCGCAGGGCAGATTCGCTTCGGCCGGCCATTCCCCAGTCCACAACAGCTCGGCGACCTGGGCGTAGCTGCCGCCCTCGACGAGCTCGCCGATCGGGTACCCGCGGTAATGGAGCCGTCCCCGCTCGCCGTCGACCCGTGCCAGAAACGTTTCTCCTGCCACCACGTCCTTCAGTCCGGGTGAGTAGTCACGTTCGTTCATCGCCCACCGAGCCTATATGAACTACTGCCGGTCCTCCAAGACACCCAAGCCAGCGGTTCAAAGGCGGATCACGAGAAGCACGCCCACCAAACGTGGTGAGCGGCCTATACCGAACCCGTTGAAATACAAGGGTCCGGGAAGAAAGCCTTCGCGCCTCGAGCCGACACGAATCGAGCGATCCCTCCTCGACGGCCCTACGGGCCATTCACTCCGATTGGGTAGCGCCTACCAGTGACCTAGAGCGGCTGCGTCTCCGAACGGCGGTGCACCGATCACTCAGTCTGGACGCGTAACGCTCTGATGGCGGAGTGCGCACTATCGGCACGTATCGAGTGGCGTGGGTCAGTGCGGGCCGGTGGCCGTGAAGTGAGCAATGGAGCCGACCATGTCGATCTCGACCGTCTCAAACGACTCCTCCAGGATCTGGCGCAGCCCTTCTTCGGTGTCCGCAAGGTTGTCGAAGCCGCCTTGCCGGTTGAAGGCCCACAGGATGGCTCGAGCGGCAAGTGTATGTTCTGCGGGGCTTCCCAGGACGGTCCCTCCGAACAACACACCGTCCGGTGCGAGCACGGCGGCGACGTTTCTGATCGCAGCAGCCTTGCGAGATTGGGGACCTGGCAGACAGTGGAGTACATAGTTGAGCGCCACCGAGTCGAACGGACCTTCCACCGGTAGTGGTTTCAATACGTCGGCCTCAACGGTGGTCACGTTCATCGACGCCAGTCGGCGGGAAGCGTGAAGGAGCACATTCGGATTGGGGTCGAGCAGGGTCACCTGCGTCCCAGGGGGTAGCCCGGCTTTGTCGAGGAAGTATCCGGTGCCAGGACCAACATCGAGATGTCTTTGTCCTACCTGGCGGTGATAGCGCTCTAATACGGGCGGGGTGGGGCACTTCCATACCACTCGGGCCATGAATCCGAGCACCCAAGGGTCATAGATCGCCAACAGCCAAGGCGTGTACTCCGCCTGGCCGGCATATGCAGGATCACTGGAATCCATCGTTACTCCTCAACGAGGATGCGCCCTCAGAAGCGATTGGTTCTCAATTCAAATCACATGTGGGGAACATCGTCGCCATCCCCGATCAACAGTTCTGCAGGGTTGAGGCGCTGATACCAGGCGGCGGGAGGTCGATAGTCAGTGCGGGTGGCATAGTCCTGAGGGTTCGTCTCGGCTCTTTCCTCCGTTGGAACTGTTCAATCGTTAGCCCATTCTCGGAGGTGACCACTCACCACGGCAGAGCCCAATTGCCCTTCGTTACGGAACTATCGCCATCGGGTTAGCTCACACCCCCGGATCAGCTGATCGGGAGCACTGACGCTCCGACGGGCTAACCGAACCGATCGGCACCTAGACGCTGGTCTCTGGCGGCGCTACCAGAAACGCTGGGAATCCTTGGTGAGGGTGCGTTACCGGCGTCAAGGGGCGGTGGTCGGTGTCGATAAGTCCGAGAAGTGCACTACTTCCGAACGAGGCGTGGCCGAGTCCACCGAGCGATGGTGGCTGTCTCGGCAGCCGGCACCTTTGCCGCCGCGTCCGGTCTCCTCTTTTCCGGACGATTCGAAGGGAAGCCGACGGTGATGCTGTTCGGCGGACTGGGAATGGCTGTGGCGGGTTGGTGCCTGTGGCAGTTGTGGACCGATCGCCTCTTCCCGGTGGCGGTCATGATGGTGGTCGCCGCCTCCATGGGTGCTCTTGGGGTGTTCACGGACCACGGTTTCCGGCTGGCGATCGCAGCCATCCTGGTGCTGTACGCGGCTGTGGGCGCCGTCATCATTGCCGACACTGGCGGGTTCTGGGCCTTCACCATCTTTGTGGGGGCCGTCGGTGGCTTCAACTTCGTGGCCTCCCGCCTCGGATGGGTCGCCATCGAGCAGGGAGAATCGCCCGGGGATCTGCTGATTGAGGGGATCGTCTTTTGGACCGCAGCCTGGGTATTCCGCAAGGTCCGCGACGAGATCGTCACCCGTGACCAACATCAGCAGTCCAAAGACGTTTTCCTGGCCCGGGTCGCCCACGAGCTCAGGACCCCGTTGACCTCTGTGCTGGGCTATGCGGAGCTCATCGCAAAGGATCCCGCCGCCCCCCCCGAGGTTCGGGAGCAGGCCGAAGTCATCGCCGATGAGGGACGGGCCATGGCAGCGGTCATCGACGATTTCACCCTGGTGTCTCGAACCGATGATGACCTACTCACCCTCAAACCGGTCACCATCCTCGTGCAGCCAGAAGTGGCCCGGGCTGTAGCCAGCGTCCCGGCCACCACAATCCACATCCACACCACCGGTTCCACCACCGCTGTCGTCCACGCCGATCCTGACCGCCTCCGACAGATGCTCCGGGTGCTCATCGCCAACGCGGTTCAACACGCCACCTCGGTCGTCGAAGTCGCAGTGAGCGAAGACGAAGACACGACCATCATCGAGATCATCGACGACGGAGCCGGACTGGCAGGAACCGACATGACGACTCTCGTCGAGGCGTACCATCACACCCACACAGAACCGGGGCAACCAGAACGCCTGGGCTTGGGACTGTTCGTAGCTCACCGACTGGCACAAGCCATGGCCATAAACCTCAGCTGGGATCGCGACCGCAACCTCACCGTTTTCAGACTCCTCACCCCCAACGGGGCGCCCCAATCCGACAGCGGGCAAATCGGAACCGATCACCCCGGACGCCGCCCGATCCGCAACCGCGTCTGGGGGGAACACAGAACGCTGTCCGATCACCCGATCGGTCCGAACGCATAACACCCACCCGCGGCGAACGCTCCTGAACGATGATTATCGGCACGAAACGCTCCAACCCCCTCACCGCACATACCGGCACTTAGCGGGTGTGCTGACAGCCGACCACGTGCTGTCTCTAGTTTCAAGAGCTGCCCACTAACCGTCGCAGGACCCTGCTAGGCCTCCCTGCCACTCAATCTCCTCTTGTTCGACTTGTCCGGTCACTCCGTACCAGTAACAGAAGTCATCGGCTTGAACTTGGACGCGGAGGTCGACGAGGCTCTGGTCGGCATAGATCCCGATTATGCGGGTTACCTGCGGATCTTCGATGCCAGGCTCTTGAGCTTCTGCGTAGGCGATGGCCGCATCCGCCGGAGTCGAGTAGACGGGTCCAGACGTCTCCGGGACCGCCGTCATGGTGGTACCGGTTTGGATCTGGAACGGGTCGGATCCCACCGAAGTCTCAGCGGGTGAGACCAGCCATCCGAGACCAAAGGCCACGGTGAGCAGGAAGGCGATCGCCGCCACCATCCAACCTCGGACGCCTGGTCTAGTTGTCATCTCTCGTGCGGTCAACGCAAGTGGCCACTCTCGGCCGGCGGAAGGGGCCTGGTCGACAAGTCGCCCATAGCTCCGACGAAACGCATCGACAAGATCGCGGTCGTCGTGTTCAGTGTTCATCGAGGACTCCTTTCAGTTTGCGTCGTGCCAGATAGAGGTACCGCTTGACGGTTCCGGGGCGTATCCCCATGAGATCGGCGGTTTCCACGACAGTCATCCCTGCCCAATAGACGAGATAGGTTGCCGCTCGCTGCTGTGGGGGCAGTTCGAGCACCGCCTGGAGGATGTCTGGTTCCGGGTCATCGGCCGGCACCATGCCCGCTTCGCCGATACTCAAATGTGTGCGGCGACGACTGAGACGCGTCTTGCACTCGTTGAGAACGGCCCGAAAGAGATAGGCGCGGGGCTCGTCCAGATCTTGGAGTCGCTTTCGGGCCAGGATCCGAAGCACCACCACCGTCGAGACGACATCCTCAGCTCGTGTCGGACCGACCAACACGGTGGCATACCGGATCAGATCGTCCTGATTCTTCCTGAAAATCGACTCGTCGTCCACACTTCAACCACTCGCGAAGTAGTCGAATGGTTGCACTCCGCCTCGAACCAACCAGCACCGATCAACAATTCTGGGCGGATAACGACCATTTCGCGAGGTGCTCGATATCGGCACTTCGTGCTCGCCTGAGAAGCTTCAGGCAGTTGTTTGGGCGTCGCTCATCACGACAGCCGAGATCTCATCAGCGATTTCGACGATGGTGAAGTCAGTTGTGCGAAGCGCGACCTTGTCGGCGAGTGACGGGCTTTGCCGCATCACATCATCTTTCGAGATGTCATGCCAGATCGGGAGCAAGACCTGCTTGTTGCTTACTGACATCGTGACGAGTCCATCCAGTTCATACTGCGGCCAGCCCTTCGCGAAGAAGTGATGAGATAGGACGACTACTCCAAAGCGGCTGTTGGTAATCCCTCTATCGATACTGCGCCGCAGGCTGTCGCCGACCCTGAGTTCAAACTCGTCATACCACACCGAGAGCCCTCGCTCCTGAAGAGCTCGAGCGAGTGGGCGTACGACGAGGTCTTTGTCCTCGGTGGCATGGGAGACAAACACATCGAACTGGCGGCCTTCTGCGTTTGCGCTGAGCTCGGCGATGTTGTCAGCAATCCCAACGAGATCCTGTCTCGGCTCTCGAATCGGTGGAAGTGGTTTCAAGGCGGCTCCATTAATGACCTTGAAGCCAGCTCGGGTGGTTCCCCTAAGCCCTTGCATGTCGACCACTGCGTGCCAGTGCCCGGAGTGTGGGATCGGAATCCGGACCGGAGATTTAGTGGCCCTTCCTCCATGGAACCTATGTTGTTTGCCCTGCTTGTACTGCGAGAAGTTGGAGGAGTCGAGAAGACGCACGTTGGCTCCCCGTGTAAGGGTCACGACCAGGACGTCACCCTGAGATCGGTTCCCCAGATCCGAATGCAGGTAATTCACAATGCCCGCATCCTAGTCGAACGTGCGTTCGCTTGAAGCCAAACCCAGAGCGCAGACCAGACATCCCGACCGGCACCAGACCAACTGATCCCGCGATAACGCTCATTCGCAAAGTGCACGGGATCGGCCCTTCGTGCTCGAGCTGAGAAAGCATGAGCTGTCCCTGCTCTCTCACAGCCAAGGCGGTGGTTCGAGATCTGAAGCCTCGGCGAGCATGATGGCCTCCTGGGACTGCTCAAGGATTCCGTCGACCATTGCCAATGCTTTGGCGGCGTGAACGTTTCGCAGTGCACCCGCTACTCGCCCGTGGAGCATTCCGTGGCGCGAAGTAGCAGCGCGCTCGATCGGCTCGAGGAGTGTTCGAGGGGCAGACTGGCTCATGTAGTCGTGGGCGACAACGAGCGACTCCCAGGATTGGGTTGACCGCTCGGTCAGCGCCTGACTCGCAAGGTTGCCTTTCCGATAGAACGTGCCCTGACCGCCCAGCCAGGTACGCAAGTCACGCCAAAGGCCCTCAGCAATGGTCAGCCATGCTTCAGCCGCTGGGCCGAACAATCCGGCGGTGGTCGCGGCAGCAGCCTCGCCGGAGAGGAAAGCCCATTGCCATATCGCCCTGACCGGGAGCGTGGAGATTTCTTCTACAACTCTCTCAAGCTGCGATGGATCGAGGACTAGCGGTGCCAACCACTCGTCCACATCGTCGGGGTCTGACCCAACCTCAATGAACTTGACCGCAACTCGGTAAAAACGAACTGGTATGCCACGGTCTACCACCCGGGAGAAGGTCCAACCTCGGGGAGCTAATCGTTCCATGAACTCCTGGTGGCGGGTGGCCAAGATTTCAAGGTTCTGCCTCGCCTCGGAGAAATCAGGCGGTTCTTCACCCAGCATCTTTGATGTGAGAGTGATGTTGTCGAGGAGGCGGCTCATCGCCGACATACCTTCAGCGACGGTGGGTGCCATTTGATACATGTTCTCGAAGAACTCGCCTGGAGACTGTTGGACAGCGATCATCTCCCGAACGAGCTCTTGGGTGAATGCTTCGGGTTCGTCTGCAACGAACCGCACTCGGATCGAGCCGAGACCTATTGCCCAGGCTGTTCCTTTATCGAGGTTCTTAACGGAGCCGACTATCGGCTTTGGGCCATGGGTCTTGCCATTGAACTCAAGTGAGATTGTGCCGGACTCGAGGAGCACGGCGGCTGGCCGATGGTTGGCGGTTCCACGAAAGCTCGTCACCCTCTCCAGGCTATTGCCGGTTCTGATGCGCTGTTGGAGACCTCGCGACCCCGGCAGCGATTGGGCTTGGGTGAATCACTGTGCCACGCCGCACCGATCATCTGATATCGGCGCGTAACGCTCCAATCCCGGTGTGCTCACTATCGGCACGTCCCGCTCGCTTCAGCTCGAGTGATCCATCAGCAAGTGGTGCTCGGCCTTGAAGAAGGCGGGGAGCCAGGTCCGTATCGCACCACGAGCATGTAGACCCGTTTCGTGGGATGGGCATCGAGCGGGGTCTGATAGAGGGTGCCCGAGGATCTCCCGACGTGGATCACGATCGGTATACAGACTTGCCGCAACGTCCGAGTCGAACGGATTAGCAGGCATCACTCCTGAATTTACTCAGGTCTCCCAGCTCATATTTGGGACCGCCCGGAATCGGCACTTCCTGGGGCAACGCGCAGTCCCGGGACTCCCGATCATGCGACCGGTCCCGTGGATGCGGAGTACGCAGTCGCCTCGCTCGTCGTCTCAACGGCACACCACAGCGACCACAGCGCCAGCCGCGTCCGAGAACTGTGTCAAAGCCGAGCGGTGGCCACACCTGGGGCACCGACCCGAAAGATGTATAAGGAGGAGATCCCTGCTAACCCCGGAGCTTCTGCAGCACGCGCTCAGCCAGCGCCAAGAGGTGCTTGTCCTCGGTGAGTGGGCTTATCGTCGAGACGGTGACGTGAATCCCCCCGATAAGGAACTTGACCCTTCCCGGGCAGGCGTACGACTCCTCACCGATCTCAGCCGAGGGACACTCATCCTCTCCCGGAGCAGTGATGACAGACTCCGACGGCGCGATGCTCACCAGGACCTCGCCGGTGCCCCAACTACAGTTGGTGAAGGGCCCGGCAGGCTCACCCTCCTCAGCGAGATAGGCAACACCCAGGACCGTGGTGAGGTCGGCGTCGGTGATCAGGCTGCATGGATCGATATCAGCAGTCGGTGATCTATCAGTGTCACCTCCCCCGCCGCACGAGACGAGTGCCAGTGCGATAAGGGGGATGACGGCAAAGGTACTCCTTCTCATGGTGGCCCTCCCGCGGCTCTGCGATCAATCCTATGGGTAGTGCACGAGCTTGCCATGTCCAGGGTTCGCTCGCGCCTGAGAGCATCGGTAGAGAGCAACCCTACGAGCTGATCTCTCGAGGCGATCCAGTGGCGGACGTGTTTCCGCCCACGAACGAGCACGCGGAGTTGCGGATTGCGGGTGGCCTCTGGATTCGTCAGCAAGACGCCACCTCCGTGGCGAGGTTCGTCAAGACCGATCCGATCGTCGTCCATTGCGCGGATCAGCTCGTGACCTAGTGGATTGATGTCTTGGGGCGAAGACCAAGATGGTGCGCCTCAAAGATCTGGTCCACGACCTGCGTAGGCACAAGACCCAAACTGATGCCATCTCCTTGACCCTGGGACCGAACATGATCGCGATACGTCTACACCTCGGCAACGCTGTCCACATCTTCCCGAGCAATAACGCCCTTGATCCGGAGCGAGCAGATCGGCACGATTGCGCTCGGGTTCCTCCAGACTTTCGGGGCGGTTCGTGGTGGCGAGGCGAGCAGATCCGCTGCCACCCCCGGGCGTTGACAAAAGGACATGCATACAGAGCGGCTGTTTGATGGGCTTCGGCGCCGAGAGTATGGAGTGGTCCTTTGACGGGACATCACGCGAACCGCAGGCGGGCGCCTACCGCAGGGAAGTTGGGGCGTGACCTCGTCAGAGAAGCTCCTCGATGGCGGTCTGGAGTGGATCACCACCTGACATGTCAGTCCGACAGGCGACCCGGCCGTCTCAGCGACCCGGCCGTCTCAGCGCCCCAGCGGTCGAGTTCCCCGCGTCCCATCCAGGCGAGCAAGCCAGCGACGAACCCCCGCATCCACGCCGTCAGGCTGGCTGTGGGGGCCGGGGTCGCCGTAGGGTGCAGAAGTACCATGGGCGTTCGACGATGACAGAAACGATCAGCACGGAGGCCTTGGCGGGAGAAGGGCACGCTCTAGAGACAGACGTGGTCGTCGTGTTCTTCGATGACATGAAAGGCTCGACCATCCTCAAGGAGCGTATGGCCGCCGCCTCGGACGAGCAGGCGTACCAGATGCTGCGCCGGGAACACGACGCACTGGTCACCGAGATAATCACCCGGGACGGTGTCGGTGAGGTGATCAAGTCGACCGGTGACGGGCTATTGGCCATCCTCCACAAGCCCTCGGTGGCGGTGGAGCGCGCCGTGGAGATCCAGGAGCGTTTGCACAGCCACCCGTTCATCAAGGTGAGGATCGGGCTGGACATGGGCGAGGTCAGTGTGGAGTCGGATGCCCTTCTCCACCGCGACGCATTCGGCCGGCACGTCGACTGGGCGGCCCGGGCAATGGAGATGGCCGAGGCAGGGCACATCTGTGTCACCCGCCCCGTGTACATCGATGCCTTCAGCTGGATCGGGAAGAG
>Ga0214472_10007939_pt1 | contig 11073 bp, 13 predicted proteins | sample RVTome_6_FD_207662 | JGI IMG/M metagenome (GOLD analysis project Ga0214472, IMG submission 207662) | Soil microbial communities from uranium-contaminated site in the Upper Colorado River Basin, Wyoming, United States - RVT140D175 | ecosystem: Environmental > Terrestrial > Soil > Contaminated >...
GGGCGGATGACACTGTGCAACCTCTCCATTGAAGGCGGCGCCCGCGCGGGCCTTGTTGCGCCGGACGAGAAGACCTTTGCCTATGTGAAGGGTCGCCCCGCTGCCCCGAAAGGCGGCGCCTGGGAATTGGCGGAGCGCTACTGGCAGACCTTGCTCTCGGACGATGACGCGGTGTTCGACCATGTCCTGACCATCAAGGGCGAAGACGTCGAGCCGACGGTCACCTGGGGCACCAGCCCGGAGCAGGGGATTGCTCTTTCCGGGATCATTCCGCGCCCGGAGGATTTTGCTGATCCGGTGAAGGCCGCCGCCTGCGAACGCGCGCTCGCCTATATGGGCCTTGAAGGCGGGAAGCCGATTGCCGGCACGCCGGTGCAGCGCGTCTTCATCGGCTCGTGCACCAACAGCCGGATCGAGGACCTGCGCGCCGCTGCGGCTGTCGCAAAGGGTGGCAAAGTGGCCCCGGGCGTGCGCGCCATGGTCGTGCCCGGTTCCGGCCTCGTGCGGGCGCAGGCCGAAGATGAGGGCCTTGACCAGATCTTCCTCGAGGCGGGCTTTGAATGGCGCGAGCCTGGCTGCTCCATGTGCCTCGGCATGAACCCGGACATCCTCGCTCCCGGCGAGCGGTGCGCCTCGACGTCCAACCGCAATTTCGAAGGCCGTCAGGGAAGGGGCGGACGCACCCACCTGATGAGTCCCCAGCTTGCCGCCCGCGCCGCCATCACGGGCATCATCGGATAACCCTCCCACTGATCAAGGAACACGCGATGACGACCGACCTCTCCCCCCGCCAGGACTGGACGCGCGACGAGATCGCTGCCGTCTACGCGCTTCCGCTTGACCAGCTGCTCGCCCGCGCGCTTGCCGTGAAGGCCGCCAACTGGAAGGACGGCGCGGTGCAGAAATCCCAGCTCCTGTCGATCAAGACGGGCGGCTGCCCGGAAGACTGCGGCTATTGCAGCCAGTCGGCCAAGTTCGACACGGGCCTGAAGGCCGAGAAGCTCCTGCCGCTCGAAGAGGTTGTCGACACCGCCCGCCGCGCTAAAGCCAATGGTGCCGACCGGTTCTGCATGGGCGCGGCCTGGCGCTCGCTGAAAGGCCGCGATCTACCGAAGGTCGCCGCGATGATCTCCGCGGTGAAGGCCGAAGGCCTCGAGACCTGCGTCACGCTCGGCATGCTCGAAGAAGGCCAGGCCGAAGCGCTGAAGGAAGCCGGCCTCGACTATTACAACCACAACCTCGACACCTCGCGCGAATATTACGGCGATGTCGTCAGCACACGCACATACGATGACCGTCTCGAAACTCTCGGCCGCGCGCGCATGGCCGGCATCAAGCTCTGCTGCGGCGGCATCCTCGGCATGGGCGAGTCGCGCTCCGACCGCATCGGCCTGATCCATGAGCTGTCGAAACTCACGCCGCATCCGGAAAGCGTACCGGTCAACAAGCTCGTGCCCATCAAGGGCACGCCGCTGGGGGGAAGCGAAGAGATTGACACGCTCGAACTCACCCGCGCCATCGCCACCTGCCGCATCGTTTTCCCGAAAAGCTGGGTACGCCTCTCGGCGGGGCGCGAGTCGATGAGCCCGGAAGGCCAGGCCCTCTGCCTCCTCGCCGGCGCCAACTCCATCTTCGTCGGCGACCGCCTCCTCACCACGCCGAACCCCGGCGCGGACAAGGACGCGCGTCTGCTGGAATCGGTGGGCGGCAGCTGCGCGAAGTGCTGAAGGCCGATGGCCGGTTTCTCGAGAACACTTCCGCTTTCCCAGCCGCCTGACAGGATCTGGGCTGAAATCCAGAACCCGGCGCTGATGGTGCACGTGGCCAGAGGCATGGTGGGTATGCGCCCCGCAGGTGGAAAACCCTGGCCGACGCTATGGGAGCCCGGAGAATTCCGCGTCGATCTCTTTTTATTCGGTGTCCTGCCGATTGGCTGGCAAGCGGTCAGTGTGCACCTGCTGCCGGAAGAGGGCGGCACTCGCCGCGCCGAAGACAAGGGCCACAGCCTACTGATCCGGCGCTGGCACCATATCCTCGAGGTCGCTCCGGACGGCCAAGGCGGCACGCTCTACACCGACCGCCTGACAATCGACGCCGGACTTCTCACGCCTATTGTCACCCTGTTCGCCCGCATCCTGTTTGCGCATCGCCAGCGCCGCTTTCGCCGCCTCGCGGAGGCGGGGTTTGACTATGGGCGGTCCAGCGGCTGAGCCTTCATCAGCCGAGCTAAACACGCCCTTCGGTTGCGTTTCCTGCCAAGGCGGAGATAGTCCCCTTCAGGCAAGTCTCTGGAGGGAGAAGGAAATGTCCGGCACAGTGAAACTCGAAGGCGGCGTCACGGTCGATGGACCGCGCGGGCGCGTCTATGGCTCGATCCTCGAAACCATCGGCTCAACCCCGCTGGTGCGCGCCGAGAAGTTTGCCAAGGCCGAGGGCGTCAAGGCAGACCTCCTTTTCAAGCTCGAATTCTTCAATCCCCTCGCCAGCGTCAAGGACCGGATTGGCCTTGCCATGGTCCTTGGCCTCGAAGCAGAGGGCAAGTTGAAGCCCGGCGGCACGCTGATCGAGCCGACCTCAGGCAATACCGGCATCGCGCTCGCTTTCGTCGCCGCCCAGCGCGGTTACCGCCTGATCCTCACGATGCCGGAATCGATGTCGATCGAGCGCCGCAAGATGCTTGCCCTCCTCGGTGCCGAGCTGGAGCTGACACCGAAAGAAAAGGGGATGGGCGGTGCCATTTCCAGGGCGAAAGAGCTGCTTGAGTCGATTCCCGGCGCGGTTTGCCCCAGCCAGTTCGACAACCCGTCCAACCCTGCGATCCATGAGAAAACCACCGCCGAAGAAATCTGGGCCGACACGGGCGGCACGGTCGATGCCATCGTCTCCGGTATCGGCACCGGCGGCACGTTCACCGGCTGCGGCCGCGTGCTGAAGCCGCGCAAACCGTCGCTGAAAATGTTTGCAGTCGAGCCCGAAGCCTCGCCTGTCCTTTCCGGCGGCGCGCCAGGCCCGCACATGATCCAGGGCATCGGCGCCGGCTTCGTGCCGGCCAATGCCGATACAAGTCTGATCGACGAAGTGCTGAAGGTCTCGAACGAGGACGCTCTCGCCGCCGCACGCAAGCTGGCGAAGCTGGAAGGCATCCCGGGCGGCATCTCGTCCGGCGCCGCAGCCATCGCAGCCGTCCGCCTCGGCCAGCGCCCGGAATTTGCCGGCAAGGTGATCGTCGCGGTCCTTGCCAGCTTTGCCGAACGCTATGTGTCGACCGCCCTGTTCGAGGGGCTTTGACGTCCTCGCGGCAGGGCTCGCCAATTGCGGGGCCATGGTGAATAAGAGCGGGTGAAAACCCCTCCGAGGAGACTCCATGGCCCGCTACACCCTGCACGGCATTTTCGCGTCCGGTCCGACCTACAAGGTTGGCCTGATGTTGCGCCTCACCGGCGCGCCTTTCAATTATGAGCATGTCGATCTTCGCGCCGGGGCCCACAAGGCGGACGCCTTTCTGGTGAAGAACCGCTATGGTCAGGTGCCGGTGCTGGAAGATAGTCAGACCGATTACTGCCTCTGCCAATCCTCGGTGATCCTCGACTATCTCGCCGACGAGACCGGCAAGTTCGGCGGCAAGGACCGGGGCGAGCGCCTGCGCGCGCGCGAATGGCAGCTCTGGGGCGCCGGTACGCTGACCACCGGCATCTACCGCACCCGCGCCCTGAAGCTCGGCTTCTTCAAGTTTCCGGACCAGGTCGCCGAAGCCAATCTGCAATCGGCACAGGGCGGCCTCAAGGAACTGAACACTCTGCTCGACGGACGCGATTGGCTGGTCGGCAAGGGCGCCACCATCGCCGACATCGATATCTACGGCATCGCCGCCTATGCTCCGCAAGCCGGTATCGACCTCGCACCCTTTCCGAATGTCCGCAAATGGCTCGCCCGGGTCGAAGCGCTGCCGGGCTACAAGGATGTGAACACCTGCCTGCCGCAGGTGAGCGTGAAGGCATGATCAACGGCGTCGATCACATCGTGATCCTGACGCCCGACATCGAGGTTGGAACGGCGGTCTATGCCGCCCTCCTCGGCCGGTCGCCGGACTGGCGCGCGGAAAGCGACACAGGCGTCGCCACCGCGCTCTTCCAGCTGACCAACACGGCACTGGAACTTGTCGCCCCGTCCGGGCACGGACCGAGCGCTGACCATTTGCGGGACAGTATCACCGCCGAAGGCCCCGGCCTCAAATCCCTCGCCTTCCGCTCGACCGACCTTGCCGGTGACCACCGCGCAATGACGCGTCTCGCCCTTGCGCCCACCGCGATCGAGGAAGGGGAGAGCGAGGACATGGCCCGCGAAGGCCGGCGCACCTGGCGCCGGTTCCGCTGCCCGCCGGAGGCGACCGCCGGTGTGCGCTGGTTCTTCATCGAGCCGCTCGAAGGCGTGGGCGAAGCCGCCGAAGTGCCGCTGGGCCACGTCCACGCGCTCGACCATCTGGTGATCAACACGCCGAACGCAGACCGGGCGATGGCGCTCTATGGCGCGAAGCTCGGTCTGCGCCTGGCGCTCGACCGCACAGCGCCCGAATGGGGCGTGCGCCTGATCTTTTTCCGCACTGGCGGCCTGACCGTCGAGATCGCCCACCGTCTCGGCCAGGCGGAAGATCCTGCCGGCGAGGACAGTTTCTGGGGTCTCACCTGGCGCGTCGGCGACATTGAAGCCGCGCACGAACGCCTCGCCGCCCATGGCTTCAACGTCTCCGATGTGCGCACCGGCCGGCGCGCCGGCACGCGCGTCTTCACCGTCCGCGACGGTACATTGAATGTGCCAACCCTGTTCATTTCCGGCGTTGCCGATTAAATAGCCCCCATGACCCCGTTCACCTCCCTCACAGGAACCGCCGCGCCCCTCCTCGAGAAGGGCAAGCCGATGTCCAATGTCGACACCGACATGATCATCCCGAAACAGTTCCTGAAAACGACGACGCGTACCGGACTTGCGACCGGCCTCTTCCACGAGCTGAAGACCAAGGCCGACGGCTCACCGAATCCGGACTTCGTCCTCAACAAGCCCGCCTATGCCAAAGCCTCGATCCTGATTGCCGGCGAGAATTTCGGCTGCGGTTCATCGCGTGAGCATGCGCCTTGGGCGCTGCTCGACCAGGGCATCACCTGCGTCATCGCGCCGTCCTTTGCCGATATCTTCCACAACAACTGCTACAAGAACGGCATCCTGCCGGTCCGCCTGCCGGTCGATGTCTGCGAGAAGCTGGCGAAGGCTGCCGGCGGCGCCAACCATGTCTTTACCGTGGACCTTGCCACCCAGACCGTCACCACGCCGGACGGCGAAACCTTCGCCTTCGACATCGATCCCGGACGAAAGTCCAACATGATGGCCGGGCTCGATGAGATCGGTGCCTCGCTCACCGCCGCGCCTCAGATCGACGCCTTCGAAACCCAGCGCCGCCTTGCCACCCCCTGGCTTGAACCCGCCCGCTGATCCTGGCGGGCCAACAGAGATATCCCGCATGCCCCGCGCCGCCCGCTTCCTCGTTCCGCTTGTCCTCCTCAGCGCGCTTGGCGCCTGCCACACCGATCCCTTCGGTCTGAAGCCGGAGGTGCGCGGCGTCGAAATCCCAGACAAGCCCGCCGAACCAGCCGAACCTGCTGAGACCGAAGGCGAAGCCGAACCCGCGCCGGACGCGGACCAATGATCGTCATTGAGGGCACGGTCCGGATCCCGCCGGCCAACCTAGAGGCCGCCCGCCCCGTGATGGAGCAGATGATCCGCGCCAGCCGCGCCGAAGCTGGCTGCCTCGATTATGCCTATGCCATCGATGTACTCGATCCTGGCCTTGTCCGCGTATCGGAGCGCTGGGAGAGCCGCGACGCCCTCGCGGCGCATTTCAAGACGGCCCACATGGCCACCTGGCGCGCCTTTTTCCCTGAGTTCGGGATCACAGACCGGTCGCTGCGCCTCTACGAAGCCGCGCCTGAGCCCATCTGACGCCGTTGCGCCCGGGGCCTTGCCTCGCTACTCAGCCCACGAGACCTGATCCGCATGGAGGCCAACGCCCATGAAGAAGACCCTGCTGCTCCTGCCCGGCGATGGCATCGGCCCGGACGTTGTCGCCGAAGCGCGCCGCGTCGCCGAGATGCTGGTCGCCGACATTGTCATCGAGACCGGCCTTGTCGGCGGCGCGAGCCTTGACGCTCACGGCACGCCGCTGACCGGTGAGACGCTGGATCGCGCGCTGAAATCCGACGCGGTCCTCCTCGGCGCGGTCGGTGGTCCGAAATGGACTGGCGCTGCGCGCGACAAGCGCCCCGAGGCCGGCCTCCTCGCTTTGCGCAAGGGCCTCGATGTTTTTGCCAACCTGCGTCCCGCCTTCTGCTTTCCGGCCCTGGTCGATGCGTCCAGCCTGAAGCGCGACCGGGTCGAAGGTCTCGATCTGATGATCGTCCGGGAACTGACGGGGGGTGTCTATTTCGGCACGCCGCGCGGCATCGATGAACTGAAAGGCCTGCGCCGGGGTTACGACACCGCCATCTACTCCCATCCGGAAATCGAGCGTGTCGCCCGCGTCGCCTTCGATATTGCCCGGGGCCGCAAGGGCCGTGTCTGCTCAGTCGAAAAATCCAATGTCATGGAATCCGGTCTCTTCTGGCGCCAGGAGGTGACCCTTGCCCATGCCGAACTCGGCAGCGGCGTGGCCCTTTCCCACATGTATGCCGACGCCTGCGCGATGGAACTCGTGCGCCAGCCAAAACAGTTCGACGTCATCCTTGCCGACAACCTCTTCGGCGACATCCTGTCGGACGAGGCCGCGATGCTCACCGGCTCTATCGGCATGCTGCCCTCCGCCTCCCTCGGCGCCCCGGGCACACCCGGCCTCTACGAGCCCGTCCACGGCTCGGCGCCGGACATCGCCGGGCAGGGCATCGCCAATCCCTGCGCCGCGATCCTCTCACTCGAGATGGCCCTGCGTTGGTCGCTGGGGAAGGAAAAGGCCGCCGACGCCCTTTTCACCGCTGTCGGCAAGGCGCTTGATCGCGGTGCCCGCACCCGCGACCTCGGCGGCGAACTGACCACCCGCCAGATGGCCGACGCCGTCATCGCCGCGCTCTGACAAAAAAGCCCCGCAACCTTCGCTGCGGGGCTCTTCCAGGTTTCAGTCCCTAGCCGGATCAGAAGGCCGTGCGGAACGTCACTCCGAACGTGCGGGGTTGGTTCACGTGGAAGCCAAGGCGCGCCCGGCCGCCGCGCTCGCGGTCGAAGGACAGCTGGGCCTCCTCGTCCGTCACGTTGTTGACATAGGCCGTCACCGACCAGGTGTCGAACTCGAAGCCCGTGCTGAGGTTCAGCGTGGTGTAGGCGTCGAGGTTCAGGTCAACCATGTCGCGCGGGCTCTCAAGTCCCGTCAGTGCGCCCAGAGCAAGACCGGTGGTCGCCGGCAAGCCTTGCGTCGACAGCTGGTCGCTCGGCTGAGTGTACCGGTCGCCGATATGCTGGACCGAACCCGACACGAACGCATCCGCATCGATCCAGCCAGGCGCCCAGCGATAGGTGCCGGCGGCTGACAGTTGCAGCTCAGGCACGGAGGGCAGGCGGTTGCCATCCTCAATGCCGCCGATCACGTTGCCGAGCCCGTCCACGACGGTCGAGTCGAACTTCGCTTCCAGTAGGCTGGCCGCGAAGGAGAGATCGAGACCGTCGGCCGGGCTCCAGCCGAGTTCCGCTTCGAGACCGGCGGTGTGGGCCTTCTCGACGTTGAACACGATCCGCGAGGAACACGAGCCCGCATCGAGCGTGACCTGCAGGTCTTCGATGTCGGTATAGAACGCCGCCGCATTGAACGTGACGTTGCCCGTCAGCGCCTTCATGCCGGCTTCGTAGTTCCATAGCTTCTCGTCACCATAGCTCTGGAAGCCGCCGAAGATCGCCTCGTCCTCCGGCGTGCACAAGGGCACGTTCAGCGGATCATTGACGCCGCCAAGGCGGAAGCCCTGGCTCGCCTGGGCGTTCAGCGTGATTGCATCGGTCGCGTCATAGCTGACGAGCACACGCGGCGAGAAACCGTCCGAGGACGTCGTATCCATGACATTCGAGTCGCCATTGGCAAACAGGCCGCCCGACGAGATCGTGCGGTCTTCCTCGAAGTCATAGAAGCGCCCGCCCGCCGTGACGGTCATCCTGTCGGTCAAGTCATAGCTCGCTTCGCCGAACACCGCCCACTGGGTGAGGGTGTAGGCAAGGTCGGAGTTGAACGGCGAGTCGGCCCCGAAGCCATTGGCTACCGCAGCGGACGTCCCGGCGCCAAGCGCCGCGTCCGTGAACGCATCATAACCCGGCGTCGGAAGGCGCTGGGCATAGACCCGGTCATTGTCCGAATAGAACACACCGGCCAGCCACTGGAACGGTCCATCCGAGTTGGAGCTCAGCCGGACCTCCTGGGTGATGCTTTCATACGCGGTCGTGTCCCGAAGGTTGGACGGCAACGCAAACGCGGCCGGATCATAACCCAGATCGAACGACACGCTTTGCGTCAGCGCGCTGGCGTCGCGGCTGACCAGGATGTCGCGGTCGATATAGCTCGTCACCGAGGTCAGCGTGACCGGCCCGAGTTCGAGGTTCGCCGTCAGGTCGGCAATCATCGTCTCGTCGGAGAATTCCTCATCCAGTAGCAGGAACTGCGTATTGTCCGGCATTGTCGCCGAACCGGAGAGCCAGTTGAAAGCCTCCGCACGGTTGAACCCGTCGGCGCCGATCTCCTGGTAGATGATACGCGGCGTGATCGACAGCGAACCCGTTGGCTCGAAAGTCAGGGCGAGGCGGCCGCCGGTGCGGTTGCCGCTGTTGACGTCTTCGCCGGAGGCCGGCCCGATCGCATCGATCCAGCCGCCATACTCGGTGTGATAACCGACCGCGCGCAGCGCCGCCGTATCGCCGAGCGGGAGGTTGACCATGCCTTTGACATGCCCGCCGACACCGCCATCGCTGATCGTGTTGAGGTTGGCTTCGAGGCTGCCTTCCTGCGTGCCGATCACGGGTTGGTTTGTGATGTAGCGCACGGTGCCGCCGACCGAACCGGACCCGAACAGCGTGCCCTGCGGTCCGCGCAGTGTCTCGATCCGGTTGAGGTCGTAGAGGTCGATGTCCGGGGTAAACAGCGATAGCGAGATCACCGACTCGTCGAGATATACGCCTACCTGTTCCTTCACGCCCGGTTGATCGCGGACAACTTGGCCGGCGGATACGCCGCGCACGGCGACCTGGCTCTGGCCCGGGCCGAGGTTCTGGATCGACAGGCCGGCGACGGAGCGCGCGACATCTTCGAGATTGCCGGCGCCGGAGCGCTCGATGTCTTCAGCCGTCTGCGCGTTGATCGAGAACGGCACGTCCTGGATCGTTTCATTACGCTTGGTGGCCGTCACGATGACGGTCTTCTGGCGGGCCTCTGCATCCTCGCCGCTGTCCTGGGCAATCGCCACAGGCGCGGACGCGAGCAGGGCAAATACCAGCGCCGAGACGCTGATCTTCAGTGTTGTCTTCATTGTTTCCTCCCGGATGGGCAAACCGTTCCGGTTTTCCGGATTGACGTGGCCTGCCTGTGGCTGGGAAGTTATCGCCGGATCGGAAATGTGACAAAGGGTGCCCGCGCTCTTGCTGCCTTTCCGCTACGGAATTCCGGGAGGACTGACAAAAATGTCACGAGAAATTCCCGTTTCGGCACAAGTCACTGCGCCGGGTATTCGCCTTAGAGGCGACTGGCGCCTGGGCGACGCTGACCTCATTGTCGATCTGCACCGGCGCGGCTATGCGGGCGAGGGCCCGCGCTTCGCTACCGGTTTCGCAGACTATGTGCGCCAGACCGTCGAAGACGCCGGACTTGGCCAGACCGGCAATGCCAGTCGCGTCTGGTTCGCCGAACGCGGCGGCGAGACGCTCGGCTGCGCCGCCATGATCGACCGCGGCACGCGCGGCCAGCTGCGCTGGGTAGTGCTCGTGCCGGAAGCACGTGGGCTCGGCGTCGGCAAGGCCCTGTTCGAAGCCGCGATGGCCCATGCCGCGGCGCAGAACTGGCGGGAGGTCTACCTTGAGACGACCGACGGCCTTGCTGCCTCGATGCAACTCTACCTCGCCAATGGTTTTGCCACCGTCAGCGACCAGGAAGTCGAACTCTGGGACGGCCCTGGCCGGATGATCGTGATGTCGCGCCGCCTCGGGCCGGGCTGAACCAGCAGGCCTGGACAAGACTCCAGCTCGCACCCGGTTGACTCAAGCATAGCCAGTTGGTTATGGGTCAAATCCATAGCTAGTGAGTTATCAGTCGTGACCCCTCAGCCGCATGACACGATCTTCAGGACGCTCGCTGATCCCTCCCGCCGTGCGATCTTCGAGCGCCTTTGCCGGGAGGGCGAACAGACGGTCGCGGCGCTGACCGCAGGAGCCGGGATCTCCCAGCCCGCCGTTTCCAAGCATCTCGCAATCCTGAAACACGCAGGCCTGGCGCACGACCGGCAAGCGGGGCGGCAGACCTATTACAGCGCCGATCTCAGCGCCCTTGCGCCTTTGGCCGATTGGACCCGTCAGATGACCGGTTTCTGGGAAAGCCGGTTTGAGGCACTCGAAGACCTTCTCAAAAGGATGGACCAATGACCGATCCCGCAGCCGAAACCCTGTCTGTTCTTCTGGAGCAGGACTTCCCGCATCCTCCGGAAAAGATCTGGCGCGCCCTGACCCAGCCGCACCTGCTTGAGGAATGGCTGATGAAGACGGATTTTGCGCCGGTCGTCGGCCGCGCTTTCCGCTTTTCCGCCGAATGGGGCGCGGTCGGCGGCAAGGTCCTGGACGCCGAGCCGCACAGGTCTCTATCCTATACTTGGGGCGACGATCATCTGAAAAGCATTGTCACCTGGACCCTGACGCCCACGGGAACAGGCACGCGCCTGCGCCTCGAGCAGACCGGGTTCCGGGCGGACCAGCCCCGCTACTTCCAGGGCGCCAAAGCCGGCTGGCCGCGTTTCCTTGCAAATCTCGAACAAGTCCTGGCGCGGACCGAGTGATCCGGTAGCGGAGGATTTTTCG
>Ga0214472_10007940_pt1 | contig 11073 bp, 6 predicted proteins | sample RVTome_6_FD_207662 | JGI IMG/M metagenome (GOLD analysis project Ga0214472, IMG submission 207662) | Soil microbial communities from uranium-contaminated site in the Upper Colorado River Basin, Wyoming, United States - RVT140D175 | ecosystem: Environmental > Terrestrial > Soil > Contaminated >...
CCCCGCGTCGAAGCGGACCCAGTCGCCGTGCCGCCAGACCCCGGGGTAGGTCTCGAAGTAGCTCTCTCGATAGCGCGTCCCTTCGGGGTCGCCCCAGAGACAGACCGGCATGGAGGGCATCGGCTCGGTGATCACCAACTCCCCCACTTCGTCGAGTACCGCGCGGCCCATTTCGTCGAACGCCTGGGCCGCAGTACCGAGGCCGATCGCCTGGATCTCGCCGCTGCGCACCGGCCGTAGCGGGCAGGCGCCGACGAAAGCCGTGCACACATCGCTGCCCCCACTGATCGAGCCCAGAGCGACGTTCTCCTTGAGGGAGGTGTAAACCCATTCGAAGCCCTCTTCGGGAAGCGGCGCGCCGGTCGAGCCCACCGAGCGCAGCGCGCCGAGATCGACCTCTGCGCCCGGCGCCAGCCCGGCCTTCCGGCAGGCCAGGAGGAACGGGGCGCTGGTGCCGAAATAGGTGATCCCCTCCTCGGCGGCGAAGCGGAAGAGCGCACCGAGGTCGGGATGGCCGGGAGCTCCTTCGTAGAGCACGACCGTGGAGCCCACCGCGAGTCCCGAGATCAGGTAGTTCCACATCATCCAGCCGGTAGTAGTGAACCAGAAGAAGCGGTCGCCCCGCCCCAGGTCGTTCTGTAGGGCTAGCTGCTTCAGGTGCTCGAGCAGGATGCCCCCATGGCCGTGGACCAGAGCCTTGGGCAACCCGGTGGTGCCGGACGAGTAGAGGATCCACAACGGATGAGCGAACGGCACCGGCTCGAAGGCTAGCGGCTCGCTGCGGGAGGTGAACTCGTCCCACGAGAGCGTGCCGCTCGCACCCTCCTCGGAACGCCCCAGGAGAACCGTGGTCTCGAGACTCTGGAGCCGGGAGCGGATCTCGGCGACCGTGCTCGATCGGTCGAAGAAGCGACCGTTGTAGGGGTAGCCGTCGTGGGCCAGCAGGACCCGGGGCTCGATCTGCAGAAAGCGGTCGACCACCGCGCTGCCTCCGAACTCCGGCGGGCAGCTCGACCACACCGCTCCGAGGCTGGCAGTGGCGAGAACTGCGGCCACAGCCTCGGGGGTGTTGCCGAGGTATCCCACCACCCGGTCGCCGCGGGCAACTCCGAGGCGCACGAGCCCGGCGCGAACTCGTGCGACCTGGTCACGGAGCGCCCCGAACGTCCACTCGGCGCGCTCCCCCGTTTCTGACCGGTAGAGCACCGCGACGGTGGAGTCTTCGCCGGCTAGAAGATGCTCCGCCCAGTTGAGCGTCCCGCCGGGAAACCACTCTGCGCCGGGCATGTGGCGCGAGCGGAGAGTCTCTGAAGGGGGATGGTGCCAGCGGACTTGGAAGTAGTCGGCGATCGACCTCCAGAAAGCGCTGAGATCGCTCACCGACCAGCGCCAGAGGTCGTCGTAGGTCACGAACCGTAGATGGCGCTTCTCGGAGAGCCACTCCATGTAGGCCCTGATCCGGCTCGCCGCCATCCGGTCGGCCGGGGGGCTCCACAGGGTCTTGGGCTCCATCGCTCGGAGTCAGGTCACTCGTTGTCGTTCGAGCTCTCGACCAGGCGGTTGCGGAGTGCGTGGCCCACTACTTGGGCCCGGTTGTGCAGGTGGAGCTTGTCGAGAATGTTGCGGACGTGGAACTTGGCGGTGTTCTCGGAGACGCCGAGCGCCTCGGAGAGGGCACGGTTGGAGGTCGTTCCGTCGACCATGTGCTGAAGCACTTCCATCTCGCGATCGGTCAGGGCATCGGGATCCCAGGCGTCCTTGGTGCTCTTCCGGGGCCGCGCGAACTCCTCCATCAGGCGCCGCGCCAGTACCGGGGTGAGGGCCGGCTCTCCACGCCCTACGCCCTCGAGGAGACCGAAGAACTCCTTCGCCTCGAGGTCCTTGAGCAAGTAGCCCTTGGCGCCGGATTTGATGGCCTCGAAGAGGTCCGCCTCCTCCTCGGACGCGGTGAGCACCACGACCTTGACGTCCGGAAGCTCGGCAGAAAGCCGCCGGGTGGCCTCCATCCCTCCCATGCCGGGCATCTTCAGGTCCATCAGCACGAGATCCGGCTTCAGCTCCCAGGCGAGCCGCACCGCCTCTCTGCCGTCGCCTGCCTCCCCGACGACCTCCAGACCGCGCGCCTCGAGGAGGCTTCGCAGGCTGTCTCGGAAAAGCCCGTGATCGTCGGCGATCAAGATCCGCATGAGTGCATTCCCCCGGTCCGCGTGTCTCGGTGAAGACGATGGCTCCGCCTATCCCGGCGGGTAGCTCGAAGCCCGATCGCGCGGCACCCAAGACTACCTTACAGGTCGTGGCTCGGGCGAGCGACGTTTGCCAAGGTGAGGTCGACCGGCGGCAGTCCTTCCCGGCCCCGACGGTCCACTCTCTGGGGAGCCGAATGATGATCCATGACCAAGACGCTCTCGACTACCACTCTCAAGGACGCAAAGGGAAGCTCGAGGTCGTCCCGAGCAAGCCCTGCTCGACGCAACGGGACCTTTCGCTCGCTTACACCCCGGGCGTGGCCGTGCCCTGTCGCGAGATCCAGAAACGGCCGGAGGCCGCGTTTCAGTACACCGGCAAGGGCAACTTGGTGGCGGTGGTCACGAACGGCACCGCGGTCCTCGGTCTGGGAGACATCGGGGCGCTCGCCGGCAAACCGGTGATGGAGGGCAAAGGCGTCCTGTTCAAGCGCTTCGCCGATATCGATGTCTTCGACATCGAGCTCGACAGTCACGACCCGGCGGAGATCATCCGCACCGTTGAGTTGCTCGAGCCCACCTTCGGCGGTATCAACCTCGAGGACATCAAGGCGCCCGAGTGCTTCGAGATCGAGGAAGCGCTCAAGAAGAGCCTCTCGATACCGGTGTTTCACGACGACCAGCACGGTACGGCGATCATCTCCGGAGCGGCGTTGCTCAACGCCCTCGAGATCGTGGGCAAGAGGATTGACGCCGCTCACGTGGTCTTCAACGGAGCCGGCGCCGCGGCCATCGCCTGCGCCAACTACTACGTCCGCCTCGGCGTTCGCCCCGAGAACGTGGTCCTCTGCGACAGCAAGGGCGTCGTCTACCGGGGGCGACAGGAGGGGATGAACCCCTACAAGGAGAAGCTGGCGACCGATTCGCCGGCCCGCACGCTGGCCGAGGCGCTGGTCCGCGCCGACGTCTTCGTGGGGCTTTCCGTCGGCGGCTGCGTCTCGGGAGGAATGGTCCGCGCCATGGCCGATCGGCCGATCATCTTCGCGATGGCGAACCCCGATCCGGAGATCACCTACGAGGAGGCGCGGGCGGCACGCCCCGACGTGATCATGGCGACCGGCCGCTCCGACTACCCGAACCAAGTCAACAACGTTCTCGGGTTCCCGTTCATCTTCCGCGGCGCACTCGACGTGAGGGCCACCTGCATCAACGAGGAGATGAAGCTGGCCGCGACCCGCGCGCTCGCCGCGCTCGCCAAGGAAGACGTGCCGGACTCGGTGATGAAGGCCTACGGGCTCTCGAAGCTGCACTTCGGGCCGGAGTACCTGATCCCGAAGCCGTTCGACTATCGCGTGCTCATCTGGGAGGCGGCTGCGGTGGCCGAGGCTGCGATGAAGAGCGGCGTGGCGCGCCAGGAGCTGGATCTGGGCGCCTACCGAGAGGAGTTGGAGCGGCGGCTCGGCAAGGCCCGCCACGTGATGCGCTTCGTCATCAACCAGGGCAAACGGGACCCAAAACGTGTCGTCTTCCCCGAGGGCTGCCACGAGAAGATCCTGCGCGCTTGCAGGATCATCGTCGACGAGGGTTTTGCGCGGCCGATCCTGCTGGGAGGCGAGGAACGGATACGTGGTCTGGTCGTCGAGCACGGTCTGTCGCTCGACGGCGTCGAGATCATCGACCCTGAGCAGTCCCCGACCCTCGAGCGCTACGCTCGCGAGTATTTTCGGCTGCGCCAGCGCAAGGGGGTGACCCTCGATGCTGCGCGTCGCGCGATCCGGATTCCCGCCGCCTGGGGCGCCATGATGGTTCATCTGGGAGAGGCGGACGCCATGGTCGCCGGGCTGACCCAGAGCTATCCGGAGACGCTGCGACCGGCGCTCCGCATCATCCGCATGCGCGAAGACGTATCGCGGGTCGCGGGGCTTTTCCTGATGATCGTCAAGGACGAGCTCTACTTCTTCGCCGATCCCACCGTGAACATCGACCCGACCGCCGAGGAGTTGGCCGAGATCGCGATCTGCTGCGCCGACGAGGCCCGGCGCTTCGACGTCGAGCCACGCATTGCTATGCTCTCCTTCTCCAACTTCGGCAGCGTCACCCACCCCCTGGTCTCGAAGGTTCAGGAGGCGACCCGGCTCATCCGGCGGCGCCGGCCTGACCTCACGGTCGACGGCGAGATGCAGGCCGACACCGCCGTGGTACCAGAGCTGATCGAGCAGCTCTACCCCTTCAGCACGCTGAAGAAGCGGGCCAACGTGCTCGTCTTCCCCGACCTGCAGTCGGCAAACGTCTCGTTCAAGCTGCTCCACCGGCTGGGTGGTGCCCAGGCGATCGGCCCGATCCTCATGGGCATGAGCCGGCCGGTCCACCTGCTGCAGCAGAGCAGCGAAGTGGAGGACGTGGTGCACATGGCGGCTATTGCGGTCGTCGACGCCCAGGAGGCGGCGCGACTTCAAGGGATGGGTATCCCGGAGCCGCTCGAGGTTGCGCACCCGGTTCTGGTATGAGGGTGCTACGGCTTTCTTCGCTGCTCCTGCTCCTCGCTGCGCTCGGCGTGGCGAGCGCCCAGGAGCCTTCCACCGCCGAACCACTGGATGGCCCGCGCGTTCGCGCCTACGGCTTCCTGAAGCTCGATGGCGCCTACGACAGCCAGTACGCCGATCCCGGCAACTTCGTGCGCTGGGTGGTCCTGCCGCCCTCCGGCGGGGATGACGATGCCTTCAGCATGACCGCCAATCAGAGCCGCTTCGGGCTGGAGGTGACCGAGAGGGCAAGCGGGCGGCGCGAGATCAGCGCCCGGGTGGAGGTCGACTTCTACGGCGGCGGAGCACAGAACAAGTCGCAACCCATGCTCCGGCACGCTTACTTCAAGATTACCTGGCCGCAGAGCGGTTTCGAGCTCTTGGCCGGCCAGACATCGGACGTCCACTCGCCGCTCGCTCCCGCCACGCTCAACTACTCCGTCGCCTGGTGGGCGGGCAACATCGGGTACCGACGACCACAGATCCGCCTGAGCCGGACGGTTCGTCGCGAGGGCGGCGGGTCGGTGGAGTGGGCGGCGGCCGTGGCCCGCAACCTCGGCGACACCGACAGCCTGTTCACAACCTGCGACAGCGGTGCCGACGCCGCGCGACCCGCTCTCCAGGCGCGAGTTGGCCTGACGCATCCCCACGGAAACGGTGGGTCGGTGGTGGTCGGCCTCTCCGGACACCTCGGCAAGGAGGAGCTCGACCTCAACGCCGCGGGGGATAGCGAGAGCTTTCAGAGCTTCTCCCTGAACCTGGACTGGAAGATGACCTTCGGACCGCGAACGACGCTGCGCGGCGAGCTGTTCCGCGGCGAGAACCTCAGCGCCTATCTCGGCGGCATCGGCCAGGGCGTCAACCTGGCCTTGGGGCGGGAGATCGGGAGCCAGGGGGGATGGATCACCCTCGATCTCGCGCGCTTGGCGCACTTCGATTGGACCCTCGGCGTGAGCGCCGAGGCAGTCGATGACGAGCATCTCGACGTCGGCGGCCGTTCGCGGAACCGCTCGCTGTTCGCCAATGGCGTCTACTCCCTCACCGAGAGCGCCAAGGCGGGGCTGGAACTCTCTCACTGGACCACGGAGTACAAAGAGAGCGATAGCGCCGACGACCTGCGAGTTCAACTCTCGGTCTTCTACAGCTTCTGAACGTGCATGCCAACTGATGGAGGTGGCCATGGATACACAACTGATGGAACGATCGATCGAGTCCCTTCTGATGGAGGGGCGCACCTTCCCGCCCTCACCGGAAGCCAGGGCCGGCGCCCACATTCGGAGTCTCGGGCAGTACGAGGAGATGTGGAAGCTCTCGCTCGAGGACCCGGACGCATTCTGGCTGGAGCTCGCCAAGAGCCTGGCCTGGTATCGCGAGCCGACTGAAGGGCTCAAGTACACCTGGGCCAGCGCCGAGCGCCGGATAGAGCACACGTGGTTTGCTGACGGCACGCTCAACGCCGCATACAACTGCCTCGACCGACACCTGCAGACCCCGACCGAGCACAAGACCGCCATCCTCTGGCAGGGCGAGGAGGGCGAAGCGACGCGCCGGCTGACTTACCGTGAGCTCTACGAGCAGGTCTGCAGGTTCTCCAACGTCCTCAAGTTGAAGGGAGTCCGCAAGGGCGATCGAGTGGCGATCTATCTGCCGATGGTGCCGGAGCTCCCGGTTGCCATGCTGGCTTGTGCTCGCATCGGCGCGATCCACTCCGTTGTGTTCGGCGGCTTCAGCGCCGAAGCGCTGCGGGCCAGGATCAACGACTCCGGATGCAAGGTGCTGGTCACCTCCAACGTGCTGCGCCGCGGCGGGAGGAGAATCGCCTTGAAGGAGATCGCAGACGAGGCTCTCCTGGCGACCCCATCGATCACCAGCGTCATCGTGGTGGAGGTCGAGCCGCGGGCGTGCCGGATGCAGGACGCCCGTGATACCTGGTTCCACCAGGAGATGGCCGAGGCGGACAGTGTGTGCGAAGCCGAGCCGATGGGAGCGGAGGATCCGCTCTTCATCCTGTACACCTCGGGATCTACGGGCAAGCCGAAGGGCGTGGTTCACACCACGGGGGGCTACCTTCTGCAGGCGGCTCTTACCCATCGGCTGGTCTTCGACATCCACGACTCCGACGTCTACTGGTGCACCGCAGACATCGGTTGGGTCACGGGCCACAGCTACATCGTCTACGGTCCACTCACCAACGGCGCCACCACCCTTCTTTTCGAGGGCGTGCCGACCTTCCCCGATGCAGGCCGCTTCTGGCAGATTTGCGACAAGCACGGTGTCACCGTCTTCTACACCGCGCCAACCGCGATCCGCGCCCTGATGCGCCTGGGGGACGAGTGGCCAGCAAAGCACAAGTTGAACAGCCTTCGGGTGCTGGGGACGGTCGGCGAGCCGATCAACCCCGAGGCCTGGGTCTGGTACCACTCGCGGATCGGTCGCGGTCGGTGCCCGGTCGTTGACACCTGGTGGCAGACCGAGACCGGAGGCATCATGATCACCCCGCTCCCCGGCGTACACACGCTGAAGCCGGGCAGCGCCTCACGAGCGTTCCTGGGCGTCGACACCGTGGTACTACGCGACGACGGAACGCGTTGCGGTCCCAACGAGGGCGGCAAGCTCTGCCTGACCAAGCCCTGGCCGGGGATGATGCGGACGATGTGGGGTGACCACGAGCGCTTCATCGACACCTACTTCACTACCTTCCCCAACGTCTACTTCACCGGCGATAGCTGCCGCGTCGACGCGGATGGCGACCACTGGCTGATGGGCCGGGTCGACGACGTGGTGAACGTCTCGGGACACCGTCTCGGCACCGCCGAGATCGAGAGTGCGCTGGTCAGTCACCCCAAGGTAGCGGAGGCTGCGGTCACCCCCGTGCCACACGAGATCAAGGGCCAGGCGCTCTACGCCTTCGTCACCGTGGTCGAAGGGGTCGAAGAGAGCGAGGAGCTCCGGCTCGAGCTCATGCAGCATGTGCGCAACGAGATCGGTGCGATCGCCAAGCCGGAGGCGATTCAGTTCGCCCCTGCGCTTCCCAAGACACGCTCCGGCAAGATCATGCGGCGCATCCTTCGCAAAGTGGCGGCCGGCGACACGGGTGATCTCGGCGACATCTCGACCCTGGCCGATCCGGGTGTGGTGCAGGATCTGATCACCAGACGGTCTGCGTAGCGCGGGCGGATCCGCTTGCCACCGGCCCCCTGCTGTTCGCGGGTGCCCCGGCCCCGTTCCCCACTTGGCGGTGCTGCTGGGAGACCCCTGCTTCTCTATTTGACGCGAGCCCCCAACTCCTCGACAGAGAGGATCCAGCCCACGACCTTACCGGGTTGGATGGTGCTTCCTTCTGCCCAGAAGTGGCGGTTTCGGAGGTAGCGACTCGAGGTCTCCTGCTCTGGAATATCCTCGATCTCCACGTGAATGCGCTCGAATCGGGAGACCCAACAGGCGCAGTTCTCCGGCCGTAGATCGACCCAGCCGTCGTGCGCCCAGGCTTCGACCTTACCGGGGCTCACCGGCTCCCGGCAGAGACCGGCGGGTGCGATCACCCGCGGGCCGCGGATCATCTCACCCCCATTGAGAAGCACCGGGATCCCCACCGCGGCGGCTTCGTTGGCCAACTCCGGCTGTTCCCTCAGTAGGCGATGCAGCCGACGGCAGACCTCGGTCGGACCGGCGCCCCGCACCGCCTCCATGGTGCCAAACTCGGCGCGCAGCAGATGGGCTTCGAACAGCAGCTTGGTGATCCGCGGAGGTCCCAGCATCTCGAAGGCCACGCTACGCGAGCCGCCGTGTTCGCGCTCGAGGTCGTTCATGCGCTCGAGAGCCCAGTGCCGCAACAGGCCAGCCCGGTAGGTCGGTCCAAGAACCGCGTTGTCGAGGGCGTTGATGACGTCGTGCCCGGTGTTTCGACCCTCGACCTCGTAAGCCACCAAGCGGGCGATCTCCTCAGGCGTTACGAACTCCATCTGCTCGGCGGTGGTCAGGGCAGAGAACTCCTCGAGGCTGAAGATGCCGTTCTCTCCAGTATCGATGTAGACGGTCTCGAGGATCTCGTCGCACTCCTGAGCCGCGTCAGGGTCGTAGCTCGAAAACGAGCCCCCGAGGGGGCGGGGCACCGCTTCCACCCGATGGATGGGCAGGCCCCGGCGGTAGATCGGACCGTGCGCGATACGTTTCCAGGCGATCGCTGCCGCCGGCTTGATCTCCTTGGTGATCGGCGCTCCCGCGGTACGAGCCATCAGGAAGAGGAGCATCGAGTGCGCGCCGGCGATGGCGCTCTTGGAGAGCAGCACGCGGCTCGGACGCTCCTCGGAGTGAGTGTAGGGGATGTTGAGGCCCATCCCGCCGGTACCGCTCGTGCCGACCTTGAGGTAGATCTGCGTCTGCGCCGCGATCATTCCCCGGTAGAGGACCTGGATGTGGCGGATGAGGCGCGGGATGTAGAGTGCCTCCAGGAGCTCCTCGACCTCCTCGCGCGATGCACCGCCGTCGTCCAATGAGGCCAGTGCTTGTTCCGAGACTCTGAAGAGGTCCCGGTAGGCGATGGCAGTCGCCGAGTTGACACAGTCGACGACGATCTGAGGACGGCTCTCCTCCAGAATCTCGTGCAGCAGAAAGCCGCGCTCCTCCTCCTTGCCGAGCGCCGCGAGCTGAGCAGCCAGCCGCTCCCGTCTCGATCGCTTGCCCGCCAGATCGAAGATGTCGCCGCCGGAGGCGGTCAGGCGGCAGGCTCCGGCCAGCGGCCGAAGATCCCTCACCGCTTCCTCGGCTTGCTTCTTTCGCAAGCTGTGAATTCGGATCTCGGACGGCTCGCGGGCGAGAAACTCGCGGCAAATCGCCATCCCGGCGAGCCCCCAACCGCCCAGCACCAGAATTCGAGATCCCCTGATCTCCATCGCAATTCCAGAGTCAGACTAGCGCGCGGTTGTGCGGGGCGCGCCACTGCGAAGGCTGGCCCGGCACGCACATCCAGGCGGGACGGCGCCCACCCGACAGGGTATTCAGCTGCCGGTCACCTCGTCCGACTCGAGGCCCGGGCGTCCAAGCTCCTCCTGGTAGCAGTGGACGCGGGTACCGTGTACAAGCCGACGAGGGACCGTGCTACAGACTCATGCTGTCGTACGGATCGGTGAGCTCTTCGCGGTGTTGGGCTCCTCGTCTGCGCTCCACGTAGCGCTCGAGCCCCTCGACGGTGAACTGCAGGAGATCCCGCGAGGAGATGATCCCGAGCGGCCGGCGATCACGGTCGACGATCGGCAGATGGCGGAAGCCGTGCTCGCGGATCAGTCGCACGCATTTTCTGAGTGGGGTGTCGGACGCAATGGCGACCGGGTCGGGCGTAGACACCTCGCGAATCATCGTCGCCGAGGGGTCGAGGCCCTGCGCGATGACACGCCTCAGGACGTCCCGCTCTGAGAGGATGCCGACCAACCTGTCGCCTCTGACCACCAGCAGAGCCCCCACCTCGCGGCTGGCCAGCCGCTGCGCTGCGGTGGCGACGCTCTCACCTTCGGCGGCGACGACCAGGTCCCGACACATGATTGACTCGAGCAGGCTCATCGTGGGCTCCCTTTCCTCTCGGGTGTGGTGTGCGGGGGGAGGAAGAGCACAGGGCAGTCGCAGCTCCTGAGGAGGTCGAGGGTGGTGCTGCCGAAGACGAGGCGCTTCAGCGCACCCTTGCCGTGCCCCGCCATCAGCACGAAGAGAGCCTCGTGCTCGCGGGCCGCCTCCCGAATGGCCGGCGCCGCATGGCCCACCCGAACTTCACACGTGGTGCGGTTGGTCAGATGTTCCGGAACCAGGGCGCTGAGTTCCTTCCTCCGCGCGGCAACCTCCGAGTTCGAGGCCTTGCCGGGTCGTAGGGCGTGGACCAGGACCAGGCGGTGAGGCATGAGCTCCGCCAGAGCCACAGCGAAATCGAGTGCCGCCTGCGAAGCCGGGCTGAAGTCGCTGGGCACCACGACACTGAGCTCCTCGGGAGGCTTCCCCTCGAGGGCGCCGAGCACGCGATTCGGTTCATAGCCCTCTCCTAAAGTCAGGACTGGGCAGGGTCCCTCGCTCACGATCCGCTCGGTCAGCGAGCGGTGCTCGGCCGTCGTCGGGCCATGCGTCCCCATGACCAGGAGATCGGCGGGGAGCTCGCGGGCGACCTGAAGAAGGGTCTCGGCTACGGGGCCACGAGTCAGGCGGGCCTCGGGCTCGAGCGAGCTCGGCACACGGGAGAGCAGGCGACGAACCTCCAGGGTGCCCCGCTCCGCATTCTCCCGGGCCTCCCCTTCGTGCTCCATGGACCACATCCATGAAACGCCCAGGTAACCAGGAGGACGAGCGTCCAGGTTGTGCTCGAGGATCAGGCGCGCGCCCAGCTTCCG
>Ga0214472_10007941_pt1 | contig 11071 bp, 9 predicted proteins | sample RVTome_6_FD_207662 | JGI IMG/M metagenome (GOLD analysis project Ga0214472, IMG submission 207662) | Soil microbial communities from uranium-contaminated site in the Upper Colorado River Basin, Wyoming, United States - RVT140D175 | ecosystem: Environmental > Terrestrial > Soil > Contaminated >...
CTACGCGGTCCCGAAAAACTGGGGCACCACCGGGTTCGTCGTCAACACCAAGCATACGGACGGCACGATTCCCACGACCTGGAAAGAGTTCTGGGACATGACCAGAGAAGGGTTTTCCGGCCGCACCATGGTCCATGACTATCAATTGACCACGATCGGCAACGCCCTGAAATATTTCGGCTATTCCTTCAACTCGATCGACGAGGCGGAACTTGCCGACGCCGAGAAACTGCTGATCGAATCGAAGCCTCACCTCTACGCCATCAACAGCGACTATCAGCCGTCCCTGCGCAACGGCGATGCGTGGATGTCCATATGCTGGACCGGCGACGGCAAACAATTGAACTCGGACATGCCGGAAATGGCCTTTGTGCTCGGCAAGGAAGGCGGCGAGATCTGGAGCGATTATTACGCCGTGCCGAAAAGCGCCGAACATCGCGATGCCGGATATGCCTTGATCAACTTCCTGCTCGATCCGGCGGTCAATGCCAAGGAGGTGCTGGCGCATGGCTATCCGGTCGCCGATTCCCGCACCAACGCGCTTCTGCCCAAGGCGCTGCTGGAGGATCCGATCCTCTATCCGGCGAAGGACTTGCTCGACGCCCTGGAATTCGGCGCCGCGGCGACCTTGACCGACCCGAACCGGGCCGAATTGATGGCCCGCTTCAAATCCGCTTGAGGCGGAATCGCTTGAAAAGCGCGAGGGACAGGACATGAATCCGACCTGGGTCAATCGCCTGCTGCTGACGCCGGCCACGCTCTGGTTCGCGATCATGCTTGTCCTTCCGCTTGCCGTGGTCTTCGTCTTTTCCTTTGGCGAAAGAGCCCCGGCGGGCGGCTACGTGCCGGCTTTCACCCTTGCCCAATACGCCAATCTGCCGGCCCGGTTCGCCGCGTTCAAGAACACCTTGGTTCTGGCGCCGGCCGGCACCCTGGCGGCCCTTGTAGTCGCCTATCCGCTCGCCTATTTTCTGGCGCTGAAATGCGCTCCACGCAGCCGCACGATCCTGCTCGTGCTGGTAATCGTTCCGTTCTGGACCAGCATCCTGATCCGCACCTATGCCTGGATCTTCATTCTGGGCGGCCGCGGCATTCCCAGCCTGCTTGAATGGATCGGGTTCGGCGATGTCCGCCTCATCAACACACCGTTCGCCGTCCTCGTCGGCATCGTCTACGGCTATCTGCCGCTGATGGTGTTTCCGATTTATGTCGGCCTGGAAAAGTTCGACAAGCGCCTGCTCGAAGCCGCCGCCGATCTCGGCGCGCCGCCCTGGCGCGCCTTCCTGCAAATCACTTTGCCGGCCTCGCTCGTCGGCGTCGCCACCGGCTGCATGCTGGTTTTCATCCTGCTGATGGGCGAATTCCTCATCCCTGCCCTTTTGGGCGGCGGCAAGGTCTTCTTCGTCGGCAACGCCCTGGTGGACCTGTTCCTGCAATCGCGCAACTGGGCCTATGGCTCGGCCGTCGCCGCCACCCTCGTCCTGATCATGCTCTTCACCGTGACCGTCTATATGCGCCTGATGGCGCGGGCGTCCGGCGGGCGCGACGACATTTCCCTGATGTGACGCGGCCATGCGATTATACGCCCTTGCCATCTACCTGTTCCTTTACATTCCCATCGGGATCATCGTTCTGTTCAGCTTCAACGCGGGGCGGCACGCCAGCGATTTCCAGGGCTTCTCGGTGAAATGGTACGGCAAGATGCTGGCGAACCCGTTCGCCACCGAGGCCCTGCAGACGAGCCTGTCGGTCGCGCTCACCACGGCGATATTGGCGACCCTGTTCGGCACCATGGCCGCCATCGGCCTGCAGGGCCTTCGCGGCCCCTTGCGCGCGCTGTACGACGGCATGATCTATGTGGCGATCATGGTGCCCGGCATCGTCATCGGCATCGCCACGCTGATCGCCCTGGTCAGCCTGTTCAACATCGCCAACCCGGTACTACTGGCCCTGTGGCCGGAGGTGCTCGGCCAGGCGCCGAAACTGAATATGGGGCGCGGCTCGCTTGTCGCCGCCCACACCCTGTTCACCATGGCGCTGGTCATCGTCATCGTCCGGGCACGCATCGCCGGCATGGACCGGGCTCTGATCGAAGCCTCGGCCGACTTGTACGCCACGCCCTGGGGTACGTTCCGGCAGGTCACCCTGCCGCAGATCTTCCCGGCGATCATGGCCGGATTCCTGCTCAGCTTCACGTTCAGTTTCGATGATTTCATCATCGCGTTTTTTGTCGCCGGATCCGAAACCACGCTGCCGATCTACGTGTTCTCGTCAATCCGCCGCGGCGTCACGCCGGAAATCAACGCCATCGGCACGATGGTGCTGGCGATTTCGCTCCTGCTGCTGATCGCGTCGCAATTCCTGCTGCGCCTGCGCGACACAAGCCGGTCGCCATGAGCTGCGAATTCACAGGCGGAGGTTTTTCATGATCCTGAAGGATCGCGTCGCGATCGTCACCGGGGCCGGATCCGGAATCGGCCGTGGCAGCGCGGAAATTCTCGCCCGGGAAGGCGCCTATGTGGTGGTCACGGATCTGCTGGAAAACCTCGCGGCGGCAACCTGCGACCATATCAACGACCGGGGCGGCCGATCCGGCTACGCGGCGGTCGATGTGACGGATGACAATCAGTTAAGGCAGTTGGTCGCCGCGACCGCGTCGGATCACGGCCGCATCGACATCCTGCATTCCCATGTCGGCATTCAGGTCGAGGGCTCCCTGGAAGAGGTCGATCCGGCCGGCATGGACGCCTCGTGGCAGGTCAATGTCCGGGCCCACTTCATGCTGGCCCGCAATACAATTCCCCACATGAAGCGGAATGGCGGCGGCGCCATCGTCGTCACCGCGTCGAATTCCGGCGTGCTCTACGACCCCGGCATGATCGCCTACGCCACCTCGAAACACGCTGTCGTCGCCATGGTCAAACAGGCGGCGATCGACTATGCCCGCCACAATATCCGCATCAACGCGCTCTGCCCGGGCTGGGTCGATACGCCGTTCAACGAACCGTTCATGCGGCAGATGGGCGGGCGTCCCGCGCTCGAAGCCCATATCGGCACGCGCATTCCCATGGGCCGCTGGGCCAGCGTCGACGAAATCGCCGAAGCCGTGCTGTTCCTCGCCTCCGACCGGTCCTCGTTCATGACCGGCCAGGCCCTGGTCGTCGATGGCGGGGAATGCCTGGTTTGAGGCCGGTCGCATGGCCTGACATTCGACAAGGACAGCCGCTGTTATCCGCCAGATTTTTCGATCGGCCAGACCCGGGGCCGGTCCGCGGAAAAGGCCTGCGTGCAAAACCGGAATCCGATCTCCAGGACAAGCACACCCCTCCACGACGGGATTTCGCGAGCCGGCAACCGGAATGAAACAGAAATTGATCGAGTTCCGGAAAAATTCATGCGCCGCTACCGGCCCCGATGCGATAAATTGAGCCTGACGGGTTGGACATGTCGCCCAAAGGCGATTGTTTCCGTCAACTTTCAGGACGGCACATCTTGGACCGACCCTATACTTTTAGCGAACGCCTCGCCGACGGATTGATCCATGCGGTTGGAATTCTGGCCGGATTGATCGCGTCCACGTCGATGCTGATCACCGCGGTGACCACCTTGCCCGCCTCCCTGTCGGTGGGGCTGATGGTCTATGCGGTGTCGATGCTGGCCATGTTCGGGTTTTCCGCGGCCTACAATCTGTTGGATATCCCAAACTGGAAGGACCGGTTGCGCCGCCTCGACCAGGCGGCGATCTTCGCCAAGATCGCCGGCACCTACACGCCCTTCGCCCTGGCCAAGATCGGCGGTGTCGGCGGCTACGGGCTCCTCATCGGCGTGTGGACCTTGGCTTTGTGCGGGATCGTCGGCAAATTGATCCTCGCCCACCGCCTGCAACGCACCACGATCATGCTCTATCTGGCTCTCGGCTGGGCCGGAATCATCGCCATCCTGGCGATGCTGGACACAATCGGCACCGCCAGCCTGGTCTTTCTCGTGACTGGCGGCATCCTCTATTCTGTCGGCATCATCTTCCACGTCTGGGCAAGCCTGCCCTACCAGAACGCGATCTGGCACCTGTTCGTCCTGGCCGCAACCGCCAGCCATTTCCTGGCGATTGTCTGGGCAGTGTTCTGAAGAATCGATGGCTCGAGGCTCGCGGAAATGACCCGGCAACCGGATGTGTTCAGGTGATCCCGCCCCGCGCCGCGACAGCATAGGGCGCCAGACCGCCATCAGCACCGATCAGCCAGACCTGGTCAACCATATTCGAAACGACGCAGACATGGTTGGGGACGATCCGGATCCGCTCACCGATCGCGAACCGGTCGCCACCGTCCCATTCCAGCGTGCCGTGTTCCTCGCTGAGACGGGCGACCGAAACATCGTCATGGCCGAGCACATGGCCGTGGCCGGTCAGGCTGAAAAGGTCGGATGTCAGCGTCTTCGAGCCGGCATCGACGATCGCCCGGCCCGACGCCGGCGTCGAAACTACCGTGGTCAGGACGCTGAGCGCGCAATCGTCCCAGGTGCACACGCCGCGCGTCACCAGGGAACGGTCATTGTAGATATAGGTGCCGATGCGGTATTCGGTGACGCCTGCCTCGGCGCTGGCCGTCCACATATCCGGCGAGCCGCCGCTGGAGATGACATCGCAGGCAAGCCCGGCATCCTCCAGAAGCGCTTTCGCCGCGCCCATGAACGCCGCCACCGCCGCGCCGCCGCCGACGGGCGGATAGGTCATCAGCCCCCGGAGCATCAGGCCCGGGCTGTCGGACACCATGCGCGCCAGCGCCAGGGCATCCTGCGGCGTCGCCACTCCGCAACGGTCGGCGCCCGTATTGCACTCGATCAGCACCGGCAGCGGTTTGCCGGACGCGGCGAAGGTTTCCGACAAACCGCGGACCGTCACCGCATTGTCGACGGTGACGGCGAGCCTCGGCACCCGTTCGGCCAGCAGCCGCAGGCGCTCGCGCTTCGCCGCGCCGAGAATATTGTAGGTGATCAGAATATCCTCAAGGCCGCCATCCGCCATGGCTTCGGCTTCGGACATTTTCTGGCAGGTGATGCCCACCGCGCCGGCTTCCATCTGCAGTTTGGCGAAATGCGGCAATTTGTGGGTTTTGATATGCGGCCGCAGCGCCAGGTCGTGTTCGTCGCAATAGGCCTGATAGCGCGTGATGTTGCGCCGCGCCACGCCCTCGTCGATCAACACGGCCGGGGTTTCCACGGTCTCGATGGTTTTCTGAGTCATGTTGCCTTCTCTCGTCCCCTCGACGGTTTGCCTCGAATCCGCCAGGAAGGCGTCCGGGCGCGGCCGGATCCCGCGCGTCGGATGCGGGGGCTCCCCGGCCGTTATTCATATTGGGATAAGGCCCGTCCACGGCGGCGTAAAGGACCTGCGACGTGATTTTCGAAACCGCGCCGTGAAAAGGATCGGGCGATATCATCGCCGCAACGCCAAGGGGCGATGAATCGGCGCCGGGATGTCCCGTTCCACCGCCTTTCCAAGGGGTTTCCACAGGGTCTCCCAGCTTCCGTCAACAGGCTGCGCCGCGGCTTTTCCACCTGGTTTCCTCCACCATTTCCCCGCGGATATCACAGCATTTCCCACGCATTTCCACGGAATTGGCAGGGCGGCGCTGCAGCCGGCACCCTTTCATCCGTCTGTCTCACCGGCTCCGAGCCCTGCGCGGCGCCGGCCGGCCGGCGGATTTCAGGTGTTCAGCCGAAGAATGGTCAAGGCCGCCGCCTGGGCCCGCGGCACCAGGGAGTCGAGTTCGAGATATTCCTCCGCGCTGTGCGCCTTGCCGCCCACCGGGCCGACGCCGCACAGGGTCGGCGCGCCGACGCCGGCGGCAAAACCGGAATCGGCGCAGCCGCCGGAAAACTCGCCTTCGATGGACAATCCCGCCTCCGCCGCGCTCGCCACATAGCGCTCGAACAGCGCATCGGCCTCCGCTGACGGTTTCATCGGTCGGAATTCCCCCATGATGGCGATTTCGGCAGAAGTGCCGGCAAGACTGCTGGTATGGGCGATGTTCATCACCGCATTCACGATCTCGTCCCGATCGCCCGGTTCCACGTAGCGCAGATCGATGTCGCAGGTTGCGGACGGCGCCACCGTGTTGACCGATTGCCCGCCGCTGATCAATCCCACATTGACGGTCTGCCCCTTGTCCAGATCGGTCAGGCGATGCCAGGATTGGATTTTGCGGGCCAGTTCCTCGATGGCGCTGACGCCCTGTTGGAAATTGGCGCCGGAATGGGCCGCCTTGCCGGTCACGTCGCAGCGGAAAAACACGCCGCCCTTGCGGCCGGTGACGATATTGCCGGTGGGTCGGCCGGGCTCGGAATTGAACACGGCCAAGGCATTGCGGGCTTCCGCCTCGATGATCGGCCGCGAAGTCGGCGAGCCGATCTCCTCGTCGCCGGTGAACAGGCCGACCATCGGCGCCGGCGCGCCGCCGAATTTTGCGAAGGCCGCCAGCAGGAACGAATTCATCACCACACCGGCCTTCATGTCGGCGACGCCCGGCCCGTAGGCCCGGCCGCCCTCGATGGTAAACGGCCGTTTCGCCGCTTCTCCGCGGGAAAACACCGTGTCGCGATGTCCCATCAACAGGATGACGCGGTTGGCGCTGCCGCCGGAGCCGGCGACCACCGCGCGCAACGCGTCGCCTTTGTTCTCGATGGCAAGCGTCTCGCAGGCAATGCCTTCGCCTTCGAGAAACGTTCGGACCGCCGTACCGACCGCGTCGACGCCGGACTTGTCGTAGCTACCGCTGTCAATATTGACGAGGACTTCCAGCAAATCGATCATGTCCTGTCGGCGTTCGGCCAGCCAGGTCGTGATCTTCGCTTCGAAATCTTGCCGTGATTCAATGGTCATGCCAAAATTCCCTCAATTGCGCTGGCGCGTCCAGGCTTCGGCACCCTTTTGCACCGCGGACGATGACGCGGAGATGATGCTTTCACGCGGATGGACGGAAAGCCTACGATTTCAGTTTGGAAAGATCCGGCAGCGGCCGCGCGCCGTCCGCCGTTTTGGCCAGAACCTGCTCCAGGGCGTGCGCGACCTGCAGCACATGGGCATCCGATCCCCGCGGGCCGACGACCTGGATGCCGAACGGCATGCCGAGCGAATCGAGGCCGCAGGGAATGACGCAGGAACTTGGCAAGGCCATGGTCAGCGCATAGACCGGCGCCAGCCAGCGCATATAGGTCGGCATTTTTTCGCCTTCGATCTCCTCCACCGCAAGCTGGGCGTGGGGAAAGGGCGACACCGAGGAAACCGGGCAGATCAATATGTCCGCATCCTTGAAAAAATCGATGAAGCGGTCGTAGATTTTGGTTTGCGCCGTATGCGCCCAGGCCACGTCGGCCAGGGAATAGGCCATGCCCCGTTCCGTATTGTCGATGACATTCGGCCCCAGCAGGTCCCTGTGCTTTTCCAGGCGCTCGCGATGGGCGCCGACGAAATTGACGCATCGCAGGATTTCGAAGCACTCATGGATGTCGTCCATGAAGGGATCGCGCTCGAAACTTTCGGCGAAAGCGGGCTGCATCAAGGCCAGGCGTTTCATGAAGGTGGCGCGGATATCCGAGGCGATCGTCGCGCAACCGAGATCGACGGACCAGGCCATGCGCAATCGGCCGAGATCAGCGCCGATCAGCACATCGGGGATCGCCTTGGCATCGGCGCCGGAAAACGGATCGTGCCGATCCAGATCGATCTGCGCCCGGAACAAGAGATGCGCGTCGGCGACGCTGCGCGCCATGGGTCCCAGAACCGCGAACGGGTTGAGGCTGACAGTACGGTCGACGATGGGAATGAGGCCCGGAGAGGGACGGAAGCCGGTTACGCCGCAATAGCCGGCCGGGGTCCTGAGACTGCCGCCATAATCGGAACCGGTGGCAAGCGGCATCATGCCCGCGGCCAGCGCGACCGCCGATCCGCCGGAAGATCCGGCGCAGGTTTTTTCCGGATCGAACGGATTGCCCGTGGCGCCGTAAACCCGGTTCTTGGTGTTGGCTCCCGCGCCGAATTCCGGCGTATTGGTCTTGCAGAAAATGTTGGCGCCGGCCGCCCGCACCTTGGCGACCATGGTGTCGTCCACGTCGGGTATGTGATGTTCGAACAAGAGCGACCCGAACGTGGTGCGCAGCCCCTTGACCGGCTCCAGATCCTTGATGCCGACCGGAAGTCCGTGCAGAAGCCCCAGATCCTCGCCGGCAAGCGCGGCTTTCTCCGCCTGTTCCGCCTGCGCGCGGCCAAGCGCGCCATCCATGGCGACGACGGCGTTGAGCGTGCCGTCAACCTCTTCGATGCGGTTGAGGCAGGAATCCAGAAGTTCCACCGGAGAAAGCTGTTTTGCGCCGATCAGCCGGCGCGCCTCGAGCGCTGCGAGGTCACAGGGTTCGGTCATGGGGGATCTTTCTTCGAAAGGTGACATGGTGTTGGCAGAGTGCCAGTGTGCCGGAATCTACAGGCCTCATGAGAGCCCGTCAGCACCTATATCCCAATACAGTCCCGCCATCACCGGCAAAGCGGTGCGGGTGACCGATTTCAGGATATGCTCGTCCGGCGCGTGCTGCGAACAGGCGGCATAGGAATGGGGAATCCAGATCGCCGGCAGGCCGAGAAGATCGGTGAACAGGTCGTTGCAGATGGATCCGCCCATGCTGGGAATGACCGTCGGCGGCGCGCCGATCGTGGCCTGCATGGACCGGCGGACCCGCGTCACCCAGGGATGGTCCGGTTCGGTGCGCGAGGCGGCGAAACCGGCGGCGTTTCCGGCCGGCGCCCCGCCGATTTCCACCCGACCGAACCCGTTGGCGTCGAGATGCCGGCGCAAGGCCGGCAGGATGTCGTTCGCATCCGTTCCGGCGAAATAGCGCAATTGGCAATGCGCGCGCGCCCAAGGCGAGATGGCGTTGACCGGGCTTTCCGGATTGCCGGATTTCATCGCCAGGACGGCGAAACTGTTCCAGCTATAGACTTTTTCCGCCGGCGTCAGGCCGGGTTCGCCCCAATCCGGATCGATTTCCGGCGCGCCGGGACCGGGCTCGATCACCATGCCCTTGAGCGATTCCTTGACGGCGGCCGGCGTCGCCGGCGGCAGCCATTCCCTGATCTTGATCTGCCCCGTCGGGCCGACGATGCTGGCGATGGCATGGGCCAGGATTGTCGCCGGATCGGCGATCAGCCCGCCCCAATTGCCGGAATGATGCGCGCCCTCGCGCAGATTGACGATCAGGTCGAAATTCTCCGCGCCGCGCGCCCCGAGAGTCAGCGTCGGTTTGTCCGGGCTCATGCGCGGTCCGTCCGAGCCGATGAACACATCGGCGGCAAACGCCTCCCGGTTCGCCTCCAGCACTTCGCGCAAGCCCAGCGAGCCGTTTTCCTCGCCCATTTCGATCAGGAATTTGCAGTTGAACCCGAGCGTTCCGCGCTCTTCCAGCACGCACCGGGTCGCCGCCATGTTGATGGTGTGCTGGCCCTTGTTGTCCGCCGTGCCCCGGCCGTAGATCCGCTCGCCATCCTCCGCCGTCTCCCAGGCCCCCTTGCCCTTGGTCCACTGATCCTCCAGGCCGAGGATGACGTCGCCATGGCCATAGCCCAGCACGGTCGGCAGCGCATCGCCTTCATGGCGGTGCGCCAACAGGATCGGACCGCCGCCCGGCCGGGGATTGTCGAATTTACGGCAGGAAAACCCCATGGCCTCAAAGGCCGGAATTATCTCCGCGTCGAGATAACGATGCAATTCCGCCAGGGAATCCGGCTTCTGGCTTTCGGTCCTGTAGGCGACGCGCCGGCGCAATTCCTCGGCGAAGACGCCGGAATCGAAATAGTCCAATGCCCGCGCGATCGCTCCCTCGCGGCTTGCCGGTTTCGTCATGGCGCGGCTTTTCCTTGCGTTTCGTCGTAAAGATGGCATTCCACATGCCCGCCCGCCGGCAACGGCAAGGGCCTGGGCGCGACCTGCGAACAGATCGGCATCACCTTGATGCAGCGCGGATGAAAGGTGCAGCCCGACGGCATGTCGAGCGGGTTCGGATAGGCCGCCCCGAGATGGGTGTTCGGCACACCGAGGCTCGGATCCGGCGTCAGCACCGAGTCCAGCAAGGCGCTCGTATAGGGATGTTTCGGCGCCGCGAACACGGAGCGGGCCTCGCCCTGTTCAACGATGCGGCCGAGATACATGACCGCCACCCTTGTGGCCATATGTTCGACCACCGCGAGATTGTGGCTGATGATCAGATAGGTCAGGCCCAGTTCGGCCCGCAGATCCTGCAGCAGATTGAGGATCTGCGATTGCACCGAGACGTCGAGCGCTGAAGTCGGCTCGTCGCAGATCACCACGCGCGGCCGGTTGATCAGCGCCCGGGCGATCGCCACCCGCTGGCGCTGGCCGCCGGACAATTGGTTCGGAAAATTGTCGAACACCCGGGCCGGCAGGCCGACCAGTTCCATGATCTCCTCGGCGCGCCGCCGCCAGCTATCCGGATCGCTATCGCCCTGGACCCTGAGCGGCAGGGTGATGATGCTGCCGATGGATTTGCGCGGATTGAGCGACGAATAGGGATCCTGGAAAATCGGCTGAACGGTCTTGGCAATGGTCAGCCGGTCCATGGACCCGATGGGTCGTCCGTCGATCTCCAAGGTTCCCGACGACGGCGGCAAGAGGCCGAGCAGCATTTTCGCCAGGGTGGATTTGCCGCAACCGGATTCGCCGACCAGCGCCAGCACTTCGCCGCGCTCCACCGACAGGTTGACGCCGTTGACCGCGTGCAGCGGCCGTTTGGCCCGCATGAAACCGGACGAGACCATGAAGGTCCGCCGGACATCCTTGGCCTGAAGCATCAGATCGCTCATGCGGCCCCCTCGAAATCGACGGTTTTCGTTTCGTCCATGGAAAGCACGCAGCGGAAGTCATGGCCGTCGCCGGACCCGGAATGCAGGGCGACCGGCGCGGCAAGACAGGCCTTGCGGACCAGCGGACAGCGGCTGGCGAAATGGCACCCGGGCAGCTCGCCGACAAGCGACGGCACGATTCCCGGAATCGCTCCCAGGCGGGCG
>Ga0214472_10007943_pt1 | contig 11068 bp, 10 predicted proteins | sample RVTome_6_FD_207662 | JGI IMG/M metagenome (GOLD analysis project Ga0214472, IMG submission 207662) | Soil microbial communities from uranium-contaminated site in the Upper Colorado River Basin, Wyoming, United States - RVT140D175 | ecosystem: Environmental > Terrestrial > Soil > Contaminated >...
CCGAGCCTGCGAGTTTGCGGCGTTGCTCGCCGTCGAGTCGGAAGAGGGCGCTGCCGAGCGCATCCTCCGCGATCGGCGCGGGCTGGCCCAGTCCCAGCAACTCGCGTCGCTTCGCCAAGAGCGCCGCGCTCAGCGCTTCGTGCGCGGCGATGTAGCGCTCGAACAGGGGCTGACCCAGCGCGCGCAGCCGCGGTGAACGAGCATCCACGACGACGAGGCCGGCGCGCTCGAAGGCCCGCAGCATGCGGGCGCAACTCCGTTCGCCGAAGTCGAGCCTGGCATCGAGTCCGTCCTGGACCCGAAGGGCTGCGCGGCGCGCGGCTTCGCCGAACAGATGCTCCAACGCGCCGCGCTCTCGCTCATCGACCATCGGGTCGTTGAGGGATCCCACGCGCCGGTCGGCCGGTAGCAGATCCTCTGGCAATTCGACGCGCACCGCGCCTTGGCGCGCCTGCCACAGCCATGCGCTCCGCACCTCGTCGAAGTCGGAGTCATCGGCCCCACACCAGAACACGGGGACGATGATCTTCCCGCTCTCTCTCGACACCGCGCGCGCGAGCCCCACGGCGCCGGCCGCCTTGTAGGCGCTGTACAGCGGGCCGCCCAGCATTCCCGGCTGTTGGCCAGTGATGACGCACCCCGCCTCGCCGGCGCTCAGGCGGCGCAGATTCTCGAGGCTTTCCGTCGACGCCCCGAGCCGTTCGTGCAGTGAGAGCATTTCCAAGGCGAAGGCCTCGTCGGTCCACGCCTTCCCACGCCGCGGCGAGGCGGCTGCGATCACATCCCCCCAAGGCGGAACAGCCCCGGCGTCGACGCCGGCAAAAGAACCGGCCTCGACGCGCCGCAGCACGAAGTCGCTCATGCTTCTCCCAGGGCGAAGACGCAGATCTGACGCGGACTCTCGTCGCGGACGAAGTCCTCTCCGGCGTACGAGCCATGACATCGCCTGAGTGCAAAACCATGGGGCTCGAAGAATTCCACGAGCTGGGAGCGCTCGAAGAGCATCACGCTTTCCTCGTATTCCTCGTCCACGACGCCACTCGCGTCGACCAGTTCCATGCGTTTGCACACCTGCGCCGGCTGCGTCTTGAGCCAGCGGATTTCGCGGAGCAGAAATCCGTCCAGCTCACGCTCGCTCCGAGGAACCAGGTTCCGCTGCAGCGCGACGGGATTCGGGATGTCGACGACGATGCGGCCACGGCTCACGCGCGCCATTTCGGCCGCGAGGAGCGCGTGTTCTGACACCGTGTCAAAATAGCCGAAGCTGGTGAACATGCTCAGGCAGTCGTCGACGGAGCCCGAGCTCAGGGGAATCTTCCGCATGTCGGCGCGCAACAGCATGGAAGATGGATCCCAACTGCGCGCCTCGGCCAGGAGGACGGGACTCAGATCCAGTCCGATCGGCGTGGCGCCGCGCCGCCGCAGCGCGCGGCCGTAACGTCCGGCGCCACACGCGAGGTCCAGGACGAGCCGCGCGGACCATCCGCTGGACGGTTCGAGCAAGGCGAGCGTCCGCTCTGCCTCCGCCTCGTCGCGATGGGAATACAGCTGGCGATAGCGGGCCCCGAAACTCTTCACGAACCAGCTCACGCGGCTTCCGCCCCCGTGGCGGCGGCCGCGAGATAGCCCACGACATCGTCCGTGTCGCCGGAGACGTCGCCGCTGTCGCGCAGATCCAGGAGCTCCATCCTCGCCCCCACCTGGCGGGCAAACGCGAGCAGGCTGAGCACGGGACCCACGCCGCAAGCCTCGCTTCGCCGCGTGCGAAGATCCTCCCACAGCTCTTCGATCTCCAGCGCGGCGACACGCGCCGCGAACTGCTCGTCCAGACGGCGCGCCGCCGGCCGTGCGTGAAAATGCGATAGATCGCTGCTCGCCAACACGAAGACACGCTCCCGCGACGCCAGATCATGCAGCGCCTCGCCCAGGCGCCACGCCAGTTCCAGCTCGGGGGATCCGAAGGCCACGGCGACCACCTGGCTCTTCGGCGCCACCCGCCGCAGGAACGGCAGCTGGACCTCGAGGGAATGCTCCGAGAATGCGCCGCGGAGCTCGAGCCCGTCGACGGCACGGCTCAATTCCCCGGCCAACGCGGCGTTGGATGCCACCGGCCCGAGGGGGGTTTCGAAGGCCTCGAGATCGAACACGACGGCGCCGTCGACGGCGACGCGGTGACTGGGACCCATGAGGACCACGGTCTGCGGCGGGTCCTTCGCCAGCCGGCAGTAGAGATGGGCGGCGCAGAGCCCGGAGTAGATGTAGCCCGCGTGCGGCACGATGCCGCCGCACGGCGACGGTGCAGTCGAAGCCGCCCCCGTCGCAGTCGCGGTCGCAAGATACCCATCGACTTGCAGCAGGAGTTCCTCCGGTCGACCGGGATAGAAACTGCCCGCGAAACCCGCCGCCAGTCTCACCGCTTTCCCTCCTGGGCGGCATCGGCTCGCCATGGACTGAGCCTCGGCGCTTCGCCGATGCGGAGATGGCTGTCCCCGCCCCAGTTCACGTCGTCACGCCGCGGAAAGTCCGCGCGCGTGTGCAGACCCCGACTCTCCTCGCGCGCCAGCGCGCAGAGGGCCTGCAGCTCACCCAGCAGCGTGACGTTGCGAAGTTCGAGCGCATCGACATCGGGCCGATGATGGGAGAGCCACCGCTCGCATTCCACGCGCATCACGTGCATGCGCTCGTGGGCGATCGTCAGTCGTTCGGCATCGCGCACGATGCCGACATAGTCCCACATGGTGCGGCGAGCGCTCTCCCAGTCGTGGCGCAGTGCCGTGCGCGGCATGGGCGACTCTCCGAAGCGGGGCAGCGACGGAATCGACCTCGGCTCGAGCCGCGGCAGATCGGCCAGGATGCGCGCCGACGCCTCATGGGCGAAGAACACTGCCTCGAGGAGACTGTTGCTCGCCAGACGGTTCGCCCCGTGCAGCCCCGTGCAGGCCGCCTCGCCGATGACATAGAGCCCTTCGAGATCGCTGGCCCCGTCGCCGTCGACCAGGACGCCGCCGCATTGATAGTGCGCCGCGGGCACCACGGGCAGGGCCTCTTTCGTGGCGTCGAGCCCGTGTCCCAGGCATCGCTCGTAGATGTTTGGAAAGCGCGCGCGGAACTGACCCGCCTCGATCACCGTGGTGTCGAGCAGGACATGATCATCGCCGCGCGATTTCATCTCGGCATCGATGGCGCGGGCCACGACATCGCGCGGCGCCAACTCGGCGCGCGCGTCGTACTTGCTCAGGAAAGCCTCGCCGTCGAGATTGCGCAGCACGGCGCCCTCGCCGCGGACCGCCTCGCTGACGAGGAAGTTCTTGGCGTCGGGATGAAAGAGACAGGTCGGGTGGAACTGAAAGAACTCGAGATTGGCAACCGTCGCCCCGGCCCGGTAGGCCATGGCCAGGCCATCACCGGTCGCGATGTCGGGGTTGCTGGTGTAGCGGTAGACCTTGCCGCTGCCGCCGCTGGCGAGCAGCAGCGCCCGCGCCGGCATGGCGATGGGAACTTCGGCCTCGGGGGAAAGCACCCAGACCCCGACGACCCGCCCCTCTTCGCAGGCGAGATCCACGGCGAAGTGTTCCTCGCGGATCTCGATCCGCGGATGCTCCCGCACGCGCTCGACCAAAGAGCGCTCCATCTCGCGCCCGGTGAAATCGCCGGCGTGGACGATGCGCCGATGGCTGTGGCCGCCCTCGCGCCCGAGGGCAAAGCGTCCTGCCGCGCCGCCGCCGCTGAAGCGGATCCCACAGGCTTGCAGATCGGCGATGAGGCGCGGGCCCGCCTCGACCACGCGCCGCACGACGTCCGGATGGCACAGCCCCGCCCCCGCCTGCAGCGTGTCTTCGACATGGGATTCGAAGCTATCCCCGACGTCCAGGACCGACGCGATGCCACCCTGGGCATAGTTCGTATTGCTCTCCGAGATGCTCTTCTTGGTGATCAGGCAGATCTCGCGATGTTCGGCCAACAGGAGCGCACTGCGCAGCCCGGCGATGCCGCTGCCGATGATCAGGATGTCCGCCATGGCCCCCACCTTCGTCCCGCGGGCGGGATGCGTTCTTCCACTGTAGGCCCATGTTAGGGCAAAGAACCCCCCGGCGCGACGCGACTTCCGCCCTGCTTGCACTTTGCCCTGACCCGCGTCGCGCTGGGCGCAGCTTGCCGGTTGGGCGATTCGACAGAGACGGAGCAATCCTCCCTAGCACGCTGCGATGCGGTGACTTAGGACCTCATCGCCCATGGCATGTGGCTTGCGTCTGAGGGCGCTGACGGTGTGTTGCGCCCGATACCCAATTCCGTGCTGCGGCCAACACCGATGCAGGAGGATCTATAGTGAAAAGCTGGGGGCTCATTCTTCTCGCGCTCGCCCTGACGCTGGCCATGGCCAGCTGTAGCCAGACGAATGAGCGCAACCGAAATTCGATCGAGGTCGTCAGCGTGGCGGGCAACGGCATCTTCGTGGCTGGCATCCTGGACCCGGGCGCAGACAACGACGCGTGCATCACGGCGGACAACGAGACGCCCGCGGGGCATGTCACCGTCGTTCTCCACAATCGGCCCGCCAACGACTTCGTGACGGCCCAGGCCGGGGATCCGTACGGCCAGTTCCACATCACCGAGGTCGCGGTGGCTTGGGTGGACGTCCATGCGGACGATCCGTTCGACGCCCAGACCGCGTTCAACGTCCTGCAGAACTTCAACTACGCGACCGGCTACGACGTGGCGATCCCCATGGCGGAAGACGTCGCGTTCAACGTGCTGCTCGTGCCCTTCCACATGAAGGTGAACGACTTCTTCCAGGGTCTCCTGCCCCCCTGCGCCCGCCCCGCCGGCCTGGCCGACACGCTGCCCTTCGCCGCCACGGCGCTGATCACGTTGACCGGGCACGACTCGGGAAGCGAAGTCGACGTGGACGTCGAGGCTCATGTCATCGTCGAATTCATCGGACTGGTCGACGCAGAGTAATCCGACGGTCGCTACACGGCGATCCAGACGCGGCGCCTCCGAGGGGGCGCCGCGTCACTTTTTGCCCGAGAGTCGCTCTTCGAGCCAGTCGAACGGTGCGTGGAGCCATTCGATCTCCGAGCGCAGCGTCCACGCCGGCAGATCGGGCGCGACCCGCAGGAGCCTCTGTCGGTTCTTCTCCGGCATCACGATCGCCGTGGCCGCGTGGCTTTCGATCGCCGCTCGCAGGCTCGCCAATTCCGGTGCGCCGAACTGTGTGTGATCGGCCAGGCGCAGCGCCGCGCGCACACCGGGAAGCAACGCCGAGATCTCGCGCTCGAAACTCTCGGGCCGGGCCAGACCGCTGAGTACGAGCGTCGCCGCCCGCAGCGGCGGTGGGATCGGCGCGAGCGGGCTCTCGTTTCCTCCGGCGTCCACCCACGCGGCTGGGGCCAGGCGGAACGCAAACCAGGGCAGCCCGCCGTGCGCGGCGGCGAAGCTCCCGATCGCCTCGAGGCGCTTCCCCGACGGCGGCCACGCAGCCTCCACGCGCACGCACAGCGCGTCGGCGCGCCGCAGCCCTCGCAGGCCCTCACGGGCCCGGCCGGCCGGCAGCGGGCGCGGCGGGCGGGCGAGATCCTCTTCGAGCAGCAGGACGAGCTGCAGCGAGGGCCGCCATCGGCTCTGGAGGCTGTCGTCGAGCAAGAGCAGTTCGGCACCGTCGGCCGCAGCTTCGTCGCGGCTGCGGGAGCGATCGGCGCCGAGGCTGACGCCCAGGCCCCGATCACGCAGCCAATCGGCCTCGTCACCGCCGCCGAGCGAGCCGTAGCCCCGCGCCAGCACGCGGATGCGCAGGCCGTTCCGTCCGAGGCGCCGGGCGAGATCCTCGACGACGGGGGTCTTGCCGCTGCCCCCCACCCGGAGATTGCCGACGCCGATGCTGGGCGGTCGCGGCGGGAGGGCGCGCGGGGCGCGCAGCCGTCGGTCGATGCCGGCGGCCCCCAGATACAACCACGCCAGCGGCATGAGGAGGACGCCCCAGCGCGAGGCGTCGATGCGATCGAGAGCCCGCGCCGGCCAGGGACGCCGCTCGATGATCCTCATCTCAGAGGCGGCTCCAGCCAGGCGCCGCCCCGAGTTCGGGCGCGGACTCGCGCCCAAGGCGGCCCAGCACGGCGCGGCCGGCGAGTTCATCCTCCAGGGCGGCCTGCATCGCGACGAGAGCGGTGTCGCCTGCGGACAACAGGCGCGGCGGACCGGCGACGACGCGCAATCGCCGACCGGGAAGGGGGAGTTCGAAACGATCCCAACTGCCCGGGGCTTCCCAGCGGCTGTCGCCTTCGACGCGCAGTCCGACCACAGCAACTCCACTGCGTCGAGCGATACGAAGCACGCTCTCGTGCACCGATCCCAGAGGTCCCCTCGGGCCATCGGCGGCGAGGCCGACGGAGACACCCGCGGCCAGCGTTCGGTACACGGCGCGCCCGGCAGATACGCCCTCGCCGCTGCTGCTGCCCCGAACGAGCTCGAACTTCCGGGCGAGGAGGAGGCGCGCCAACAACTCGCCATCGCCGCTTCGGCTCACGAGAATGCGCAGGGGGATCCCTTCGATGGCCCACAGCAACGGCAGGAGTTGCCCGTGCCGGCAGAGGAAGAGGCGCGGCGTTCCCTCGCGCGCGCCGGCGAGACTACCATGGGGGTCTTCCACCTGCCAGCGCACCGAGCGGCGCAACGTCCCATACAGGAACGACGCGGCGGGAGCCAGGAATCGCGGTGGGAAGTTGAGATGCATTGTTACCTTGGCGCTTCGATGGGCCCGGGAGTATAGCCATCCAGCATCGCCAGGGCGAGATCGCTCACACGCTCGATGGCACCGGGCCCTCCGAGCTTTCCTCTCAGCTCACGGCTCGCCTCGGCCTGCGCCGCGCGCGCCGTCGCATCGCGGGACAGCTCGTCCAGCTTCGCAGCCACGTTCTGCTGCGTGCACGCGCCCTGCAGGAATTCCGGATAGGCACGCCGTCCGAGCACGATGTTCGCCATGCCGATATGCTCGACCGTGGCCAACCGGCGCGCCAACCAGTAGCTGAGCGCGCTGGTTCGATACAGGATCAGATGGGGCGTCGCGCTGAGCGCCGCCTCCAAAGTTGCGGTGCCGCTGGTCACCAGCGCAAGGCCGGCGCGGCGCAGGGCGGGCAGCAGGGCGCCCGTCTCGATTTCCGCATCCGGGCAGGCGTTCAGAATCGGCCGCAGCCATTCCAGTTGCACGCCCGGAGCCCGAGACACACGAATCAAGGTCCCGTGCCGCGCGGCGTGCGCCGCGGCGACCGTTCCCATGACCGGCGCCAGCAATCGGAGCTCCTGCCATCGGCTCCCCGGGACCAGGAGCAGCGACGTCTCGCGCTCGCGCGTCGCCGCTTCCGGCGCGTCGAGCAGTGGATGCCCCACGAAGTGCGCGTCGATCCCCGCGCTCCGGTAGTGCTCCTGTTCGAAAGGAAAAATGACCGCGCAGCGATCGACCGAGGCGCGCAGCGAGCGCAGCCTCCATCTGCCCCAGGACCAGGTCTTCGGCGGGATGAAGTGGAGCACGCGCACGCCGCGCTCGCGCAACTTTTGCGCGAGCGAGACGTGGAAGCCGGGAAAATCGATGGGCAGGAAGAGATCGACGCCTTCGGCAGTCGCGCGGCGGACGAGTTCGCGGCGCAGCGACCACAGCCGCGGCAGATGGCGCAACACCTCGGTGAAACCCATCATCGCGAGTTCATCGGAACTCGCCCAGAGTTCCACCCCTGCCGCGCGCAGCGATTCGCCGCCGATGCCCACCAGACGGAGTTCGGGTCGGCGGCGACGCAGGGCGGCCGCCAGCGCCACGGCGTAGCGCTCGCCGCTCGCCTCGCCACAGCTCAACAGGATGGTGGAGCCGGACACGGTCGCTCAGCGCACGAGGCCGCGTTCGCTGCGTTCGAAGAAGTCGGCGAAACAGCGAGCGATCGTGTCCTCACCCTCGCTCATGATCTCGGCCAGGGCCTCTTCGCGCCGCAGGCCCCTGCGGTAGATGTAGCGATACGCGCTCTTCACGCGCTGCAGCTCCTGTGCGGCGAAACCCCGCCGCTCCAGACCGACGCTGTTGATCCCCATGGGGCGGGGTGGGTTCCCGGCCACCTTGACATAGGGTGGGACGTCCAGCCTCACGCCCGTCAGCCCGCCGATGAAGGAGTGCGCGCCGAGCAACACGAACTGATGCACGGCGGACATGCCACCCATGACAACGAAGTCGTCGACCCGCACATGCCCCGCCAGATTCACCGAGTTCGCCAGCACGATGTTGTTCGCGAGCTCGCAATTGTGGGCGACGTGGGAATAGGCCATGAGGAGACAGTCGTTGCCGATGCGCGTGACCTCGCCTTCGGCCGTCGCGATGTTGATGGTCACGTACTCGCGCACGGTGTTCCGGTCGCCGAGCTCCACCCTCGAGTCGGCGCCGGCGTACTTCAGATCCTGCGGAGTGGACCCGATGACCGAACCATGGAAGATCTGATTGTCGCGCCCCATGCGCACGCGGTTCTCGATGACCACATGCGATCCGATCTCGGAGCCTTCGCCGATCTCCACGTCCGGTCCAATGATGCTGTAGGCGCCGATCCGCACGCCCCTGCCGATCTTCGCCTCGGGATGCACGAGCGCGGAAGCATGGATCTCGTTGAGCGGAATCGCCCCACTCGAAAACTGTTCTCGATCGTCCACGCCTGCCCCCTCAGCGATCCACGACCGCGGCGATCAGCTCGGCTTCGGCGACCTTCTGATCGTCGACCATCGCGATCGCTCTCATCTTGCATGTGTTGCGGCGTGAACGCATCATCGTCAGCTCGAAGACGAGTTGATCTCCGGGCAGAACGGGCCGGCGGAACTTCGCCTTGTCGATGTTGGTGAAGTACACGAGCTTCGTCTCCGGCTGCTCGATCATGCTCATGAGCAGAACGCCACCCATCTGCCCCATCGCCTCCAGGATCAGCACGCCGGGCATGATGGGATGTCCGGGGAAATGCCCCTGGAAGAACGGCTCGTTGATGGAGACATTCTTGAGCCCTCTGGCGCGCTCACCGGGCTTCACCTCGAGAATGCGATCGATCAACAGGAACGGATAGCGATGTGGCAGGAGATCCATGATGTCCCGGATGTCCCAGTGCGTCGGCTTCCGTTTGTTGTAGATGCGATTCTTGTCCGCATCCGAGAGCCTCATCTTGTTCACGAACTGGACGTTCGCGTGATGGCCCGTCTTCAGGCTGATCACATGGCCCTTGATGGGCATGCCGACCAGGCTGAGATCTCCCAGCAGATCCAGGATCTTGTGGCGGACGAATTCGTCGGGAAAACGAAGGGGCGTCTCGTTCAGGATCCTGTCCTCGTCGACGACCACCGCATTGTCCAGCGTGCCACCCTGGATGAGACCCTGGCCACGTAGATGATCGACATCGCGCTTGAGGGCGAAGGTCCTGGCCGGGGCGATGTCGCTGGCGAAGGTCTCGGGCGAGATCTCGAAGCTCGCGTACTGCGTCCCGATGACCTGGTTGTCGTACTGAATCGTGAAGCTGACGCGGAAGCCATCGTAAGGCAGCGCCGTGAGGCCGATGCCCTCCTTCTGCCACTGCACCGGTTTGTTGACTTCGTAGTACGGGGCAGGAACGCCCTGGTCGACAATCCCCGCCTTCAGGATGGCCTCCACGAAGGCGCGGCAACTTCCGTCTGCGGGCTCGGGCGGCTCGATGCCGTCGAGTTCGAGGATGCAGTTGTCGATGCTGAGGCCGTAGAGCGTCGCGAGGATGTGCTCGACCGTGTGGACGACCATCCCGTTGCCGCCGATGCTCGTGCAGCGTTGGAAGGGGTCGTCGCCGGAGACCGATTCGACCGACGCCGGAAACTCCGTGGTCTTCCCCGCCTGCGTGACGCGAAATACGCGGCCGGTATTGGGCGCGGCGGGAAGCAGGCGCAGCTTCGCCGCCTGGCCGGAGTGGATCCCGATGCCCTCGAAGCTGACCGGTCGGTCAAGCGTTCTCTGTTGTCTCAGCATCCCGCATCCTCTCGAGCCGTGCGATGCGTTCCCGCATCTGGGCGATCTCGTTGGCGTAGCGGCCGAGGCGGCCGTAGTGCGCGTTGAGCCGGCGCCATTCGCGATGGTCCCGGGCCGGAATTCCGGAGATCACGCTTCCCTCGGCGACATTGCCGCTGATTCCGCTCTTGCCGCCGATCTGCACGGCGTCGCCGATCTCGATGTGGCCGCTGACTCCTACCTGTCCCGCCAGCACGACATGCCGACCGATCTTGCTGCTCCCCGAAATGCCGCTCTGCGCCGAGATGACCGTGTGTTCGCCGACGCGGACGTTGTGTGCGATCTGGACCAGATTGTCCAGCTTGGCGCCCGCGGCAATGACGGTGCGGCCCGTCGTCGCGCGATCGATGCAGGTGTTGGCGCCGACTTCGACATCGTCCTCCAGGACGACATTTCCGATCTGCGGGATCTTTCGATAGCGTCCGTCGCGCTTGGCGAATCCAAAACCGTCACTGCCGATGACGGCGCCAGGCTGCACGATCACGCGCGCGCCGAGCACACACTCTTCTCGAATCGTCACCCGCGGATAGATCAGACAGCCAGCGGCGAGCTTGACTCCGCGCATCAGGACACAGCCGGCGCCGATGATGCAATCGTCGCCAATTTCACACTCCGCGCCGACCGAAACGAAGGGTCCGACGCGCACCCCAGCTCCCAACTTCGCGGTCGTGTGCACGACGGCGCTCGGATGGATCCCCGGCTCGAAGATCTCCACGACAGGGCGAGCGAACAGCTCGATCGCCTGCAGAAAGGAGAGATAGGGATCGTCGACGCGGATCGACGGACCCGAGAATTCTTCCCCCCGCTTGAGAATGACGGCGCTGGCGCGTGTCGAGTGGAGCTGCGGGCGATAACGGCTGCGAGCGAGGAAGGAGAGCTCCCCCTCGCACGCGTCCTCGAGCCCCGCGACGCCACAGATCTCGAGCCCCGACGGACCGTCGAGTTCGCCGCCGATCCGCTGTGCGATGCTCTCGAGACTGAAACTCATGATTGCGTGCTCTGACGAGGGACGGGCGCGAGCGCGTG
>Ga0214472_10007944_pt1 | contig 11068 bp, 10 predicted proteins | sample RVTome_6_FD_207662 | JGI IMG/M metagenome (GOLD analysis project Ga0214472, IMG submission 207662) | Soil microbial communities from uranium-contaminated site in the Upper Colorado River Basin, Wyoming, United States - RVT140D175 | ecosystem: Environmental > Terrestrial > Soil > Contaminated >...
GCGCCGCGAATGGCCGGGCCCCCTCGAGCGGCTGCTCGATCTCGAGGCTCTGCCACCGGGCTCCATCCTCGCCCACGGCGTCCACCTCGATGCCGATCGAGTACGCCGGGCCGAGGAGCGGCAGCTCTGGCTGGTTCAGAACCCGCGGTCCAATCGGGGCAACGGCGTCGGCTACCCGGCGGCATTGGCCCACAGCCGGCGGGTGGCGCTGGGCACCGACGGCTATCCGTCGTGCCTGGCCGACGAAGCGCAGGCCCTCTACGAGGAAGCGGCGGAGCACGGCGACGACCCCGATGCCGTGGAGATGCGAGTGCGCGCCGGGCACGTCCTGGCCGGTGAGCGCTTCGGTCGCTCCTTCGCGCCGCTGGCCGAGGGAGCGGTAGCCGACGCGGTGGCCCGCCTTCCCGCTCGATCCGGCGGCAGGGTGCGTCACGCCCTGGTGGCAGGCCGGGTGGTGGTGGAAGAGGGCGCGCTGAGCCGCGCCGATCACCCGGCGATCCGCCGGGATGCGGAGCGCCACGCCGCTCGCCTGTGGGCGCGGATGGCGGCGCTCGACTGAGAGGAAGACATGCCGACCCTGGGACTCGAGACCGAGATCGTCGATCCACGCGCCGTCAAGGCGAGCATCCGGCGCTTCCGCGAGGCGGGCGTCCGGCTCCCCACCCTGGCGCAGCTCGCCGACCCCGACACGGTTCCCGACGAGGTGATCGCCGATCTGACCGAGGCCGACGCCGAGGTCGCGGATCCCCGCAACCTCTTCCGCGTCCACTGGTACAACGGCCCGGAGCCGGCGAGCTTCCTCGAGGTCCCCGACGCCCTGGTGCTGCCGCAGAAGCTCACCGGCGTCGAGGCAACGATCGTGGTGCTGCCCGGAGATCGCTTTCCGATGATCCGCGCCCACAAGGTGCTCGCCGCCTACGCCTGCCTGGTGCCGAGGCTGGTCACGGGACAGTTCGATCTAACGCGCCACCGCGCGGTCTGGCCCTCGACCGGCAACTACTGCCGTGGCGGCGTGGCGATCTCGCACATCCTGGGCTGCCGCGGCGTCGCGGTACTGCCCGAGGGCATGAGCCGCGAACGCTTCGAGTGGCTCGAGCGCTGGGTGAGCGATCCCGACGACGTCGTGCGGACGCCCGGCACCGAGAGCAACGTCAAGGAGATCTACGACCGCTGCAAGGAGCTCGACCGCGACCCTGACAACATCATCTTCAACCAGTTCAGCGAGTTCGGGAACTACCTCGCCCACTGGCTGTGCACCGGCCGCGCGATCGAACGCGTCGTCGAGGCGATGGCCGCCGGCCGGCCGGACCTGCGGCTTTCCGCCTTCGTCTCCGCCACCGGATCGGCCGGAACGCTGGCCGCCGGCGACTACCTGAAGGAGAAATGCGGCTCGCGCACCGTGGCGGTCGAGGCGCTCGAGTGCCCCACCCTGCTCGAAAACGGGTTCGGCGAGCACAACATCCAGGGCATCGGAGACAAGCACGTACCGCTGATCCACAACGTCATGTCGACGGATCTGGTGGCGGCGATCTCGGACGCCAGCACCGACGCCTTGAACGTGCTGTTCAACAGCGATGAGGGGCGACGCTACCTGGCCGATCGCCGCTACCTCCCGGACGAGCTCATCACCTCGCTCTCGCGCCTCGGCCTCTCCTCGATCTGCAACGTGCTCGCCGCCATCAAGACGGCGCGCTACTGGGACCTCGGCCCGGACGACGTCATCGCCACGGTCGCCACGGACGGCGCCGAGCTCTACGCCAGCGAGCGCGACAAGGCGCTGGCCCGCAACTGGCCGGACGGCTTCGACCCGGTCGCCGCCGGCGAAGTCTTCGCCCAGCACCTTGCCGCGGTCTCGACCGACCACCTGCTGGAGCTCTCCCACGTCGACCGGCGCCGCATCTTCAACCTCGGCTACTTCACCTGGGTCGAGCAGCAGGGGATCTCGAGCGAGGACTTCACCGCCCGCCGGAACCCCGCCTTCTGGCGGCGGCTGCAAGAGCTGATCCCGGCCTGGGACGAACGGATCGTGGAGATCAACGCCCGGGTCGCCCGCCAATGAGCGTGATCGTCGGCTGGCGCTGCGCCGGCTGCGGCTGGGCCCCACCGGCGAACGAGACACCGCGCTTTCGCTGTCCGAACGCGCGGCCGGGCGACGGCGTCGACCATCTCATCGCCCGCCGGCTGGAGCTTTCCCCGGGGACGGAAGAGGGGTTTCCGACGGAGACGCCCGAGGCCCGGGAGCCGAATCCGTTCCTCCGCTACCGATCACTCCTCGGCAGCTACCAGGCGGCTCGCCTGCGCGGCATGACGGACGCTCGCTTCGCGCGCCGGGTGGAGGCGCTGGACCTGCGGATCGGGGAGGTCGACGGCCGTGGTTTCCGGGAGACGCCCTTCGCCGTCTCGCCCCGGCTGGCGGGGGCTCTCGGCCTGTCCCCGGAGGCCTTGTGGATCAAGGACGAAACCGCGAACGTCTCCGGTTCCCACAAGGCGCGGCATCTCTTCGGCCTGATGCTGTGGCTCGAGACCGTGCCCGAGCTGGCCCCGGCGAACGCCCGCCTCGGCATCGCGAGCTGCGGGAACGCCGCCCTCGCCGCTGCGGTGGTGGCTCGCGCCGCGGAGCGCTCGCTCGAGGTCTTCGTGCCACCCGACGCGCATCCTGCGATCGCCCGGCGCCTCATCGAGTTGGGGGCACGGCTGGTGCCCTGCCCGCGAGAGAAGGAGGGGGCGGGCGACCCCTGTTTCCTGCGCTTCCGCCAGGCGGTCGAGCACGGCGTTCTGCCCTTCACCTGCCAGGGTCCGGAGAGCGGTCTGGTCATCGAGGGCGGTCAGACGCTGGCCTGGGAGATGGCCTCGCAGCTTGCCGCCTCACGGAAGGCGATCGACCGCGTCTTCGTGCAAGTCGGCGGCGGGGCACTCGCCACGGCGGTGATCCAAGGCCTCTACGAGGCGTTCCGTCTCGGGGCGCTCGACCGCATGCCGGCGATCCACGCCGTCCAGACCGCGGGCGGCGCGCCGCTGGCGCGAGCTTGGCGCCGCCTCGCCGCGCACCTTCTGCGGGAGGCGGTGCCCGACGAGCCCTACGCGGCGCCGGTCGCGGCCGCCGAGCTCGCGCAGCGATTGGCCGAGGTGCCCCAGGCGAAGATCGAGGCCGGTCTGGAGCACGCCGTTCGTCACCGCGGCGAGTTCATGTGGCCCTGGGAGACGCCTCCCAAGAGCCTCGCCACCGGCATCCTCGACGATGAGACCTACGACTGGGCCGCGGTCTGCCGCGGCATGCTGGCAACCGGCGGCTTCCCGATCGTGGCGAGCGAAGGGCAGATCGCCCGGGCCCACGCACTGGCCCGCGAGCACACCGGCATCTCCGCGGACCCCACCGGAACCGCCGGACTGGCTGGCCTGCTCACCGCGCTGGACGTGGAGGTGGTGCCCCGTGACGAGAGTCACGCCGTGCTGTTTACGGGAGTGGAGCGGTAGCCGGTCCCTCTGACGTGGGTTCACCTGGCATTCTCGCTCGCCACTGCGGCGAGAGTCGGAAACGCCTGAATCTCGTTCGTTACCTTCCCGCGGGTGTTGGCGCCAGCCTGTCCTTCTCACCGTGGAGTACCGCGATTCGATGAGAGCCTGCCGGCTCACCACCACGAACACTCGGCTCTTTCGAGGGTCTCCCCCTCCCGGCCGCCTGACACGGAAGAGATCGCCACGCCTCACGGCTCCGCCTGGTAGGGCAGCATCTCGGCGAGCTCGCGGTTCAGGTCGTCGCTTCTGCGATCCAGAATCTCGAGATCTCGGGCATCCCGCCGCTGGCGGCGCCTCCGCGCGAGGTACTCGGTGACAGCGGTCTCGATCACGCGAGATCGAACCTCTCCGGACTCATCGAGCTCGCGCAGCACCTCCTCCGAGAGTGTGACGGAGGTCTTGACTTTCATACCGCAGAGTGTACCACCCGAACGCCCTCAGACCCTCCGCGGACGCTCCTCGCGGGTCGAGAGGCGTCGAGCGGTAGGGGCGCCAGCCCGTAGCGGCCGATCCTCAGCCAGTGGATCCACTCGCCCGCCACCCCATCCATGGCCTCACGCTACCGCGGCCGTAGCTCGATGGCAGGTCCATGGGTTCTCTACCCGGTGGTTGAGGCGAAGCTTCGCTAGCCTGTCCTTCTCACCAACCTTCGTCCCGAGCGCCGGAAATGGCTGAATCTACGACGTTTCACTCCCATCGGGCTCCTCAGCGTATGTCCAATACGCTTGCGTCGCCCTCGGTCGCAGGCCTAGTATCTCCAGCCATTTGCGGCGCTCTGCATCGAACGCTGGTGAGAAGGACAGGCTAGGCCGCAAGCACGAGCCGGCCGGCCACCGCTCGCTGCTCCAGGAGCTGGTGTGCCCGCCAGGCCTCGGCGAGCGGCAGAACGTCGGCGATCCACGGTCGCAGAACACCCTGTTCGATCAGCGAGAACGCCTCTTGGAGCTCTCTCTTGGTGGTGGCATAGGCGCCCAGGATCTCGAGCTCCTTGACGATCACCAGACCCGGATTCACCGCCACCGGCTGGGTCTCCAGATTGCCGACCACGATCAGGCGACCTCCCGGGGCGAGCGAGCGGAGACTCTGCTCGAAGGTGAGGCTGCCCACGATCTCGATGGCCACGTGGACTCCTTCGCCGTCCGTGATGGCGCGCACCTGGCGGGAGAACTCGAGATCCGGAGCGACGACCACGTCATGGGCGCCGGCATCGAACAGCGCCGCCGCCTTGGACTCGCTCGAGGTCACCGCCACCACCCGGGCACCGTCGTGCCGCGCGAGCTGCACCGCCTGCATCCCGACACCGCCCGTCGCGCCCGTAATCAGGACCGTCTCCCCGCTCTGGACCTTGCCACGCGTGCGGACCACATGCACCGCCGTGCCGCTGGTGCAGCAGGCGGTAGCGGCCTTCGCCCACTCGATGCCCGCTGGGATCCGCCCCAGGCCCGCGACCGGCGCCGCCATCAGCCCGGCGTAGCCTCCCGGGATCTCCTCGCCGAAGAAACGGGTGTCGTCTCGGCAGAGGCTGTTGCGCCCCCGATCGCAGTGCTGGCAACTTCCGCAGTGCAGGCGCTGCAGCGTCGCGGCGCGGTCGCCAACCGCCCAGCCTTCGACCTCCGGGCCCACCGAGAGGACCCTCCCGGCGGCCTCATGACCGAGGATGGCAGGGACCTTGGTGCGCGGCAGGCTGCCACGGCGGTTGATGACGTCGTGGAAACAGACGCCGCAGGCGCGAACCTCGAGGAGCACCTCGCCGGGCCCCGCCACCGGGTCGCGGACCGTCTCGTTTTGGAGGTTCTCGGGTCCACCGAATGCTCTCAGGACGACCGCTTGCATGGCTCTCTCCTCATCGATGGCGACGCTTTCATCCGACGATCCGCTCACACAGCCGCTGATCGTCGATCGAGCGGATCGCGTGCACGTGCTCGAGGTCGGGCTCGGGGGTGACGGGCAGCGGATCCGTCGGAGTGAACTCGAAGCCGGTCTGCTCTCGGATGACGGCAGCATCCACCCCGGCGTGCCGACTCAGGAGAGTCGCTCCCCCGCTGCCGAGCTCGAAGATCCCCAGGTTGGTGAGCAGCCGAATCCGGCGGCGCGGGTCGGTAGTCGAGGCAATCTGCACGCGGGAGACCAGGTTGCGCCGGCTCTGGTGCGGCACCGTGAGAACCGGGCGGTGGACCCAGCGACGCAGCGTCGCCGCGCCGGCCACACCCGGGAACTTGTAGCGCGGCTGGGCCAGGCTGCCGGCGGCGGTGAGGTTCGTGTCGCCTCCGCCGTCGACCTCAGCGGCGCCGAAGAACATGACGTCGACCCGTCCGCGCCGCGCATGGTCGAACAGGTCCGCGATCGACAACCGTCCGGCGCGCCCATTGAGATACTCCAGGTCCTCCGAGCACGGCCGCAGGGTTGTTACGAGCGGATTGATCGAGCCCACGCAGGCCAGCCAGGTCAGGTTCGGAGCGTGGGTTCGCCGGGCGACTTCGATCGCCAGAATCGCCAGGGGCGACGCTACGCCGGTGGCCACGACGTCACCCTCACGCAGCTCGCGAGCCATCGTGGCCACCAGGGTGGCTGCTCGCGCAAAACGTCCGTTACCGCTCATGCCGCCCCGTTCGCAACCTCAGCCTGGCTGCTGACCGCTCGCACGACGGAGCTCAGATACGCCGCCTCCTCGCCCCGCTGCGCGGCTTCGAGGTAGCGGTGGAGGTGAGCCTCGTCGGCTGGATAGAGACCCGGGCAACCCGTGGGGTAGGCCCCGAAGGGCTGCTCCGCGACCAGATCGACCATGAAGCCGGGGATGGTCGCGTCGGGAACCCGCTCGACGCGGCGCTCCGCGGTCGCCACCACCCGTCGTGCGGCGCCGGCGATGGTCAGGTCGGTCGTCGGATCCTCGATCCAGAGGTTGCCGCTGTCGTCGGCGGCTCGCGCGTGAATGAGAGCCACGTCGGGGTGGAAGGCGCGCTCGACAGAAACCTGCTCGCCGGTGAACGGATCGGTGACCGAGGGAGCCGGCGTCAGTTGTGCCACCGCCGAGGCCTCGACATCGGGCACTGGAAGAAAAGGGACTCCCATCGCCGCCGCCCGCAGCCGCTGCACCACGCGATAGCCATCGTGCTCCTGCCACTCGAGGGCGCCGGCCTCGATCGAACGCTTGAGGCACGGCATCGGCGCGACCCCGCCATCCAGGCTGATCGCGGTGAAGAGAAACTCCAGGCGCCTCACCGCGCCCGCCGCCACCAGAATCTCCGCCGGCAGCGGGTTGGGCAGCGACACCACGTGCAGGCCGCCCTTACCCTGGCGTACCAACTCGAAGATCAGCGCCATCGGCGCTCTACCCAGCATGAAGCCGCCCGGGGCGACGCAGGCCCCATCGGGGATCGAGGCCACCGCCTCGCCGAGAGTGACCCAGCGGGCACGGCTCATCCCTCGGCCTCTAGTTCGATGCGCGGCCGGAACTTGTACCCGTAGACCAGATAGCCCTGCGGAGACATCTCGCGGATCCGGCGGGTGACCATCTCGACCGCCATGCCGATCTCGATCTCCTCCGGCTCCACGTCGGTGAGCTGGGCCGCGATCACCGGGCCTTCCTCGAGCTTCACGAGCGCCATCAGGTAGGGCGGTGCAAACCCCTCGGGCGCCTGTGCCGCCTCGGAGTAGCTGAACACGCTCCCGCGACCGGAAAGCCGGTGGCGCTCGAGCCCACCCGCGCGGCATGCCGCGCACGATGTCCGCGGCGGGAACTGCACCGCTCCGCAGACGCTGCAGAGCTGGCCTTCGAGACGATAGTAGGCAGAGCGCAGTCGATGGAAACGTGGCAGTTGCATCGCCCTAGCTAGGCCTCGAGGATGTGGGTCACGGCGATCGATCCGTGGCCGCCGATGGACTGGGTCAGAGCCCGCCGGGCCTTGGCGAGCTGGTTCGCGCCGGCCCGGCCGCGAAGCTGCAGGCTGGCCTCGACGATCTGGTAGGTACCGCTGGCGCCGACCGGATGACCGCGCGCCTTGAGGCCGCCGGCTGTCGAGAGTGGGATGCAGCCATCGGCGGAGATGCAGCCTTCCCTGGCCAGTCGCAGCGCCTCTCCGCGCCCGGCAAAGCCGCATGCCTCGAGCGACAGAGCGGTAATGATGGTGAACGCGTCATGGGCCTCGAACAGGTCCATCTGTCCCGGCGCGAGTCCGCTCGCGGCGAAGCACCGCTCGGCCGATCGCTTGGCCGATCCGAGGGTCAGGATGTCTTCGCGCGAACCGAGGGCGATGGTGTCGGTGGCCGCGGCCGCGGCGGCGATTCGCACCGGCTCGTGCAGCGGACCGATTCGGTCGCGGCAGCACACCACCACCGCCGCGGCGCCGTCGCAGACCGGCGCGGCGTCAAGGACGGCAATCGGAGACGCAACGACCGGCGAGCGGTTGAAGTCCCCGGCACTGATCGGCTCCCGGAACATCGCGTGGTCGTTGCCGACGCCGTTCTTGTGAGCATTCACCGCGAACGGCGCGAACTCCTCGCGGGAGCATCCGTGCTCGTAGAGATAGCGCCGCATCATGAGCGCCGAGAGGGCCACGAAGCTGAAGCCGTGGCTGGCCTCGTAGTCCTGGTCCGCGGCGGTCGCCAGACCCGCCGCCACGGTGCTCGCCACACCATCCGTCATCTTCTCGATGCCGACCGCCAGCACGACGTCGTGCACCCCGGCCGCCACCGCCAGAGCAGCCGCCCGCACCGCGGCGCCACCCGACGCGCAGGCCGCTTCCACTTTGAAGGCCTCGGCCGGCAGCAGGCCTGCGGCATCGGCCAGAAGCGTCGCCAGGTTCTCCTGCCCGTTGACGCACCCGCTCAACATATTGCCGACGTAGAGCGCGTCCACGCCCTCGACGCCGGCGTCGGCCAGAGCCTGGCCGATGGCGACGGCGCCGAGCTCGCGCAGTCCGAGGTCCCAGTGCTCGCCGACCGGCGTCTGCCCGACTCCGATGATGAAGACGTCTCTCATCGGCGGATCTTGCGCTGCAGGCGCAGGTAGTGCCCGTAGTCGTCGATCTCTCGCCGGCGCGCCAGGTAGTCGAGCACCTTCGGGCCGCCCCGGCGATCCTCGATGTGGTCGGTGACCTGGAAGGCGAAGGCGTCGCTTCCCGCTCCGGAGCCGTAGGAGCAGAAGAAGATGCGCTCGCCGGGCCGGGCGACGTCCAGAACCGCCGCCAGACCGAGGAGCGAGGAGCCGGCGTAGGCGTTGCCCATCCGCGGTGCCACCAATCCGTTCTCGATCTGTGCTCCGGTAAACCCCAGCTCGGCCGCAACTCGACGCACGAACTTGGGCACCGGCTGGTGGAAGACGGCGTGCGCGAAGTCCCGGGGCTCTGCGCCGATCTCGGCGAGCAGCCGACGGGAGGCGGCCAGCGAATGGCTGAAGTACGAAGGCTCACCGGTGAAGCGGCCGCCGTGCTCGGGGAAGGCCGCGCCCTCGCGGCGAAAGAAATCGGGAGTGTCGGTGACGTACGAAAGCGAAGCTTCGACACTCGCCAGAGACCGATCGGCCGCGGCGAACAGGAAGGCCGCGCCTCCGCACCCGGCGGTGTACTCGAGGGCGTCACCCGGTCTGGACTGGGCTGCGTCCATCCCGATGGCGAGAGCGCCCTCCACCATGCCGGCACCCACGAACGCCACCGCGGCCTGCATCGCCTCGCTTCCCGCCTTGCAGGCGAACTCCATGTCGGCGGCAACGACCGCTGGGGTGATGCCGAGCGCTTCCGCGACGATCGTCGCCGATGGCTTGACCGCATACGGCTTGGACTCGCTTCCCACCCAGACCGCGCCAACGGCCGGGGGCTCGAGGCCGGCCCGACCGAGCGCCGCGCGGGCCGCCTCGATCGCCATCGTGACCACATCCTCGTCGGCCCCGGGGACCGACTTCTCAGCGACCGCGGCCGCTGCCGCTCCCCCCGGCCTCCAGGTCTTGGAGATCGCTTCGGTCAGCACCCGATAGCGGGGCACGTAGGCGCCGTAACCGGCGATCCCCACCTCGCGAGCTGCCTTCAAGTAGAACTCCTTTCGGCTGCCTCTCGGTTCGAGGCGGGCCTCACGCGCAGGCCGCCGAAGAAGAGCTGCCGCATCTCCCGGGCAATTCGATCCGCCGAGAGCTGGCCGTCGGGTCGATACCACTTGTAGATCCAGTTCACCATGCCCAGGAAGGCGAACGCCGCGACCTTCGGATCACCCGGGCGGATGCGGCCATCGCGCATGGCCTCGGTGAAGGAGCTTTCGAGAAAGCGGACGTAGCGCTTCTTGCGGGCGTTGATCTGGGCTCGCGCTTGCCCGGTGAGCGTGTCGTGCTCGTGCAGGATGACGGTGATCGCCCGGTTCCGGCCCTCGGTGACCAGTCGGACGTTCCTCTCCATGGCAGCCTCGAGGCGCTCCACCGGGTCGACGATCGGCAGCACCTTGGAGAGCACCTGCTCCTCGAAGACATCCATGCCGTAGTTCATGATGTCGGCGAGGAGATGCTCCTTGCTCCGGATGTAGTAGTAGAGGCCTGCCTTGGTCAACTGGCAGGCCTCCGCGATCTGCTGCATCGAGGCTTTCTCGTAGCCGTGCTCGTGGATGAGCTGCGCCGCGGTCTCGAGGATCCGCCGAAGGCGGCTCTTCGCGTCCTCCAAGGGGAGTGGGTCCCTCTTCTCTCTGGGCTTCATCTTCGCCTCTGCGCCACCGACCGGTCGGTAGGTTACCGAACGGTCGGTAGTATACCGATCGAGCGGGAGCTTTCAAGCGTCAGGGGCATGGGCGGGCTACCCCTCGTCGTTGCGGTGCCTGGTCCGGAACGGAGCCAGCAGCATGCCGGACAGGCGGCGCCACTCGCGCTCGCTCCAGCCGGTGAGGCCCAGCTCGATCTCAGCCGGGTCGTCGCGCAGCCGAAAAGAGCCGAAAAGGCGGTCCCACGCCGAGAGCAGGCTGGCGTAGTTGGAGTCCGTCTCCGGCTGGAGCCGGGAGTGGTGGACGTAGTGCATCCACGGAGTGACGAGGAGCCAGCGGAGGCGCCGGTCGGCGGCGGCCGAGAGGCGCACATTGCTGTGGTGGAAGAGCACCACGGGCAGCACGATGGTCTCGTAGAGAAGGAGCTGGGGCAGGGTCATGCCAAGGAGTGGGAGAACCGCCAACCGGGCGAGGAACGACAGCAACAGCTCCCCGGTGTGGAAGCGCACCCCGGAGCTGGCGTCCAACTCGGCGTCGGCGTGATGGACGGCGTGAAAGCGCCAAAGCAGGGGCACGCGGTGGTTGAGCCGGTGCCAGGCGTACTGCCAGGCGTCGAACAGAACGATCGCGCCCACCCACCGTAGCCAGGTGGGTAGCGGCAGCCAGACCAGGAGCCCGACCTCGTGCACCCGCGCCCATTCGGTCGCGCCCAGGAGCGCGAAGGAGAAACCGGCGGCCATCAGCCCATTGATCGCCGCCAGTGCGAAGTTGGCGGCGTTGTGGGACAGGCGGCGCCGGCGGCCCACGAACATCGGCGCCACCGACTCCGCCGCCCAGAGCACGGCCAGCGCCACGGCCGCGAGCCCGTAGCGAGTGTAGG
>Ga0214472_10007945_pt1 | contig 11066 bp, 8 predicted proteins | sample RVTome_6_FD_207662 | JGI IMG/M metagenome (GOLD analysis project Ga0214472, IMG submission 207662) | Soil microbial communities from uranium-contaminated site in the Upper Colorado River Basin, Wyoming, United States - RVT140D175 | ecosystem: Environmental > Terrestrial > Soil > Contaminated >...
TGGGTCTGCCTGCCCGATCGTTACGACGATGGCGGCTTCACCGGCGGTAACCTTGAGCGTCCCGCGCTACAACGACTATTGAATGATATCGACACCGGCAAAGTCGACTGCGTGATCGTGTACAAGGTCGACCGGCTTTCTCGCTCACTAATGGACTTCGCCCGGATCATGCAGACGTTCGACGGCCACAACGTCTCGTTTGTATCCGTAACGCAAGCCTTCAACACGACGCATTCGATGGGTCGGCTGACGCTGAACATCTTATTGAGCTTCGCGCAATTCGAGAGGGAAATCATCTCCGAGCGCACGCGCGACAAGATCGCGGCGGCCCGGCGCAAGGGCAAGTGGATGGGTGGTCACCCGCTGCTCGGCTATGACGTGGAAAATCATCCCGGTGGCTCCAGGCTTGTCGTCAACGATGACGAAGCCCGCAGGGTACGGCAGATATTCGAACTCTATCTCGAAGAGCAATCACTGATTCGGACGGTGGCGGAATTGAACGCGCGAGGATGGACCACGAAACATTGGACCACGAGCAACGGCCACGAGCGCGGCGGCCAGCCGTTCGACAAAGCCAGCCTGCGGCGACTGCTCAGCAATGTCGTGTACCTTGGCAAGGTGCGTTACAAGGATGAGGTCCACACCGGTGAGCACGAGGCGATCGTGGACGAGGGCATCTGGCAACGTGTTCAGCAGATGCTGCGATCGAATGGACTCTCCGGCGGAATGCACGTCCGCAACGCGCGCGGAGCGCTGCTGAAGGGCCTGTTGCACTGCAAGCCCTGCAAACGCGCGATGATGCACACCTACACCAGCAAGGGCAACCGTCGCTATCGATATTACGTTTGCTACACGGCCCAGAAACAGGGCTGGCAGGCCTGCCCGTCGAAGTCGGTCCCGGCCGAGCAGATCGAGCGGTTTGTGGTCGAGCAGATTCGGGCCATCGGATTCGATGCGACGGTGATGTCCCTGACTCTCGAGCAGGCCCGGGCGCACGAACAGGAGCTGATCGACGCGCTGGAGAATGATGTTCGGGTCGTCGACCGTGAGGTCCGTCGGCTGGAATCGGAGATCAAGAGAACGGCCAGGGACACCGCAACGAATGGTCACGCCGTCGATCGACTGGCCGACCTGCAACATCTCCTGCGTCCGGCTGAGCAAAAACGGATTGAATTACGAGGTCAGATCACAGAGGCCCGGCGCAGCATCGTGAGCAAGGCCGAGGTCGATTCCGCGCTCGGTGCCTTCATGCCACTTTGGGACGCCTTAAGTCCCCGCGTGAACAGGCCCGCGCGTTGCAACTGCTGATCCAGCGTGTCGACTACGACGGCGCGAATGGCAAGATCGCGGTGACGTTCCACGCCAATGGGATCAGGACGCTCGGCCAAAAGGGATGGGTCGCCTGTTTGGAGGAAGAATCATGTCCGGCGGCCTGACCGTGGAATTCGACGTTCACTTCGCGCGCGGCTCCGCGGGGCGTCGCGAGATGCGATCCGGCGAGGCGCCTGCAGGTTTCGATCTCCCCGAGGGGTCCGTACCCCGTGTGGCCAGGTTGATGGCCTTGGCCATCCGTTGCGAAGAACTGATTCGAACTGGTGAGGTCACCGACTACGCCGACGCGGCTCGATTGGGCCATGTGACCCGGGCGCGGATGTCGCAGATCATCAACCTGCTGAACCTCGCACCGGATACCCAGGAGGCGATTCTATTCTTGCCGCGCACGACGAAGGGACGCGACCCGATCGGCGAACGCGACCTGCGACCGATCTGCGCTGTGACGGATTGGAAGAAACAGCGAACCATGTGGCAACAACTGTGCAGCCGCCAAGAACAGTCCTGAGCTTAGCGAAACGGCATGAAACCCACCCAAACAGCACTATTGAAGGAACCCGATGTTCGGCCATACGGGAAGCTCGGCGAAACAGTAGCGGCGGACATAACAGCGCTGAAGGCCGATCGGGACCGACTCGTTCAGGCACTCACGGCGGCAGGGGCGACGATCCGCGGTTCGACTTTTCAATGTCCGTTCCACGACGATCAAAACGCCAGCGGCTCGATCTTCACCGTGGACGGCCTGTGGTTCGCCAAGTGCCACGGATGCGGATTCTCCGGCGATGTAATCGACGTGGTGCGCCGCGCTCATACTCTGGACTTCGCCGGAGCTATGCAGCGGCTCGGCGCCCCGACGGGTCGAAGTGTAACCGACCGCCCCGAATTGCCGGAAAAGTGGATCTGCGTCAGGTTAGGCGAATCGCCACAGACGCTCTTGCCTCTTGTGTGTATACTGATCGACCGAATGAAAGTCGTAACTATCGCATCGATATCCCGCGGCCTCCGATTGGTTGCCGCCGTTTCGCTGGTGTCCTCGATCGGACTGATGATCGTGCCTGCGGTACTCCAATCCTCCGCTAGCGCACGTGCACACATTCTCAATACCCTGGTCGGCCTGGCGGTCGGGGCCCTGATCGCTGACGTACACGTCAGGGCAATTCGCAGCTCGCGAAAATGGGCGATGACGGGGATCGGCACGATTGTGGTTTCGCAACTGTGCTTCCATCTGTGGGTATGGACCAATTGGGCGACCAAGCCGATGCTGTACCGCCTCTGGTGGGTTTCGGCGGTCCCCGCCGTCACGTCAGCCTATTTCCTGGTACTCCGGGCAGCATCCGTGGGACGACGGGACCTGCTTGAGCGAGGAACTCGATTATGTGTCATGGTGCTTGGCCTGATGCTGATGGGTCTTGCACTATACAGGAATCTTCCACCCCAACCAAGCCCTGTTCATCTCTGGCTGACTGCCTTACTTGCGATAGGGGTGCTCTTCGGGTCAGTTGTTGCATGGCGTCGATGGGCGCGGCTGCGGGCGCGGCCTGCCCCAATGGCGCGCCGTGCGAGAATCGGGTGGCTTTGCGCCTCGCACGTACTCCTACTTCTGGCGGGTTTCTATATCGGGCGCACGGTGGTATCGCGACGGCTGTTTCCTTCGAAACGCTCCCTTCCGCGCTCGCCGGTCTACCAACGGAACAGATCGACACGCAGGTCCGCGCCGACCTCGAACGTCTGAGGACTGTCGTTACGGGGATCAATGATCTTACGCATAAGGCTACGCGACTCGAGTCTGAATTGGCGGAGAAGCTCACCCGTGAGCGGCGAGACTATTACCTTCCAGAGGAAGACGATCAGATTCGTTGGCAGTTTATGAGCTACCTTTCCTATCGCGCTGCACTGCTTCGTCTCGTGGCGACCTACGCCGGCTTCGAAGTGGTGCACGATGCCGATTTGAAGGCGCGATGTTTCATGGTTGCGTACGCCGCGGCCGTGACAACGTTTCGTACGAGTTTGCAGCTTGTCACCACTTATCGGGACGATCCGCGGGTTCGTCGCAAGCTGAACGAGCCCGAGCCCCTCTGGGGCATTCCATCCGGCATGTTTGACCGGCTTCTTGAGGGTGTAGCGAACAGCCGAAACATCGAGTATGCGGCGGAAATGGCGGCCTACTTCGAGCACCGACGAAACCAGTGGCGAGAGGCGCACGTTTGGCGGTCAGAGGAGTTCGATTGGCTGGAGAGCCGCATCCTGGATGGCATGGCTTACGTTCGGACGCACCGCATTGACCCCCGCGGGGCGACGATCGAGCTTTTCTTGGAACGGGTGAAGAGTGACGCATACACACCGATATACGCCGCGCAGTCGATGCTGGCAGAGTGGATCGGCGACACGCGCATCGTTCAACGACGGCCTCTTATCACCGTTGTTCAAATCGAGGAACTCGAGTCGAAATTGAAGCCGGGCGACATCCTGCTGGAGCGGCGCAACTGGTGCTTGTCAAACGCATTCCTGCCTGGTTTCTGGCCGCATGCCGCGCTGTATGTCGGCCGGATCGAGGACTTGCGCCGTCTCGGAGTTGCGGACGATCCGGCCGTGAAGGTTCGGCTGGAGAACTACCTCCAAGCTGCACCCGATGGTCGCGACCACACGGTGATCGAGTCGGTCAGTGAGGGAGTGATCTTCAGTTCGCTAACGGAGTCGATGCACGCTGATTACGTCGCCGTCTTACGCCCCCTGCTTTCCGATGAACAGATCGCACAGGCCATTGTCCGCGCCTTCAGGCACCAGGGCAAACCGTACGATTTCGAGTTCGATTTCTTCACCGCGGACAAACTCGTGTGCACGGAGCTGGTCTACCGTGCATACGAGGGAATGCTGCATTTCGATCTGGTTCGTGTCATGGGACGTGACACGCTGCCGGCGCTGGAAATCGTCCGCAAGTTTGCGCGGGAGCGAGAACTACCGCACCGCATGCTCGATTTCGTATTGTTCTTGGACGCAGTCCCAGGAGCACAGAGAGCGGAGTTCGTCACAGTAGAGGATTTCTGTACTTCCGCCGATCGCCCCCGCGCCTTCAACGAATGACCCAGGAATTGCCGATGCCGAAAAACGCATGGAGGCGTATTACTCATTTTCTAATCGTTATTCGCAGTTCGCCGTTCACCTTGAATAAGCTTCCACGCCTGGCTTTCGTATCCCCGACCGATGCCATAGGTTCGCTTGATGCGGAGGTCCATATCGAGTGGGTTCCGGAGCTCGGGTGGAAACAGGCCGGTTCTCAGCAAGAACGGGAGCCGCGCGGGTGGGAATGGATAATCGCTGCCGTGGATGATCCTGTTCCTGAGCCATTCAGGCTCTCGACCCAGACGCCGCAGAGCGGACCACCGAATGGACGTTGCCAACACGGCGGTATCTCCGTACAAATTCGGGTAGCGGCTCATCATCTCGACAAAGTTGGGATAGTAGTCCTCGGCGTCGAAGAACGCGCATGTCCCTGCGTGGGCCGCGATGACCGGCATGCCGTGCTCAAGCGGCCGCCCCAAGCGCGCCGGATCGGTGAATTGCTGCGACACCACACGGCATGAATGCTCGTACCCGGTGTGAAACATCAGGACCATTTCCAACTGTGCCGCGCGGCGATAAAACGACTCAAACCGCTTCAGGCTCGGATCCACCCCTTGGATTGCGGTGTGAATCTTCACCAGCCGTGCTCCCCCGCCGTGACACCGATCGAGTTCTCGCAGAGCGTCAAAGCGCCACGGGTTGACGGATGCTCCCGGTACGACCTTCGGAGATTCCTGCGCGAGCGCGAGTACATAATCGTTTGACACGTACAAATGCGTTGCCGAATCGTTTCGCGACCCGTCTTCGCGGTAGACCGCATCCTGGGCTAATACGACTGCATGGTCGAGCGCCGATTCTCGAAGATGACGAAGCAGCCTGTTACGCATTTTCGCGGAAAGGGTCTCGCCCGGCTCGCTCTTGAGCCTGGTCATCCACACGAGCAGTCGCGTCAGCAATGCGCGCTGAGTAACGTCTGACATGTAGCCATGGTCCGGCTCCTCGCCCCAGCAAAACACGTGGGTATGCGCGTCAACAACGGGAAGTGACGCTTGGGAATCAGCAGAGTTCGGTGTTTCAGTTCTGAACACGCTGGTGAATTCTATCTGATGCTGCAATCGTCCGCAATTCCGATCAGCGCACTCGGTCTACGCTTACGTGGCCATGCTTTGCTTTTACCCATCGGAGTCAAACCCCCCACCCCCGAAGCAACGCCGCCGCCAGAACTCGATACCCTGGCCTTCAGGGCCCGGCGGCTCAAGGCGGATCGAGTCATACTCCCCACGCAACACGCGCGCCATGCAAGCGACCGTCCACCTCGCCTCGTAGCGATTGCCGGCCTTGTCCGATGGTCCACCAGGTAGAGGCATGTGCGTATTATGCCGCGCTTGGTGGAAGCTGAAAATCTTGGGAGGCCTGCACGCGACGTTGCGCGCCACTCGTTAAGGGGCCGCGCTCTCGGTTTGCAACGCCTCATCTGACGGCCCGTATGCAACCCCAAGGGTTACGCCCGCTCCCCCGCTCAAAACTCTCAAACTCTCTGCCTCTCGCTGTTGACATCCCGATTTGGTTTACGCGGGGTTACGTTCGCAGCCCGGACGGAACACGAACTGATGTCGGTACCCATCGAGTCGGCTGTCGCGTTGACGCAGCAGTTTGGGACCGCTGGTTATGCGTTGCAAACTGCATCGAACGGCGTAGAATCTGGCAGATTCGGCCGAACGATCGGCGTCTAGTACACGCGTAAATCTCATTCGGCCATACAAGCGGATCGGAGAGAAATGTCCGCAAAATTCGATACTCGTTGGTTTCGTCAAAGGTTCCGAGAGTTGGCGCGTGAACTCAGGGAAGCCCGAAGGCAAGAACACAAGCCTCGTCATCTGAAGATCCGCGCTGATCGGGCGAGCATTCAAGCGGCACGATTAGTGATTGAGGGGGTCAACGCTTGCGTTTTCAATCCCCGCCTGCGAATCCGAGAGGACCTTCGGTTCGCATGGACGGGGAAGATCTCAGGTCGAGACGGCAAGATTACGTTCGATCACGGGGGTCGGATGCACGTCCAGCTCGTCGCGGAGACGCTGGAGGATGACGGGGCGCCGTTGCCCATTGAGACCGCTTCGGACAAGCAGCTCGCTCGCCTGTGGGTATTCCCAATCCTTGCGATGGTGAAAGCGTTTGTTCCGTCGAGCTTAAAGGCGAACGCAGGGGCCTACGACTATAAAACGGCACGAATGGGCGACCAAGGGCAACTGCTGGACATAGATGGAAAGCCTCGAGGGTATGTAAAGGAGATTCAGATTGATCCTGACTCCGGCGACCCCGTTTGTAATTGGCAACTCAGCGGAGAACAGGCTTATGTCGGCGACGATTACGATGACGCAGACTCTATCGCCCATCTCCGTGCCAGCGTAGGGGATTGGGCCGACGCGTGCTCTGCTTTGGCTGATCTGATCGCGGATTCAAAAACGGAGAAGGAACGCGCTGGCAGACCGCCGGTTCCGCAGAAGGACATGTTACCGGTAAAGATATGCGGCGAGCTACTGCTCAGGGATGTCTCGGGAATCACTCTGAAGAAAGCGATGGCCCGCGTGTCGGACGCTGGCAACAAGGGGAAGTTCCTAACAAACGGTAAGAAAGGGAGGGAGCGCCGAATCGAACGCGTTAGTTTCGAGGCGTGGCGACTCGAACAGCGAGATCGCGACCTCGATGCGGACGACGAAGGGCTAGACTAGCGCGCGGTCAAGCGCGGTCTTGACCGCGCTGGCGGCCACAAATCGGCGTAAACTCGCGTAAAGAACATAACCCTTGCAATCCAGAAACCGCGTTGGTAGCGTGGTTTACGTGCCTCGACCACCGGGTGACCCGGTTTGTAAACCGCAGGTCGTCGGTTCGAATCCGACCGGTGGCTGTGTACCATAGGTATCGATGACGCATCCGAGCTGCGGCAAGAGGCCAATGCACGATACCTCGGCGCGGCGGGTGAGGCGGAAGACGCCCGCGGTCGAGAGCGGCCAAACCGAATTCGCGGCAAAGCTCATCGGCATGTACCCGGTTTTTTCGCACGTCCCCGTTGCGTTGTGACGATCGTACCGGCTACCAGGGTGAGCAGGGCCATAACGGCGAGCCCCCAATCAGAGACGGTGGGTACCGTTGCATACTGGGATTCGTAGGCGCCCATGTCGACCGTTGCCACTTGGTCCTGATTCCCATCAAAGATTCGCGGATTGCCATCGATATCGGTCATTACCCCAGCCGGTACGGCGGCGTTGTTGCCCGCATCAATACAGGGCGAGCCGGGGGTCTGGCGCAGGTTGTCGTCCTCCGTTCCCAATATGTTGTCATCGCCGTTGGGGTCGACAAACAGAGGATCGGCGTCGATGTTGCCGCCACCGTCAATCGCGCTGGCGGGCAAGCCGCCTCGGACGTTGCTGTAAGCGATGGTAAGGTTGGCGCCGGCGTTTTGGATCCCATCGACATCGAAGATGCAGTTCGTGACCACCACGGTAGAATTCGTCTGGTGGTTGTACATATCCGAGGCGATGAGATTGGCGGAGTTCGCAGAGAAGGTGCAGTTGGTCACCGAATTGGTGCGGGTGTGGCACATTCCGCCGCCAAGGTTCGTCGCGTGGTTCCCGATCAGAACGCAATTGGTCACCGTGCTGTCCCGGTTGTCCATGCCGGCGCAGAGGGCGGCGTCATTCCCTACAAAAATGCAGTCGGTCACCGTGCTGCCCGCGTTTCCCATGCCGCCACCCTCGCTTACCATGCCACCACCGCCGGAGCCCGCCGAGTTGTTGCTGAAGGTGCAATCGGTCACCGTACCGTCGTTGTTCCACATCCCGCCGCCGGCGTCGTCCGTGTTGCTGTCGAAGGTGCAGCGGGTCACGGTCGTGCTGCCACCGAGCGCAGCGCCGTACATCCCGCCGCCGCCGAATTCGGCCGTGTTGTTGCTGAACGTGCAATCGGTCACCGTGCCGCCAGTGATGTTCATCCCGCCGCCCGTGTCGGCCGCGTTGTTGCTGAAGGTGCAGTCGGTGACTGTGGGGCTGCCGCCGGTGCTGGACAGCCCGCCGCCTATGCTGATCCCTTCAGGGAAAACCGCGGTGTTTCCGCTGAAGGTGCAGTGGGTGACCGTTGGGCTGCTGCCGCTGTTATGCATTCCGCCCCCCCCTCCGCGATGCCGCCGGTGATCGTAAAGCCGCTCAGGAGGGTGTCCGGCCCTTCGTTGCTGGCACAGGTCACGACGCTGCCGCCCAGGCCCGAGCCGTCGATGATCGTTGCGGCCACCACGGCCGGATCGGTCGGGTTCGTGCTTCGCAACGTGATCGCCTTCCCTGAGAAGTCGATCAGCTCGTTGTAGGTCCCCTGGGCCACGATGATTTCGTCGGTGGCTGCCGCGACCCCGATGGCGTTTTGGAGGGTCAGCTTCGGCCCGTCGGCGTCCGCGCAATTGGGGCTGGTCCCCGCCTTTGCGTCGTCGCCGCAACTCGCGTCTACGTAAAGAGGCATACCCCACGATACCGAGGACAGGCACAGAACGCCGATCAGTGACAGGAGCACTTTGCCCTGCGCGGTTCTCCTGATCTGGACGATTGTTCCGGCGCAAAGGATTGTCAGGCCCATGACCGCGAGCCCCCAGGTGGAGACGGCCGGGATACCGGTGATGCAGACGCTGGGCTCGCCGGTGCATTTTGAGCCAGGTTCGACCATGCAGGTCTCCGAGCACCCGTCACCTGGTTCAATATCCCCGTCGTCGCACTCCTCGCCGGACTCCACGAGCCCGTTACCACACTCCAGGAGCCGGTTCTCGTACCACGCGATCGAACCCGCGCCGAAGTTGAATGCTGCGAGCACGTCCGTATCGCCGTCACCGTCCATGTCCGTGGCGAAAACTGACGAGGGCCAAACGCCGGTGCTCGGAACCGTCCGCTCGGTGAAGCTCGGAGGCGACCCGCCATCGTTTTCGTACCACCGGATCCCGTAGTCTTGCGACGCGGCAAGGACGTCGATGTCACCGTCGCCATCCACGTCCGCCGCGAACACGGAACTCACGCTGCCCACTAGACCGAAATCGGAGAGAACCCGGTCAGTGAAGCTCGGGGGCGAGCCTCCGTTGTTTTCGTCCCACGTAACCTCGTCTAGGAATCCACCCCTGGAGCCGGTGACGACGTCCGTGTCTCCGTCACCGTCCACGTCCGTGGCAAACACGGAGCTCCCACCGCTGCTCGGGACCGATCGCTCGGTAAAGCTCGGAGGCGAGCCGCCGTCGTTTTCGTACCAATTTGTACTCCCTCCGCTGCAATGTACAAAGCCCGCTAGCACGTCCATGTCCCCGTCGCCGTCGACGTCGGCAGCATGAACCGACCAATAAAAGCGCTCACATGAGGGGTTTGGGCTAGAGATCACTCGCTCGGTGAAGCTAGGCGGCGAGCCGCCGTCGTTTTCGTACCAAGTGACTTCGCCTTCGACGGTCTGAAAAAACGTTCCCTCCGCGGCCGCGACCACATCAACGTCCCCATCACCGTCGACGTCCGTGGCGTAAACGGACCGGGCCCCGACGGCCGTATTTGACAGCACCCGCTCGGTGAAGCCGGGGGGTGAGCCGCCGTCGCTTTCGAACCACGCAAACTTGGATCCCGACGCGGAGAGCACGTCGATGTCGCCGTCGCCGTCCACGTCCGTCGCGTAAGCGGATGAGGCCCCGACGGCCGATATGACCCGCTCGGTGTAAGGCACCTCCGCAGCTTTGCCCGGGGGCGGCACCGCCAAACTCAACACGATACTCGCCAACACAACCCGAACTGGCACAAAGAACTCTGTCTTTATCCTGGGATGCTCCATGGTCTTCCCTCCATCGTTGACTTCTTCGCCTACATGCGCAACAACGCATGGCACCCTCGCACCGAGTGCGTGGGCAGGCTTCGTTATCGACTGCAGGTTTCGGATAACTTCGGAGCGGACCGGGCGCTACGCACGCCGAATCTGGCGAAGCGCCAGTCGCGCCTCACGAGGAATGCGGTCCAGCCCGGAGGCCGCAGCCCAGATGCTAGCCATGCAAGGCGCGTGGTAGAAGTCTGTATTCTAAAGGAATTGGAAGGCAAATGTTAAGCTTTTGGTTCATCCGGGATTTCCGGGATGACCCTGCTACTTCCGTTGGATCGCCGTAAGTCGTTGTACCACGGTTGTTTATGGGTGCGCCACGAGCCTGGAACCTCGGAAAAATAGCCGATTGCGGGCGTTTCGGCAGCTTGGCCTCTCCGGGCGACTTGCGTCGGTGGAGCTCGACGGAGAGCGGTCTACGGGCCTGCGTCAGCGGCACAACGTCCCACGGCGCCCCCCGAGATTGAAGAATGATCCAAACATTCTGTAACTTCTCAGCCAAGTGCAACTGTTTTTAAAGAACTCCGCTAAGGTCTGTGGCGACCGATCCACAGCGTCGGCACACCAGTGCTTGGATTCCTTCGATCCAGCTTCCGACGTCGACTTCTTATCCAACTTGGCCGCGTTCTTTCTCACTTTTGCAGGGTCGTGAGGTACACCGCGCGGTCAAGCGCGGTCTTGACCGCGCTCGCGGCCACAAATCGGCGTAAACTCGCGTAAAGAACATTACCCTTGCAATCCAGAAACCGCGTTGGTAGCGTCGTTTACGTGCCTCGGCCGCGGGGTGTCCCGGTTTG
>Ga0214472_10007946_pt1 | contig 11066 bp, 7 predicted proteins | sample RVTome_6_FD_207662 | JGI IMG/M metagenome (GOLD analysis project Ga0214472, IMG submission 207662) | Soil microbial communities from uranium-contaminated site in the Upper Colorado River Basin, Wyoming, United States - RVT140D175 | ecosystem: Environmental > Terrestrial > Soil > Contaminated >...
GAGCCCCTTCATCGGCGCTCACCTCGTTCGTCGTCGCGTCCCGGTACCTGCCGGTGTACCTGGCGTTGCTCCTGTTACTGATCGTGGCTTCGATCTGGGCCCCTGCCGCTCTCAGTGGGGTCGCCCTGGCCGCGATCGCTCCGTTTGGGGCACTTCTCGGGATCACCGCACTTGGCCAGATGCTCGTGATCATGACCGGGGGGATCGACCTCAGTATCCCTGGCACGCTGACGCTGTCCTCAGTCATCATGGTCGGGGTCAGTCAGCAGTCCGACGATCGAATCGGGGTGGCAATCGCCACCGCGATCGGGGTGTCCGCCCTGATCGGGTTGATCAACGGGATCCTTATCGGCGGGCTCAAGCTGAACGCGTTGATCGTGACCCTCGCGGTAGGTCAGGTTGTGTTAGGTGTCGTCAATCGCTACAGCAGGACGTTCCCTGTTCAGAGTCCGGTGCCGACCGGCCTCTCCGACTGGACGGCAACCCGTATCCTCGGGGTCAGCCCCATCTTTTGGATCGGGGTTCTGCTGACGATCGTTGTCATCGTCGCCCTCCGGTACACCTCCGGAGGCCGGAGGTTTCAGGTGGTGGGGGCAAACCCTGTCGCTGCTCGAGTGGTTGGTGTCAGGGTGAACCTGTATCAAGTCTCGGCTTACGTGATGGCGGCCGTTCTCTATGCCATAGCCGGGGTGGCTCTGGCGGGACTTCTCCGCAACCCAAGCGTGAACATTGGGACCCCTTACCTCCTGGGCCCGATCGCAGCAGTGGTAATCGGCGGCGCCTCACTGGCCGGTGGGCTTGCCAGCCCTCTGTCTACCTTCGCGGCCGCCTTCTTCCTCACCGGGCTCAACCAGATGATGCGGACGCTGGGGCTTCCCACCTCGCTCCAGTTCGTCGTCTTCGGTCTGGTCATCATCGGGGGAATGCTGATTTCGGGCGATCGGATCATCAAGGGCGTGGAGCGAGTACTCCGCGAGCGAAGACCGACACGCAACGAAAGAGAAACGACTAACAGCTCACTCGGGACCAGTTGAGAAAGGAGATTCGGCAACCCGACGAGTCGACATCAATCAAAAAGCAATGCAAAGGGCAAACCCGCCCAATGGAGGAGGAACATGAAACGATCGAAGATCATCGGTCTACTGGCCGTCCTGGTCTTGGTCGTGTCCGCCTGTACAAGTGACAGTGGCGACACGACGACGACCGCGGGAGCCGAGCCAACCACCACGGCGGCACCCGAGCCCAGCACGACGGCCGGTGAGACACCGAGCACCACGGTCGGTGCCGAAAACCCGCTGGCGGCATACAACGAGGACCCGAGCGCTGCCGATGCGGCGCTGGTGAAGAAGGCCTTAGGCCCGGTTGACCCTTCGGACGAGGCGAGCTGGAACATCATTCTGGCTTCGATCGCCCGTGCCAATCAGGACCTGGATCAGGCCACCATCGACAAGGCGATGGAGTGCTGGGCCAACCAGGAATGTGATACCGGTACCGGTGGCGATGTGGTCATGGGCTATGCCGACGGCGGTGGGGACACCGTCAACGTCTGGCGGGCAGTGAGTCACATGGAGGCCATCCTCCAGGCGCTGACCTACGAAGAGATTGGGACCATCGTGTCCACTGCGGCCAACTTCGAAGGCGACCCAGCGGTCAACGACATCCGCTTTCTCATCAATCGAGGCGTCGACTTCATCGTCGGATACCCCGACTGGGGCACATACCTGAGCCCTGTGCTCATGGAGGCCCATGACGCGGGTATCCCCTACGTCTCGTTCTCGGCGGGCTGGGTTGGCCTTCCCGATCAGGAGGGTGCCCTCACCCCAGGTGAGGATTACCTGACTGTGGTTGGCGAGAATCTATGTGAGCTCGGGAACAGCTTCGCCGGAGTTCTGAATGAGAACGTGGGCGGAGGTGAGGTCGGGATGCTCGGCGGAACAACGGGCAACGCCTTGTCTCTTGGTTGGCAGCGCTGCGCGACGCAGTCTCTCGCCGCCGGTGGGTCCCAGTTGGTCAACCCGCCACCGGACCAGAACACGACCACCGGTGACACCTCGTGGGTGAACAGCCTGGCGCTTGAGGCGGTTCGCGGGTTGTTGACCACCAACCCCGAGATCGCAGGTTGGACCTACGAGTACTCCGACGGGCTCTACACCGCCCTCCAGGCGTACGACGAGCTGGGGATACCGGTGGAAAACCTCAGCGTGGCGTTGCGCACCGACGAGCAGACCCTGTTCTGCGACTGGGCGGATCGAGCCGAGCCGACCTACAACATCTGGTACTCGGCCGGTGGCAACTTCCAATCCCGGACCGGGGTCACCGCGGCGATGATGTCCCTCGCCGGTGCTCCAATCCCAGGGGAAATCGTGGTGCCCCACGTGATGCGGCAGGTGATCACAGACGATTGCGATCCGGACCGGGTCAACCCAGTGGTGTCGGGCACGTCGTTGGTTCCGGGCTCAGTTCTGCAGTTGATGTTCGCTAATTGATGGCAGAGAGCAATCCCAGAGGAGGGACGGCGTCCGGGGGCCTGGTTCTCGAGCTGAGCGGTGTCTACCGCCAGTTTGGGGCGGTTCGGGCCCTCAGCGACGTCGGCTTCGACTGTCGCGCCGGCGAGGTCCATGCCCTCGTCGGTGAGAACGGCTCCGGAAAGTCGACTCTCCTCGGGATTGCAAGCGGGTTCGTGGAACCTGATCGGGGATCGGTGCGCATCGGGGGCAAGCCCCTGCGCACCGATTCCCCGGCCCAGGCGCGAAAGCTGGGCCTGGCCATGGCCTATCAGGACACATCACTGATCCAGGCCGAGCCTGTCAAGAACAACCTGTATCTCGCCGCTCCACCGGAACAGCGCCCTCCCTTTTGGCGACGAAAGAAATGGGCCCGCAAGCTCTTGGCGGAGTTCGACCTCGACATCGAGCTCTTCCCCGACGCTCCTGCCGGGTACCTGACCCTGTCCGAGCGCCAGCTCTTCGAGGTCGCCAAGGCGCTTGTGTCCAATCCCAAGGTGTTGTTGCTCGACGAGCCGACGACCGCACTGGGCCCCGACGAAGTCGAAGCGCTGCACCGCACCGTCGTCGCCTGCAAAAGACATGGCATCGGTGTGGTCTATGTCAGTCATCGCCTGCCCGAAGTGCTCGAGGTGGCAGACCGGATCACCGTGCTTCGTGATGGTCAGACTCAGGGCACCTTCGACGCCAAGTCCACGACCGAGGCGAAGCTTGTCGAGTTGATTGTCGGCCGCCCCTTCGAGGCGGCATTCCCGAAGCCCGCGCCTGCCTTTGGCGAGTCACGTGAGGTTCTCATAGTCGACGGTCTTCAGGGCCAGTCATTCGGGCCGGTGAGCTTCATACTGGAAGCCGGTGAGATCGTCGGGATCGCCGGTGCCGAGGGCAACGGCCAGCCACAGCTCTTCGACTGTCTCGCTGGTCGTGTTCCTCCCCGGGCGGGCCGCGTCGTCTGCGATGGCGAGGAGCTGAGCCTGATCTCCACCCATGAGGCAGTCGGTGCCGGGGTGATGCTTCTTCCTGGCAATCGCAAAGTCGAAGCACTGATGCCCGTGCTCGGTGTCAGGGTAAACTCCACGATTCAGACCCTCAGACGGTTCGGTTTCCTCGGATTCCTGAGGAGAGGGGTTGAGCGCCGGGCAGTCAACGATTTGATCAGGCGCCTCGACATCCGAACCCCGTCTTTGGAGCAGCCAGTCGAGTTCCTCTCGGGCGGGAACCAGCAAAAAGTGTCAGTCTCACGATCGTTCCTCAGGAAGCCTTCGGTGATCATGGCCTACGAGCCGACTCAGGGTGTCGATGTCGGTTCTCGTTTCGACATCTACAAGGCGTTGCGCGCTCGCACCGACGCGGGGGCTGCGCTCCTGGTCAAGTCGAGCGACCCCATAGAGCTCTCCGGTCTTTGCGACAGGGTCCTCGTCATGTCGCGGGGCACGATCGTCGAGGAGATTCCGGGTGACGAACTGGACGAGATTCGAATCATCGAGGCCATTGTCCGAGGTCCCGGATTGTCCAAGGCGGGTCGGTCGCCCCTTGGTGTTGCAATGCCCAAATCCAAGTCTTCTGCCACGCCATGACCGGGCGTCTCGATTCGACGAGGCTGGCGGTTCGCAAGGTCGTCCGAGACGCCCGTGACAAGAACAAATGGCGCAAGGTGGTCAAGGTACGGCTCTGGATGCCGGTCGCACTCCAGATTGTCCTGCTCGGGGGGCTGGTTTGGTACACCGAGTCCCGCTTCCCCGGCTTCGTCAGCGCCACCAACGTTTCCCAGATCCTGATCCTGGCGATCCCGCTGGTAGTTGCCACCTTCGCCCAGACCCACGCCCTTCTGGTGGGTTACATCGACCTCTCGGTGGGGGCGATGATCAGCTTTGGGGTCGTGGTCGCCTCGTTTCTGATCGGCGCCGAGGCGACCACCTCCCAGATCCTGTTTGGTGTTCTGGTGATTTTGGCTTGTGGAGTCGCCCTGGGCCTTGTGAATGCCGGGCTGATTCGTGGGGTGAAGATCCCTTCGATAATCGCCACGCTCGCGACCCTGAGCATTCTCGACGGTATCTCGCTGACCATGCGACCCACGGCCCAGGGAACCATCAGCCCCAACCTGGTGTCGACCCTGACCAAGGGTGTGGGGCCAATACCCCTGGCATTCATCGGCGTCGTCGTGGCAGCCGGCCTACTCGACTTCTGGCTTCATGCTTCCGGGTCAGGGCTCGAGGTGAGGGCGGTGGGCTTCGACGAGAGGTCGGCCAAGCGAAGTGGCATCAGGACCAACTGGGTCCGCGTCCGGGCTCTCATCCTGTCGGCGGGCCTCGCCGCCGTGGCGTCGTTCTTCGTGATGGCCCGGGCACCGACCGGCAACGCCCAGGTCGGGTCGACATACGCCCTGGCCAGCATCACCGCCGCAGTGCTCGGCGGGGCGTCCCTCGCCGGTGGGCGGGCCACGTTCTTCGGGGGGCTGGTGGCCTCGGTCCTCCTCGCCGTCATCCTCACCGTGCTGCCCTACCTCGGCCTCTCCAACACCGATGGCCTGATGATCGTCGGTTTCCTGGTGTTGGTCGGGATCATTCTGTTCCAAGTGGGAGACATCAAGGAGTTGGTGAAGAGGAACTATCGTCGCGCTCGCCGCCTCGTGATCGGGAGCCGTACCGCAAAGGCGGCCGAACTACCTGTCCTCTACCCCATTGGGACCGACTTCAGTGTGGTTGCGACCGGTCGCAAGCTGATCAAGGGGGGGACTGTGCTGAGTCTCGACCCCACGGTCGGAGACTTCACCACCGGAGACGTCCTCATCGAGGGGGACAAGATCGTCGGGGTCGGCCCGGCCTTGGCGAACGGGGATGTGGAGTTGATCGATGCGTCAGGGATGATTGTCATGCCCGGGTTCGTCGACTCCCACCGTCACATTTGGGAGGGTGTCCTGCGCAACATCGGCACCGACGTGCCTCTGGAGGGGAGGACTAGCTACATCTCTTTCGTGCTCCACAAACTGGCACCTGCATTTCGCCCTGAGGATGCCTACGCCGGCAATCTCGTGTCCGCCTTGGGCGCCATAGACGCCGGGATTACTACGCTCCTCGATTGGTCGCACATACAGGCATCACCTGCTCATACCGACGCGGTGGTGCAGGCCCTCGAGGACTCGGGTCTGCGGGCGGTGTTCGCTTACGGGTTCCCGTGGTGGGGCAAGTGGGAGGAGCGGCAACCGAGCTGGTTCGTCCGTGCCGCGACCGAACACTTCTCGACCAAGGACCAGATGCTGACGTTGGCCCTGGCCGCGCCCGGTCCCGAGTTCACCGACTTCGAGGTAGCCCGCGACCATTGGAAACTGGCCCGTGAGACAGGGGCGAGGATCACCACCCATGTCGGCGTGGGGTCCTACGGCCAGGATTCGAAGGTCCAGGGGATGGGAGAGGCCGGGCTCCTCGGCCCGGATACCACCTACATCCATTGCACCACCCTCAACGACACCGAGATTCAGATGATCGTCGATACCGGTGGCACCGTCTCGCTGGCCTCCCCGGTGGAGATGATGATGGGTCATGGGATGCCGCCGATCCAGAAATTCCTCGATCGGGGACTGCGACCCAGTCTCAGCGTGGACGTGGAGACCAATGTGCCAGGGGACATGTTCAACCAGATGCGCTCCGTAATCTCGCTGCAGCGGGCGCATGCCACTGCGACCAACAGGTCACCGGTGACAACCCGCGAAGTGCTCGAGTACGCCACTAAGGAGGGGGCCCGGGCCAACGGTCTCGACTCCAAGGTAGGGACCTTGACCCCGGGGAAGCAGGCCGACCTGATCCTGCTCCGCACCGATCGGATGAACGTCACCCCGCTCAACGACCCAGCCACGGCCGTGGTTGCGGGGATGGACACTTCCAACGTCGACACGGTCATGATCGGGGGAACGATGATGAAGCGTCACGGGGAGCTGCTCCACGTCGACTGGCCAGCGGTACGACGAATGGTCCTCGAATCGCGCGACTACGTGGTCGAGAAGTCCGGTTTCAAGCTCCCGAAGATTTGAACTAGGGGCAGGACAGGATGAGGTACGACGTTTGCATTGTCGGCGCGGGATTGATCGGCCTTGGGGTAGGACACGCTCTCGTCGAGAGATTTCCCGGGGTCTCTATCTCGATCGTGGACAAAGAGCCTGATGTCGCCGCCCATCAGAGCAGTCATAACAGTGGGGTACTTCATTCCGGTCTCTACTACATGCCCGGATCGCTGAAGGCGCGGCTGTGTGTCGAGGGCGGACGTCTCCTCGAGGCGTTGTGCCACGAGGAGTCGGTGCCGTTCCGTCGGACTGGCAAGTTGGTGATCGCCACTGTTCCCGACGAAGTCGGCAGGCTGGGCGAGCTGGAGCGGCGAGGCCGGGCCAACGGGCTGGCGGGTCTGCGCCGGTTGGGCCCGGCAGACATCGCGGAGTTCGAACCGGAAGCGGTCGGTGTCGCTGCCCTCCTTGTTCCTGCCGCGGGGGTGGTCGACTTCCCCGCTGTGGCGAGGGTTTTGCGTCAGGGTCTGGAGAATCATGGCGTGTCGATCAGTCTCGGTCGGATGGTGGATCGGATTCGAGAGGGAGCGGACGGCCTCACCGTGCTCGCCGGTGGGGAGGAGCTTCGGGCGGGGCTGATGATCAACTGCGCCGGGCTCCACTCAGATCGGGTGGCGGCCCTCGCCGGGGTGAAGAGCAAGATCCGGATCGTTCCCTTCCGTGGCGAGTACTACAGGCTCGAGGAGAGTGCGGCGCATATGGTCAACAGTCTGATCTACCCGGTCCCCGACCCTAGGTTCCCGTTTCTGGGCGTGCATTTCACCCGGCGTATCGACGACAGCGTCGAGGTCGGGCCCAACGCGGTGCTGGCCATGGGGCGGGAGCACTACCGAGGAGTGCCAGTCGACTGGGCCGACGTCAGGGAGACCCTCGGTATCGGCGCCTTTTGGAGGCTGGTAGGCCGCTACTGGTGGCCGGGTGCCCTGGAGCTGTTTCGATCCCGGTCCCGAAGTCTGTACGCGCGGTCGGCGCGGAGACTGGTTCCGGCGGTTCGCGCCGAGCACCTTCATCGCGGTGGCGCGGGGGTCAGGGCACAGGCTCTGGCAGCCAACGGCCGCTTGGTCGACGACTTCGTGATCGAAGAGACGGGCTCGATGATCCACGTTCTCAACGCACCCTCCCCGGGGGCCACGGCGAGTCTCGCCATCGGGGCTCACATCGCCGCGCTTGCAGAACATCGTCTCTCGGGATGACCTGGCAACGGGTGTGTAGTGTCACTGTTCACTAATGGAGATTAGGAAAGTCGCGGTTGTGGGTTGTGGCCGGATGGGTGGCGCTATGGCCGCCACCCTCGCTCGCGCCGGTTTCGATCTCATCGTCTGGAATCGAGACCAGGAGAAGGCCCTTCGGGTGGCCGGCCCGCTGTCGGCGGTGGTCGCCGATACACCGGCCGAGGCGGTTGCGATGGCTGGCCTTGCCGTCAGCAGCCTCGCCGATGACGCCGCCGTGCGATCGGTGTACCTCGGTGAGCATGGTGTTGTCGCAGGGCTGCGGCCCGATGTCGTGGTGATGGAGATGAGCACGATCGACCCGGAGGTGGTGGTCGAGATCGGTTCCGCGGTCGACGCCACCGGGGCAGCGCTTCTGGACGCTCCGGTGTCGGGAAGTGTCAGCACGGTCGAACAAGGCGCCCTCACCATCATGGTCGGAGGCGACCCGGTTGCCGTGGAGACAGCACGTCCGGTGCTCGAGGCTCTGTCCGCTCGGGTCGTCGTGGCCGGGAAGCGCGGCGCGGGTGCGGCAACCAAGCTCGCTGTCAACGCCTTGGTCCACGGGCTGAACGTCGCCCTGTCCGAGGCTCTGGTTCTCGCCGAGAGGGCCGGTGTGGAGCGGTCGGTCGCCTATGAGGTGTTTGCGAGTGGGGCGGGGGGCGCTCCGTTCGTGCATTACAAGCGAGAGGCCTACGAACACCCAGAGAGCGCAGTAGTCGCCTTCAGCCTCGACCTCGTCGCCAAGGACCTCGAGCTGATCACTGGTCTTGGTGATCGAGTCGGGGCGCCGATGGATCAGGCCGAGGCCGAGCTCCAGATCGTGAGACGGGCCATCCACGCCGGGATGGGAGCCCGGGATATCAGCGCCGTTGCGGTTTTTCTGCGCGGCGACGGGGAAGAGCATTGAAAATGAGAGACTGGGACGCGATGAGGAGGAGTAAGCCATGACCGACTTTCCGGTAGCCACCACCCCGGCCCCTGGGGTCATGGCCGTCGATTGGGAAGAACGAGTCGACTTTGCGCGGTTGCGGACCTATCGCCTGGACCGGGTTCGACAGCAACTGGAGGCTCACGATCTGGGCGCGGTCCTCCTCTTCGAGACTTCAAACATCCGTTACGCCACGGCGACCCAGATCGGGTACTGGGCTTTCAACAAGGGTGAGCGATGGGCTCTCGTCACCCGCAAGGGCCGGCCCCGCATCTGGGACTTCGGGTCGGCCGCCAAGGCACATCGTCGCCAACTTCCGAGTCTCTACGACACCGAGAACTCGATCGGTGGGAACACCGGTCTCCAGGGAGCGATCGGCCCCGGCTCAGGACTACATGCCCGGGCCGCCGCCGAGATCGCGGCAGTGCTCCGAGACGAGGGCTTGTTCGGTGATCCCTTGGGAGTCGATATGGCCGAGACTTCGGTCTTTCTCGCCTTGCAGAAGGAAGGGCTTCAGGTCACCGATGGCCAGCAGGCCATGATGCTCGCCAGGGAGATCAAGAGCCCTGACGAGATCGTCCTTCTCAGTCAGGCCAGCGCCATGGTCGACGGGGTCTATCACGAGATCTACGAGGCCTTGAAGCCAGGGATTCGGGAGTCCGACATCGTGGCTCTGGCCAACGCCCGTCTCTTCCAGATGGGCTCGGAGTTCGTGGAGGCAGTCAATTCGATTGCAGGCGAGAGATGCAGCCCCCACCCCCATGTGTTCAGCGACCGCATGATCCGACCCGGGGACCAGGCCTACTTCGACATCATCCACGCCTATAACGGGTATCGGACGTGTTACTACCGGACGTTCGTCGTCGGCAGGGCCACCACTGCGCAGCGGGACGCCTTCAAACAGTCGCGGGAGTGGATGGACGCCGCCATCGAGCTGGTCCGGCCCGGGAACACGACTGACATGATCGCCAAGATCTGGCCCCGCGCCGAGGACTTCGGCTTCGTCGACGAGATGGATGCCTTCGGCCTGCAGTTCGGCCACGGGGTCGGGGTCGGGCTCCATGAGCGGCCGATCATCAGCCGTCTCAACTCCCTGGATGACCCGATCGAGATCAGGGAGGGGATGTACTTCGCTCTCGAGACGTACGCCCCGGCCGCGGACGGGCGTTCAGCGGCCCGGATCGAGGAGATGATGGTGGTCACAGCCGACGGGCCGCAGATCACCACACTGTTCCCCTGCGAAGAGTTGATGGTGGCCAATGAGTACTGAGGTCGACGCCGGCCTTTACGACTACGCACAACGGCCACCCCGCCTTCCCAACCCGACCAATCCCGACAACGACCGGCTGGACATCGATCTCGACACCAGGATCGAGATGTTCGAGATGCAGCAGGTGTTGCGCCAGTTCGAGGACAGGGTCTACGACCTTTTCATGCAGAACCTGGTGAAGGGGACCAGCCATCTCTCGCTCGGGATGGAGGCGATAGCCACCGGTGTGGGAAAGGCGATGCGCCCCGACGACTACACCTTTGCCACTTACCGGGGCCACGCCCACACCATCGCCCGCGGGGGCCCACTGGGCCCGGTGCTGGCCGAGCTGCTCGGACGGGACAACGGGATCCTCGGCGGCAAGGGTGGGTCGATGCATCTCACCTCCGTCGAGCACGGAATGATGGGCAGCTACGCCATCATCGGAGCCCATCTCTGCGTGGCCAACGGTGCGGCCTGGTCGGCGCAGCTCCGAGGCACCGACCAGGTGGCGGTGGCCTTCTTCGGCGACGGAACCACCAACATCGGGGCTTTTCACGAGGCGCTCAACCTTGCTTCGACGTGGAGCCTTCCGGTGGTCTTCGTCTGTGAGAACAACCTCTACATGGAGTACACCCCAATCGATCTGGTGACCGCCACCGCGCATCCGGCGGCGGGGAGGGCACCGGCATACGACCTGGAACAGGTGGTCATCGACGGCAACGACGCCGACGAAGTGCTGGCTACGGCGCGCCGGGCGCTGGAGAAGGCCCGTCGGGGTCAAGGCCCCTCCCTGATCGAAGCTGTCACCTATCGTCACGGTGGTCATAGTCGCGCCGACCCCGGCAAGTACCGCCCGGCCGAGGAAGTCGAGGCTTGGCTGGCTCATGACCCGCTCCCGACCTATCACCAGCGACTGTTGCGTCTGGGTGTTCCCGAGGCCCGTCTCTCCGACATCGTCCATCAAGTGGCGGATCGTGTCGAGGAGGCGACGGCCTTCGCCAAGGCCGGGCAGCGGCCACCTGAGCATGTCCTGATGACCGACGTCTGGGCCGATGGAGGCTCCTCGTGGCGGAACTGAGCTATCGCGAGGCCGTGGCCAGGGGGATAGCCCAGGAGATGC
>Ga0214472_10007947_pt1 | contig 11064 bp, 10 predicted proteins | sample RVTome_6_FD_207662 | JGI IMG/M metagenome (GOLD analysis project Ga0214472, IMG submission 207662) | Soil microbial communities from uranium-contaminated site in the Upper Colorado River Basin, Wyoming, United States - RVT140D175 | ecosystem: Environmental > Terrestrial > Soil > Contaminated >...
TGGCCACCGGGGCGGTGGCCCTCGCCCTGTTCCAGTTGGTGTCGTCGCTTCGGATCTACGGGAAGATCGGCAGCGGCCCGGCCCCGCAGTGGCTGGGCTCGGCGCACCGCATCAGCGGCACCACAGCGTTCATCCTCACGATCCCGGTTGCCTACCACTGTCTCTGGGCACTCGGTTTCACGGCCGACGCCGGCACGCGGATCCTGGTGCACTCGCTGGCCGGGTGCTTCTTCTACGGGGCGCTGGCCGCCAAGGTCGTGGCGGTCCGTTCCAGGGGCCTGCCGAACTGGGTGCTGCCGGTGGTGGGAGGAGCGCTCTTCACCGGGATCGTGTTCGCCTGGTTCACGAGCGCCTTCTGGTTCTTCACCAACGTCGAGTTCCCGGGGCTCTGATGGCGAAGAAGAGCGTCGAGCGTGGTGTGGCGTGGGTCCTGGGGGCGGCGGCCCTGGCCTTCGTGCTGCTCCTCGCCGGGTTCGGGTCCGACCTGCTCACCGACGACCCTCCCGCCCCCGAGGACAACCCGTACTCCTCGGGCCCCTCCACCTCGACTCCGGCCGACGGGCCCACCGCCACCACCGGCGGTGAGGCCACCGGGCCCGCCGCATTCGTGGTCTCGGCCGTGGGATTCGAGCACGGCGGATGGGTGGAGGTCCGCAACGTCGGCGAGACGGCGGGCACCCTGCGCGACATGTGGCTGTGCCAGCGGCCCTCCTACTTCAACCTCCCCGACATCACCCTCGGGCCCGGGGCCTCCGTGATCGTCGCCGCCGACAGCGCCGGGCCCGAGCTCGACGAGATCAACGGGTCGCGCAACGGGGCGGCGGTGGTGGAGGCCGGCGGCTCGGTGGGCCGCATCACCGCCGACAGCGGGGAGATGGGCCTCTACACCTCGTCGTCGTTCGGCAGCAGCGACGACATCGCCTCCTACGTGGAATGGGGCTCGGGCGGGCACGGCCGTTCGAGCACGGCGATCGCCGCCGGCGTCTGGGTGGACGGCGGGTTCGTGGCCACTGCCGATGCGACGTTCATCGAGGCGACGGTCGAGACGCCATACGGCCCCGAGGACTGGGTCGTCGCCATCCCCTAGGGGCCGGGTCCTTCGGCCCACGACCTGCCAACCGTTCCTTCGTACACTGCCCCCATGAGCGACACCCGAAGTGAGGCCACCGCGCCCGGGGGAGCCATCCCCTACCGACCCCACGTCGGCACCGGCCGTCAGTACATCCGCGACATCGTGCTCGGGGTGAACGACGGGCTGGTGTCGATCTTCCTGCTCGTCGTGGGCGTGGTGGGCGGTGGGCTGGAGGCGCGCGAGGTGCTCCTCGCCGGCCTGGCCGCAGCCGCCGCCGGCGCCATCTCGATGGCGGCCGGCGAGTACATCGCCACCAAGTCGCAGGAGGAGGTGTTCGACTCGGAGCGCGAGCTCGAGATCGAGCACATGGAGCACCACCGCGAGCGCGAGCTCGACGAGTTCCGCGAGATGTTCAGGGACATGGGCCTTCCTCCCGACGACGTGGAGCGAGTGGTCGAGTCCCTCGACCGCGACGACGCCGCCTTCCTCAAGACGATGATGGCGCTCGAGTTCGGGGTCGTGGAGGAGGAGCGGCGCTCCCCCTACACCGCCGCCGTCCTGTCGGGCCTGCTGTTCCTCGCCGGGTCGCTCCCGACGCTGCTGCCGTTCTTCTTCGTGGAGAGCACCGGCTTCGGGCTGTTCCTGGCGGCGATCTTCTCCGGCGTCGGGCTGTTCGCCGTCGGCGTCGCCAAGACCTACGTCACCCGCAAGAACCCGCTCTGGGCGGGACTCGAGAACGTCCTCATCGCCACCGCCGGGGCGCTCATCGCCTACGTCGTCGGTGCGCTGTACAACGCGTATGCGTGAAGTGGCAGATGGCACATGGCAGAGCGTCAGGGTTGACGCCGCGGGACCACGACCGGTGAGCCGTCGGCGCTGCGGAGGATCTCCACCTTCGCCCCGCTGAAGCGGGACAGGGCGTCCTCCGTGAGGACGGCGTCGGGTGACCCGTCGGCGACGATCACGCCCCGATCCAGCAGGACCAGGCGCTCGGCGTATTGGGCGGCGAGGGTGAGGTCGTGGAGGGCGGAGACCACCGTCACCCCGCGCTCGCGGCGCAGGCCCTCGACGAGTTCCAGCACGTGCTGTTGGTGGCCGATGTCGAGGGCGCTGGTCGGCTCGTCGAGCAGCAGCACCGAGGGCTCCTGGGCCAGCGCCCGGGCGAGGACCACCCGCTGGCGCTCACCACCGCTCAGACGATCGAGACGGCGCTCTGCGAGGTCGGCGCAGTCGAGGCGCTCCATCACCTCCCACACGATCCGGCGGTCGCCGATGGTCTCGGCGGCGAGGTAGCCGAGGTGCGGGGTGCGACCCAGCAGGACGTAGTCGGCTGCGGCCATGCCCGGCGGGACCACCGGATCCTGCGGAACGACCGCCACGATCCGCGATGCGGCGCGGCGCCCGAGCCCGGCCAGATCCGAACCGCCCATGGCCACCGAGCCCCGGTAGGGGACGGCCCCGGAAAGCGCCCTCAGCACGGTGGTCTTGCCCGCTCCGTTGGGCCCGATGAGGCACACCCACGCCCCGTCGGGGACCTCGAGCGACACGTCGTCGACCACCGGGTGGCCGTTGTAGGCGACCGTGAGGCCCGAAACGGTGATCGCCGTCACGCCAGCCCCTTCCGGGCGGTTCGCAGCACGAGCAGGAAGAAGGGGCCGCCCACGAACGCCGTGACCACCCCGATCGGGATCTCGGCGGGTGACAGCACGCTGCGAGCCGCCACGTCGGCCAGCACCAGGAAGGCGGCCCCGGCCACGAGCGACAGCGGGACGATCCGCCGGTAGGAGGGCCCGGCGAGGAGCCGCACGGTGTGGGGCACGATGATGCCGACGAAGCCGATGAGCCCGGCCACGGCCACCGCCGCCGCCGCCGCGAGCGACGCCGCCACCACCACCACGCCCCGGACCAGCGCCGGGCGCACCCCGAGGGTCCCCGCCTCCTCCTCCCCCACGGCGAGGACGTCGAGCAGGCGGCGGTGCAGGACCAGCGCCACGAACGACACCGCGGCGTAGGGGAGCATGAGGCGCACCTCGCCCCACCCGGCCGTGCCGAGCCGTCCCAGGATCCAGGAGTAGACCTCGCGGATCACGTCGGTGTTCTGTTGCTGTACGAAGGTCTGCAGCGCCGTCAGGAACGACGCCATCGCCACCCCGGCCAGGATCAGGGTCAGCCCGGTGCGGCGGCCCCCCGCCGCGGCGCCGAGGCCGTAGGTGGCCACGACGGCGGCGATCGCCCCCACGAAGGCGGCGAGCGGCACCAGCACCGAGCCCGGCCCGGCGAACACGATGACGATCGTGGCGCCGAGGCCGGCCCCGGCGGCGACGCCGAGCAGGTACGGGTCGGCGAGCGGGTTGCGAAACACTCCCTGGTACGCCGCACCGGACCCGGCCAGCGCGGCGCCGACCAGCATCCCCAGCACGACGCGCGGGGCGCGGATGTCCCACAGGATCGAGGCCTCGCGCTCCGAGAGCCCGCTGTCGAGGGACACGAACGGCATCCGGTCGGCCACCTCGGCGAGCACCTCGCCCGGGCCGAGGGAGGCGGGGCCCACCATGAGCCCGATCACGAGGGCGGCGGCGAGCCCTCCCCCGGCGAGGAGGGCGAGCCGCAGCGGCGCCGGCGTGGCCGTCACCCGTTGGGCCCGTAGACCGTCTCGGCCACGTCGCCGACGAGGTCGACGATGCGCGGCCCCCACCGGGATGCCACCGAGTCGTCCAATTCGACGACCCGGCCCTCGGCCACGGCCGACATCTGGTCCCATCCGGGCCTCTCGGCGAGCGTGGCGGCGTTGGCGTCACAGCAGACGGTGTCGGCGAGGACGATCCAGTCGGGGTCGGACTCGACGATGAACTCTGTGGACAGCTGCGGGAAGGCGGTGTCGGTCGAGTCGGCGATGCTCTCCAACCCCAGCATCCCCAGCAGCGACCCGACGAACGAGTCACTGGTCACCGAGAAGCCGCTCGGGTCGAGCTCGTAGTAGTAGGTGAGCGGGCTGGAGGGGATCGGGAGACCCGCCGTGATCTCGGCGATCTCTTCGTCGGCGGCCCTCACCGACTGCTCGGCGCCGGCAACGTTGCCGGTGGCGGCCCCCAACGCCAGCCACTGGTCGAAGGCGTTCTCCAGCGTCGTCGGCGGACCGAACAGCAGCGTCGGGATGCCGAGCTCGTCGAGGCCGGCGACGACGTCGCCCGGATCGAAGAACAGGATCACGAGGTCGGGGTCGAGCGACGCCACCGCCTCCACCGAGATGTTGAAGCCGTCGAACTTCCCGGTCTCGAGCGCCTCCGCCGGGAAATCGGAGAAGGTGTCGGTGGCGACCACCTGGTCGCCGGCGCCGATCGCAAACAGGATCTCGGTGTGCGCACCCGACGCCGAGACGATCCGCTCGGGCCGCTCCGGGATCGTCACGCCGTTCACCGTCACCGGGAAGGCGGACGACGCCGTGGTCGTGTCGGTGGTGGCCGGAACCGTGGTCACGGCCGTGTCGTCGTCACCGCAGGCGACGGCGACGAGCGCCACCACCAGGACGAGAGAGGCGAACCGCCTCATGAAAAAACCTCCTCATTCAGAGGAGGAGGGAAACGAAGCCGGATGGCTGGGGACCCTTCCTCCGAGAGCGTCCAATCCGGCAGGGCGTCAGGCGACCCGACTCGTCTCCCCGACAAGGTGGGTCGACGGGATCGCCCTGGGATGGCCCAGCGACCCGTCGACGGGCCTTGAAAGAGAGCATCACGGTTGCGGGACAGTGGCGGATTCCAACCGCGCTTCGCTGTCCGCCCCACCACCGGCCGATATGTGGGCCGGTACGGGTGACAATAGCCCGGTCGCGCCGGCCGGGGTCGGAAGAGGGGCGGCGTCGTCATCCGGGACTCGGGGACGGGCGGCGTCGTCATCGGGGACTCGGGGAATGCGGGACCGCCGACGCCGTCATGCGGAGGACGCGACCGCCCTTCGCTTCGCCCTGTTCACAGGCAGCCCGAGCCGTTAGCCTGGGCTCATGCCCCGCCAGATCGCTGCGATCGCCGCCGCCGTGGGCGCCTTGCTCGCCGGGGTGCTGTGGTGGCGCAACCGCGAGCCCGACCTCCCCGACCGCTTCGGCGAATGGAAGCCGGTCGAGTGATCGCAATTCGCCACTCGCAATTCGCCATTCGCCAGAGAGGGCACCCGAGCAGCGTGACGCCCTCTCGTCCACGCCGGGTAGTTCTGGCGCCTGGCGCCTGGCGCCTCTCGGCTCCGCCCTCATGCGGATAGCCCTCCACGCCATCGGCGAGATCGGCGATCGCGCCGGCAAGATCCTCCTCGCCGAACGCGACCTCACTGCTCTGGGCCTGTACGGCACCTCCAACCGCGGCGGGGACCGGCGCACCATGGCCATCACCGAACTGACCGGTTTCGAGGTGCTCGCCACCGACGATCTCGATGCCGCCGCGGCCCTGGCCGGCATCGCCGCCGACGACGGGCTGTCGTGCGTGCTGGCCGCCGACATCGATCCCGAGCCCGAGTTGGTGGGGCGCTTCGAGGACGCCGGCGCCACGCTGCTGGTGGGCGCCGACCTGGCGACCGGGATCGCCGAGACCCTCGCGGCCCACGAGGTGGCGCGCACCGACGCCGACCTGCGCCTCACCATCGGATGGACCGAAGAAGGCAGGCCGCGCCGCAAGGGCGAGGCGGTCCCGTTCCCCGACCCGGTCGGAGCACGATGGGGCGAGCGGGTGACACGGCGGGGTGAAGACCGGGTGCCGACCGTCCGGGTGGCCGTCCCCCATGAGGGCCGGTGGGCGGGTGCCGTCGCCCAGGTGACCGGCTCACTCGACGGGGAGGGCGTGGATCGCATCGTCGGCGTCGCCGACGAGAGGGACCACCTGGGAGCCATCGCCCTCGCCGCCGGGGCGGTCGCGGTCGCCGCCGGGGCGGTCGGGCCGGGATTCCATCGTCCGCGCGACTCCGCTGCGGCGTTTCTCGAGACGGCGCTGCGGATGGGTCTGGGAGTCGCAGCGCTGGGTTAGGCCCGACGCACAGCCGCTTGCCGATTGCCGATCGCTGGTTGCGGCGAGGGCGTAGCCCGAGCTAACCCGTCTTCTTGACCTCGGTGGTGATGGCGGGCTTCTTGGTCTCGTCGGCGGGCCTGCGGACGAGGGGCTTGACCGAGGGGAGGACCGGCCGCCGCGGCTCCTTTCTCTTGACCGGGAGCGTGACCTCGGGCTTGGTGGCGTGGGGGACCGCCGTCTCCTCGAGCACGATCAGCTCCACGCCCCCGACCAGGTCGGAGATGAGGTTGTACATCACGGCGCCGAGGGTGAAGAAGCCGGTCATCATGATCGTCCCGATCACGGCGAGCAGTACCACGACGCGGAAGTAGGTGGCTCCGTCGAGGTTGATGCCGTTCTCGAGGCCGATCAACAGGGCGAGGTCGTTGATCTTCTCGGGGATGCCGGCGTTCACGAAGATCGACCAGAAGATCACTGTGCCCAGCACGAAGATCAGCGCCATGACGGCGTTGAACACGAACGACACCTTGAGCACGGTCCAGGGGTCGATCTTGCGAACGACACGCCTCACCCGTTGGACGACCATGGCCTCCGACCTGTCCGACGACTCTGCGTAGCATATACGTGACGGTCAGGATTCGGGATGTATTGGCCTGGCCTCGCTGCGCTCGACCGCAACCCGCAACCAGGGCAATCGGCCCCCGAATCCGTCGGGCCGTCTCGTGCATGTCTGACGCCGGGAGGGGCGTATTGGTTTCCCCGGCCCACCCGACGGAGGTGGTGGCAAGACAGCCCAGCCACAGCAACAGCCACAGCGGTCAGAGCGCCAGAGCAGCGCGTCTCCGGACGGTCGCGGTGACCGTCGCGGTCGCGGTCGCGGTCGCGTTGAGGCGGTCGCGTCGAACGGGTGCGCCCCCTCAGCGGCCTCGGTCTGCTGTGGCTGTGGCTGTGGCTGTCACCTGGGCTGTCGAGTGACCGTCGCGGTCGCGGTGGCGGTGGCGGTCGCGGTGGCGGTGGCGGTCGCGGTGGCGGTGGCGGTGGTGGTCGCGTCTCCTCCGAAGGACAGACATCGAACGCCCCGCCCCTTCGAGGTACTCCCCCCGCCGGGAGGAGAAACCAGAGGTCGCTGCGCGGGGCTTCTGGTTTCCCCGGTTCACCCGGAGCCGGTGTTGGCAAGACAGCCCAGCCACAGCAACAGCAACAGCCACAGCGGTCAGAGCAAAGCGTCTCCAGACGGTCGCGGTGACGGTCGCGGTCGCGCCGCACGGGTGCGCCCCCTCAGCGGCCTCGGTCTGCTGTGGCTGTGGCTGTCACCTGAGCTGTCGAGTGACCGTCGCGGTCGCGGTCGCGTCTCCTCTCGGATGAACAGACGGCACGCCTCCCTCCCCCCTTCGGGGGACTCCCCCTCCGGGAGGAGGAACCAGAGGTCGCTGTCCCCCTCCTGCTATCCCCCGTTCGCCTCCTCGGCGGGCACGAGGGCGAACCCACTGACGTGGGCATCCTTTGTGATGTTCATCACCTTGACGCCGGTGGCGTCGCGCTTCTGGCGGCTGATCGAGTCGGTGCCGGTGCGGATCACGACGCCGTCCGAGGACGTCACGAAGATCTCGGCCCCGGCCGCCACGGCCCGGGCCGCCGCCAGGGCACCGCGGGCCTTGGTGAGCTTGATGGCCTTGACCCCGACACCACCCCGCTGCTGGCGGCGGAACTCGGTCATCTTGGTGCGCTTGCCGTAGCCGCCACTGGTGAGGAGCAGCACCTCGTCGCCGTCCTGATCGGACGCCGCCGACACCACCTCGTCGCCGTCCTTGAGCCTGATGCCGCGCACCCCCTGAGTGTCGCGGCCCATGGCCCGCAGGTCCGACTCCTTGAAGCGGATGCCCATGCCGTCGCGGGTGAAGAGCAGCAGGTCGTTCTTGCCCATGGTGGTGCGGACCGCCACGACCTCGTCGCCCTTCGTCAACTTGATTGCGATGAGCGTGCTGTTGCGGCTGTCGTACTCGGAGAACTTGGTCTTCTTGACCTGCCCCTTCTTGGTGGCGATCACCAGGTAGCGGGCGGTCTCGTAGTCGCGAGTGTCGATGACCGTCTCGATCTGCTCGTCGGGCTCCATCGGCAGCACCGACTGGGCGAGCACGCCGCGCGCCGTGCGGTCCTTGCGCGGGATCTGGTGCGCCTTGATGCGGTGCACTTTGCCCTGATTGGTGAAGAACAGCAGGTAGGCGTGGGCCGTGGTGTGGAGCACGCGGGTGATGGCGTCGTCCTCGCGCAGCTTGTCGGCCTTGACGCCGCGGCCGGCCCGGCCCTGCGTCTTGTAGGCGGAGGCGTTGACAGCCTTGACGTACCCGTTGGCGGTCACCGTGACGACGATCTCCTCGTCGGCGATGAGGTCCTCGAGCGAGAGGTCGCCCTCGTCGGGGACGATGGGGCTGCGCCGCGGGTCGGCGTACTTCTCCTTGATCTCCTTCAGCTCGGTTGCTATCAGCTTCTTCCGCTTGGAAGGGCTCTTGAGCAGCCCCTGGAGGTGCTTGATGAGCTTGGCCAGCTCCTCCATCTCCTCGCGCAGCTTCGAGGTCTCCAGCGCCGTGAGGCGGCGGAGCGGCATGTCGAGGATGTGGTTCGCCTGGATCTCCGACAGCTTGAACTTCTTCATCAACGCGGTGCGGGCGGCGTCGGTGTCCTCGGACGCCCGGATGATCTTGACCACCTCGTCGATGTTGTCGAGGGCGATGAGCAGGCCCTCGACGATGTGTGCCCTGGCCTCGGCCTTGTCGAGCCGGAACTTGGTCCGCCGCTCGACGACCTCCATCTGGTGGTCGATGTAGTGGCCGATGGCGTCGGCGACGTTGAGGGTGCGGGGCACCCCGTCGACCAGGGCCACCATGTTCACCCCGAAGCTCTCCTGCAGCTGGGTCAGCTTGTAGAGCCGGTTGAGGACCACCTGGGGGACGGCGTCGCGCTTCAACTCGATGACGAGGCGGGTGCCGTTGCGGTCGGACTCGTCGCGCAGGTCGCTGATGCCGTCGAGTTTCTTGTCGCGCACCAGGTCGGCGATCTTCTCCATGATCCGGTCGCGCGACACCTGGTACGGGATCTGGGTGACGATGATCGCCGTCTTGTTCTTGCGGACCTCCACCACCTCGGTGGCGGCGCGCATCTTCACCGACCCCTTGCCGGTGAGGAGGGCGTCCCGCACCCCCTTGTTGCCGAGGATGAACCCGCCGGTCGGGAAGTCGGGGCCCTTGATGAACTCGGTGAGGTCGTCCGCCGTGGCGTCGGGGTTGTCGATCATGTGGATCGTGGCGTCGATCACCTCGCCGAGGTTGTGGGGCGGGATGTTGGTGGCCATGCCCACGGCGATGCCGGTGGAGCCGTTGACCAGGAGGTTGGGGAACCGGGCCGGGAGGGCGACCGGCTCGGTGCGCTCCCCCGAGTAGTTGTCGACGAAGTCGACCGTGTCCTCGTCGATGCCCTCCAGCATGTGCATGGCGAGCTTCTCGAGGCGGGCCTCGGTGTACCGCATGGCGGCGGGCGGGTCGTCGACGGTGCCGAAGTTGCCCTGCGCCTCGACGAGCGGGTATCTGCTGGCGAAGTCCTGGCCCATGCGGACCATGGCGTCGTAGATGGCCTGGTCGCCGTGGGGGTGGAACCAACCCATCACCTCACCGACCACCCTGGCGCACTTGCGGAAGTTCCCGGTGGGGCGGATGCCCGAGTCGTACATCGAGAAGAGGATGCGGCGGTGCACCGGCTTGAGCCCGTCCTTGGCGTCCGGCAGGGCGCGGGACACGATCACCGACATGGCGTACTCGAGGAAGGAGGCCTTCATCTCCTGCTCGATGTCGATGGGCGTTACGTGGATCTGATCTTCTCTGTCGGTCATCTTGCGGCTCTCACTGGTCTCGTCTTCGCGTCTCTCGCAGCAATGAGCAATGAGCAATGAGCAACCGCGTTGGCGCGAGCCTGGGTCGCCTCTCTCTGTTGCTCACTTGTGAGTCTCTCTCTCGGGCCAAGGGCTAACGGCTAACGGCTAGAAATCCAGGAACCTCACGTCTTTGGCGTTCTGTTGGATGAAGGTACGGCGGGCGTCGACGTCGCTGCCCATGAGCGTCGTGAAGATCTCGTCGGCGAGCACGGCGTCCTCGAGCTCGACCTTGAGCAGCACCCGCTCGGTCGGGTCCATCGTCGTCTCCCACAGCTGCGAAGCGTTCATCTCGCCCAGGCCCTTGTAGCGCTGCACGTCGACCTTCTTGCCGTCGAGGCCCTTCCGGGTCTCGGCGAGCTGCTCGTCGCTGTAGGCGTAGGAGATGTCCTTGCCCGCCTTCACCTGATACAGCGGCGGCTGGGCGACGTACACGTAGCCGGCGTCGATGAGCGGCTTCATGTGACGGAAGAGGAAGGTGAGGAGCAGGGTGCGGATGTGCGAGCCGTCCACATCGGCGTCGGTGAGGATGACGACCTTGTGGTAGCGGGCCTTCTCGACGTCGAAGTCCTCGCCGATGCCGGTGCCGATCGCCGTGATGAGCGCCTGCACCTCGGTGTTCTGCAGCACCTTGGGGAGGCGGGCCTTCTCCACGTTGATGATCTTGCCCCGGATGGGGAGGATCGCCTGGAACTCGCTGTTGCGGGCCTGCTTGGCCGACCCGCCGGCCGAGTCGCCCTCGACGATGAACAGCTCGCTCTCCTCCGGCTGGCGTGACGAGCAGTCCGACAGCTTGCCGGGCAGGCCCGACGACTCGAGGAGGCTCTTGCGGCGGGTGAGGTCGCGGGCGGCGCGGGCGGCGAGGCGGGCACGCGAGGCCTGGAGGGCCTTGTCGACGATGGCGCGTGCCTCGCCCGGGTAACGGCCGAGCCACTCGGGCAGCAGCTTGTTGAGCGCAACCTCGACGTGCGAGCGGACCTCGGTGTTGCCGAGCTTGGTCTTGGTCTGGCCCTCGAACTGCGGCTGACGCACCCGCACCGACACGATGGCGGTGAGGCCCTCGCGGATGTCCTCGCCGATCA
>Ga0214472_10007948_pt1 | contig 11064 bp, 7 predicted proteins | sample RVTome_6_FD_207662 | JGI IMG/M metagenome (GOLD analysis project Ga0214472, IMG submission 207662) | Soil microbial communities from uranium-contaminated site in the Upper Colorado River Basin, Wyoming, United States - RVT140D175 | ecosystem: Environmental > Terrestrial > Soil > Contaminated >...
GGCTGGCGCGGCCTAACATGGCGTTGCAGCGGCCTCGCCGCCCTCGATTCGCTCGGGCCGCTCGCTTTGCCTGCACGGCTCGCCGTTGAACTAACGACCGTTCGATTGCCTCTGTGGCGGCTGCGGTAGTTCGCCTTGACTCGGCTGCTTTCGAGGCTATAAGTTACGCCTCAACAGAACGATGTCGAAGCGACCAATGTCGGTTGCTTCAGCCTTCCGCTCGAAAGGATTGAGACCATGAGGAATAAGCTTCTCCTCGTTATTGCCGCTCTGCTGGCGACGACGACCCTCTCCATCGCACAGACTGACCCCGCCGCGAAGTCAAAGGCCAAGGATGCGGGCGCGGGCCCCTCCGACCAGATGGTGATCGATAACTCTCGAGCAACATGGGAGGCCTACAAGAGTCGGAACGCCGCGGCGATCAAGGCACTGACCGCCAAGGAGTACGCGTCCTATACGCAGGCCGGCCCTTCCAATCTCCAACAGGATATCGATACCATCGAGAAGCTCACCATCGAATCTTTCACAATCGATGAGCCGAAGGTTACCTGGGCCACGAAGGATGTGGCTATTCTTCGCTACCAGTGCGACCTCAAAGGGTCGTACGAAGGGAAAACGTTCAAGCCGGTCTATGCCACCGAGGTGTGGGTCAACCGTGGAGGCAAGTGGCAGATCGTCTCCTATCAAGAGACGCCTGTGAGTTAACTCCTACCGATAGATCTCGGCCGACAAACCCGCGACTGCGAGGTACGGCGGCCTCTGTGTGCCTTCGAGGCGCCGCCGGGAATCGAGATGGGATCAGCCGACCAAGAGCCAGACGAAGCCGTCGGAGGCGTTCGCAAGCGCTCGCACAAAACGATCATCCTGCTGGCCTTCGCGGCGAGCGCGACTCTCTTCGCTCAGCCGGGGCCCGCGGTCAGGCAGGCCGCCGCGCAAGTCGGTCGCTACCGCCTGCAGAGCAACTCATGGGTCAACCTGCATCAGAGACTCATTCACGAGGCACGCTTCGAGACGGCACCCCCGGCGGCGCTCTCCGGCGACGATCTCTCGAGATGGAAGAAAGCCGTTGAGACTTATCGCGCGTTTCTCGGCAAACGAAATCCGATCTTCGACCGTGAGCTCATTGGTATGAACGCCGCACTCTCAGAGACGAGTACGCCAGAGCCGCCCGGTTCGATCCCCAAGGCGGCATTGGGGGCACTCGAGGCGGCGATGCCGCTCTATCGGGTGTCGCGCGCGGGGCGTCGGGGGCCCCCCCATTGTGGGTGGCTGTCCTCTCATGTACTGCCAGCCCCTGGATCCGGGTCACCGTTTTTTCCGGTGGTGGCTCCGGCTGCAGTGGCGGGTCCCGGGATAGGCCCGGGCGTCGTCTCACACGGCATTGGGCGCGGATTGGCCGCCCTCGCGTTCGCTTGGGCCGCTCGGTTCCCTCGCCCGGCTCGCTGCTGAACGTCCGACCGTTCGGCGCTACGATTGGGGCCCTTCACACATGGAAATAGGTGTTCTCGCGTGGCTGCTCTTCGGGGTCGTCAGCGCCGTGGTGGCGAAAAAGAAAGGAAGAAGCGGCTGCGCCTGGTTCGGCCTGGGCGTGCTGCTCGGCCCGTTTGGTCTCCTCCTCGCCTTTGCCGCAGGTCCGGGGGAAGGGCGAGTGATCGCTCCCTCAGAGCCGCCCAGCACACTAAAGAAGTGTCCATCCTGCGGCGAGCCCATTCGGCAGGACGCTGCGAGGTGCCGCTCTTGTGACGAAAAGGCAGCGAGTTCCCGCAAAGTGCCGTCGGGCTCCGGGACGGAGTTTTGGACATGTCCGAGATGCAGCACATCGAACGCGAGCAAGCTTTCCCGATGCGGTAACTGCGGGTACTCGGTTGAGTGAACCTCCGGCCGGAGTCAATCGTGGCCGAGGCGTTGCGCTGCAGCGGACCCGGCGCCCCCGCTTTCGCTCGGTCCGCTCGCTCGGCTCCTGGCCGAAGGCCGACCCTTAGCGGCCTTCCTGGGACCAAAGGAGGATACGAGTGCGGTTGAACTATGCGATTGTCTTCGTGAGCGACATGAAGCGGGCAGTCTCGTTCTATCGAGATGTGCTTGGACTGCCCCTGAGATTCGAGTCTCCCGGATGGACCGAGTTTGCGACCGACGGGGCGACCCTGGCGCTCCACGCAAGTGAAGGGTCCAATCCTCAAAAGGAGAATCCGCTCGAGGTTCCCGCGGGACGGTGCCGTCCCGGTCTGAGCGTTCCGGATCTCGACGAATTCCACCGCAGAATGGTCGAAAAGAACGTGCCCTGCATTCAGGAGCCGAAGGAGATCTTCGGCGCTCGGATCGCCCAGTACCTCGATCCCGATGGCCTGTCGATATCCGTTGGTGAGGAGAGGCACGGCGGCTGACAACCGGTTGCAGCTCACCGATTCCGCGCGGGATCAGGCCCCGAAGCGCTCCGGCTCCCAGGTCAGGCCGAGAGCGCCGGGCGGCGCCATGTAGCCGAGGAGCGCCGACGAGGCGACGACGGCCGGGCTCGCAAGGTATCCCTCGCCGCCGACGCCCATCCGGTTCTGCCAGTTCCGGTTGAAAGAGGTAATCGCCCGCTCGCCCTTCGTCAGGGCGTCCGGGCCCTGACCGAAGCAGGGACCGCACCACGATTGCCGGATCGCCCCGCCCACCGAACGGAACACCTCGGCGATCGACTCGCCGCCGAGCCGCGGGTCGGGCATCTCGATCTGCCGTCCGACGCCGCCGGATCCCGGGAAGACCGCGAGTGTCTTCGCCACCTTCCGGAAGCCCTGCTCGCGCGCCGCACGAAGGACGAGCGCCGCCGAAAGAAGGTCGTCGTAGCTCCCGTTCGTGCAGGAGCCGATCAGAGCCTTTTCGAAGGGCAGCCGCTCGCGCGCCACCTCGTCCGCCGGATAGGCGTTTCCGGGGGAATACGGCTTCGCGATCATCGGCTCGACCGCGTCGAGTGAGAGCTCTTCGTCGATCTCGTAGACGGCATCCGCGCCGGGCGCGACACGCGGGTACGGCAACGTCTCCGGCCCCATCCCCTTCTCCCGGTACCAGGCGTCGGTCATCCCGTCCTGCGCGAAGATGCCGTTCAGCGCCTCGCCTTCCGCCATCATGTTGGCGATCGTGTTGCGGTAGGCGATGGGAAGCTGCTTCTCCGCGTCGACGAACTCCACCGACATGCCGGCCGACTGTTTCGGGCCCCACCGGCGCAGTAGCTCGAGCACGATGTCCTTTCCGGCGACCCACGGCCGGAGCGTTCCTCGAAAGACGACGCGCCGCTGCTTCGCAAGCGTGAAGTAGATGTAGCCGGTCGCCCAGCCGAAACCGAGCGTCGTCGAGCCCACCCCGAAACCCACCGCCCCGTACGCGCCGTACGCGCGGCTGTGTGAGTCCGCTCCCGGGATGAACTGCCCCGGGAGAACGAGGCCTTGCTCCGGAAAGTAGAAGTGGAAGATCCCGTCGCCCGGAGTCGCGTAGTACGGCTTCTCGATGCCGTGGAGCCGCGCGAACTCTCGCCCGATCGCGGTCTGGCGCTCGTCGGACTCCTTTCCGGTGAAGACGAAGTGATCGTTGGCGATCGCCGCCTGCCGCGGGAAGATCGAGTCGCCGCCCGTGATCTGGTTGAAGGTGTGGATCGCGAAAGGCGCCGTCCCGTCGGAGGCGGGGAGGAGGTCGGCATACACGCGCAGTGTCGCGCCGGGAGCGACGCGAGCGTCTTTGTCGACCCGATGCGCCCACACGATCTGCTCGGTCGTGGTCATCCCGCGCGCTCTCTCGGGGTCGGGCCAGACGACGGACGGAGCGGTCTCGAAAGACCTCCGGAGCTCGCGGCGCCCCACGGCGAAGATGCCGCCGCTCCTCCGGATCTCGTCCTCTTTCGGCGTGAGCGGCACCGGGTCGTAGCTCTTGCCCTTCGTTTCGTTCGTCAGCCGGCGAGTGTCGGATTCGAAGGAGAAGACGTCGCCGTCTTCGGCGTCGACGACCGCCTCGGGACTCTGCACGACGTGGAGGCCGAGGTTGAAGGCGTTGCGCCGGAAGATGTCGCCCATGTTCGCGCCGCAGACGGCGACGAGCTCGAGCCCGGCCTCCTCGGCGACTCCTTTGAGACCGGCCGGGCTCATCTCGCGCGACGAGCCGATTGCGAAACGATCGCCCGCGACGAGGAACGTCTCGCCACTTTGTACGCGCTCTCGGAAATCCGGCATCAGGTACCGGAAGGCTCCCGCCTTCCAGCGCTCGTCGAGCTTCTCGAGGCTTTCGGAGACGCAGTCGGCCGCCGGTGTGATCTGGTCGGTGTCGATCGCGTCGAGCTTTCTGCCGGGGACTTTCGGATCCCAGAAGACGAGCGCCCGGCCCCGGATCGTACGGGCGGCGTCTTCGCCGGCCGCGCCCGACGGGCGCGGGCCCGGCAGCCGGTCCGCCGTGACGCCGGCCTTCAGGCGCGCGGGCTCGATCCGGTGCATCGGACTAAGCTAACTCTTTAGCGGTCCTGCGCATTCTCCTCTCCCTCGTGGTCAGCGTTCCGGCTGCGCAGGACCGAAGAGAGAGCTAGAAGCAGGTCGGCTACACTCCGCCCGGAAGCCCACCCCAATGTCTTCTCTTCGGGTCGTCATCGCGAAACCGAGCAAGTACGACGCCGACGGCTACGTCGAGCGTTTCCGCCGCGGCTTCATGCCGAACAGCACGATCCCTTACCTCGCGAGCATGACGCCGCGCGAGGTCGGCGCGACGCGCTGCGAGGTGCACGTCGTCGACGAGTACGTGCAGACCGATCTCAACTACTTCTCGCTCCTCCAGCCGAAGCCGGACGCGCGGACGCTTCTCGCCCTCGTCGGCGTCCAGAGCCATCAGCTCCACCGAGCGCTCGACCTCGCGGCGTATGCGGTGAGTCGCGGCGCGCAGGCCGTGATCGGCGGACCGCACCCGATGACCTGCGACACGACGATGCTGCAGGGGCGCGGCGTCTCGTTCGCGCTCTCGGAGGCCGAGATCGTGTGGCCGTCGATCCTCGAGGACGCTGCCTCCGGCGAGGTCCGTCCGGCATACGGCCGCGAGCAACGGTGGAAGCACGAGCTCGACTCGCCCGTCCTGCGCCCGCCGTCGAAACGCGATCTCCGGCGCTACGCCGTGCCGATGCTCGGCGTCTATCCCGCGCGCGGCTGCCCGTACTCCTGCAACTTCTGCTCGGTGATCAAGATCGCCGGTCACCGCATCCGGAACCAGCCGCTGGAGACGACGCTCGCGAGCCTGCGCGCGGCGAAGGCGGCCCGCGTCCGGTTCGTGATGTTCACCTCCGACAACTTCAACAAGTACACCGAAGTTCGCGAGCTCCTCGAGGCGATGATCGCCGAGCGGATCGAGCTTCCGTTCTTCGCGCAATGCGACGCCCAGATCCACCGGCAGGAGGACCTGGTCGAGCTGATGGCGCGCGCCGGATGCCACCAGATCTTCGTCGGCGCGGAGTCGTTCAACACCGAGACGCTGCGCGGCGCCCACAAGTTCCACAACGATCCGGCCAGGTACGCGAAGATCGTGGCCCTCTGCCGCGACAACGGCATCACGAGCCACTTCTCGAACATCCTCGGGTTTCCGCCGGACACCGAGCGCGGCGTCCTCCAGCACCTGGTGACTCTGCGCGAGCTCGCGCCGGACGTCGCGTCCTTCTACATCCTGACGCCGGTTCCCGGGACCGAGCAGTACGACGACTTTCTGCGACAGGGGTGGATCACGGAGAGGAACCTCGACCGCTACGACGGCACGTGCGTGACGTGGCGCCACCCGAACCTGTCGAACGAAGACCTGCGGCACCTGCTCTTCCGCTGCTATCGCGACTTCTATCGGGCGGGCGACGTTGTTTCGAAGCTTCTCCGGCTCCTCCGCGGGCGGCGTGACTACCGGCTCTTCAGCACTCTCTTCGCTGTCTTCGGGCTGTCCGCGATGTCGCGGTTGTCGTCCGCGCGCCGTATGCACCCGATGGCCGGCGGGATCATGCGGGTACGGCGGGACTCCGCGCGCGATTACGCGGAGCTGCGGCGGCGCGTGTTCGGTTTCGACCTCGCGCCGTTACCGGCGAGCCTCGTTCTCTCGAAGGCGGATGAAGAGGCGAACCGCCGGGCGAAGCTTGTTTCGGCATAGCGGGGAAGGGGCGCGAAAGGGGGACAGACCACGGTTTTCGGCTGGGGTCCTCCGCGAGAGAGCGCTGATGAAAAACCGTGGTCTGTCCCCAGAATCAGTCGTCGTCGTCGACGGACTTCGCCCGGGCGAGCGCCTGCCGGAAACGCGGATCGCCGCGAAGGTTGTCGAGATCGTCGTCGCTGCGCAGCATGCCTTCTGCCGGGAATCCCGCGTCGAGCGCCTTGAAGAGCCAGGAGAACGCTTCGTCCCTGCGGTCCGTGAGCGCGTACGCGCAGGCGAGGTTGTACATCGTCGTGGGAGTGCGATAGCGCAGGTCGAGCGCGCGGCGGAAGGCTTCGACGGCGGGCTCCGCACGGTCCGCCTCGACCCGTGCGTAACCGAGGTTGAACCAGGCGCGGCCGCTCTGAGGATGACGCTGCGTGTACTCGACGAAGCGCTGCTCGACCTCGCGCCAGGCGGCCCGCCGTCCCGAGTGCGACCAGGATTTGGGATTCCAGTGGTCTTCGAAGCGATGCAGCTCGAGGTCCTGGGCCATCTCGAGAAGCTCGCGGTAGCGCGGCTCGCCGCGCACGTTGTCGAGGTCATCGTCTCTGCGCACGAGTCCGGGATCGTCGAACCCCGTCTCGAGAGCCTTCTGGAGGTAATCGAGCGCCGCGGCCTTGTCGCCCCCGAGCGAGAGCGCGCATGCCGTGTTGTAGAGCGAGGCGCCCTCGCGATAACCGCGCGCCGCCGAGATCTGGAAGGCCGGCCCGGCGAGATCGTACCGGCCCACCTCGAGGAGGTCCTTGCCCAGGCTGTAGAAAGCGCCGCCCTTCGCCGATCGGGAGCTTCGAAGCTCCCGGAAACGTTCGGCCAGACGGTCCGCGCGGTGCTTGCTCGCCCGGGTCCTCTCCGCGCGCGCGGCTCGTCGAAGCTCGGCAAAACGCGGGTCGGAACGCAAGCCGTCGAGATCGTCGTCGCGATTGATGTGCGAAGACAGCTCGAATCCCTCGTCCATCGCTTTCTGGAGCCACTCGAACGCGCGGTCTGCGTCTCCTTTCCGGGCATAGCCGCACGCGATGTTGTAGGTCGCGGCCTCCACGCGGTGGCCCTCTTCGATCGAATGGCGGAACGCCTCGATCGCCTCGTCGTACCGCTCGTCGTTGTGGAGTTCCATCCCGCGCGAGTACCAGTCGCCGTTCTTCCGGTGCTTCCGGGATGCCTGAGCGAACGCGGGAGCCTCCGGCGCCGTCGCCTCGAGGGCAGCAGTCTGCTCGGCCTGAGGGATCTCGCTCTCCGGAGCGATGGACGACTCGACCAGGAAGAGCGACGGCTCCTTGCCGCGCTTGTTCCCGACCATGACTGCCGGCTGCGCTCCCGAGGATTCCTTCTTGCACGGCGACTCGAGCTGGTCAACGGCGGAGTCGAGATCGATCAGCGAGGACGTCGGACCGGATGACATCGCTTCGGCCCGGCGGGAGGCCCACGGCTCGACCACGGCGAGCGCGACGACCGCCGCGATGAGGGCACCGGTCGCGAGGCGTGCTTCGCGTCCTGATACGACGCGCCGCGGGACGTTCGGATCGAGGATCGCGCGCATCCTGCTGTCCCAGTACGAGCGGCGGGCCATCGCGACGGCCGGCAGCGTCCGCTGCCGGGAGAGACGGAGCGACCGGATGATGGAGAGGAGATGCGCCGCGTACGCCGACGCGCGGGTGCCGGCGGAGAGGACCAGATCATCGCACGCCCGCTCGCAGTCCTTCTGCATCTGGAGCCGGGTCGACCAGGCGAGCGGGTGGAACCAGTAGAGCGCCGCGGCGGCCTGTCCGGTCAGGAGCGCCACCCAGTCTCTGCGCTTGACGTGCGCGAGCTCGTGAAGAAGGACCACGCGACGCCGTTCGTCGTTCCACCGGCGCGCGCCCTCCGGAAGAAGGACGACGGGCCGATGCAGTCCGGTCGTGACCGGAACCGCGAGCTCGTCAGAAAAAAGGAGCCGGACGGGGCGTGCGAGGCCGAGCTTCACCTCGAGCTCGGTCGACAGGGCGGTCCATTCCTCATCCACCTCGTCCGACGCGCAACGGCGGATGCGCGCGACGCGCGCCGCTCCGAGAGCGAGTCGGGCCGAGGCGAACAGAGTTCCAACCGACCACAGCGCGAGAGTCCCGAACATCCACCACGTCGGCGAGGAGGGCGTTTTCGGTGCGCTCCCGTCCGGCTCGGATCCTTTTCGCGGGGAGGGGTGACTGGTGCCGCTTCGCTCCTCGATTCGCGCGGCCGGCGCAGCGGTCGCGCGCTCGAAAGCGGGGCCGTCCCTTTCGGACTCCCGCGTGCCGAGGCCGGAGCTCGCCGACTCCGGCGCCGTGGCTGCCGCGATCTCTGTGGGCGCCGCCCGTGGAACCGGGCTCGGCAGAAGGGGAATCTCCCAGCGCGGGGCGAAGAGCGTCGCGACCGGAAGCGCCAGAGCCCCGGCGAGCCCGAGCGTCGCGACGAGCTGGCGCGCGGCGGCCGACGCACGCCGCAGAGCGATGAGAGCGAGCGCGGTGATCGAGAGAAGGACGGTCGCTTTCAAGGCGACGTCCAGAGCGAAACGAACGGCGGCGGCGACGTTCTCCACCATCTCAGCGGCCCTCCTGCCTGGCCTGATTGATCAATCGGGAAAGGCGCTCGAGCTCCTCGTCGGTCAGCTCGGAGCGGGTAATGTCGAGAAGTGCGGCGACGGCCTTCTCCGTCGAGCCCTCGAAAAAGGTCTTCAACATGTTCTGGAGGGCCGATCGGCTGGCGAGCGTGCGGGCAAGGGTCGGTGCGTAGACGTAGCTCTTGCCCTCGAGGACGTGCCGGACGTGCCCTTTGTTCTCGAGGACCCGCAGCATCGCCCGGACGGCCGAATAGCTGGGCGGGTCCGGGATGTGGGCGAGCACCTCGGTCGCGGTCGCGCGGCCGAGCCGGTAAACCGCGTCCATGATCTGCCGCTCCCGCCGGGAGAGATTGATCAGCGTCTTCGTTCTCAAGGGGCCTCGGCTCTTTCGAAGCTCCGCGGGCTCTTGTCCGCGTTGCTGCTAAAAAACTAGCACATGCTAAAGATTCAGCATCACGGCGTCAAGGGATACGTCGGGCCCCGGAAAAGGTTATCCGCCTCTCGCCGGACCGGTCAGGACCGAAGACGAGAAGTCGAAGATCGAGGCGGCGGCGCGCTCCGTCGAGGGGGTGGTGAGCGTCACCAACAACATCCAGCTGAGCGGTGAAGCGGTCCCGCCTCCGCAGCCCGCGACGACCTCGGGTCCGGTGATGACACCGCCGCCGCCGGGTTCAACGCTTCCGCCCGCCGCGACGCCGTATTAGAGCGGCGAGTCGATGGAGTGTCGAATATTTGCCGGCGGTAGGCCTTGCGGTCTCCACACGATAAGAGTGTTCGATACTTTCGGTGGGCGAATTTGCGGTCCCTCACACTCCTCGGGAGATCGACCCTGGAACAGGACTGCGACTCAGTGTCTTCGTAGCCGGGCGATCTCGTCGTCGAATCCGGGGAGAATCGCCCTGATGAACGCATTCTCGATGACCTTGCCGATGATCCGCCAGACACTCGAGTGCGGATCGCTCACCGGTCCGGAGATGTTGGCGACCGTCGCCACCTGATCCCGCTTCCGGTTCTCGAAGATGTCGGCCAGGCCCTCGACGATCCCTTCGTAGAGCTTCTTGAAGAAAGGCTTCTTCTTGTCCTGCTTCGGGTCGTAGACGTTGATGTCCTTGAAGATCGGTTTGACGTATCCGTTGATGTACCCGTTCTTGACGCGAATCTCCGAATACACCGTCATGACGCCGCCCACGACGTCGAACTTCCCGTAGGCGCGCCAGACGTCGTTCAACGTCGTCATCTGCGTGCCCTCGATCTTGACGTCGAGGTCGAAGTCGGGCCCGCTCTTCTCCGGGCGGAAGCTCGCGCGGGCGCTCGTGGCGCCGCTCCCCATGAACTGTCCGTCCAAACTCGCGCGGGCCGGACCGTCCCGGAACTGGTTGGAGATGTTGGCGACGTCGAGGTTCACGCCGGAAAGGAAGACACGATAGGGAGGATCCTTCGCCTTGTTGACCATCCCGATGTTGCTGTTCTTCAGTCGGAACTGATCGAGCCGGACGAGCAGGCTCGGCGCGTTGCTCGCTTTCCTGACGGCTTTCTGGACTTTTTCGGCGCGACGGTCCTCAGCGGCCGCGGTGCGCGCGGTGTGGACGTAGTCGAGCCGCACGCGGTCGATGATCAGGTCCTCCACGTGGGCGACTTTCACGGTCGGGGCGAACTCGATCCGTCCGTGCGTCGAGAGGAAGCCCTCGCGGATCGACAGGTTCGCGCGGGACAGCATCGGGCGGAAGTAGTCGAGCGGGACCCGTTCGAGCGCGAACAGCGTGTTGAGCCCGATCTGCGGCTGGGCCAGAAAGTTGGCGTGGCCGTCGATCTCGCCGCGGCCGGTCCCGAAGACGATCCCCTCCGCGTGGACAGGCGACGGGTACACCCGCTCGGGAGAGCGGATGTTCCGGATGTTGCTCGCGCGGAAGAAGACATGGGTCAGCTTCAGCGGACGGTCCGGATCCTGGTCGATGTAAGTGAAGGAGCCGTCCTTGATGTTGAGGAGGTTGATCTTCAGCGGATAGATCTCGAACGCCGCATCCTGCCATCCGCGCCTGTGAACCGGGATTTCGTCCCGGTTCTCTTTTCGAAGCTGCGCCAGGTTCAAATAGACCTGCGGCTGGTCGAACTGGAAGTCCGACACGAGCTTCAACTTCAGGAGCTCGCTCCACTGGACGCTCGCGCGGACGCGCGGTAGCAGAGCGACCGCGGGCTCGGGATGGGCGTTCTGACGAATCGAAACGTCGTAGAGGGTGACCGAGAAACCGAAGATGCTGAAGTCGAGGTCTCCGATTCGAGCGGTATAGCCGGTGAGTCGCTGGTTGATGTCCTTTTCC
>Ga0214472_10007949_pt1 | contig 11063 bp, 10 predicted proteins | sample RVTome_6_FD_207662 | JGI IMG/M metagenome (GOLD analysis project Ga0214472, IMG submission 207662) | Soil microbial communities from uranium-contaminated site in the Upper Colorado River Basin, Wyoming, United States - RVT140D175 | ecosystem: Environmental > Terrestrial > Soil > Contaminated >...
TCCCTTTTTCCACTACCGTTACCTCACCATAGTCGGGCCCCAGACGCTGCCGTACAGCCTGCAGCCAGAAATCGGTATCGCCGACGGGCTGCAGCTCGTGGCGGCTGGCCCGCATAAATGCACCGTCTGCACTTTCGGCTAGCCATACCTCTTTCCCATCCAGGACAACCATTCCCTCAGGCACATCGAGTTCAAGTGAGCGGCCTCTGCGTGCGACCAGCTCGTCGAATGGGGAAAGATCATGAATCCACTGGAAAGCGGCGATATTTTCCACTGCTCCAACCCTTTGCAGGCTCCGGACCTCAATATGCAGGTTGATGGTGGAAAAATTGGCCTTGGCAATAAGGAGTTCCTTTTGCGCGGCAAGGGTCTCGATTTCTGTCCTGATACGCTGGATTTCACGCAAAATTCGAATTTTTTCCTTCTCCCCCTTGGCTTTGGCCAGTAATTCGGTCAGCCGCTCAAGGGTCGAGCGGGCAATATTGAGACGCAGGTCCACGTCCATATAGGCGTCGGTAATGTCTTCCGTGGTTATCGACTGATCAAGAACCTCTCCCAACGTAAGAATTTTATCGAACACCGACTGGAATTCAGCAACAGGAACCCGAAAAACCGCCGAGCCGCCATCCAGCCGCTCCACGTATCCGCCCACCGCCTCTACGATTTCCGTGCCCTTATCGACAAGTTCGTCGGGTCTGGGGGTACGCAGCCGGAGATAACCGTCATGATGGATCATGCGCTCGGGCCTGGTCTCTGCCGTGCTCTTGGGCGAAATCGGCTTGGAACTCATCTCGAGAGCGGTGTCGAGCGTGGCGGTTTCGGCCATGACGCTTGCAGGTGGAGCGGCGGCAGTCTCGTAGTTTGTTCTGCCCTGACCGGAGAAATCAAACATGGTTTTCCTCGCACATCCAGAGGATAGCAGCAAAATCATACCAAGTACGACCAACAGAGCCGGAATTCGTCTGAATTTCACCAACACGCAGTTTTTCATAATTTCACCAGCTGGGTTACAAACCATTGTGTTATTAGTCTGTCCAATAATTTCCATCAACTCCACTCCCAAAGCTATTCGTCATCGGCCATCCGTCATCGGTACTGATAAGTATATGTAATATAAATAAGAAAAATGGGCAATATGATAACCATCACCACCGGCAATCGTGCTGCTGCCCTCAGTCGCAAATGTCTTCAATTACCCCATATTCTGACGGGTGTTTCGTAGGAGCGAGTTCCAAACCCGCCCTTTCCCTCGATTCGTAACCATATTCTCATCTTCTTTTAGCAGTGCTCTAATCTACCGGATATATAACTTTCGGCATGAACACAAACATATATTCCCTTGAAACAATATACGATGCCGAAGCAGACGTCAGTCTCTTTCTGAGTGCCATAACGGCCCGCGGACTCCAGCCTTTTGCCGGAGAAGACACCAGCGTCGGGATGGAATATGAACTGCAGGTGGCGGTTGAGGGCGGGCATCAGGATGTAGACCTGGCGGCTACAATTCGCAATTCCAGCTACTTTAAAAATATCACCAAGCGTACGGCCCGTGGAGATTTACCATCCGCCTGTCTCGATTCGCTGAAGGATTTCCTCTACAAAAACGACTCCAATGTCTGGGAAAACAGCTGGATTCGGTTTCCTGAATACCGACTAACCCCATGGACCAGAAAACTGCTCGCCCGGGACTTGCTTGCCGACAAAAGCATCCTCCATCCCAGGCAGCGAAGCGATGTGCAGCGGTTTCGCTGTATCCACAAGGGTGAAACGCATCTGCGGCTGCCGATCAGCTACCTGCTTAAACTTTCCCTGGCTAATGTCATCAGTGTGGATGATACACTTTCGCCGGTCCTGTTTAAAACCGGCAAAAGCTTACTAGATAATTTTCTGAGCGACAATACCTCACCGGAGGTCCTGAGCTTCAACATACCTACCGCAGCACAGGGCAGAATCGGCGACCTGGCCGCAGCAGAAACGGCAAGAACCCTGCTGTTCAGCCAGCTGTTGATCCAATATGCCAATAAAAGTTTCGGCCTCGAGGCATCGGGGCAGAAATGCCTGCTCTACTGTGCTCCCCACGCCCCATCCAGGCAGAAACAGCTCAACGAGATCGTGCCGGACGGCTTTTATCGGCATCTTTTTATGAGTCCGTGTTTGTCGGGCTGGGATAAGGGTGAGGAGAAGCATCGTTACATGGAGATCTGTCACAAGACCCTTTCCCGAAGCCAGCTCAATACCATCGGTAAACTGAAAGACGCCGGAATAATCACCAACAATCTCGTTGTGCTGCCGAATACTTCCAACACCTGTCTGGCCAACAACGGCACCCACGTCTCCTTAGGCAGTCAGCTTCTTACCTCGCTGGCTAAAGACCGGGAATCGATGTTTACCCCGGGGGTGGAAAAGTATTTCGGCGATCTGGTCATCAAGATCGTCGAACATTTTCTGCCGCTTTTTGTCAATACCTATAGTGCATCCCCCTACAGGTTGGACTTTGCCGACTTTCATCCGGAGAAGGTACTCGGTTTTTTACCCCACGAACTCGATTACACCCATCTTCGCATGATCTGGCGAAGGTGGAAGAAAAAAGCCGATATCGGTTTTCTCGGCAGAACCGTTACCCCTTTCGGGCCACGCTGGCTTGACAGGTCTCTTGCCGGTCTGCTCCGGTTGAAAGGCGATCTGGTGCCGGACTTTCGCCTCATCGATTATCTGGTCACCCTGCTCTCGACCGAAACCTGTCCCGGCCTGAACGGCAGTCCCGGAAACCATGAACGATTAAAGCAGGAACTCTCGGAGATGGGCGTTTTCGATCCCAGAATGTCCATCTACCTTCTCTACCGGCAGCGTCTCTTTGGCTCTTCCGGCTATTCGGGATTTGAGGGACGGAGCTACTCCCTTTTCCACAGTTTAAAGGAAGATATGGCGGAGGCGGTGGACATCCAGAATCTCGTCACCGCCCTGGCCTGCAGGTATATTCAGGAAGGGAAGGTCCACCATCATGATATCCCGGATCAGCCCTCAATCGAAAGCGAACGACGCCAGATTTTCTTTGCCGGCGCCGTCGGAATCCCCACCTTCTATGTGCGTGCCGACACCGGCAACAGACTGCTCAGGAAGATTCTCACCCATGTGCGTTCCCAGCGCAACAGTCTGCGATATAAAGGATATGTCAGAGTTAAAATCGACGATTACCAGCTTGCCCTCCTGCACATACTTGAAACCGACGGCGCCGATCTCATTAAACAGCAGGGTCTGGCCCCGCGTATCCAATCGCTGCGCAACCGACTGACCGACAGCACTGCCTCGACATACGCCAAAATTATTGGCGCCGTTCAGGGAGAACTGCCGCGAAAACGAACGCCTATGAATGTTTCCGCAAGCGAGTTCAACTCCGCCACTGAGCGCTATTATCGCACTGGGCTTAAGGAGAAGCATCTCACCGAATCCATCTCGGTTTTTATTGAAGACTGCCGGCGCCTGGAGCGGCTCGAAGACCCTCATCTCAAGCAGGCTATGGTCTCTGGCGCAACAATCGGCCAGGAAATCTCCGCTGCCGATTTTATTTGCGCGCATCGGGAATCAATCACCTTGGAAACTGCCGGGCCCGAAACCCTCCTGCAGCTGCTGCGGATCGGCCTGGCCATTATTCATCACCAGCGTAACCCCAATTGTGAAACAGAGTCTCGCGTATGAATCCTTCAACCGTTCCTCACCAGTATATAGACAGAAATTCTCTGCAGGTTATTACCGAAAAACCGATCGGCGACCGCAGCATACAATTTATCTACAATAGCCTGAGGGAAAGCGCTCCCATGATGTTCAGAGCGCTTACCTCGGGCAGGATGTCCAGCCTGCTCGGTTTTTTTCATTATGACATGCCCGGCAATAGCAACAAGAACGGCAAAGAGCTTTTCAGCCGGTTCGACGCCGATTGGCAGGAATGTGTCGAACCGCTTGATTTTTATGATTCCCACCGCAAATTTTTTGAGCGGCGGATTCGCTATTGGGAAACCCGGCCAATGAACCGCAAACCGACGACCATCGTCTCCCCGGCCGACTCTCGGGTATTGCTCGGAAGTTTTACCGAAACATCGACTCTTTTTATTAAGGACAAATTCTTTGATCTCCAGGAGTTGCTGGGCCCAGACAGTTCATGGCATCCCCGTTTTCGAGGCGGTGATTTTGCTGTTTTTCGTCTCACCCCGGATAAATACCACTACAATCATCTGCCGGTAACCGGGCGGGTGGTGGGCATCTACAACGTTGATGGTCGATACCATTCGTGTAATCCGTCCGCTCTCATTGCCACCGCTTCCCTCTATTCAAAAAACAGAAGGGTCGTGACAATAATCGATACCGATGTTGAAGGGGGCACGGCGATCGGCCTGGTGGCGATGGTGGAAATTGTCGCCCTGATGATAGGGGACATCGTCCAAAGTTACAGCGAAGAGCGCTACGACAATCCACAGAACGTTCGTCCAGGACAAATGGTAAAAAGAGGTTGCCCTAAATCTCTTTTTCGGCCGGGCAGCTCAACCGATGTCCTTATCTTCGAACCCGGCCGGATAGCCTTTGCCGAGGATCTTATTAAAAACTCGCAACGGTGCGACGTGCAAAGCAGATTTACCAGCGGTTTCAACCGGCCTTTGGTTGAAACCGATGTCGCTGTACGTTCAGCCATCGCCGAACCCGTACAATTTGCGGATTTGCGGCACACACAAAACTTTTAAGAAAGGGAAATAATCATGAACGATTTGCTTTTCCTGTCCGGTTTCGGCTTCATTCTGGCACATTTTCTCGGTTGGGGGTTCAAACATCTGCCGGGTGAACGGTGGCAGATGCTGGCAGTGATCCCGGTCAGTAAGGGCGGCGATAACCACTGGCTGGGATCGAACCTGACCTATTATGGATTTTTTATAGCCACCAGTCAACTGATCTCCCTGACTCTTCTGCTTATCCTGCTGGGAGCGATGGGGTTGTCCATTCCCGGCACTATGCTGGCAATTCTGTTTGTTCTGGTCTGCTGCATTCCCGCAGCCCGGCTGATAGCGATGCTCGTTGAGAAAAAACGCCACACCTTCACGATCGGCGGAGCCTCCTTCATCGGTATCCTTCTTGCTCCCTGGTCCATTCAGCTCACCAACACAATACTCGCCTCAGGCGACGCCGGGCTGCCGCTCATCCCGGTTCTTGCTGCAATGGCCATTGCCTACACTCTGGGCGAAGGGCTCGGCAGACTGGGCTGCATCAGTTACGGCTGCTGTTATGGCAAACCGCTCAAAGAGTGTAATGGTTTTCTGCAATGGCTTTTTATCCGGGCCAATTTTATCTTTTACGGCTCTACTAAAAAAGTGGTCTACGAAGCGCAGTTGTCCGGTGAAAAGCTGATCCCGATCCAGGCGATAACCTGTGTGCTGTACACCTTTGGGGCACTTATCGGCAGCTATCTCTTTCTGATCGGCTGGTTCACTCCGGCCCTGGTTTTCACCATCGTCCTGACCCAGCTCTGGCGCATTCTGTCGGAGACTCTGCGCGCCGATTTCCGGGGGTTTGGCAACATCTCAGCCTATCAGAAAATGGGCATGATGAGTGTGTTGTACATTTTGGCTGTCATCTATTTCGTCCACGCCGCTCCCTATGCCGATCCCGAAATCCTGGACGGCATTGGCGTGTTATGGAATCCTGCCGTTATTCTTGGCCTGCAACTTCTCTGGCTGGTCTTCTTCTTCACCTTCGGCCGCAGCACCGTCACAACATCAACCATCTCCTTTGATCTTATCAGAAAGCATATCTAATGTTCGCTCTTTGTTATGCTTCTGGATATTTTTCCGCCTTGAGTTGTTTTTTAAGTGCAGCACTCCTCATTATTTCTCCCGCCACTCTTCAGGGAACAGAGATTCCCTCCGGCAGCTACAGCTACCGGGAGACGATAGGGGAAGTAACTACTTCTTTTTACTGGCAGCTGGAAGAACACGAGCAGCAGAGAAAAGTCACCGTCCATGAGAAAAAGAAGTCCTTTGTCAATCTCTGTTCAGCCGATGGGGCGACCTGGCGGTGGCAGCTCATGGATACCGACAATAACCACGATATAATTGCCGAACGGCAGGGCGACGAATTGAAAATTTCCGGTGTCCGGTACGGGGAACTTTTTGAGGAGACGGTTCAGCTTGATGAACGGCCCTGGTACCAGCCCCTTTCGTATTCATTGAGGAATTTTCTTGGTTCAGAGGAGGAATCAATGAGCTTCTGGACGATTCGTACCGACACTCTTGAAGCCACAACCCTGCAAGTTAAAAAAGCAGGTGAGGAAGAGCTTTCGGTCAATGGGAAAAAAATAGTGGCCCAAAGAGTTGAGCTGCGTGCGGAAGGCTTTTTTTCGCACTTCTGGCATGGCACTTACTGGTTTAGAAAGAGTGATAAACTCTTTCTGATGTACCGAAGTGTCCATGGTTCGCCGGGTACTCTGGAGACTGTTGTTGAGTTGACGGGCGAACCATGACTATTGAAAAAATTAGACAATCTCGGAGATGGCCTGGATCATCGCTTACGACCGCAGTCCAGAGTTAAAGGAGAACTGAACCGCTACGCGGACTGGTGGTAGACCATAGCATTGTTTATTTATTTAACCATCTGCGTGGTAAAAAAAATCACACCTGAGTCATTTGGCTGAAAGTGATTGCTATTGGAACTCTTCATGAGTTAGACTTTACTTACGTCTTCGAAATATTGAAAAAGTCCGAGGAAGTTCGCCAGCCATGCTCTCATTTTTTGGCTGGAAAGAAAGGGGACGTTGAAACTCACGGTCGTAAGGAAGGCCGCGTACGTCGGACGAAGGTAATGTACTGGAGCATACAATACCCGTATTTGCCGTTGGTGCGTCCTTTTTTCGGCACTCCTCTGTTTTAGCGACCCCTTAGTCCTCTCTATCCACCTTAAATCACTTCATTATCCAGATAATCCACCTGGTTAATTCTAATTAAGAGGAGCTGGTACAGTTCTTACGTTTTATCAATAATTACGCGAAATCATATTAAACCTGGCAGTTCAGTAATTGTGACTGTTTTGCGGAAGATTGACTCATTTCCTCGGGCGTAACAATTGATAAAACGCTACACTATGATATCTTGACTGTGATCGCTATAGTGTGAGACATGGGAAACACGCCAACGTTCTCGCAGTCAGGTTGACCCTTTTGTTCGGCGCAGCCGTTATTTGTTGTATTCAGTGTATTTCTTTGCGCTGCCTTTTACGAGAGAGGTTGGATATTTTGTTTTATTGAGTTCTAATTTTTGTTTGGCGCAATCCAATGGGTCAAGACCAAATTTGTTTGCAATGTTTATAAGGTAAATCATGACATCCCCAATTTCCTCTTTCAGATTAGCCAATTTGCTCTTGGTGAGATTCTTACTTTCTTCTTCGGATAACCACATAAAGATTTCAGCCAACTCAGATGCTTCAACAGAGAGTGCCATTGCTAGATTTTTTGGCGAATGATATTTGTCCCAGTCGCGCTCTTTAGCAAAGGCACTTAATTCTTTTTTTAGTGATTCCATTCTGATATTGGTTTTATGAGTTTTTATTGTACACCCGTTTCAGTTCTTCAACTGGCAAAATGTTATCTTTGCTCGAATGTAGCATGGCATGACAATTAGGACACACTGGCACTAAGTCCGTTATTGGATTTATTTCGTAGCTTTCTGCCTTTTGCGAAATGGGATTTTTGTGATGAACATGGATAAAACCTCTGCCTATTTCTCCATATGTTTTGAAAAAATCAAAACCACATATGTTGCAGGTGGCTCCATGATGCTTGACGCATAACATTCTTGCAGCACTATTTCTCTCGAATTTGGTTAAAGCCACATCGTAACTTTTGCCTTCTTTGAAGGTTTGGTTTTTTAAATCTGTGTCTGTAACTTTAAGAAATGTACTAGTGACAGATGTTGTTTTTCTTTTAATTTCAGATAATTCTGAAGAAGAAATATTGTCTCGATTTAGCATTTCTAATGCGCAGACATTTTTCCATGGTGTTGCTTCAAATAGCCTTCGCCAGCCGAAAATATCTCCGATTATCCCTTTTGGATCTTTGATGATTGCAGCTAATTCACAGTCATACCTGTTTGTACCGCAAATTATTGCTATTTCCATACCCAGCTTTAGTTCTCTGGTAGCTTTGATTCCGAAGTCCCAAAAATATAGTTTTTGGTGAGGGAGCAATTTCCCAAAGACTTCCTTCAAATATGGATCGGTAATTTGTGAGTAAACCACATCAAGCTCTACTGGTCTATCCAATGTCTTCTTGGCATTTGGCACTGTCGTTTTATATGTTTTGATGTAGTCCATATTATTGGCCTTTTGTTATAGCCTGCTTGATAATAGGTGCAACTGAATTAGGGGTTATCTCTCGCTTCTTGCAGTAGTCAGACGCAAGCCAAACTGAAAGTTTTTTCTGTCCTTTACTGGCGTTGCAACCGCAACAACAAAGAGCAATATTCTCTGTTGTGATGATCTTTGCGTCGTTAATGATGTGCTCCCAACTCGCGGCTGTCTTTATTGAGATTTTTGCTGAGGTGAACTCAACACCGCAATACACACAGATTTTGTCTCGTTGCCTGACTTCTTTTTCCAGCCATTCTGGTATGTTCCAATTATTCGCCATGGGTCAAAACCATTCGTTGTTCCACTCTTCATATTCCGATATTCGCTGGCCAATATAGTCCTTTAGGCGTACTAGTGTGAGCGATGATGCCTTCGCTGGATCATTGTAGACCAGCCAAGCCAGCTCTTGCACCTGATGAGCAATGTTCTGACCCCGTATTTTCTTCTTGGAACAAGGTATTGCGCCACGCGCAATACCTTGGGGGGAATCAAGATAAGGGTTCCAGTCTTCCTCTGTTCCTTGGAGGATATAGTAACGGATGCCATCTTGTCTTGAAAACCAAGACATTTTGGCCATCGCGTGGATGGTCATAAAACCTTTTACCTCAACATAGATGTTGCCCTCTGGAAGGTAGAAGTCGCACTTTGGCTGGTGCGATTGGGGGCATTTCCACGGCCACGAATCAAATGGCATCTTCTTTTGGGGTTCAAACCTGACCTTGTGCTGTTCCAGCTGGGTCTGAATAGTACGCTCAAGCTGACTCATAATTTTCTCATGCCCAACGTGGCGTTCACAGGACCGCGCTATTTGGGAGATTCAGTCGAATGACTTATAATGATGTTCCCAGAGTCCATATCTTTCCAAATCATAACCGATGGAGTGAAAATCAGATAGAAAATAATTCCAGAGATCCTTTACTGGTCACTTCGGGAGGAGTGTCAGGTATAACTGGCTATCAACCAACCTTTTTTGAATTAAAGCAGCTGAAATCTATCTTCAAGTTGTTGGGAAAGAAAAGAGAAAGCTTGTCCTCGATGCGTGGGGGAGTAAGCACAGAAAAAACTTATATTATGTCTTATTATTTGTTGATTTTCTTATGTTGACGATGTAATATTTAACACATGAATACAATAGCATGGTTTAAAAAGCCCTAAAGCAATTCCTCAAAATTGCACAGCTGGACGCTGTTGTTATTTATGACAAAGTTGACAGCTTAAGACAGTTTCCCCACTGCCAAAACGTGAAGCAGTTGAAGAATCACAAACACACTTATCGGATTAGAGTGGGCAATTTCAGAGTGTTCTTTAATCATGACAGCACTATAAAAATCGTCAGCATCGAGGAGGTAAAAAAAGAGATGAACGTACATACTGATATTGATATACAAATAATCAGGCAAGGTGGAAAACCTGCTTTTGCAGTGGTTCCATATGATAAATGGCTGGAACTCATAGGCAGTAATGAAGATGGAAATATTTACATCCCTCATGAAGTGGTAGGTTATCGATTAAAAGAAGGTTTATCACTTATTGCTGCCTGGAGGAAACATTTAAAAATAACTCAAAAAGAGCTTGCAGATAGAACAGGCATGACTCAACCGGCCATTGCGCAGATCGAGAAGCCAGATTCAAAAACTCAGAGAAAAACATTAAAGAAAATCGCCCAGGCTATGAATCTTGATGTTGAACAAATCACTGAATGATTTTTTTTACTGGCGTAAAAACGAATCAAAACTGCGAGTAGTGCGGTACAAAAATAAAATGAGCCGATCAGTGAAAAAAAATCCCTTCACGGGATATACAACAAGCGAATCAGAAAAGCAGGATTAGCAACACGCAAATCGCAAGTACCGGAGAAAAATCAAGGTGCTACTTATATCGACTATGGAAGAAACTAAAATTTGGGGCCCTTATGTTGCATACAACGGTCCTAAAAGATCGAGTTGTGTCAGGTAGAGACGCATATCAAATTCCAGCTGATGGTACTCAGGTTCCATATGCTTGCAGAGTTTGAAAAACGCCTTGTTGTGATCCTTTTCTTTGAGATGTGCAAGTTCATGGATAACAATCATGCGGAGAAGGGGTTCTGGTGCATTTCTGAAAGTGGAGGCGATGCGAATCTCATTTTTAGCTTTCAGCTTGCCACCTTGTACCCGTGATATAAATTTGTGCACACCAAGGGCCTGATGTCGCATCTTTATTTTTGAGTCGAAGAGTACCTTGCTTAAGGGCTGTGATTGCTGCATGGAACTACTTTTTATTGCCAGCACATACTCGTAAAGAGCCTTGTCAGTACGAATTTCATGCGGTGTTGGATATTTCTTGAGAAGAAGCTTTTGTAATTTCTTCTCGGCAATCAAGCACTGGACCTGATCGGTAAGGTGGCCAGGATATCCTTGTAAATATTGTAATTCCTGCACTGCATCACCTTTTTGATTATCGAAAATGGCGGGTTAGATCCAATGGTGTAGTTTGTGTCCCCAGTTTCACTCTCCTGATCATCCCAGGGTTACTTGAATATGTGGTTGTGCTAACCTAAAATTGACCAGCAAAGGGGGTAGTGATTACCTAAAATTGACCACCCTGGGCAATCAATCTTCTGTTAGAATGTCACATTTTTTTGACATTCGGCCAGGAGGTGAGGAGTTGCTTAAGATGGATCAGTATGAATACATCAGGAC
>Ga0214472_10007950_pt1 | contig 11063 bp, 7 predicted proteins | sample RVTome_6_FD_207662 | JGI IMG/M metagenome (GOLD analysis project Ga0214472, IMG submission 207662) | Soil microbial communities from uranium-contaminated site in the Upper Colorado River Basin, Wyoming, United States - RVT140D175 | ecosystem: Environmental > Terrestrial > Soil > Contaminated >...
ACCTCCTCCGCGTGAACGACATCGTCCACGAGGTGGAGAAGCAGCTCGAGAGCCTGAAGCGCCAGGCGGGGCGCGCCCGCCGCTACCGCGTCCTGAGCGGCGAGATGAAGGCCGTGGAGCAGGTGCTCTTCGGCCGCCGCTTCCTCGAGCTGTCCGAGAAGGGCGAGGGCCTCGGCGCGCGGCTCGCCGCGGAGAAGGAGCGCGAGGCCGCGGCCGCGCTGGCCCTCGACTCCGAAGAGGCGCAGGCGGAGGTGCGACGCAACGTCCTCTACGAGGGAGAGGGCCGCCTGGAGGACGCGCGCGGGCGGCTCAACGAGCTGACGCTCGCCGCCGACCGCCACCAGGCGCGCAGCGGGTACTGCAAGGAGCAGATCGCCGAGACGGAGGCGCGCGCCGCCGAGGCGCGCAGCGAGGCCGCCGAGCTGGAGTCGCGCGTCGACCCCCTCGCCCGCCACGTGGCGGCGCGCCGGGAGGAGGAAGGCCGGCTGCGCGCCGAGCGCGACCGGGCGGAGCAGGAGGCCGCGAGCGCCGAGGCCGCGGTGCAGGAGGCGGCCACGCGCCAGGCCGGCGCCGAGACCGCGCAGGACGCGGCGCGGGAGTCGCAGGTGGACCTGCTGGGGCGGCTGGCGGCGCTGCAGAACGCCCGCGAGTTTGTCACCGGCAACGCGGAGCGTGCCGCCGCCGACCTCCTCAAGCTGGCGGCCGAGATCGGGGAGCTGCAGCGCGAGCGGGAGCGCGCCGCGGGCCTGCGCGACGCCGCCCGGGCCCGCCGCGAGGCGGCGGAGGCGTCCCTCGCGCAGCTCGTCGCCGAGCGCGACGACGCCGCGGGCCGCGCGGCGGAGGCGCACGCCCACGCCCTCGGGCTGGCCCGCGAGGTCGAGGCGATGCAGAGCGAGCGCGACGGCCTGCTCGGGCGCCTGTCCTCGCTCGAGGAGATGGTGGCCAGCCACTCCGCGTTCGACGAGGGCGTGCGCGCCCTGCTCGCGCGGCCCGAGGGCCTCGAGGTCCTGGGAGTGGTGGCCGATTCGGTGGAGACCGAGCCCGGCGACGAGCGCGCGGTCGAAGGCTTCATCGCCGCCCACCTCCAGGCGGTGCTCATCCCCGACGCCGCCCACGCGCTGCGCGGCGTGCGCTACCTCGAGGCGTCGGGCGCCGGGCGAGGGACGTTCCTGCCCGTGACGCCCGCCGCGGCCGAGGAGCGGAGGGAGCGGCTGCGCGAGGTGGCCTCGCGAGAGGGCGCGGCCGGGCTGCTGAGCGAGCGCGTCCGCGTGACGGGTCCCTACGCCGCGGCGATCCGCGCGGCGCTCCCCGACGCCGTGGTGGTGGCGTCCCTGGACGACGCCCTGGCGCTGGCGGCGCGCCACCGCGACGTGCCCTTCGTGACGCCGGCGGGCGAGACCGTGCGGGGCGCGCTCGTGGAGGGCGGCCGCGCGGTCAAGGGCCTGCTGGCCCCGCGGCGCGAGGTCCGCGAGGCCAGGGCGCGGCTGGCCGGGATCGACGCGGCGCTCGCCGACGCGCGGCGCCACCACGCCGAGCAGACGGCCACCTCGGAGGCGGCGGACGCGGAGGGCAGGGCGCTGGCCGATCGCATCCACGCCGCGGAGAAGGACCTGGTCGCGATCCGCCACGACCTGGCGGCCGCCGAGGAGGAGGCGGCCCGGGCCGAGCGCAAGGCGCGAGTCCTCGACACCGAGCGCCGGCTGGCGGAGCAGGAGCGCGGCACGGCGGCGGTGAGGCTGGCGGAGATCGAGCAGGCGCTCCAGTCCGCGGAGGCCGAGCGGGCCGGGGGGAGCGGGCGCCTGGTGGAGCGGGCGGGCGCGGTGGCGCAGGCGCGCGCCGCCACGGAGGCCGCGCAGGCCCGGTCCGCCGACGCGCGCAGCCTGCTGGCCGCGCTCAAGGAGCGTCTCGCCGCGGCGGAGGCGGACTGCCGGCGGCTGGACGAGGACGTCCGGGACCTCGCGGGCCGCATAGAGGGAGCGCGTGGCCGGGCGGTCGAGCTGGACCGGCGGCGGGACGAGCTGCTGGCCGAGCTCCGGGAGTCCGAGCGGCTGATCGGCGAGACCCTGGGCCTGCGCGACCGCGCGGTGGGCGAGGTGGCGGCGGCCGAGGACGCGGTGCGCGAGGTCCGCAACGAGCTGGAGGGCCGCGAGCAGTCGCTGAAGGAGCGGCGGCGCGAGCGGGAGACCCTGCGCGACGCGCTCTCGGAGCTGGAGGTGGCCCGGGCCCGCACGGACTCCGACCTGGACCACCTGGCGCGCGAGTGCCACCAGGCCGTGGGCCAGACCGCGGCCCAGGCGGCCGCGCTGCTGACCGACGAGGACAGGACGCGCGACGAGCAGGAGCTCGCGGCGCGCATCCAGGAGCTGCGGGAGCGGCTGGAGCGGATGGGCCCCGTCAACGTCCTCGCCGTCGAGCAGGCCCAGGAGCTGGAGGAGCGCGACCGGTTCCTCACCGCGCAGCGCCAGGACCTGACCGACTCCATAGCCGAGCTGGACCAGGCCATCCGCAAGATCGACCGCACCTCCAAGGAGCGGTTCAAGGAGGCCTTCACCGTCATCAACCAGCATTTCGGGGAGATCTTCAAGCAGCTCTTCGGCGGGGGGACGGCGGGGCTGAGCCTCCTCGACGAGGACGACCTCCTGGAGAGCGGCATCGACGTCATGGCCCAGCCGCCGGGCAAGCGGCTGCAGAACGTCCTGCTCCTCTCGGGCGGCGAGAAGGCCCTGGCCGCGATCTCGCTCCTCTTCGCGATCTTCCAGTACAAGCCCTCCCCCTTCTGCATCCTCGACGAGGTCGACGCGCCCCTCGACGACGCCAACATCGGCCGCTTCGTGCGCATGCTGGAGGGCCTCAAGGAGCAGACCCAGTTCGTGCTGATCACGCACTCCCGGAAGACCATGGAGATCGCGGACCAGCTCTACGGGGTCACCATGGAGGAGCCGGGGGTAAGCAAGCTGGTCAGCGTGAAGCTGGGCTAGGGTCTGCGGAGCCCGACATGCGGCTACCGGCCCCCCCGCCGCGAAGCTCTGAGGGCCGAGCGACGGAATCCTGTCCGTCCTCGGACGGAGGTGCGGGCAAACGGCAACAGCCGCAGGCTTGGAAGGAACGGAGGCGGGGAAGGAACGGAAATGAGACGGAGGGAGGGAAGGAACGGAAAGACGCGCAGAGGGACTGTCCCGACGGCCCTCTGCGCGTCTGAGACGCGCCTTGGTTTGTGACTCCGGCCGGTTGACTACTGCTTTGGAGCCGGCCTGGTTTCCTTCTTGGTGGCCAGGGCCTTGACCTCGGACGCCGGCGTCGGCTTCCAGAAGCCGGGGTCGTAGGCCATGAACTGGGGCGAGGGACGGCTGATGGCCGGGCTCATCGCGTAGAGCGCGGTCGAGAAGTCGGCGAAGATCTCCGCGGCCTGCCTCCGCCGCTCCTTCACCACCGCCTCGCCGAGGACGGCGTCGATGGCCTTGTTGCGCTCGTCCATCTTGGCGCCGAACTCGTCCCACTCCGCGAGGGACCGGTTGAGCGTGAAGGAGAAGTAGGTGCCCGCGGGCGCCCCGCTGACGACCTGGTACACCGCGGTGTGCACGCCTTCCGTGTTCGCCTTCTCGCGCGCCGCGTTCAGCTCCTTGATCCAGGCTTCGGCGTCCGCCGAGCGGCCCATCCTGACGACGCCCTTGCTCACGCCGAAGTACCGCGACTGGGCCACGCCGTCCATCTTGTGCGGCCGGAAGCTCAGGTCGGGGCGGAACACGGCCAGCATCGTCTTCTGGGTGGCGTGCATGTCGGCGCCCTGCCGCATCATCTGCTCCATCTCGGCCCGTAGCGAGGCGTTCATGGCCAGGGCGGCGTCGAACTGCTTCCCGGCCTTTTCCATCTCCGCGAAGGACCCGTAGCCCTCGAGGTACAGGACGACGTTGTTGTCGCCCGAGACCGGGGTCAGGCCGAGGCGAAAGGTCTCCGCGTTGGCCTTGTTCTGGATCGAGACGAACTTCGCGGCGTTGCTCTCGTGGGGCCCCATCTGGCCGGGCTTGATCTCTTCCTTGTTGATGAGGAGGACGGGAGGCGGACCCATCGCCTCCTGGGCGACGGCCGCGCCGCCGAAGGCGGCGAGAACGGCAACGAACGGCAGTGAGACTAGACGCATGTGCAGACCTCCGATAAGTGCCTTCCGCAGCGGCCCGGAGACACGGCGGCCCAGGCACGAGAAAAATTTGATCCGGGGAAAGGGTGAACGGCCTACATCCTACGTCCGTTCAAGGCTTTAGTCAAACGGCAGGCCCCCCCTGTCCGGCCGCCCACCGCGCCAGATCGGAAGGATCGAGCCGGCCGTCGATGGCCGCGGCCAGGCGCTGCCCCAGCACCGGCCCGAACTTGAAGGCGTGGCCGGAGCAGGCGGCCATGACCCAGGCCCGCTCGAAGGGCTCGAGCACGAGCCGCTCCTGCGGCTCCACCGCGTAGTAGCACACTCGCGCCGACGCAAGCCGGTAGCGGTCGAAGCCGGCCAGCCGCCCGCGGCAGGTCGCGAAGACCGCAGCCGCCTCGTCCGCGGACGGATCGCGCGGATCGTCCGGCTCCCCCGCCAGCGTGAAGCGGTGGTCGCCGACCTTGAGGCCCGTCCCCGCCACCGGCGGCACCAGGTAGAACCCGGCGCCCTGGCCGATGTCGAGGATCAGGGGATGAGCGGCCCACGCCGCCGCCCGCTCCGGGGGCGGCTCGAGGTACGCCAGGACCTGGCGCGAGGGCGTGACGCGGTCCGCCAGGCGAGGGAGGAGCCGGCGGGCCCAGGCCCCCACGGCGACGACCAGGGCGTCGGCCTCCATGCGCCGGCCGTCGGCCAGGGCCACCGTCGCTTTCCGCGGATCGATCTCGAGAGCCCGCGCATGAGGGACGACGGCCACGCCCCGGGCGGCGAGGTGAAGCGCCAGCGCGGACAGGATGCGGTCCGCGAGCAGCACGCCGCCCGTGTCGGAATGGAACGCGGCCGAGATGCCCTCCGCGGTCAAGAGCGGGTACCGCGCTTCCAGCTCCGCGGGAGGCAGCCACTCCACCTCCAGGCCGAGGGTCCGCATCGCGTCCGCCGAGGCCTCGAGCCAGCGCGTGTCGCCGGCGCACAGGGCCAGGGTGCCGGTCGCAACGTAGTGCCGCTCGCCCAGGTCCGCCCACACGCCGTCCCAGGCGCGATAGGCCTCCGCCACCATGGCCGTGTAACCGCGCGCGGCGCCGTAGGGATACCGGATGAGGCGATGCTGGTCGAAGGAGGCCCCGCGCGGGTTGGGCACGGGGTCCTGATCGAGGACGGTGACGTCGTGGCCGAGGCCGCGGAGAGCCCGCGCCGCGGAGAGGCCCATGATGCCCGCCCCGACGACGATGACCTTCAACGGGAGAGCCGCTCGAAGGCCAGCCCCGCCGCGGCCAGGTCCTCGAGCGCGGCGCCCACCGACTTGAAGAGCGTGATCTCGGCCTCGCCCCGGCGGCCCGGGCGGCGGCCGCGGACGAGGTCGAAGAGGTCCGCCACGTCCTCCTTTCGGAGGATCCCGCCCGCGATCGGCTGCACGAGGTCGCCCGCCTCCTCGAGGGCGGCGGGCGTGTCCACGAACACCCGGCTGCGCCGCACCGCGTCGTCGTCGGCCTCGCGCATGGCGGGGGTGAACCCGCCGACCAGGTCCACGTGGGTCCCCGGCCGCAGCCACGCGCCCCGGACGAGCGGCTCCGCGGAGAGCGTGGCGCACGACACGACGTCCGCGGCGCGGACCGCGGGATCGAGATCGGCGACGGCGGCCACCCGCAGGCCCGCGCGATCGAGCCGGGCCGCCAGCGCCGCCGCCTTTTCCAGGCTGCGGCCCCACACCCGGACCTCGCGGATCGGCCGCGCCGCCGCGTGCGCGGCGACCAGGTGCGGGGCGAGAGAGCCGGTCCCCACCATCAAGAGGACGGAGCTGTCGGCGCGCGCGAGGTAGCCCGCGGCCAGGGCGGAGGCCGCCGCCGTGCGGCGCCGCGTGAGCATGGCCCCGTCCAGGAGCGCCCGCGGCTGGCCGGTCTCCGCGTCGAGCAGCAGGTACGCGGCCTGGACGGCCGACAAGCCCCGCGCGTCGTTCCCGGGAAACACGGTGACGACCTTGACGCCCAGGGATCGCCCGGGCTGCCATGCCGGCATCAGGAACAGCGTGCCTTCGCCGCCGGGCGCGGGGACGGCGTGGTGATGGCGCAACGGGGCATCCGCGCCGTCGCGAAACGCCTGTCGCAGGCACTCCACCAGGCCGCGGTCGTCGAGCACCGCGGCCAGCTCGGCCTCGTCCACGACCCTCACCGCGGCCGCGCCGGCCGGGCCGCCGTCCACGCGGCCACGCGGTCCTCGAGCAAATCGAGCGGGAGCGCGCCCGCGCCCAGGACCAGGTCGTGGAACGCCCGCAGGTCGAAGGCAGGACCCAGCTCCCGCGCCGCCCGCGCGCGCAGCTCCCGGATCTTCATCTCCCCGATCTTGTAGGCCAGCGCCTGGCCGGGCCAGACGATGTAGCGGTCCACCTCCACGATGATGTCGTGCTCGGCCTTGCCCGAGTTGTCCTTGAAGTAGTCGATGGCCTGCTGGCGGCTCCAGCCGAGCCAGTGCATGCCGGTGTCCACCACCAGCCGGACGGCGCGCCAGATCTCGTAGCTCAGGCGGCCGAAGAGCGCGTAGGGGTCGGCGTAGAAGCCCATCTCCGTCCCCAGGCTCTCCGCGTAGAGGCCCCAGCCCTCGACGAACGCGGTGAAACGGCCGTGACGGCGGAACTCGGGCACGTCCTCCATCTCCTGGGCCAGCGCGATCTGGAGGTGGTGCCCGGGCACCGCCTCGTGCAGGGCCAGGGCCTCCATCTCCCAGCGGGGGCGGCTGGGCAGGTCGTAGGTGTTGGCGAAGAAACAGCCCGGCCGTCCCGCGGCCGGGGAGCCCGGCTCGTAGTAGGCCGTGGTCTGCGATCTCTCGGCGTAGGCGGGCACCGGCTTCACGCCGTAGGGCAGCCGCGGCAGCCGGCCGAACAGGCGCACGAGCTCGGGGTCGGCGCGCTTGCAGATGTCCCGGTAGGCGGCGAGGAGGTCGTCCGGCCGATCGAAGTAGAACCGCGGGTCGGTGCGCAGGAACCGCGCGAAGTCGTGGAAGGTCCCCGCGAACCCGCTGGCGGCGATGGCGGCGTCCATGGCGGCCCGGATGCGATCGACCTCGGCGAGCCCGATGGCGTGGATCTCGTCGGGGGTGAGGGTGGTGGTCGTGTATTGCCGGACGCTCCAGGAGTACCAGGCCTCGCCGTCGGGGAGCGCCCGCATGGCGATCGCCTCCCGGGCCGCGGGGATGTAGTCGTCCACCAGGAACTCGTAAAGCCTCCGGTAGGCCGGACGCACGCGGGCGGCGTAGGCGCGCCCGGCCCGCTCGCGCAGCCGCTCCCCCTCCGCCGGCGGGATGGATTCCGGAAAACGCTCGAAGCCGCGGAGCAGCGGGCTCTCCCGCGGGTCGTCCACGATCTGGTTCCGCACCTGCTGGGGGACGTCCCGCAGCGTGACCCGCGGCGGCGTCAGCCCCGCGGCCAGGCCCTCCTTCATGAGGACGATCGTCTGGTCCACGAGCGTGGGGACGCCTTCCAGCCGCGCCAGGACGTCCTCGTACTGCGCGCCGCTGGCCGCCGGCATCATGGCCAGGATCTGGGCCACGTCCTGCTGGACGCCGTTCATCTGGTTGAGGGGCATGAACTCGGCGCGGAAGCGCCGCCCCTCCAGGCCCTCCTCCAGCTCCCGCTGGAACACGTCGTGGTCGAGCTGGTCCGCCGGGGCCAGGCGAGAGCGGTCGATGGTGGCCAGCGCGCGGGCGGGGATCTCCATCTCGCGGCGGCGCCTTTCCACCGCCAGCAGCGAGAGATCGCTCCAGCGGTGGTCGTGTCCCGGGTGGCCGGTGAACGTGGCCATCTCGGGGAACTCCTCCATCTGGTAGCGCCACGTCGCGTCGAACGGCGAGCGGAGGCGGTCGCGCTCGGGCAGCCGGCCCTGGCTGGCTTCGATCTCCGCCGCCGCCTTCTCGAGGTCCATGCGCGCTAGGAGCGGGGGGTCTCGTGGTCGGTGAGGACGGGCATGAACGGCACCCACGGACCCACCGCCTCCTTGTATTGCTTCGCCATCACGCGCGCGGCCTGCGCGACGTGGCCGAGGTCGTGCACCACCCAGGCCGCCAGGAGCTGCCGCAGGGTCACGCGGCCGAGCGCGGGGTGCCGGCCGGGCAGGTCCAGGTCGGCGGGCGTGAGCCCCCAGGACCGGACCACGTCGAGGTTCGCCGAACGCAGCCGCGCGAACTCCTCGAGAAGGGAGACGAGCGAGCGCCCCGCGTTGCGCGCCTTGTGGCGGAACCGGTCGTACGGCTCGAAGCGCGCGTCACCGCGGGCGAGGATCAGGCGCGCCCGCGGCACCCAGTCCGTCTCCTCCCCGTCGATCAGGTGGCCCACCACGTCGAAGGGGCTGAACGTCTCCGCCCCCTCGGTGCCCCGCGCCCACGGCTCGGCCACGCCGTCGAGCAGAGCGCTCAGCGCGACCGGCGTCCGTCGGAGCACGTCGATCGAAAGGTCGAAGTCGAAGTCCATGCGGACAATGCTACAGGCCCGGCGCTCAAGGGCGGAAGTTCGAGACGTTCCCGACCCCGTACCACCTCCCGTTGCGCTTCTCGTACAGCTCGACCCATGCGCTGACGAACTCGACCGGCTTTTTCTTCCCCTCCTCGTCCGTCTGGACGCCACGGGCGCTGATCTGGCAGATCACCCATCCCAGGGACCCGTCGTTCGAGACCCTGACGATCGGCTCGATGAGGTCACGGTATTCCGAGAACCTCGTCCGGCCGAGGTAGGAGCCGAAGCTCGCCTTGCGCTCGGCGAGCGTCGGCCAGGTCACCGCCCCCCGGTTCACGATGACCATGTCGGCGGCCTGGTCCTCGACCAGCATCACCGCGTTGCTCTCCTTGTGGGCACGCATCGTCTTCTCGTGCAGCGCCCGCAGCAGCTCGACGTCGCTCTTCGACGGGGCGGCCGAGGACTCGTGTGTCTGGAGCAGCCCGATCGCGACCAACAGGGTCCTCGCGCCGGCGTTTCTGACTCTCACTGAGCGTCCGGGCACTGCAAGAGGGCCGGATCCTCGAGGCTGCAGACGAGCAGCCGGTTGCAGTCGTCCCTGGGGTCGCACATCAGACCCTCGGGCTCGCAGCGGCCCAGGAGGCCCTGGCCCGCGCACGGCGGGATGCCGGGCGTGGCGACGTAGCCCACGCAGACGGGATCGCCACAGGTGTAGCGCCAGCGCGCCGGCTCGCCGTCCCGGCAGGCGTTGGGCGTCGCGAGCACGAGCATCGAGACCGCCAGGAGACGGTTCATGAGGGACCCCCCGCCCCCAACGCTACGACCGCCGCGCGTCCCGCACAAGGGCGCTTTCCTCGTGTGCTACCATCGCCCGCAGATGGGTGAGCCCCGGACCCCGGCCCGGCATCCCGCGCCTTCCAAGGTGGAGGCGGCGGCGGGTGACGCGGAGCAGGCCCGGCGCCAGGCCGAGATCCTCGGCCTGCCCTTCGATCCCCTCGACCCGCTGCCCGAGGACCCCGCGCTGTGGGCGGAGGCCCCGCTGGAGCTGATGGTCCGGTTCGTCTGCGTGCCCACCGGCCGCGAGGGGGCGCGGCTGGTGCTCGCCTTCGGCGGCCTCGACGACCTCTTGAAGATCGACGAGGCGGAGTTCCACCTGGGCCGGCCCATCGAGGCGGTGGTGGCGCCCCGCGGCCGCGTGGAGCTGGCGCTCCGGCGGCACCACGGCGGCGACGTCCTCCTCGAGCAGGCCAGCGAGCCCTTGCGGCTCCAGCTCGTGGCGGACGAGGAGGGCGACGCCGTGGACGTGCAGACGCTGCCCGCGGAGAGCCCCATCGTGCGCCTGGTCGACTCCCTGATCCTGGGGGCCATCGAGCGGCGCGCCTCCGACCTCCACATCGAGACCAAGGACAAGGAGGTGCTGGCCAAGTACCGGATCGACGGCATGCTCTACCCCGCCCTGGAGCCTCTGGACAAGCGCCACCACGACACGATCATCAGCCGCATCAAGGTCATGTCCGAGCTGGACATCGCGGAGAAGCGCGTCCCCCAGGACGGGCGCTTCCGGCTGCGGCTCAAGGGGCGCACCATCGACTTCCGCGTCTCGGTGATGCCGTCCATCCACGGCGAGGACGTGGTCATCCGGGTCCTCGACAAGGAGTCGCTGAACGCCGCCTTCCGCAACCTCCGCCTCGACGTGCTGGGCATCGCGGAGGCCGAGCTGCGCAAGTTCCGCAAGTACATCACCGAGCCCTACGGGATGGTGGTGGTGACGGGGCCCACGGGCAGCGGGAAGACCACCACCCTCTACGCGGCCCTGTCCGAGATCGCCACCCCCGACGAGAAGATCATCACCATCGAGGACCCCGTGGAGTACCAGATCCCCCTCATCACCCAGGTGCCGGTGAACGAGAAGAAAGGGCTGACCTTCGCGCGCGGCCTGCGCTCCATCCTGCGCCACGACCCCGACAAGATCATGGTGGGCGAGGTCCGGGACCCGGAGACGGCCCAGATCGCGGTCCAGTCCGCGCTCACCGGGCACCTGGTCTTCACCACCGTGCACGCCAACAACGTCTTCGACGTGATCGGGCGCTTCATCCACATGGGGGTGGAGCCCTACAACTTCGTCTCCGCGCTGAACTGCATCATGGCCCAGCGCCTGGTGCGGGTGCTCTGCGCGGCGTGCAAGCGGCCGGTGGAGGTCTCCGACGAGCTCCTGCGGGAGTCGGGCCTGGATGCCGACGTCTACCGCGACCAGGTCTTCCACGAGGCCCCGGGCTGCGACGAGTGCGGCGGCACCGGCTACCTGGGACGGACCGCGGTGGCGGAGCTCCTCGACATGTCGGACCGCATCCGGCAGATGATCCTGGAGCGCCGCCCGGCCGCGGAGGTCAAGCAGGCGGCCCGCGAGGAGGGCATGACCTTCCTCCGGGACTCCGCGCTCGAGAAGGTGTTCGCCGGCCTGACCACGCTGCGCGAGATCAACAAGGTCAC
>Ga0214472_10007951_pt1 | contig 11062 bp, 21 predicted proteins | sample RVTome_6_FD_207662 | JGI IMG/M metagenome (GOLD analysis project Ga0214472, IMG submission 207662) | Soil microbial communities from uranium-contaminated site in the Upper Colorado River Basin, Wyoming, United States - RVT140D175 | ecosystem: Environmental > Terrestrial > Soil > Contaminated >...
GGACCGGGAGACGCGGGCCAGCCCGTTCGATATCGGGGCGGACTACAACAGCACGGCGGTCGGTGGGGCGCTCCTCCGACCCACCATTGCCATCTCACAAGCGGTCCCACGGGCCGCCTACTGGTAAAAGGAGTACTACCCATGCCGCTCTACGTTGCCTATAACGGCCCCGAACCGACCACCGCCAAGCGGGTCGCCGTCACGACCGGGACGGACATCAAGACGCTGCTGCAAGTCGCAACGCCGAGCACCCGCAAAATCCACCTGATCGAATGGGGAATCGCCTTTTCCGGCGCGGCCGCCGCCACCGGCATCCCGGTCGAGCTGATCGAGACTGACGTAGCGGCAACCGTCACGGCGTTGACGCCAACCAAATATCGGGGGTCAGGGGACAGTCTCTCCCTCTGTGTCGGGGGCACGGCGGCCACCGGCTACACGGCGACCGCTGAGGGCACGATCACGGCGATCCGCACGTTGGACGCGCTGCTACTCCAGCCCACGGCCAACTACTGGCACCAGTTCCCGCTGGGCCGAGAGCCGGGTATCGACGTGAGCAAGTTCCTGCGCGTGCGGGTACATGCGGCGGTCGCCGTGGACGCGATATGCTACGTCTGCTGGGAGGAGTAGCGCCCTAGATGGCGAGGTTTGGGCGTAGCTACCCGATCCCGAGGCCAACGGCGGCGCTGTCGGCGGGCGCAGGCGCCGCACTCCTCGCTATTCGCGACGAGACGGCAAGGGTGTCCGAGGTACAGGGCGGTGGGATTGCCCTGTTCGCCTGGCGTGCTCGTGATGAAAGCCTGACCGCCATGACCGGGGAGGCGGCGACCTTTGATCGTGCCTCGTCGGGCACGCTGTTCGACGCGAACGGCGAGCTGGTGACCGTGGGCAACGACGTGCCTCGCTGGAATGTCGTACCAAACTCGGTGACCGGCCTGGGCGAGCCGACGCTGCTGATCGAGCGGGCACGGACGAACCTGTGCCTGCAGTCCGAGGACTTCGGGACGACGTGGGCCGTGATTGGCACGCCGACCCGGACGCCAGCGGCACTCACCATTGGCGACCTCGTGCTTGATCTCATCGGCGACGACGCAGCGGGCACGCTGGAGGGCTACTCGCAGGACATCCCCTTCACAGGGGACGCGCTGAAAGCGGTGTCCCTCGTGCTCGCGGCGGGCACCAGCACCAGCACGGTGGTCCGGCTCCGGGACACAACGGCCGGGGCCGATCGGCTGTTGGCCACGATCACCTGGGCGGCGGGCGTCCCGACGGTGACGATGACCACGGGCGAGAAGGCGGGCGAGCCCGTGGCGTTGGCGAGCGGGGCCTACCGCGTCGGGTTCCAGACCACCAGTGCCACGGCCGCGAATACGCACTCGCTCCAAGTGTACCCGGCGACCGATGCGGCGCTGGCCGTGGCGAACACCGGAACCGTGTACGCGGGCGGCGTGCAGGCCGAGGACGCGCCCTTCCCGTCGAGTTACCTCAAAACGACGACGGCCACGGTCGCTCGGAGTGCCGACAGCCTGACCTACCCCGCGCTCTGGCCAATGCAGGACAACGAGACGTGGTATGTCCGCATGGCGCGGCCAGAGTGGGCCGACATGACGGGGACGCTAGGGGCGGCATGGCTCCTGACGCGTGGGGCGAGCGGGCCGCGCATTGGGGTGGAGTTCAGTACGGGTAGTCGCGTGGTCCAGGGCCAAGTGTACGACGGGACCACGGTGCTTTTCTCGACGGCCATCGGGATCGAAGCTGGTACGGGTGGCTACATCGAGGTGCTGCTACAAGCGGCGGACCTGACGACCGCGCCACGATGCCGATTGTTTGTTGGCGGCGCCCCGGACACCTGGTCAGCGACCGGCGTTCCCATCACGAGCCTCACGCCAACGCTGGTGGTCGGTGATGCGGCATGGTTCACCGGCAACCAGCTTTCAGGCGGGCTCACCCATGTCGTCATCGCCTCGGGGCTCCAGACGCTCGCGACGATGCGCGGCGTCGCCGAGGCCCTCCGTGTTGTGGGCCTGACCCGCCTCCGGAACGAAACCGTGGAGGTGGGTGAAAGCGTCCTCCGTGCGCTCGGCCTGGTGCGTCTCCGGGGTGAGACGGTCTCCCTGGCTGAGACGGTGCTACGCGCGCTCGGGATCGTACGGCTCCGAGCCGAGACGGAAGACGTCACCGAGGACGTCGCCCGTGTCGTCGGCCTCATCCGAGCCCGGCTGGAATCCGTCGACGTCAGTGAACTCGCCCTTGGGCTCCGTGGCCTGGTGCGCTTGCGGGCAGAGACGGTCGAGATCGCCGAGCAGGCGACCACCGTGCGCGGCCTCATTCGGCTTCGCACGGAGACGGTCGAACTGGGCGAGGACGCGCTCCGGAGTCTGGGACTCTCACGGGCCCGGAACGAAACCATCGAACTCAGTGAGACCGCCTTGCGCGCGCTGGGCCTGGTGCGCGGCCAGGATGAGACGATGGAGATCACCGAGGGGACACTCCGCACACTCGGGCTCATCCGCACGCGCAACGAAACCGTTAGCGTCGCCGAGACCGTACTCCGGGCGCTCGGGCTGACCCGCATCCGCGACGAGACGGCAGACATCAGCGAGACCCGTCTGTCGTTGCGGGGCCTGATCCGGCTCCGCACGGAGAGCGTCACCCTCAGCGAATCGATTCTCGCTATCCTCGGGGTCGTCCGGGTGCGCAACGAGTCCGTCAGCGTGCTCGATACCGCGCTCCGCGTCCTCGGCGTCGTCCGCACACACGGCGAGGTCGTTGCCATCAGCGAATCGCCGCTCCGGACGATGGGCCTCCTCCGCGCTCACGACGAGACCGTGCAGGTACTGGAGGCAACACTCCGCGCGATGGAGCTCCGCCGCACGCACACCGAGACGGTCGAATATCAGGAGATCCTGGTCCGGCGGCTCGGTATGGTCCGGCTCCACGGCGAGCTGATCGACATCGGTGAGGCGGTACTCCCGTTCCGTGGTCTGGTTATCATTCGGGACGAGACGGTCGAGTTGCTGGAGGGAGTCGTATCCACGGCGCTGGCCGTGTTGGCTGGATTTGTCCTGGGGGCGATCACGATGTTCCCGATTCTCGGCGGTCTCTTCGGCGTCGAGCCCGTGGTCGGTGGCCAGCCGAGTGTCACCCCCGCCGTGGCGGCGGACGATCTGACGGTCACGCCGGTGACCGAGGGCACGGTTACTCTTGACCCTGACGAGGGACCATGAGCACGACGAAAGCGTATCTCGACAACAGCAACCTCGTCCGGATCACGGGGCTCGCCAACGACGCCACGGGGGCCTATATCAACGGCGGCGTCACGGTCACCGCCGACATCGTACCCCAAGGGGGCACGACCGTGGTGACGGATGGCGGCCCCATCGGCCTCAGCTATGTCGCCGCGAGCGACGGCATCTGGCAGGGCGTCTTTTCCGACAACCTCGTGATCGTGGACGGCGAGCGATACACCTGCCGCGTCACGGCGGACGGCGGCGAGTTTCTGACCGGCCACTGGGAGCTGCCGCTGCTCGCGAAGGTGCGCGTGCCGTGACGTTTCTCTTCGGCGTCCTCGCCGGGCTCGCGCTCGCCAGCCTCGTCGTGATCCTGCTCGGTCGCTGGGCGGTCGCCACGCTGGGGCGACCACCGGCGGCCCGTGGCGGCGATGACAAAATGGAACTGCGCGAAACGGCCTTCGCTGTCCTCAATGCCCACGATCCTGCCCGTCGTTCGATCACCACCGCAAAGGAGTAAGCCCGATGTCTCTCCTCATCCGCACCCGCACACGACTCCGCATCCCTGGGCTCGTGACCCGCGTGTTCCGGTCGCACGCTGGCCTCTTCTTTCCCGAGACCAGCACCATCATCAACCGGCACGACAACTGCCTCGCCCTGCTCCGGCGCCTCACCGGCCCCGAGGCCGGCCTGGCCTGGCTCATCCCCGGTCACAACATCGTGACCGATGCCGGCGACCTGTTCCTGGCGCAACTCAGCGCGGACGAAGCAACCACCAACGCGTTTACCACCTGGGAGCAGGGCACGGCGGGCACGCCGGCCAAGGGCGCCGACCGATCCGCGTTCACTCCGATTGCCGCGTCGCAACTGGTGGAGGACGGCACGTATCCACAGACCAACGACGGGGACGCCGACAATACCGGCGCCGGGACCGACGTGCGAACGAGTCGGGCGAGCTACAGCGCGGCCTCGTTCGCTGACGCCGCGATCTCCCATGCGTGGATCACGAATCCATCACCCGGGGCGTCGGAACCACTCCTCACCGGCTTCGCCTGGGCGGCGCCGTTTGCGAAGGGGGCGACCGATACCCTCAAGGTGTTCCACAACGCGACGATGAACGGCGTCTAATCGTGCGGCGGGTGGTGTAGCCGTGGCGAATTTCTCGTTCATTGCCTATGAACTGCGCGAACTCGGGCGCGTGTCGGCCGAGCAGAAGGAGGGCGCGATCCGGGCGGCCGAGCGGGTCTGGCCCGGACGCGTCGTCCACGTCCAGTCGGTGGCCTCGGTGGCGGTCGCGCGGGAGGAGTTCGCGGCGCTCATGCGGGCCCGGCGGTTTGTCCGCCGTGACGATGACGAGGATGACGACACATGAAGCCGTGGATGCAGCTCGTCGGGATCATCGTGGTCGGTGTGCTGCTCGTCTGGTGCCTGGGCCGTGGTGGGCTGGACGCGGAGACGAAAGCGGAGCTCGACCGGTATCGTTCGGCCGCGGCACTGGTCGAGGCCGAACGCGACTCGCTCCGTGGGGTCGTCCGGGCCGCCCTCATCCGGGCCGAGCAGGCGGAGAGCGCGTCCGCCGAGTGGCGGCGCCGGGCCGGGATCTCGGTTGTGCGGGCCAACCGCTTCCGGGCCAGCGCCGATTCGCTCGACCAGCTCCTCGCGGGTGCCACGACCGCCGAGGATTCCCTGCCCATCCTGGTGCGGGCCTGCGAGGATAGGAAACGCGAGTGCGCCGAGCTCCGCGTCGCCAACGCCCAGCAGGACTCGGCGCTCGTCGAGGCGGACGCGTCGATCGGGAACCTCCGGGCCACGATCGGGGCACAGGGCCGTCGCATCGCCCTCGATAGCACGCGGCTCGGGCAGGCCGACCACCTGATCGGGCGACTCGCCCGGGCGGCTCGGGGCTGTCGCGTGCCGCTCATCGGTGTCCCCTGCCCGGTCGGCGTCGCGAGCTACGATCTCGACACGCGAGGGCTACACGCGGGGGTCGGGCTGCCGCTGACGAGCTGGCTGACCGTCAGCGTCACGACGCGGGTCGTGAGTCGGCGAGACCCGTAGGAGTCGGGCAAGGCTCGGCCGCGCCGTGAGGAGGCGGCAGAGCTGGAGGACCGGACCAGGGATGGCACGATCACCCGCCAGCCAGCGCCGCACGGTGCGCTCGTGAGAATCGATCACGACCGCGAAGGCGCGAGCGGAGCCGGTCGTCGCGCTGATGGCACGACGTAGCTCGGCCTGGGGGTCGGTCATGGCGTGGTGATCTCCTCCCAATCGGCCAGGGCACCCTCGATGTCCTCCGAGGTGAGGTCGCAGTCCGCATCCGGCCAGCCGGTCATCGCGTGGGCCGTCTGCCGGAGTCCGTCGCCGGTGACCTCAACCTCGACCTCGGCCCGACAGTTCGAGCAGGTGACAACGGTGTACTCAGTCATGGCGTTCACTTGGCCCGTCGCACGTGCATGGCCTGCTCATCCGATGGGTAGTGCTCCCGCAACCACCTGGCCAGCTGGCGGGACGAGCGGAACGTCGGCGTCTGGCCGGTGCCAGTGTGCTGCAGCAACCCGCCCGCACCGTACGAAAAGATGCCCTCTCCCTCGATGTTTGTGAACACGATCTGTCCGGCGAACTGGCCGGTGCGCGGGGTGGTCGATATGCGGGTCATGGCGTGGCTCCCTCGTGCGGGTCGGGCTGGATTGCCCTGACAGACGTAATATAGGGCCACTGGCCCACCGCGCAAGGGTTGCGCTTTGCGGTGTTTCACGTGAAACACCATAGAAAACGGGACGGCAGACAGAGAGCGGACCCGTGTGTTTTGCAACGCCCCTCTCGCACAATGCGGCACCGTAAAACACCACAAACACCTGCAAAAAGTCACACTTGCGCGGTATACGTGCCGCATATATCGTGTGTGGCATGACGACAGACACCGACACTGAATCCGTATCGACGATCACGGTACACGCCGTCCGCCTTCCTGATGCCCTGTGGGAGGCGCTAGGCCGCGCCGCCGCCCTCGAGGGCGCGAGGGTGGGTGTCCGCGTGACGCGAGCCGATTTGATCCGTCAGGGGGCCGCACAGCGCGTCAGGGAGGCGGACGAGGCCAGCCGCGCCGACCAGGAGCAACGGTAAAGCGCATGACGACTCCCCATCGCTCGATTCTGACGAGCCTCGTCGCTCTCGGGTTCTGCCTTGGCACACCCCTGGTGGGCCAAAGCATTCCCCAGTCCACGCTGGCCCATCAGGCGAGCAAGGCCGCCTATTCCGCCGCCGCCTACGCCGTGCTGCGCGAGGGACTGGACCTCCCGCGCCTCCCGGCCGCGCTCCTCTCGACCGTGGGGATGCTCGTGGTCGCCAAGGCGGCCATCTACGTCCAGCACCCCGATTGGCTTCAGTCGTGGAGCCCCAAGGACTGGACGCAAGACCTGTTCTGGCACGGACTGCTGGTCGTCCCGCTCGCCCTCGGTCCCCGAGACCACCCGTGGCGCGTCCTCGCCTCTCTGGGCACCGTGGGGGCCGGGGTGATGCTCACCCGCTCGTGGTCTGTGCCCTCGTGGTAAGGCGGATGACGACTCCCCCGCGCTCGATTGCCCGGCTGGCGCTGGATCAGGCGCGGGCGGCCGCGCCTCCCGCTCCCGGGCGGACACTTCGGATCCGGATTGGCGGCCGCCTGACCAATTGTTGCCCGGATTGTCAAACTGCCCTTCCGGTGAGTGGCGTCTGCCGGACCTGCGACACGCCGCCCGCGCTCAATCCTCACGATCGGGGGGGGCTGTGAGCTCGGTCCGCTCCGACCTCACCCGCCAGCAGATTGACGCCGAACTGCGGGAGGTCGATGGCGTGGCCCGGTGGACCGAGCCGATCTATGGCGGAGAGGTGTCTTGTCGGCTCGATGGCCGCCACCTCGTGAAGGTGTTGCGGGCGCGTCCGGGATACCTGGCCAGTCGGCCCCAGCTCCGGCTGGTGTTGCCAGGAGTGCGCACCGTCACCCCGTCGGCGGAGCGTCGGCTCCAGGTGATCGCATGAGCGACCGCATCCTCTGGGACGGGACGGATGAGGCATTCGCCGCGATCCAGGCCCTGATGCCAGGCGCGTGGCTACTCGACGATGAGGCCGTCACCGACTATCCGCTGGTGGTCCACCCGGATTCCGGAGAGGTGGCGTTTCCCGGAGACACGGTGGTGATCGATCTGGACTCGGGCAAGGTGACGGTGATCGCGGGGTCCGCGCAAGATGTGTACGAGCGGGAGCGAAGCCGAGCGGGCGCGGACCCCGCCTCGTCGCCGAGCCAGCAACGCTGAGACTGACAAAGCACCACGCCCCAGGCCGACAGCCTGAGGCGGGTGTGAGGACCGGCGCGGTGGACGACCCACCGCAACCGTCGCAAGAAGGATAACAGGAGACCCAATGACTCAACATACTCCCGATCCCGTCACCACCCCGCCTCCCGGTGAGGGGGGCGACTTCTCACCACATCCCGCCGGGGTCTTTGTGGCTCGGTGTGTGGATGTGATCAACCTCGGTCACCGCTTGGACCGCAAATGGGGCAAGATCAACCCCAAGATCGCCCTGGTGTTCCGGACGGGAGCCACGCGGAATGATGGCCAGCCGTTCGATATCGGCCGAGAGCTCACGCTCTCGATGGCCGACAAGGCCAATCTCCGGAAGTTCCTCGAGTCGTGGCGCGGACGAGCCTACACGAGTGCTCAACTGCTGGAAGGCGTTCCACTCCACAAACTGGTGGGACAGCCGGCCATGCTGAACATCGTCCACGGGCAAAGCCAGACGCATCCGGACCGGATGTACGCTCGGATCGACTCCATTATGCCCCCTATGAAGGGCTTCCCCGTGCCGGCGCTGAACGAGTACGAGCGGGCCGAGTATTGGGCCGAGCGACAGAGAGAGTACGCAAACGAATTACTGGTGAACCGGGCGGAACAGGTGGGCACAGAGCACAAGCACCCCGCCGACCAGGGACGGTCGATGACGCCCACGGAAACGGGCACCGGACCGGAACGCGGGGAAGCGCCCGCGTCGGATCTCGCGGAAGACGACGACTGGGACGACTCACGGCTGGATGATCGGGAAGATGAAGACGACTCAGACGGTTCGCTCCCCTTCTGATGAAAGTCGGTAGAGCGGGGCCGCCTGACTTGGTAATCCCCGAACGGCAGACGGAAAACTATGAAGAGCTTTGCGCGTGGTATTCCGGGTTCTCCTTCTGTGAGCACTATCGGAAAGTCGTTCAGGCACAGTGCGAGGCTATCGTACGAGCGCAACTCACCGAAGCCGGCGAGAAAGTCACTGACCGCATCGTGGAAATGAAAGCGCGTTTGCATCCTGGTTACCTAGCGTATCTAGAAAGACACCTCTATGGGCGCATTCTGTGGGAACGTGCCTTTTTAGCTCAAGGTGGCATGCGATGACACTTCTCCTCTTTCCCGACACCACCAAACGCTGCGGACGGTGTAAAGTCATCAAGCCGGTCGCGGACTTTTATCAGACAGGGAAATCAAGGAAGCCCGAAGCTCGGTGTCGCGTGTGTCGCCGTGACATGGCAATGGTGGCATATAGGCAAATGGTAGCCGCCGAAACATCAGAACAGAAAGCACGGCGGTTAAAACAACAGCGACTTAACCAACGGGCCTATCGGTTGCGTCACGGTGATCGAGTAAAGAAGAGTCAGCGACTGCATCACGTCCGCAAGACCTTTGGCTTGTCGGCGGGTGAGTACGAAATGTATCACACCGTCCAAGGCGGGTGCTGTGCAATCTGCCGCCGCGGGATAGTGCTGGGCGAGAACGATCATATAGATCATTGCCACGGCACGGGCAAAGTTCGCGGAATCCTCTGTAATGCTTGTAACTCTGGGCTGGGATTCTTTCGCGACAACCCAAAACACCTACTTCGGGCAATCGCTTACCTCGAAGCTGGCGACGAGAACTTCCTGATGGGCCGCTTCGCAGATCTTGCCACAATCCACGTGGCTCAAAGAGGGATGGCATAAATGACCAGCACCCTATACGACCTGACGGCGGAGTGGACGGACCTGAGCGCCGCGTTGACGGAGAGCGCGGGTGAGATCACGCCGGAGATCGAGGAACGACTCGATGCACTGGGCACCCTTGAGGGAGCAAAGGTGGACAGCTATGCACTGGTCGTCCGGAGTTTCGAGGCGCACGCGGCGGCCTGTCGGGCCGAGGCTGCCACGTTGGCCACGAAAGCCCAGGTGGCGGAGAACGCAGCCAAGCGACTCAAGGCCCGGCTGCTCGACTATCTGACTGCCCGGGGCCTGGAAGAACTGCGCGGCACGATCTGGAAGGCCAAGCGCACAGCCAACGGCGGGAAGCAGCCGCTCACACTGCTGGTCGATCCGGATGATCTCCCACCCGAGTACCAGTTGCACAGCGTGACCGCCAATACGGAGATGCTGCGGATTCAGGCGGACGATGACGGGTCGATCGTGTTCAGCGGGCAGCCGGTGGCGCGCCTGGAGCCTCGAGGCCACCACTTGCGGTTCAGCTAGGAGGGCGAGATGGCAGACACCTGCAACACCGCCAATCCTCATATCACGAGCGTCCCCGACCTGATCCGGGAGGCGAAGCGGCTGCTCCTGCTCGCCAATCGGGACCGGCACGCGCTGCCCGCCGACGGCGAGTTGAGCGCGGCCCGCTATCTGTTGGACCGGGCGCTCGTCCTGTTGGAGTTCGACGCCGCGACGGTCCCGGAACAGCCGACCCACCGAGGAGGTGCCCCATGAGCGACACGATCTGGCCCGTCGACCGTCAGGCCCCGCTCGCGGTCGGCGAGGACGGTCTCCCGGTGGTCGATGGCTCGCCCGCCATCGCGCGTCGACTGGTTGCGCAATTCGGGGCCGAGGCGGCGGAGGTTGCGCAACGGTGGGCGGAGACGACGGATCGGCGGTATTTCGCCGTGGCGGACCTGATTCGGTCTGCACAGCCCGTGACGCCGCCAGAGGCCACGCCATGAGCGTCTTCGCGAAGTGTGCCGGATGTCGGAACGATTTCTACAACGACAAGAATCCCCTTGGGGTTAGGAGGTGCTGGTCCCTGGATCGCGCGAAAGTAGTAAAGCGGTGGCGGATAGGTACCTGGACAGACCCAACGCAACCGGGAGCGTTCGCGCGAGTGACCACATACGACTGCCATGAGGCGGATGGATACCGGGATCATGAGAAGTTACCTGAGTGTGCCAGGTATGTGAGGAGGAGACACCATGACTGACCCGCAGCCCACCCCGACCGTGCTGGACCACGCCCGTATAGCTAGGGCACTGATCCGGCTAGTGTTTGAAATCGAGAAGCTGGAGACGCAGCGGGCCACCGAGCTAGAGGCCGCCTACCGGGAGGGGTTCGAGGACGGGGACTGCTACCGGAACGGACCCAACCCGACACCCGAGGGGGCAGGCTTCCGCGCTTGGCGCCAATCAAGTACCAAGGCCAGCCTCGACCAGCACGGTGAGACCCAAGAGAAAGAGGCCGCGCCATGAGCGACCACGCCACGCGAACCATGCTCCAACGGGTCGAGGCCCTGGAAACCGAGGCTCAGAAATTCGCTGACGTTGCCCATGCACTCCGGCTGCTCGCCGAGCACTCCGTCCGTCCGTCAGTTTACACCGAGGCCGACATATACAACCTCATCCAACGACTCAACGCCTGGTGACCATGAGACGCTACCGCCCTGACGAGCCCGAGCATCGGCCCCACGATCGGGGCGTCCGCGGGCTCCCGATGTTCGGTGAGTGGCCCACCTATCCGCCCGCCCACGCGGAGCAGGACGCCCTGCCCCTGGACGGGACGATCCAGGGTGCCTACGCCGCCTGGC
>Ga0214472_10007952_pt1 | contig 11061 bp, 8 predicted proteins | sample RVTome_6_FD_207662 | JGI IMG/M metagenome (GOLD analysis project Ga0214472, IMG submission 207662) | Soil microbial communities from uranium-contaminated site in the Upper Colorado River Basin, Wyoming, United States - RVT140D175 | ecosystem: Environmental > Terrestrial > Soil > Contaminated >...
GGCGCTATCACGCGATCCCGGCAGGGATCCAGAGTCCGGGTGCTCTTAAATCCATGATGTTCAGCAATGCTCTGATCGACATTCCGGCAGGGCACCACCCCCTTCAGGTGGGTGAAGAAGTGAAGGCCCTCCTCCTCCCCCCGTCATACTGCCTCCAGGGTTAGATCCGGATCAAAACCAATTCCCCACGCCTGCGTTTCTCCCCGATTTGTTATCGTAAAAAGCCATAGCAAGACCAAGAAATATCAATATTATCAATTTGACATTAACGATATTTCCACCCTATGGTGGAGCCGATATTTCCTATGTTTTATATCGTCGTGTAATTTATTTTTTCAGGGAGGCGTGTTTTGATCAGGAAATCAAGGCTCTATTTTTTACAAAAACCGGTCCTGTCGGTCCTGGCCGGTCTATTCGTGTTTGCTTCGGCTTCACCCCTCCTTGCCGCAACAAACCCTTCAATCCCTACACTTCAGATCGGTTATGTAAATACTACTCACCACATCCCGCTGGTCGTGGCGCTGGAGAGGGGGGTGGAGTTCGAGAGTGCCGGGGTCTATTTCAAGCCGTTGCTGGCGAAGCAGAAATACGAGCTTTATGCCGAGGGCAGAAAATTAGCGAATATAGACATCATTTTAAACAAGAGCGGATCGGAGACCGCGACCATGTTTGCCATGAAACGGCTCGATGTGGCCCTGGCTTCCATCACCGCGATCATGTCGGGTATCGACCGGGGAGGGGAGGTCAAAATTCTTTGCCCCCTGCACGTCGACGGCATGAGCCTGGTGGTGCCGGAAGACAGTGCGGTTACAACCTGGGAGGCTTTCCTTGCCCAGGTGAAAACCTCCAAACGCCCCGTAGCCATCGGCTACCATTCTCCCACCAGCGCGCCGAAAATCATCCTGGAAAGCGTCCTGACCCAAGCCGGCCTTCAGGTCACCGAAAACCCCAACAATGCCACGGCCAACGTGCTGCTGGTCGACCTCAAGTCGACCTCGAATTTCATCCCCGCGCTAACCGGCAGACAGGTGGATGGTGTAGTGGCTCCCGCGCCCTTTCCCGAGGTCATTCAGCTGAAGGGCGTCGGAAAGATCGTCACCGATCTGCGCGACCTGCCGCCTCATGGCGCATGGCACAATTTCCCTTGTTGTGTTTTGGCTGCCAGGGAGGAGGTTCTGACGGCCAACCCCGAACCCCTCGGCAAGCTTGTCGAGCTGATGGCGGCGAGCACGGTCTGGTGCAACGGGCACCCTGATGAGGTTGCGGCGATTACCGAAAAATGGATGGGTACTCCGGCCGAGGCGGTAAAAATGTCGACCATCGTCTATACCGTGGAGCCCTCAACAAACTGGATGCAGGGGGTTGAGACCTATTTGACCATGCTCAACCGGCTCAAGTCGTTTTCCGGGAAACTGGTCGGCAAGTCACTGGAACAGGTTGAGCCGCTACTGTTCGAGTTCAAATATATCCCCAATTCTGAACACTGATTGCAGCGATTTTCGCTGGCGAAAGAAACCGTCCCCCGTTGCGCGCAACACTCCAACGGGGGATTTTCACGGGTGATGCTTTACCATGACCGAGAGAGCGCTCAAGTTGGCGATTCCGTTCATCGCCCCGCTACTGTTGCTGGTTACCTGGCATTTCCTGGCGCCCTGTATCAACAACGAAATCATTCTGCCGGCGCCGGACCAGATAATTGCGATTCTTATCCATCCGGGGGCGGATCTTATCAGCATGGGCTCTCTCGCCGAGAATATCGCGGTAAGTCTGGCCAGGGTAATGGCCGGGTATGTCCTCGCCGTGGCCTTGGCGATTCCCCTCGGCATTCTCATGGGCCATTACGGCAACGTAAACCGGTTTTTCAGTAATTTTCTCGGTCTTTTCCGGCCCATCCCGCCCCTCGCCTGGGTCCCCCTGGTTCTCGCCTGGTTTGGCGTGGCCAGCCTGGCCACGGTTTCGGGGGTTGAAATCGGCCAATTCTATGTCTATCTGCACAACCTGAAATTTTCCATGATTTTCATCATTTTCATCGGCGGATTCTACCCGGTACTGACCAGCACCATCAATGGCGTTCGCAGCGTCAGAAAAACCCTCATCGATTCGGCAAGGGTGCTCGGCGCGCGCAAGCGGGATATTTTCCTGAAGGTCCTTTTGCCTGGCGCCGCGCCGAGTATCGTTATCGGCATGCGCATCGGCCTCGGCATTTCCTGGATGTGTCTGGTATCCGCGGAAATGCTCCCCGGCAGCATGTCCGGGGTTGGCTACCTGATCACCCATGCCTTTACCGTTGCCAGAACCGATGTGGTCATTGCCGGGATGGTCAGCATCGGCGGGGTGGGAGCGCTGCTGGACCTGGCTTTTCGGTGTTTTGAGGAACGAAAATTCAAATGGCAGCGACTCGTTCGCTGAGGAGTTCGATGGAAAGTGTCATCCGGGTTTCCGGGATCGACAAGCGATTCGTCACGGAAAAAGGTCAATCTGTCCAGGCCCTCGATAAGGTTTCTTTTCAGGCGAGCACCAATGATTTTGTCTGCATTGTCGGCCCATCCGGTTGCGGCAAGTCAACATTGCTCAGAATTATCGCCGGCCTGGAGGGAGCGACAGCGGGCCGCGTGCTGTACCATAATCAGCCGATCACCGCGCCCCATCCCCAGATCGGCCTGGTATTCCAGGAATATTCACTTTTTCCCTGGCGGACGGTTATCGACAATGTCGGGGCCGGCCTGGAATTTGCCGGCCATCCGCGCGCCTTTTCGGAGCAACGATCACGGGAGTATCTGCGTCTGGTAGGCCTCGAACAGTTTGCCCATGCCTTCCCTCACGAACTGTCGGGGGGCATGCAGCAACGCGTCGCCATCGCCCGTTCGTTGGCCACCGAACCCCACGTCCTGCTGATGGACGAACCCTTCGGGGCGCTGGATGCCTATACCCGGATCGTGCTGCAAAAGGAGTTGTTGCGGATCTGGGAACAAAACCGGAAAACGATTCTGTTTGTCACCCATAGCGTCGATGAGGCGATCTTCCTGGCTGATCGGATCGTAGTGATGTCGAATAATCCCGGCCGGATCATTGAAGAAATCGTGGTGCCGATGAGCCGTCCGCGGGATCGGGCCAATCCCGGCTATGGAGCCTTGGCGGCCCGGATCCTGGCAAAACTTGAGAAGGAGATGGCGAGTGTCCTTTAGCAAACGTATCAGGCCCATCGGCCTGTCATGGTAACCGTCGGTATCGACATCGGTTCCACCGCCACCAAGGCGGTGGTTTTCGATGGTGACGTACGGGGACGGGCGGTCGTCCCGACCGGGTGGGAACCACGGGAGGCGGCGCTGTGCGCCCTGCGCGAATCCCTGGCCCTGGCGGGCATCGCCGAGGACAGGGTAGGCGGCATCATCGGCACCGGCTATGGACGAATCTCCCTGGACATTTTCGACCGCCGGGTGACGGAAATCACCTGTCACGCCCGGGGTGCCCACCATCTGCACCCGGCAACCCGCACGGTGATCGATATCGGCGGCCAGGACAGCAAGGTTATCGTCCTCGACGGCGAGGGAATGGTCAGCGATTTCATCATGAACGACAAGTGCGCCGCCGGCACCGGACGCTTTCTGCAGGTGATGGCCGGGGTTCTCGACGAAACCCTCGATGGCCTCGGCACTCTGGCGGCAGGGGCCGAGCCGGTTATCCTGTCGAGCATGTGCACCGTATTCGCCGAGTCCGAGATCATCGGCCTGCTCGCCAGGGGGATTGAAAAGGAGCGGATCGCCGCCGGCATTCTCGATACCATTGCCCGGCGGGTCGAGGGGCTGGCCGGACGGGTGGCCCTGCGGGAGGTGGTCACCTTTACCGGCGGGACGGCAAAAAATCCCGCCATCTGCAAAGTGATCGCCGCACGCCTCGGCGTTCGCCTTCATGTGCCCGAAGAGCCGCAGTTCGTGGGCGCCCTCGGTGCGGCCCTTATTGCCGGTGAGCAATAATCCGATCAGAGTGGCTGACTGAACTACCGATAATTCTTCGGAGCTATCCACGAAAAAATGCCCTACGCTCCCGACCTCAAACCCAAAAGCCTTCACCACAGAGAACACAGAGACCACAGAGAAAGGCAGGAGAAACCCAACATATTTAAATCCAACCATAATAAGATTCATGGTTTCCTCTGTGTTCTCTGTGAACTGGTGAGAGCTTTTGATCTTGATTGATAACAGGTAATCCGAATACAGGAGAAAACTGATGCAAGCCAAAAAACCTGCAACATTTCAGCAGATCGAAACCATGCGGGAGCGGAACGTGATCGCCCTGAAGGAATCTTGGGAGGCCGACACCAAAGTGGTCGGCACCTATTGCCAGTATTCGCCCGCCGAACTGATCGTGGCGGCCGGCGCGGTGCCCGTTTCCCTGTGCGGCACCAGCCCGGTGCCGATTGCCGCTGCCGAGCGGACGCTCCCGCGGAATCTCTGTCCCCTGATCAAATCGAGCTACGGTTTCGCCGTAACCGACACCTGCCCCTTCATGCATTTCGCCGATCTGCTGGTGGCCGAGACTACCTGCGACGGCAAGAAGAAGATGTACGAACTTCTCGGGAAGCTGAAGCCCCTTCACCTCATGCAGCTGCCCCAGGTGCAGGACGAGGGTGCCCTGAAGACCTGGATCGGGGAAATGGAGCGGCTCAAAGGACGGCTTGAAGAGACCTTCGACGTAACGATCACCCCCGAACTGGTGCGGGAGGCCATCCGGCTGCTCAACGAGGAGCGTCGGTCCCTGAAAGGGCTCATGGACATCTGCAGCCGCAAACCTTCCCCTCTCAGCGGGATGGACCTGTTGACGGTGCTGCACAACACCGGCTTCAGCATCGATCGCAGAGAGACGATAACCCTGGTCGACCAGATGACGGCGGAATTGGGGAAAATGGCCGATTCCGGCATCTCCCCCTTCACGAAGGAGACGCCGCGCATCCTGCTGAGCGGGGTGCCGGTGGGCCTCGGCTCCGACAAGGTGGTGCGGCTGGTGGAGGAATGCGGCGGCAACGTAGTCTGTTTCGAGAACTGCACCGGCTACAAGAAGGTCGATCCGGTGGCGGAGGAGGGAGACCCCCTGACCGCCATCGCCGAGCGGTATCTGCGGGTGCCCTGTTCCTGCATGTCCCCCAATCCGGGCCGTTTCGCGCTGGTTGAACAACTGGCGGGCGAGTTCCTGGTCGACGGGGTGATCGATCTCACCTGGCAGGGCTGTCACACCTACAACATCGAGTCCCATGCCCTGAAGCGGTTTGTCCAGGACAAGGTCGGATTGCCCTTCCTGCAGATCGAGACCGAGTATTCCGAATCGGACACCGAGCAGCTCAAGGTACGGATCGAGGCCTTTCTGGAGATTCTGGTCTCGCGGTGATCGGCTATCAGGAGGGGATGGGGTTCGGTATCGACAAAACCGATTGTTGCCAATATATTTAACGAAAAATTCGATTTGCTTTCTCCGGGTCGCTTCAGTATTCTACGCCGATGCAACCCACAATCGCCATGTGCAATATCTTCGATCAGGATGCCGAAAGGCTGGCCTGGTTTGCCGCCGAACAGGGTTTTTCCGCCATCGACTGGTCCATCGATCCGGATCTGCCGGAAGAAGAATTCCTCTCCCTGATGGAGACCCTGGCCGGGTTCCAGGTGCGTTATCACTGCCGTTTTCACGGCGTGGACGTGGCCTATACCGACCGGCGGGGGAACGATTCTCTGGCGCTGTTGATGCGCACCGTGGACCAGGTGGCTCGTGCCGGCGGGCAACACATGACGGTCCATTGCGGGCTCGGCAATCCGACCGGGGAGGGGATCGACCTGACCCGCGCCGTCGACAACCTGACAGTTCTTGTGGAACACGGCCGGTTCAACGGTGTCGCCGTGGCGCTGGAAAACCTCACCACCCCCATCACCAACGATCCCCTGCTGTTTCGTCGAATCGTGGCGGAGAGCGGTGCCTGCATCACCATCGACATCGGTCATGCCCATGCGGTCGGGAATCTCCGTCGGTGCGATAGCATTTTCGAGGATTACATCCTTCCCCATAAGGACAGAATTCTCAACGCCCATATCTACCACACGGAACTGGAGGGCTACGGACACCTGCCTCCCGGTTGCCTTTCGGACATCCACCACCCCCTGAATCTCCTCGGGTTGGCGAAATCCTGCGATTGGTGGGCCATCGAGCTCATGAATCCCTTTGAGCTGCTCCATACCCGGAACCTTCTTCAGACCTACCTCGATATCCCCGCCCCGGAACCCGTCGCGATATTTGCGCAATAACCCGCCTTACTTGACGGATGGATAGGCAATCTTCTTCCGGCCTTTCCGACAAATATCGAAATAGCGAATGGAACACATTCATATTATCGATATTATCCATTTGACTTACCCCGGGCAATCCCTTTATCTATTCATCATTTATGTGATTTTTCGGAAATTCTCCCTTTGCCAGACAATTCATGGATAACCGAGGATGGCGCTTTCGGGTAACACCGGAATGGCGCTTTTTTGCTGTCCCTGTCGATGGATAGATCGGCACGTGCGATTTTTCCAGGGCGGCTGGAATGACAGCTGCGGTCCGTCGGAAGCTTAAGGAGAATGTTTTACACCCTTCGGTGTGCGACTAAATTGAGGTGCCCCTTTTGGAAAGGAGGTGGAGGATGATGAGGAACCGGTGTTGGCGCAACAGACGAAAGGCCGGCAGGTGGGCTGAATGGTTTGCCTGAACCCGCTGAATACTATTTCTCGGGCTAGAAATACTTATATTGAATTGGAGGAGATTATCCAAAATGATCAAATTGACGATTGACGGACAAACAACCGAAATCCCCGCCGGAAGCACCATCCTGGATGCCGCGCGAAAACTTGGTATCGACATCCCCACCCTGTGTTTTTTGGATATGGAAAAGAAGTTCAGCGAGCAGGCCGCGGCCTGCCGCGTCTGCGTGGTAGAGGTCGAAGGTCGCCGCAACCTGGCTCCCGCCTGCGCCACCCCGGCCATGAACGGCATGGTAATTCTGACAAGCAGCCCGCGGGTCTTTGAGGCCAGGAAAACGGTCCTCCACCTGATGCTGTCCGACCACCCTCTCGACTGTCTGACCTGCCAAAAGGCCGGCGACTGTAAATTGCAGGACCTCTGCTATCAGTACGGCATCGAGGAAACGATTTTCCCCGGCCAGCAGAACGACTTCCCCCTGGACGAAACCAACCAGTTCTATGCCCGCAACCTGAACAAATGTGTCGCCTGTCGCCGCTGCGTCCAGGTTTGCACCAATTTCCAGAGCACCAAGGCCATCGGCTTCGGCAACCGTGGTTTCACCACCCATCCCGTGGCTCCCTTCGACCGCGGCATGGACGAGTCGACCTGTGTATCCTGCGGCAACTGCGTATCCGTCTGTCCTGTCGGTGCATTGGTACGAAAAGGCAAAGAGAAGTTCCGCACCTGGGATGTTGCCAAAACTAGGACCACCTGCTCCTACTGCGGTGTTGGCTGCCAAATTGATCTGCTGTCTAAAGACAACAGGGTGGTCGGTGTTGAGCCGGGCATCGGTCACTCCAACGCCGGTCTGCTTTGCGTCAAAGGCAAGTTCGGTTTCAATTTCATCAACCATCCCGACCGTCTGACCACGCCGTTGATCAAAAAAGACGGACAGTTCGTAGAAGCGAGCTGGACCGAGGCTTTGGATCTGGTAGCGAGCAAGCTCAAGGACATTAAACGGGTACACGGAGCCGATGCTCTGGCCGGTCTGGCTTCCGCCCGCGTGACCAACGAAGAAAATTACCTGTTCCAGAAAATGGTCCGCGCCACCTTTGGTACCAACAACGTCGATCACTGCGCACGGCTCTGCCATGCCTCCACCGTTGCCGGTCTGGCCACCACTCTGGGCAGCGGCGCCATGACCAACAGTATCGAAGAAGCGTTGAATACCGACGTTTTCTTCATTACCGGCTCCAACACCACGGAAACCCATCCCGTCTTCGGGTCGCGGATTCGGCAGGCCAAGGCGCGGGGCGCCAAGATCATCGTCGCCGAACCTCGGCGCATAGATCTCGCCGAAGAGGCCGACATTTTCCTGCAAATCACTCCGGGAACCAATGTCGCTTTGTTCAACGGCATGATGAACGTCATTATTGAAGAAGGCCTGCAAGACGAGGAATTTATCAAAGAGCGCACCGAAAATTACGACGAACTGGTCGCGGTGATGAAAAACTATCCACCGCAAAAAGTTGCCGAAATTTGCGGAATAGACGCCGAACAACTCAAGGAAGCCGCTCGTCTCTACGCCAAGGCCGACAAGGCAGCCATCTACTACTCCATGGGGGTGACCCAGCACAGCACCGGTACCAGTGGTGTCATGGGCACCAGCAATCTGGCATTGCTGACGGGCAACCTCGGTAAGGAATCCTGCGGCGTCAATCCCTTGCGTGGTCAAAATAACGTGCAGGGTGCTTGCGACATGGGATGCCTGCCGGGAGACCTGACCGGCTACCAGAAGGTCGCCAATCCCGAGGCGTTGGCCAAGTTCTCCAAGGCCTGGGGGGTCGAATTGTCCGCGGAGCCCGGTCATACCGTCACCGAGATCATCCCCATGGCCGGCAAGGGAGAAATCAAGGGACTCTATATCATGGGCGAAAACCCCATGCTCTCCGACCCGGACCAGAAACACGTTCGGGATGCTTTGGAAAAACTCGATTTTTTGGTGGTGCAGGATATCTTCCTGACGGAAACGGCGCAGTTTGCCGACGTGGTGCTGCCGGCGGCCAGCTTTGCCGAGAAGGATGGGACCTTCACCAACACCGAGCGTCGTGTGCAGCGGGTGCGCAAGGCCATCGAACCGGTGGGCCAGTCAAAGGCTGACTGGCAGATCCTGGTCGAGGTTATGCAGCGTCTCGGTTACGATAAGGATTACGTCAGTGCCGGCGCGATCATGGAAGAAATCGCGGCTCTTACCCCTGCCTACGGCGGTATCAACTATGCTCGCCTGGAAGAGACATCCTCCCTGCAGTGGCCCTGTCCGACGGCGGATCATCCCGGTACCAAGTTTCTGCATGCCGGCAAGTTTGCCCGGGGTCTCGGTCTGTTCAAACCCTGGGAGTTCAAGCCCAGCGCAGAGCTTCCCTGCAAGGATTACCCGCTGATCCTCACCACCGGTCGCATCCTTTACCACTACCACACCAGGACCATGACCGGTAAGGTCGATGGGCTGAACGCTCTGTTTCCCGAGTCCTTTGTTGAAATCAACCCGGCCACCGCCAGGAAGCTCGGAATCCTGGACGGGGCAAAGATTACCGTGGCCACTCGGCGCGGTAAAATCACGAGCACTGCCAAACTGACCGACAAGCTCAAGGAAAGCGTGATCTTCATGCCTTTTCACTTTGCCGACGGTCCGGCCAACGTCTTGACCAACCCGGTTCTAGACCCGATCGCCAAGATTCCGGAATTCAAGTCATGCGCGGCAGCCATCGCAGCGGCTGGCTGAATGTATAACAAGGAAAATTCTGTGTGAATTCAGAGGGACGGCACGGGGTATTCCGTAGCCGTCCCTCTTTTTGTGCAGAGGGTGCCATTTCCTTTGTGAAATCCCGTAAGTTATACTTGGAAAAACACTTCATTCCCGCCCGGAGGGCCGGACATGCGCTGCATCCTACTCCTTCTCGACGGCCTCGGTGACCGGAGCCACCCGATCCTCGGCGGCAAAACCCCTCTCCAGGCCGCCCATACTCCCAATCTTGATAAAATCGCTTCCCTCGGTATGAACGGGCTTTTTCACGCCTATCTGCCGGGAACGGCCCTGCCGAGCGAACTGGCTCACTTTCTGATGTTTGGCTACCGGATGGAGGAATTCCCGGGGCGCGGGGTGGTGGAAGGGATTGGTGAAGGTCTCGATATCCGGGAGGGGGAGGTGGCCCTTCTGGCCCGCATCTTCTCGGTGGGAAAGGAACAAAACACTCTGGTGCTCCGTCATGAGAATCCCGCTCTGGACCGGGAATCCTGCCGTACCCTGCACGGGGCCATCGCCAAATACGCCAGGGATGGTTTAGAGGCGGAGTTTCTTCCCACAAAAGGCATAGGTGGGATTCTTCGCCTCCGGGGGGAGGCTTCGAAATTCGTGACCGACTCCAATCCGATCACCGAAGGACGCCCCCTTATGGAGGTTCTGCCGCTGCGGGCGATGGCAGAAGATCCGGCGGCCCGGAACACGGCCAGGTTTCTCAACGACTACCTGCGCTGGTGCCATCGGGCCCTTTCGGCGCATCCCCTGAATGAAAAACGGATTCGGCAGGGGCTTCCTCCGATCAATGCCGTCGCCACCCAGCGGGCCGGGATGATGGCCCGCCTGCCTTCGTTCCAGGAGAAATGGGGACTCCGGGGGCTGCTGATCGCTTCCGTGGCCATGTACCACGGGCTCGGCCAAGTGGTGGGGATGAACGTCCGCAAGGTCAAGGATTCGGCCGATCCCGCCGGGGATCTGCGGGAGCGGCTGAAAATGGCCTACGAGGCGGAAGGCCGCGATTTCATCCACGTCCATACCAAGGTCGCCGACGAGGCCGGCCATACGGGTGATCCCCTGGTCAAGAAACGGGTTATCGAAGAGCTTGATTCCGCCCTCGACTATGTTCTCGACGAAATCCTTCCCGATGAACGGGTTCTCTTCATCGTCACCGCCGACCATTCCACCGCCTCGTCTGGCAACATGATTCATACCGGGGAAACGGTGCCGCTGGTGATGGCCGGCAAGTACATCCGGCGGGACGAGGTGACGAAATTCGACGAGGTGCGCTGCGCCGCCGGCGGTCTCAGCCTGGTCCGGGGCCGGGAACTCATGTACCTGGTGCTGAACTTTCTCGACCGGGGCAAGCTCTGGGGCCTCATGGACTCGCCGGATGATCAGCCCTTCACCCCGGGGGCCTATACCCCCCTCAAGGTCGACTGAGGGAATGGGGCGGAAGCATAAAAACCAACTTCGCCGGTCCCGGCCGGCAGCCGGGTAACTTTCTTTGCAAGGCCCCAAAGAAAGTCACCAAAAAAATGGCCTAAAGTCGGCTGTCGCCA
>Ga0214472_10007953_pt1 | contig 11060 bp, 10 predicted proteins | sample RVTome_6_FD_207662 | JGI IMG/M metagenome (GOLD analysis project Ga0214472, IMG submission 207662) | Soil microbial communities from uranium-contaminated site in the Upper Colorado River Basin, Wyoming, United States - RVT140D175 | ecosystem: Environmental > Terrestrial > Soil > Contaminated >...
CAGTACGGGCGGACCAAGCATCCGGAGCTTCAGGACGTTCCCAAGATGCGCGACCTCGCCAAGAACGAGGCCGATCGCCAGGCGCTGAACCTGATGTATGTCCGCCAGGAATACCAGCGCCCCTACATCGCCCCGCCGGGCCTGCCCGCGGATCGGGTCAAGCTCCTGCGCACCGCGTTCGACGCGACCATGAAGGATGCCGCCTATCTCGACGAAGCCAAGAAGCGGCGGCTCGAGATCGCCCCGCTGAGCGGCGCCGAGGTCGAAGCGCTGATCGCCGAGGTCTACAAGACGCCGAAGCCGGTCGTCGAGCGCGTCCGCGCGATCCTCAACAAGCGGCCCAAGGCGCCGCCCAAAAAGAGCAAGAAGAAACAGTAGCGGTTCGCGGCCGCCCGGGCGGGACTCGACCCTGCCCCGGGCGGGCCGGTGCGCGGGCGCGGCGCCGCGCCGCATGGAGAGCCGTGATGGCTAAGACGCTCTATCTGTTGCGCCATGCCAAGTCGAGCTGGGCGGATGCCGGGCTCGAGGACGCGGCCCGGCCGCTCGCCAAGCGCGGGCGCAAGGCGGGGCGGCGCATGGGCCGGGAGCTCGCCCGGCGCGGTTGGCTGCCCGACCTGGTGCTGTGTTCCACGGCGATGCGCACGCGCGAGACCTTCGCCCGTCTCTCCAAGGGCATCGAGGCGGCCGAGCCGGGCGCGACGCCGGAGGTGGTCTTTGAGGACGGGCTCTACCTCGCCGGCGCCGCCGCGCTGCTCGCCCGCGCCCGGACGCTCGACGACGCGATCCGGTCGGTGCTGTTCATCGGCCACAACCCCGGCCTTCAGGACTTCGCCCTGGCGCTCGCGCCGAAGGGGGAAGGGCGCGCCAGGATCGAGGCCAAGTTCCCGACCTCGGCACTCGCCGTCATCCGCTTCGAGGGCGAAGGCTGGGCGTCGCTCGCCCGCGGGGCGGGGCACCTCGAGGCCGCGCTCTACCCGCGCGATCTGGACTGAGCCGCCCGCGGCCGAGGCCCCTCAGTCCCGGGGCAGGAGCGGCTCCTTGCCCGGGCGAACCTGAATGTCGAAAGCACAGAGCAGCGCCGCCGTGCCGGCGTAATTGCCCATCAGCGTCACCAGGTCGACCAGTAGGCGCGGCCCGAAGAGCTCGAGCGCCCGGCCATAGGTCGCGGACGAGACCTTGCGCGCGACGAACATCTCCCGCCCCAGGGCGATCACCGCCGCCTGCTCCTCGGGCGCGGCCGAGGGCTCGCGGCGGTGCTTGATGGCCTCGATCACCTCGGGGGCGACCCCCTCCTTCAGCGCGAGCGGCTCGTGGGCGGTCCATTCGAACTGGCTTTCGCATTCCCGCGCCGTCACCAGGATGGCGGTCTCCCTGAGCGCGGGATCAATGCCCGCCTCGCGCCGGAGGTAGCGGGTGAGGTCGCGGGTGTATTCCGAGACACGCGGGGAGTGCAGCTTGATCCCGCCCGGCCCCCAGAGCCCCGCGATCGAGCCGCCGCCGGGATCGACATGGGCGTCGTAGATCTCCCTGCCCACGGGATCGAGGCCCTCGCGGTCGACCGGCGGCAGCCGGCAGCCCGACCGCGGGTGGATGTCGGGGGGATACGCGCGATCGTCCATATATAAGCCTCTCACCTTGCCGGGCGGCGCCTAGGGCCGCCGGGCCTTACCGTCGGCGCCGATGGTGACGCCGTAGTCCGTCACCGCCGCTTCGGCCGTAATGTAGCCGCGATCGAGGTCGCGCTGGATCAGCGCGAGATCGCGTGTCAGGGGATCGCCGTAGCCGCCGCCCCCGCCGGTCTCCAGCTCCGCCTTGTCCCCGGGGCGTAGCGGCACGCCCTTGGCCTTGCAGAGCACCTCGCCGGCGCCCGTGCCGCCGCGGTAGACGGTGACGACGCCGGATTTGCCCGGCTTGCCGCCGCGCACGCCCCAGGGCGGCTCCTTGGTGCGGTCCAGGTTGGTCTGCAACAGGCAGTCATCGAGGATGGAATAGGTCTTGCGGAAGCCGAGCCCGCCGCGGAACCTGCCGGCGCCGCCGGAATCGGCGCGCAGGACGCATTCCTCGACGCGGAAGGGCAGGATGGTCTCCTGCAGCTCCATGGGGATCAGGCGGGTATCGCCGTGGGCCATGGTGCGGAAGGGTCCCGCCCCGTCGTGCCGGGCCGAGGCGCCCCAGCCGCCGTGGCCGCTGTCGTGGCCGTTGAAGGCCTCGCCGGTCTTCTTCCGGCCGTAGACGCGGAAGCCCGAATGGGTGGCGAAATGGCCGCCGGTGACGTGGTCGGGCATGGCCTGCTCGAAGGCGCGGATGACGGCGTCGATCACCGTCGGGAAGGGCATGGAATAGTTGCCCATGGGGGCGGTCGGCGGCGCGCTCAGGATCTTGCCCTCGGGCAGGACCAGCTTGAGCGGGCGGAAGACGCCCTCGTTCGCCGGCTCCTTGGGCACCACCAGGTACTTGAAGGCGACCCGGGCGGTGGTCACCCCGCCGCCGAAATAGCCCGAATTGACGCAGCCCTGCGCCGCCTCGCCGAGGCCGGAGTAATCGACCGTGAGCTCCTCGCCCTCGACGGTGATCTTCACGCGCACCGGGATCGGATCGTCGTTGTCGCCGTCGTTGTCGAGGAAGGTCTCGGTCTCGTAAGCGCCGTCGGGCATGTCGCGAATGCGCGCCCGGGCCGCCGTCTCCCCGGCATCGAGGATCGCCGTCACCGCGGCGAAGAAGGTCTCAAGCCCATAGCGTTCGGCGAGCGCGCGGGTGAGGTCGCGCCCCAAGAGGCAGCCCGCGAGCTGGGCGGCGATGTCGCCCATCAGCTCCACCGGCAGGCGGGTGTTGTCCTCGATGATGCGGTAGACCTCGTCGATGGGCTCGCCCCTCGACCACAGCTTGATGGACCGCAGCTGCAGCCCCTCCTCGAAGATGTCGCGCGAGCGCGGGGCCGATCCGCCGATGTCGATCCAATGGACGTTGATAGCGAAGAATCCGATCAGGGTGGCGCGCTCGGGCCCGCCGTAGATCGGCGTGTACATGACCGTGTTGTTGAGGTGCTGGCCCTGGACGGCGGCGTGGTTGCAGACGACGACGTCGCCCTCGAGAAGCCTCTCGCGGCCGTAGACCGCGAGCCCGTCGCGCACCGCCGTGCCCACGGAATCGGCGACGAAGGGCGGCATGCCGCCGGTCGACTGGGCGACGAGCTGGCCGTCCGCGCCCACCAGACCGACCGCGAAGTCCTTGTATTCGTAGATATAGGGGCTGAAGGCCGTGCGCGTGATGTTGGCGTCGATCTGATCGGTGATGCCGATGATGCCGTGGCGGATCACCTCGAGCGTGATGGGGTCGATGCCGGCGGACCGGGCGACGGTCTTATCCGAATCCGCTTCCATCGGCTCAGCCTTCCCCGCAATGGATGCGGATCTCGTGAAGATCGCCGATCTCGAACCGGTCGTCGGGGCCGATGAGGGTGGTGGAGCCGTACTCCTCGATCACCGCGGGACCGGGCGCGGCGAAGCCGGGGGCCAGCGCGGTGCGATCGAAGATCCTCGTCTCGAGCGGCCGGCCGCCGAACCGGACGGTGCGCACCGATTCGCCCGCCGCGCCCGAGCTTCCCCTCGGCAGGCGCGCGATCTCGGGCCGCTCCAGCGCGGCGAAGGCGGAGAGATGCAGCGCCTGGAACTCGACATCTGCCTTGGCGTCGGCATGGCCGTAGCGGCGCTTGTAGTCCTGGGCGAAGGCCTGGGCGATGGCGGGCACGTCGCGCAGGCCCGAGACCGGCACCTTGATATTGTGGCGCTGGCCGCGATAGCGCATCTCCGCGTGGCGCTCGAAATAGACGTCCTCGGCCCCGAAATCACGCTTGAGCGCCCGGGCCGCCGCGTCCTCGAGCGCGAGGAACTGCGCGCCCATCGCCGCCACCGTCGCCTCGTCCAGGGGCGCGGTGAAGGTCTCGGCCGCGTCGATCCGGGCATCGGCGAGCAGCATGCCGATGGCGGAGAAGTTGCCCGGCTCCGGCGGCACGATGACCAGCGGGATGGACAGCTCCCGCGCGAGGTTGGCCGCGTGCAGCGGCCCGCCCCCGCCATAGGAGAACAGGGCGAAACCCCGGGGGTCGAGGCCGTGCTCGACCGAGACCCGGCGGATGGCGCCGGCCATGGTCACGGTGGCGATGGCGAGGATGCCCTCGGCCATGTTGAGCGTGCCCTCCTCGCCCGCGTAGCCGAGCAGCTCCGCGACATCGCGGGCGATGGCCTTCGCCGCGCCGGCGAGATCGAGCTTCAGCTCGCCGCCGAGGAAGCGATCCGCATTGAGCCTTCCCAAGACCAGGTTGGCGTCGGTCACGGTGGGCCGCGTCCCGCCCTGGCCGTAGCACACCGGCCCGGGGCTCGAGCCCGCGCTCTCGGGCCCGACATGGAGGCGGGACTGTTCGTCGAGCCCGGCGATGGATCCGCCGCCCGATCCCACCTCGACGATGTCGATCACCGGCGACTTGATCGGGAAGCCCTTGACGTAGCCGTTGACGTAATAGACGGAGTCGACGGAAAAGCGGCCGCGGTCGATCAACGCGCATTTCGCCGTGGTGCCGCCCATGTCGAAGGAGATCAGGTTGTCGAGGCCGAGCGCCTTGGCATAGGCGCCGGCGCCGATGCAGCCGCCGATGGGGCCCGATTCGACGAGGGCGACCGGCTGGCGGCAGGTGCGGTCGACCGAGATCAACCCCCCGTTGGACCCCATCATGAACAGCGAGCCACCGAAGCCGCGCGCCGCCATGTCGCCTTCGAGACGGCGCACGTAGGTGCTGACCTGGGGCCCGACATAGGCGTTGGCGGCGGCGGTGGAGGAGCGCTCGTACTCGTACCACTCGCGGGTCAGTTCGGTCGAGTAGGTGACGTAGATACCGGGCAGGCGCTCCTTGAGGATCCTTGCCGCCTCGATCTCGTGGCGGGGGTCGAGGTAGGAATTCATGAAGAAGACGGCGACGGCCTCGACCCCGAGCGTTCCGATGTGCCGGGCAAGCTCCGCGAGCGCCCGGATATCGAGCGGCGCGATCACCTCTCCGCCGGCGCCGATGCGCTCGTTCACCTCGAAGCGCAGGTCGCGCGGGATCAGGGGCTCGTCGCGCCGGTAGTAGAGGTCGAAGGGGTCGGGCCGGTTGGCGCGGGCGATCTCCAGCACGTCGCGGAACCCCTTGGTGGTGACCAGCGCGGTCTTCGCGCCCTGGCGCTGGATCAGGGCGTTGATCACGAGCGTCGTGCCGTGGTTGAGCAAGCGCGAGTCCGCGGGGGCGAGGCCGGCATGCTCGAAGCAGTCGAGGATGCCCTCGACGAAATTGCCGTAGGTCGTCGGGCTCTTGGCATAGACGACGTCCTTGGTCACCGGGTCGAAGGCGACCAGATCGGTGAACGTGCCACCGATATCGACGGCGACGGCGAAACTCATGCGGTACCCCTTGTCCTCTTCGGTTCCATCCCAGCCGGGCGCCCTATGACATACACCACTTCCCGCGATCGCCCAACGGCGAAGCCGAAGCCCCCGACGGGGAGTCGGGCGGGCACGTTCGCCCAGCGCGCGTGACAGGGATGCGGATTTGCAGATAGTCTCTATTCGGGCAATGAAAGAACGGCCGCCTAGGCAATAGGCGCGATGAACCAGAACAACGGGGAGAACTCACATGAACCGAAATCGATTCGTATCCCGGCCCTGGCGACCCGGCCTTCTCGGCCTCACGGTCCTGGCCGTGGCCGGCGCGGCCGCCTTCGCCGCCGGGCCCACCCAGGCCGATGCCGCGGAGTTTTACAAGGGCAAACGCGTCGCGCTCTACGTCGGCAACCATCCGGGGGGCGGGTACGATGCCTATACCCGGCTGCTCGCCCGCAGCTTCGGCAGGCATGTTCCCGGCAATCCCGGCACCATCGTCCGCAACATGCCGGGCGCCGCGGGCATCCGGCTCGCGAATTACCTTTACAACTCGGCGGAGAAGGACGGCACCCAGATGGGAGTGTTCGCCTCCTCGGTCGCGTTCGCGCCGCTGTTCGGCGAGACCAAGGCCCAGTTCAAGACTGAGAAATTCACCTGGATCGGCAATATCGACCAGACCACCGGAACCTGCACGGCGTGGCACACGGCGGGCATCAAGACCTTCGACGATCTCCTGAAGCAGCCCATGATCTTCGGCGCGACCGGGCCCAACGGCGTCAACTCGGAGCATCCCCGGGGATTCAACGCCCTGATCGGCACCCGTATCCAGGTCATCCACGGCTACCCGGGATCGACCGGCGTGCTGCTCGCCATGAAGCGCGGCGAGGTCCAGGGAGGATGCGGCTTCGCGCTTTCCTCCCTCAAGGCGAGGCGGCGCGAGGAATGGAAATCGGGGAAGCTCGTCATCGTCGTTCAGACCGGCTTCAAGAAGCATCCCGATCTGGCGGGCGTCCCGCACATCTACGACTACGTCAAAACCGACGACGACAAGAAGGTGCTCGACCTGATATACGGGCGGCACATCCTGGGCCGGCCGCTGGCCGCGCCGCCGGACCTCCCCGCCGACCGCGCCAAGGCGCTGCGCGCGGCCTTCATGGCGACCATGAAGGACCCTGAATTCGTCAAGGGCGCGAACACCCAGCACCTGCCCATCGAGCCCTGGGACGGCGAAGAGGTCACCAAGATCGTCAACCAGTTCCTCGGCTACCCGCCCGCCGTCATCAAGAGGGCGCGCGCGGCCATGGAGATCGGCAAGGTCGTCAAGGTCAAGCTGAAGAAGACCGACGGCCGGATCACCAAGGTCTCGAAGAAGAAGATTCAGGTCACCGACGGGTCGGGCAAGAAATTCACCTTCAAGATCTCGGGCCGCCAGTCGAAGGTCACGATCGGCGGCAAAAAGGCCAAGACCAAGGCGCTGGAGGCCGGACTCGACTGCACGTTCCGCCATTTCGGCAACGGCGACCTCGCCAAGGCCATCGCCTGCAAATAGGCACCGCGAGAAGCGCTGAACAAGCGGCGCGGCCCCGGACGGGGCCGCGCCGTTGCTTCGTCATGCGGTCGGGATGCTCCCGGGGCGGATCGGGGCCGGCCGGCTCGGTCCCTCAGATCCGCTGGCCCTCAGGTCCGCTGGACCGCGGGCCGGCGTGTCCCCTCATGGGCATGTCCCCAGATCACCAGCGCGTGCATCAAGGACAGCGCCCCGATCACGAAGGTGCTGCCGAGGTTCAGGGCAAAGATCGAGCCCTCCTGACCGCCGATGATGATCAGAAGGTTGATCAGCCCGAAGACTCCGACGATCAGCGCCACCGGCGCCCAGAACGCCCGCCTGCGGGCGCGGGAAGGGGGCCGGGCGGGGATGCCGCCGCCCACGGCCTCCCAGCGCGAGACCCGGGACAGGATGAGGATCGCCACGACCGCCTGGAACAGGAACAGGAATCCGTAGAGCTGACGCGCGGTGGCCTCGAGCAGGCCCGGCGCGCCCACCTCCGGCGCCCCCAGGAACAGCAGGTAGTTGGACGTCCCGTGCATCAGGGCCGGAACGGCGAAAGCAAGGCACGCCATCGCGTAGCGCCAGCGCCACTTCCAGGCCAGCAGCATGATGGCGCCCATGAACACCCCGAGGAAGACGTGGTTGGGCACCGAGACCAGCGCGCGCAGGACGGCGATCCGGCCCCAATGGACGGCCCCCGCCGTGACCAGCACGTTCTCCACCGCGGCGAAGGCGCCGCCCACGGCGACGGCGATGACGATCAGCGACGCCGGGCGCACCGAGGTCCGGAAGGTCCACAGGATGATGAGGATGGTCAGCAGCTTGAGCCCTTCCTCGACGAAGCCGCCCAGCACATAGGCGCGCACGAACAGGTAGCCGTACTGGCCGTTGAAGGTGACCAGCTCGACCAGGGACAGGCCGTTCAGCCAGGCAAAGGACACATGGGGCGAACGGTCGAGGAAGGATTCGATCAGGAGCGCCGGCAGGGAGATCAGGACGCCGGCGAGAAAGGCGATGGCGACATGGGAGGGCGGCGTGATGACGCCGACACGTTCCTGCAGGTATTTGAGCCACAGGAACACCGGCGTGAATGCCGCGAGAATCAAGAACGCCGTGATCACGATCGTGGCTTAACCTCCCCTAGGCGGGACGTTGCCCGCAGGGGGAGTATCTCCGGCTGTTAACCCTCTGGCAATCAATCGTTATGGTTAACACGGAAAAAATCGCAGAAAACCGGCATTTCGATACGACTGGTTGAACGACAAGGTTAATGGCGGAACCGTGGCGGCGTCACCGTCGGCCGTCCTCCGCCCGGGCTCCACCGGCGCATCGGATACGGGGCCTCCTGTCTGTCGGCCTCCGCCCCGCGAGGCGGGCCGCGCCGCCCTTCCAAATCTTGTTGCACGGGGCGTTTTCTGCCATAGTCGGCCCGTCATGAAACGGTGGACCGCCAGGCGGGTTTTGACACTTTTCTTCGGGCTCGTGTTTGCCCTGGGGACGGTGCTGTCGCAGGTCCAGGCCGGAGGCATGTCGATCGAGATGACGATGTCGTCCGGCCCAAGCGGCCCAGGTGACGGGGCTTGCGCCGGGTGTCTCGACCCGGGGGACGAGAGCGACCTGGCATCGATCGCCTGTCCCGCGGACTGCACCCTGGCCGGCGGGTTCCTGGTCGCCGCCGTCGCCGCGGAAGCGCCGGCCCTTGCCGGCGCGGACCGCCGGGCCGGCGCCGACTGCGTCATCGGCAGGACGTTCCGCCCCGATCCCGACCCACCCAGGCAATCCCTGCACAGCCTGATCTAGCGCCTGTCGCTTGACGACAGGGTCTGTAGCCGCCGCGTGCCGCACGGCGCACGGCGCAAGGACTTTGCCATCGGAACCCGGAACGCACATCCTCCGGTTCGCGGGCCCAATTCCCCGAGGTGCTGGGAAATGAGAAGCAAGATGTATTCGGTCTCGCGGCGGGGTTTCCTGCTCGGCAGTGGCGGCCTGGCGGCGGCGGCGGCATGGCCGCTCGCCGCGGCCGGGGCGGCGAAGGTCCGCGAGGTCCGGATCGTGGCGGCGCCGGGGGAGGCCCCGCTCCTCGGCAGGGAAAACCCCCGGACTCCGGTATGGGCGTACAACCGGTCCGTGCCGGGGCCGGAGATCCGCGCGCGCCAGGGCGAGCGGTTGCGGGTCACCGTCGAGAACCGCCTGGCCGAGGAAACGACCGTTCACTGGCACGGCCTGCGCGTCCCCAACTCCATGGATGGGGTGCCCGACCTGACGCAGAAGCCGATCGCGCCCGGCGCCACGTTCGCTTATGAATTCGACCTGCCCGATGCCGGCACGTACTGGTACCACCCCCACCAGCGCGGCTTCGAGCAGGTCGGGCGTGGACTTTACGGCCCACTGATCGTCGAGGAGCGTGACCCGGTTCTCGTCGACCGGGACGTCACCTGGGTGCTGGATGACTGGCGGCTGCTCCCCACCGCCAGGATCAGCGACGATTTCGGAAACTTTCACGACGTCAGCCACAGCGGCCGCATCGGCAACATCGCGACCGTGAACGGGCTCCCTCCGCGCGATTTTTCCGTGAGGGCGGGGGAGCGCGTCCGGCTACGTCTCATCAACGCGGCCAATGCACGGAACTTCGGTCTCGAGTTCCAGGGACACCACCCGAAAATTATCGCCTATGACGGCCAGCCGGTCGCTCCCCACGAGCCTCCGGGAGGGCGCGTCGTCCTCGGCCCGGCGATGCGCGCGGACGTCATTCTGGATATGGCGGGCAGGCCCGGAGACCGCCTCACCGTCAGGGATACCTTCTATAAGGGCCTCGAGTTTCGCGTGATGGACCTCGTTTACGAGGGCACCCCAATTCGGTCCCGCCCCCTCGATGCCTCGGTGGTCCTTGCGGCGAACACCATGCCGGAACCCGACCTCGCGCGTGCCCAGCGCCACGAGATCACCTTCGGCGGGGGCATGATGGGAAGGATGAGCATGGCGATGATGGATGGGCGCCGGGTCGGCCTTCGCGAAATGATGCACCACGGCAAGGCCTGGGCCATCAATGGCGTTGCGGCGACCGGCCATGTGCTGGAGCCCCTTTTGGTTCTCGATCGTGGCCGAACCTATGTTCTGGCGCTTCACAACGACACAGCCTGGTTCCATCCCATTCACCTTCACGGACATTCGTTCCGGGTGATCAGCCGGAACGGGCACCCCACCGCGCACAAGGAATGGCGGGACACCGTCCTTCTGGCCCCCCGGGAGCGCGCCGAGATCGCGTTCGTCGCCGACAATCCCGGCGACTGGATGTTCCATTGCCACGTACTCGAACACATGGCGGGCGGGATGATGGGAGTCATCCGGGTTGCCTGATTCGAATCACCGCCCCAAAAAAAATCGAAGAGGAAATCTGGAGATGATGGACGGAATGATGGCAACGGGCCCCATGGGGCCTTGGGTGATGGGAGGTCTCGGGCTGCTGGTCGTCGTCGTGCTCCTCCTCGCGGCGGCCGCCCTGATCAAATACCTGTTCTTCGACTAGACGGCCCATCGATGGGGCCCCACGCGACGTCCGAATTGCATTGCGAGGAGGAAGAAACCGATGCGTATACTGAGACTTACGATCCTGATTGCCGGATTGACCCTGGCGGCGGCCGGGCGTGGCGAAACGCCCGCGAAGTCGGTCACTCTTTACAAGACGCCGGAATGCGGCTGCTGCGAGAACTATGCCGACTACCTGCGCCGCAATGGCTTCACCGTCATCGTAAAGCCCACACACGACCTGCCCTTGATCAAGCGCCAGTACGCCGTGCCGAAGGATTTCGAGGGCTGCCACACGATGCTGATGGAGAGCTACGTGGTAGAGGGCCATGTGCCCATCAAGGCCCTGAAAAAGCTCCTCCGGGAGCGGCCCGGGATCAGGGGCATCGCCCTTCCCGGTATGCCCCAGGGATCGCCCGGCATGAGCGGCAAAAAGCAGGAGCCATTCACGATCTATGAATTCGGAGAGGGCACGCCCAAGGTCTACGCGGTCGAATGAACCAGTGTCTCTTGGGAAACACGGTGCGCCGCAGGGCCGCCGACCAATTGATCCCGCGGACAAATTGGAGGTACGGAG
>Ga0214472_10007954_pt1 | contig 11059 bp, 4 predicted proteins | sample RVTome_6_FD_207662 | JGI IMG/M metagenome (GOLD analysis project Ga0214472, IMG submission 207662) | Soil microbial communities from uranium-contaminated site in the Upper Colorado River Basin, Wyoming, United States - RVT140D175 | ecosystem: Environmental > Terrestrial > Soil > Contaminated >...
CGGGCAGGGTGGTCCTATGAAAAAGTGATCGCCCACATCAAGGATGGAATCGGTACCGCGTTTGACCCTTGTGTGGTCGATGCTTTTTTGCGAACACGCCCCGAACCGGAACCCCGATCGGATCGCCCCGGCCAACAGAGGTTTGTTGGCTGACTGTATAGGAGGTCTGCTCTCACTGATCGCAATGGGATGGCGTCGAACCGGCGGCACCGTCGACAGCGCCTTGCCGGTTGGGATTGGCCGTGACATCAGCGTCATTCGGGCATTCCCATTTATCCGACAAATCACCACTTTTCAGACGAGCTGCCTCCGATTTGAATTCCTCCGCAAAGCTCAATACCTTTCGGCCATTATGACAGCCAGCCAGGTAGCCAACCAACCTTCCGTGCAAAGTCAGCCTTAGTGCGTTGATTTCATCTGCGGCGCGATCGTTCATAGATCATCCTCGAGGATATCCTGCCATGGGTCGTCAGACAGGCTTTTCCTCTTATTATCCTTCTCCTGCTTTGATGGTTTTTGCCCTGATGCCAGTTCCGGCTCGACACTTTCAAGCACAGTTACTACGGCATGCACCTTTTCTTTGGGGATAAGCATCAGTTCGCTGTTAAGACCTTTGGCAATCAACTCCAGAGTGTCGAGCCGTGGATTGCCCTTGGACTCCAAGCGTTGGTATTGCTGACGGGATACGCCGATGCGCCTTATCATGTCGTGTTGCTTAAGTCCCAGTATTAAGCGTCTTTTTTTGAGCTGCTGAAGCAGAGACACTGCCATTGTAGACTCCTGTATTGCTTTTTTGGCCACAGGAAACATATTAGCTTCCTGATTTCAGTTAGGCAACGAATACGTTGCTATTTCGAAAATGGCGAGCGCTTTCCAGAAAGCAACATTTATGTTGCCTATATGGGATTAGTAAGGATTTCCAGCAAAATTTCAAGAACGTCATATCCAGTCTTGGGTGGCGAGTAACTCCCCGGATACCTTCCTGTCAGTGAGACGACTTGTAGTGCGCCATGTTTTTGACATTCGACAAGCAGGGCCTGTCCTCGAAACTCTTGTCGCACACCGGACCGGCCACAAAAATACGGTGAGTATCACCCGCAGCACCCGCAGCACAGGCGGCAACCGCCGCCATACCGAAGGTCTACCATTCATCACTCTTCTCCTCCACTCCAGTGGTTCCTCGCCCGACCCTTCCCGGTTTCCGGCCGGAATCGATCCAGCCTGCATCTCTTCCCTCAAAAAATCCGTTAAAAAACAGCATCTTATGTCTTCCAGTGCCTTTCTGGCACGATTGATGAAGAAGTATACGGATAGCGAGTCCCTGAAGGAAGGGTGGTAATTAAGCGAACCTGCGCATTTCCAATCCTGCTGATAAAACTCCTTTTATTTGCCAAGTTAATTGAGTACGCAGAAGCACATTTATTATCATGTATTTCTCCTGACAGCCGTTAATCCTGATTTCCTGCCGAAGCGGCTCTTTTTTCAATCTCTGCGGCTTGCTTGTGCGGCGCAGAAATCCACCACTCCGTGCATGCTCTCGATTTTCTTGACCTTGGGTAAATTCGCTCGCTTCCCGTATGGAAACGTCGCTATGTCCATCCGCGTTGCCGGATGACATTCATCTCAATGAGAAAAGGTGAGATATATGCAAATCGCTGTGATCGGAATGGGTTGTTGTTACCCCGGTTCGGAGAATCTTGAGAAATTATGGGAAAACATTCTGACAAGAAGGCAGCAGTTCCGCAAGATGCCGAAGCAAAGATTGCCGCTGGAGCATTACCATAGCGCGGACCGGTCCGCTCCGGATAAAACCTACGGCCGGAAAGCCGCGCTGATCGAGGGATATCGCTTCGATTGGGCCAAACACTGCATTCCAAAGACGGTGTTCGAAACCACCGATATCGCCCACTGGATCGCCCTGGATACGGCCCTTGCGGCTGTGGCCGATGCCGGGTACACCAGGGAGAATATTCCCGGCGAAAAGACCGGGGTCATTGTAGGCAATACCCTGACCGGAGAAATCACCCGCGCCAACCTGTTGCGACTGCGATGGCCCTATGTGCATAAATCGTTGCAGGTGGCGGCGGACCTCGTCGGCATGCCTGCCGAGGATTTGCACGCCCTGACTGCCAATATGGAGGAATATTACAAGGCTCCTTTCCCCGCGATAACCGAGGACAGTCTCGCCGGAGGCCTGTCCAACACCATTGCCGGCAGGATATGCAATTATCTCGATCTCAACGGTGGCGGTTATACGGTTGACGGAGCCTGCTCATCTTCCTTGCTGGCGATCGCCACCAGCATGACTCACCTGGCCAATCATGAAATCGACCTGGGGATTGCCGGCGGGGTCGATATCAGTCTCGATCCCTTCGAACTGGTGGGGTTCGCCAAGGCCAAGGCCCTGTCAGCCGCGGGAATGAATGTCTACGACCGCAATGCGCAGGGTTTCATTCCCGGCGAGGGTGCCGGGTTTGTGGTCCTGAAGCGCCTCGAAGACGCGGTGCGGGACGGGGATTATGTCTACGCCGTCGCCCACGGCTGGGGGGTTTCTTCGGACGGCAAGGGCGGCCTTATGGCCCCCAGCGCCCGGGGGCAGTCGCTGGCCATTGGCAGGGCGTACCAGAAGAGTTCCTACGGCATCGAAACGGTCGACTTTATCGAAGGGCACGGCACCGGCACGAAGGTGGGCGATGCGGTGGAGTTGCGCGGCATCAGCCTGGCCCTCGGCGAGAGGGAAGGGGCCGGCCTGCGCCCCTGCGGCGTGACCTCGGTCAAATCGATCATCGGGCACACCAAAGCGGCTTCGGGGATGGCGGGATTCATCAAGGCGGTGCTTGCGGTGAACCAAAGGGTTGTTCCGCCCACGGCCGGCTGCCACGAGCCGAACAACGTGTTTGAAGATGAAGCGCGGCACCTGTACCCGGTGCTCAAGGGGCAAATCCGGCCCGCGGACGATACCTTGCGGGCGGGGATTACCGGTGCCGGTTTCGGCGGCATCAATTGCCACATTACCATCGCGTCGGGGGACAGCCCGGACGGCAGGCTGCAAACCGCCTTGCCGGCGCCGATCTTGCTGGCTTCCCACCAGGGCAGCGAGCTGTTCGTGTTCGATGCGCCGAGTCTCGCGGAACTGCGGAAAAAAATCGCAGCGGCCAAGTCCGGATCGGAAGGCATCAGCTACGGGGAGATGCCCGACCTGGCCTATGCCCTCAGTCAGACGGTGGCCGACCACCCCTGGCGGGCCTGTGTCGTCGCCGGCACTCCCGACGAACTGCAATCCGGGGCTGATGCGCTGTTGGAAATCATGGCCCTCCATGGATCGGACAGTCCGGCATTTTTGGCGGATGCCGCCGGGGATGTGCTGGCCGGAAAATCCGCCGCGGCACCGAGGATCGGATTCCTTTTCCCGGGGCAGGGTTCGCAGATGCTGAACGCCGCCGAGTTCATCCTGGCCCGGTACGAAAACATCCGGCAACTGGCGGATGAAGCGCTGCAGGGCCTCGACGGGGAGCAGCGCGCGGCTGTTCTGGACCGTATGTACCGTCCCGCCGATCGCGCCCTGAACGGCGAACAACGGGCGGAGTGGGAAGGACAGTTGGCCCGGACCGAGATCGCCCAACCCGCCATCTGCCTTGCCTCGCTGGTTTGGGCCGCATACCTGCGGCAGATCGGCATCGAGCCCGAAGCGGTCGGCGGTCACAGCCTGGGGGAACTGTCGGCCCTGCACCTCGCCGGCGTTTTCGATGCGCCGCAACTCATGGCCCTTGCCGCCTATCGCGGCGAAATCATGGCCGACAGTCCGGGCAGCGTGCCTGGCGCCATGCTGGGCATCGGCTGCGATGCGAAGGATGCCGACAGGCTGCTGGCGGACTGCGGGGTTTCCACGGTGACCGTCGCCAATATCAACACCCCTTCCCAGACCGTGGTTTCGGGAAGTCGGGACGAGATTGTCCGCCTGGAGAAATATACCCGTGCCAACGGCATCATCTCCAGAATATTACCGGTGTCCAATGCCTTTCACTCGCCAATGATGGACGACGCCGCCAGACAACTTCACCAGTACCTTGCCGGCAGGATCGAGGCAAACGCGCCGACTTTGCCGCTCTTTTCCGCCGTTACCGGCCAGGCCATGGCGGCACCGCTCGATATGGCCGACTATCTGGCCAAGCAGGTGGTTTCCCGGGTGGATTTCGTTTCGATGGTTCGATCCATGGCAGCCCGATGCGACCTGTTTGTTGAAGTGGGTCCCAAGGATGTGTTGAGCAAGTGCGTGCGCGGAATCCTCGGCGATACCGATCAGGCCGCCTGCTATCCGGTGGAGACCGCCGAAAGGCGGGATTCCTTCAAAGCGTTGAATCGATTGGTGGGCGCCTGCTTCGTGCGGGGCCAAACCATCCGCTGGGATCGTTTCTACCATAACCGTCTGCTGCGTCCCTATGTGGACAGCAGGGAAAAACTCTTTATCGTCAATCCTTGCGAAGCAGAACGTTCCGAGGGCTCATCCGGCCAGGAAAGCCGGCCCCCGGCGGCGCTTCGAACTTTCGCGGATGGGCTTCCGCAGGATGCATTGGACAGTTACTTCGAGCAACGCAAGGATTTTATCCTCGATGTGATCAAGGCGGATATGAAGTCCATGCACTCCCGGTCCGAAATCGGGAGGCCCGGCAATATACCAGCCGATCCCCCGGTCCCCTCCGTCCGGCAAGCCGCTCCGGCCGAACCGCCGGCAAAGCCGACCGGGGCCGCCTCCGCCGAAGCCACGGTATTCGAAGTCGTGTCAGAATTTACCGGCTTCGATGCGGCCCAACTGTCCGCGGAGCACCGTCTGCTGGACGATCTGAACCTGGACTCGATCAAGTCGGCCACCCTGGTGGGGGAGATCGCCAAACGCCTGAATGTGCAGGAGGAGGTCGATCCGATCCGGTACGCCAACGCCGCCATCGGCGAACTGGTAGCCCTGTTTGACCGGGCCCCGGTTGCCTCGGAGAGCAAACCGGCCGCGGGTGCGTCGGTCGAAGACACGGTATTTGGGTGCGTTTCGGAATTCACCGGGTTTGACGCCGCGAGATTGTCCGCGGAGCACCGTCTGCTGGACGATCTGAACCTGGACTCGATCAAGTCGGCCACCCTGGTGGGGGAGATCGCCAAACGCCTGAATGTGCAGGAGGAGGTCGATCCGATCCGGTTCGCCAACGCCGCCATCGGCGAACTGATTACCCTGTTCACTCCGGCGGAACGAAAGGCAAACCGGCCGGCGGAGCGGCCAGCGGAAAAGCCCGATAACCTCTGGATCAGGAACTTTACCGAGACCCTCGTGCCGGCGCCCCTGCTCTCGGGCAACGCCGCCTTGCCACCGTCACGCTTCGTGGTGCTGCAAGGGCCGGAAACCAGGGAGCTTTGCGAGGCGATCGGGGAGACGTTGCGGCGGCACGGACACCAAGTCGTTCATGAACCAACGACCGCTCCCGCCGACCCTGCCGACATCGAACCGGGGTATCATCTGGTGCTGCCCCTTCGCGAGCAGCCCGGTGCCGAAAACGCCGTGGCCGCTTACCTGGAAGACCTCCTCTCCATGACCCGGCATGTGGGCAGGGCGCAAAGCGTCAGTTTCGTGCAGGCAGGCCGCCGCATCTGCTCATGCCGGGCCTTTGCCAGAACCCTGCATCTGGAAAACCCGGCCTTGCGGATCAAGGTACTGGAATTTCCCGAGACCCCGGACCCCGGGCTGGTCGGCGAGGCGATCCTGGCGGAATTGCCGGTCGCGGCTCCTATGTCGGTGGCGGTGCACGAGGCAGGAAACACCCGCCACGAACCGTGCATGCGGTTGTCCGATACGGCCGCCTACCAGGCCAGGAATCTGGATTGGAACGGCAGCGATACGCTGCTGGTCACGGGCGGGGCCAAAGGCATCACCCGGGCCTGCGCTCTGGCGTTCGCCGCCCGAACCGGCGTCAAACTGGCCATTCTGGGGCGCTCTCCGGCAGACAGCCCGGCGGTGGCCGATGCGCTGGCCGAAGCCGAGCGGGCGGGTATCGTGTGTCGCTACTATGTCTGCGACGTCGCCCGCCTCGATGCGCTGCGCGCCTGCGTGGAGACCATCACCGGGGAATTGGGCCCCGTCACCGGCATTCTTCACGGTGCGGGCCTCAACCATCCCAAACTGGCAGCCTTGCTTTCGCCGCGGGAAGTGCGGGACGAAATCGCTCCGAAGCTGATCGGCGCCGAAAACCTGGCGACGGTGTTCAGTGACCGTCCTCCCAGGATGTTTGCGGCCTTTTCATCGATCATCGGTGTCACCGGGATGCCGGGCAACGCCGCCTATGCCTTTGGCAACGAATCCCTGACCAATCTGTTGCGGCGATTCGGCCGGCGCCATTCCGAAACCCAGGTCCTCTCCCTGGCCTACAGTGTCTGGGGGGAGACCGGCATGGGAGCCCGGATGGGCAGTGCGGCCCTGCTCGAAAGCAAGGGGATCATGGCCATCCCCACCGAGGCCGGCGTGAACCGATTTCTCCAATTGATGGAACAGCGGGCCGAGGACGACGAGGTGGTCGTCACCGCCAATCTCGGCAGCTACCTGGACACCTGGCGCATGCCGAGCAGCCCTCTGCCCGCCGGTTTCCGGTTTCTGGAAGAGATCCGCAGCGATCTGCCCGGCGTCGAGCTCAAGGCCCGGGCGGTGCTGAGCCTGAAAAAGGACGGCTATCTGCAGGATCACCGGTGGCGCGGTTCCCTTTTGTTCCCCACGGTCTTCGGCCTGGAAGCCATGGCCCAGGCGGTAAGCCGCGTGACCGGCAGGGCGTCTCTGGCTCCCCTCGAACTTGCCGACATCGCCCTGGACAGGCCGATCGTGGTTGGTGCCGCGGGGGAAAAGGGGATCGAAATAACCGCTGTGGCGCGGGAGCGCCTCTCCTCCGAGGCGGACCAGATCGTGGACGCCTGGATCACCACCGACGATTCCGGTTACCGGATCAAACACTTTACCGCCACCTTTCATCTTCCGGCGGCCTCCCCCGAAAGGGAAACGCCCACCATCCCCCTCGATCCCCCGCTGCCCATCGATCCGAAAAGCGATCTGTACGGCTGGCTGCTGTTCCAGGGGGAACGGTTTCAACGCATCGAGCGGTTGCGCCGTCTGAACAGTCGGGAAACCGTCTTCGATACCCGCTGCCTGCCTGAGGCCTATGTACTGGGAGACCCCTTTTGCCGGGACAGCCTGCTGCATGCGGTGCAACTGCCTCTCTCCAGGGATATCGCTCTGCCGGTGCGTATCGACAGATGGCGCATTCCCGCCCTGGCTTCCGAGGGCACCCTTTCCGGACAGGCAACCATCAGGGAAAAAACGGCGGATCACTTTCTGGCCGACGTTCTCCTGTGCGATGGGACAGGCGCCCTGGTGGAGCAGCTGCACGGCTACAAACTGAAAATTCTTGAACACCATGCGGACTATCCGACGGCAGAGGATCTGGCCGATCCGGCCCCCTACAATGACCGGCTGCTGCGGGAGGGACGTCAGTCCCTCGAAAACGCGCTGCCTTATCGGTTTCCCTTCCTGGAAGTGTTTTCCGTTCCGGGGTTGGACCTGCTGCCGGCGAAAGAAAGGCACGACCGGGAAAAACCCTTCCTCCGCCAGGCCCTGGACGGGTATTGTGCCGATCGGCAGGACCTCGATCGGACCCGCCTCGCAGTCCACCGGGACCCTGCGGGCAAGCCCTGCATCAAGGGCACCGACAGCCACGGGATTTCCCTGTCCCACGACAACGGACTGCTGCTGGTCGCTCTGGGGCACGACCGGCTCGGCTGCGATCTGCAGACCGTGGCCTCCCGCAGCGAAGAGCAGTGGCGGCGTATCCTGACCCCCGCGCGCATGAAGCTGGTCGATGCGCTGCTGGAACAGGACCAGGATCTTTCCCTGGCGGCCACCCGGGTCTGGAGCCTGCTCGAAACCCTCCTGAAAATCGACGCCGATGCCGTCGATGCCACCCCGGAAATCGTCCATCGTCAGGGTGAGGCGGTGGTGTTTTCCGTGGCAACCTCCGCCGGACCCTTGTTTGTTGCCACTCTGCCGCTGAAATTCGCCCTGGGTGTCACCAGGGTTCTCGCCACCCGCGTATACGACCGAAAAGAAGCGGTTGTCGCAGAGCAGCCCAGCCACGAAACAGGCATGGAAAAGACCCTGTCCGGCCCTCAGGGGCAGGCGGTTTTTTCCCTGCGACAGCCCCTGACGTTCAAGGATATGGCCAACCCGGGAAAAGGGGTCTTCTTTTCCAATTACTTCAATTGGATGGGAAAGGCCCGCGAATTGCCCCTCAAGCCGGTCTATGACGAGCTTGTTCCCCAATTCACCTCGGGCAAATGGGGCATGGTCACCAATAATTCCAAAATCGTCTATGTGGACGAGGCCGCCGGCAACGATACTCTGGAGACCCGGACCTGGCTCGGGCCGGACAGGTTTGACAACGGAGCCAGCTACACGCTGCATTACGAATGGCACAAGCTGACCCCCGGCGACAAGAAACGCCTGGTCGCTTTCGGTGAGCAGAGCATCTCGTGGGTGGAGATAGTCGGTCATGGGCAGGTCGAGCTGCGGCCGGCGCCCGATTACCTCAATGAATTCTTCGACCGCTCCGGCATCCTGCCCCGCAACGAGCAGGTCTACCTTCCTCCCGTACACGAGAGTGCCCCTCTCGCCGGGACCGATTTGGGGGCGCAGCTCTATGGCGCACCGGCCGGACCGAAAATCGAGCCCCGCCTCGAACAGGTCGTTTTTCAAACGACCCTCGAAGACGCCAACTTGGTGGGCAACATCTATTTTGCCAACTACGCGGTATGGCAGGGCCGGGTCAGGGATCAATTCTTCCATGGCCTGGCGCCGCAGTTTTACAACGGCGGCAGCCGGGATGGTGAACTGTTCTGCATCGAAAGCAGCGTCGACCATCTGCGCGAAGCCATGCCCTTCGATCGGATCGAGGTGCACATGTCCCTCAAGACGCTACACGCCAACGGCCTCGTTCTGTGGTTCGACTACTATCGGAAAAACCCGCAGGATGAGTTGCAAAAGCTCGCCACCGGCGAACATAAATGCCTCTGGGTCCGGCACGACCTGAACAACCGGTTGATCCCGGCCGCCCTGCCCGCCGACCTCATCGATCCGCTCGGGGGCTGCCTCGGGGAGCGCCGAAAGCGGGTGCTTTCGTCACGGGGTCTGGTCAAGTCAACCTATTTGGGGAAAAGGGAGGCACTCCCAGGGAAGGTCCCGATTTTCTCCTTGGACAACCATTAAATAGTAGTTGTGGTCTATATGATCGACCTCAGCCATGCACATGATGTTCGGCGTCGCCGCCGACCATGAAGGGGCTAAGCGGCTTGCCGTCGAGATAATCCTTCCAGAAAGGTGAAATATTCCGCAGCCGTTCGATGACCGGCGGCAGGACCCGGATGACGTGGTCGATATCCTCTTCGGTGTTGTAGACACTCAAGCTGAAGCGGATCGAGCCGTGGGCGGCGGTGAAGGGCACGCCCATGGCCCGCAGCACGTGAGAGGGTTGCAGGGAGCCGGAGGTGCAGGCCGAGCCGGAAGAGGCGCAGATACCTTCGTCGCTGAGCAGCATGAGAATCGATTCCCCCTCGATGTATTCGAAGCTCAGGCTGCAGGTGTTCGGCAGGCGTTGCGCCGGATCGCCGTTGATCATGGTGTTGGGGATGCGGTCCAGCAGTTCCTTTTCCAGGCGGTCGCGCAGGGCCAGGACTCGGCCGTTTTCCTCTGCCATGTGATTCGTAACGAACTCGGCTGCCTTGCCCAGGCCGACGATGTAGGGGACGTTCTCAGTGCCGCCGCGACGGCCGGCTTCCTGGTGGCCGCCGACCACGAAGGGAGAGAACCGGGTTCCCTTGCGGATGTAGAGGGCGCCGACCCCCTTGGGGGCGTGCAGCTTGTGCCCCGACAGGGACAGCAGGTCGATAGTACTGTTGCGCATGTTCATGGGGATCTTGCCCACCGCCTGTACCGCGTCGGTGTGGAAGGGCACGCCCCGCTCCCGGCAGAAGGCGCTGATTTGCTCCACTGGAAAGAGCACCCCCGTTTCGTTGTTGGCAGTCATGATGCTGACCAGGGCGGTTTCGCTGGTCAGCACCGCCTGTAGTTCGTCCAGATCGAGGTGGCCCTGCCGGCTGATCCCCAATTCGGTGACGCGGTAGCCCCGGGCCTGCAACTGGTGTGCAACGTTGAGCACCGCCGGGTGCTCGACCCGGGAGATGACCAGGTGTTTTTTCTCCGGGTAGGAATAGAGGGTGCCCATGATGGCGGCATTGTCGCTCTCAGTGCCGCAACTGGTGAAGACGATCTCGTCGGGGTGGGCGCCGATCAGGGCCGCCACCCGTTCGCGGGCCGCGGTGATGTGCCGCTGGACCTGGCCGCCGAACAGGTGCATGCTCGACGGGTTGCCGTACAGGTCGCTGAAGAAGGGCAGCATGGCCTCGACCACTTCCGGCGCGGTGCGGGTGGTGGCGTTGTTGTCCAGGTAGACGGTTCTCATGGCTTCACCTCCTCCACCTCGATCTCCGGAGTGACGAATTCCCGCAGTTTGGCTTCGACGAAGTGCTTGAGGGTAAAACCGGAATGGGGACAGAAGGAGCAGGTGCCGCGCAGGGCGACGTAGACCCGGTTGCCGTCGATGTCGATCAGTTCCAGGTCGCCGCCGTCGGAGCGGATCGGCGGCAGGATCTCCCGTTCCAGGGTTTCCTCGATGAGGCGGATCTTCTGCAGGTTGGAAAGCTTCTTGCCCGGAGGCAGGCGTTGTTCAGCCGGTTCGGCGGCCGGTTTGCCCGACACCCTTTGCAGGATGGCGCCGATCTTGGGATGACAGGACTGGCAACCGCCGCCGGCCTTGGTGTAATCGGTCACCTGTGCGATGGTGGTCAGCTTGTTCTCCCGCGCCACCCGCTCGATCTCCTTGTCGGTGATGCCGAAGCATTTGCAGACGATTTCGAATTCTTCCTTCATCGAGGGTTCACCCCGGTAGTTGGCGATCGCCGCCTCCAGGGCCTCCTTGCCCAT
>Ga0214472_10007956_pt1 | contig 11058 bp, 5 predicted proteins | sample RVTome_6_FD_207662 | JGI IMG/M metagenome (GOLD analysis project Ga0214472, IMG submission 207662) | Soil microbial communities from uranium-contaminated site in the Upper Colorado River Basin, Wyoming, United States - RVT140D175 | ecosystem: Environmental > Terrestrial > Soil > Contaminated >...
ACACGGCTTCGGCGTGGTCCCGCGAGTGGTCGGGGGCGGCGAATGACCCGGGCCACGACGGATCGGGTCGGCCGGCGGCCGAAAGGGAACCGGCGCTGAGCTCGCTCCCCCCCGGCGCCGTCGCGACGGCTCACGAGGTTCGGGCGCGGCGCCGCTCCGCGCAGGAAACCCTGGCCGAGGCGCTCACGCGGATCGACGCGCTCGATGGAAGGATCGGCGCGTTTCTCGAGGTCATGCCAGAGGAAGCGCTCTCGGAAGCCCGAGCGGCAGATGGCCGCGTCGCGGCGGGCGAGGATCTGCCGCTCGCCGGAGTCCCGATGGCGATCAAGGACAACATGTGGGTCGCGGGCCGGCAGGCGACGTGCGCCTCGCGAATCCTTCAGGGCTTTCGACCACCGGGGGACTCAACCGCCGTCTCTCGCCTGCGTCAGGCGGGGGCTGTCTTCGTCGGCCGCACGAACATGGACGAGTTCGCGATGGGCTCCTCGACGGAGAACAGCGCGATCCAGCTCACGCGCAACCCATGGGACCTCGACCGCATCCCGGGCGGCTCCTCGGGAGGCAGCGCCGCCGCGGTGGCTTCCGCAATGGTGCCCGCGGCGCTCGGCTCCGACACTGGCGGCTCGATCCGCCAGCCGGCGGCCTGCTGCGGCGTGGTCGGTTTCAAGCCGACTTATGGCCGCGTCTCCCGCTACGGGCTCATCGCGTTCGCGTCCTCTCTCGACCAGATCGGGCCTCTCACGAGAAACGTCGCCGACGCCGCGCGCGTCTACCGCGTTCTCGCGGGCAGGGACCCTCTGGACTCGACTTCCGTGCCCGATGACCCTGGAGATCCGGAAGCCGCCGCCGCGAAAGGCGTCGCGGGCATGCGGGTCGGCTTTCTGGCGGAGGCAGAGGCCGAGGGTCTCGACGCGGAAGTCGCGAACAACCTGGACGAGTCCCGCCGGGCCTTCGCGGCCGCCGGCGCGCGCGTCCGCTCCATATCCGTTCCTCGCGCGCCGTACGCGATCGCGATCTATTACGTGGTGGCGAGCGCCGAGGCGTCGTCGAACCTCGCGCGTTACGACTCGGTACGCTACGGGCCCCGTCCTCCGGACGGGAACCTCGCCTCGATGTACGTCGAGAGTCGGACGAGGGGCTTCGGACCCGAGGTCAAGCGCCGGATCCTGCTCGGTACGTTCGCGCTGGCGGCGGGCTACTACGAGGCATACTACGGACGCGCGATGCGCGCGCGCGCCGTCCTCGCTGAGGACTTCGAGCACGCGTTCCGGGAGGTCGACGTGATCGTGTGCCCGTCGATCCCCACGCCCGCTTTCCGGATCGGTGAGAAGACGGAGGACCCTCTGACGATGTACCTCTCGGACATCTTCACGGTCCCGGCTTCGCTCGCGGGTCTGCCGGCGATCTCTCTGCCGTCGGGGTTCTCGCGAGACGGACTCCCGCTCGGCCTGCAGATCCTGGGACCGCGCCTGGGCGAGGAGAACGTCCTCGCCGCGGCGGGCGGGTTCGAGCGGGAGATCGCGCTGGGGGAGGAGATGCCCCGCGGGGTCCGATGAGCCTAAGACCGATCCCCGCCGCGAAGAGTGCCTCCGGGTCAGAGGCATCGAGGCCGAAGGCGTCGAAATCAAGACAGGCGTCGGGTGTCGGATACCGGACGTCGCGCGGCGGGGGGGCCGCGCTCACCGCCGCTTTGCTCCTTCTTCTCCGCGGTTCGGTCGGAACGGCCGAGTTCCGCGGGGACCGGACCGTCGTCGTCTCGCCGGAGCTCCACGTCTCGATCGGAGAGGGAGATGAGATCACGCTCGCCGCGCGTCCGTTGCCGGGGGAAGGGCTGGACGCGTTCGTCAAGCGCTTCAGCGAGGATCCGAAGACCAAGAAGGAGATCCTTTCGCAGAACGAGGGCGTCAAGCTCCTGCGGAAGGACGTCTTCGTCCGGGTGCCGTATCGTCTTCTCTCCGAGAACTACCGGCGGATCGCCATCGAGGCGCTGTTTCCGGAAGACTCGGGCGACGCCCGGGGCTGGAGCCACCGCGTCACCGCGCTGACGGGAAAGGCCGAGAGCCTCTGGCGCATCGCGGAATGGTTCACCGGCGACGGCGCGAACTACCGCGAGGTCCGGGCCGCGAACGGCCTCGAGTCCCTCCAGACCGATCGGGGGCAGGTGGTGCGGATCCCGCTGAAGCTCCTCCTGCCCACGTTCCGCGACGAGGCGGAAGCCGCCGCGGCGGCCGAGGTACCGCTCCAGTTCGCGCGGGACGAGAAGGGACGGTACGCAGTCTACCGGCTGCAGCGCGGCGAGGCGCTGTACTCCGCTGTCGTCGTGCGGCTCACCGGGCGTCTTCATGCGGAGGACGTCAACGCGAAGGCGGCTCAAATCGCCGAGCGCAGCGGCATCACGGACGTCCACGCGATCCCGGTCGGCTACGCCGTCAAGATTCCCGTCGAGGATCTCTCGCCCGAGTTCCGGCCTCCCGACGATCCGGCGCGGATCGAGGAAGAGAAAGGACGTCTCGAGGCGACTCAGTTCGTCAACCGCATCCGCGCAGTGAACCTCGCGGGAGTTACGTTCGTGCTCGACGCCGGCCACGGGGGGCGGGACACGGGCGCTCTCGTGGACGGAGTCGAAGAAGCGCGTCACGTCTACGACCTCGCGTGCCGGGTCGAGCGGCTTCTGACGAGGCACACGCGCGCGAGCGTGTTCCTGACGGTGCGCCGCCGCAGGCCGTGCGGCGACGGGCGCTCGGACGACGTGCGCGATTCGCGCACCGCGCGGGTGATGACGACGCCGCCTTACGATCTCGACGATCCGGTCGCGGGCGTCAACTTCCGCTGGTACCTCGCCAATTCCATTCTCCGCAAGGTCGAGGATCGCGGCGGTTCCGAAGACCGCACGGTCTTCGTTTCGCTCCATGCGGATTCTCTCCACCCGGCGGTGCGAGGCTTGATGGTCTACATCCCCGGCGAGAAGTATCTGAAGACCTCTTTCGGTAAGAGCGGCAGCCTGTACGCCGCGCGCCGGGAGGTCCGCGAGGCGCCGCGCGTGCGCTTCTCCCGGCGGGAGAGGATCAAGGCCGAGGGCGTCTCGCGGCACCTCGCCGAGAAAATCGTCTCGGCGTTCCGTTCGCTCGGCCTGCCGCTCCATGCGTTCCAGCCGATCCGCAGAAACGTCATCCGCGGCGGGCGCGAGTGGGTTCCCGCGATCCTCCGCTACAACCGGATTCCCGCTCGCGTGCTCGTCGAGGTGTGCAACCTGAACAATCCCGACGACCGCAAGCTGCTCGTGTCGCGTTCCTACCGGGACAAGGTGGCGCAGGCGATCGTATCGGGGCTCGTGGAGTTCTACGGAGGCGAAGCGGGTCAGACGGTGACCGCGCGCAAGGCGAGCTCTCAGCCGTCAGCCCCCGACTCTCAGCCGGGCACCGAGCCCTGATCCCCGGGCGGCGGATCCGACAGCTACTCCTTCGGTGTGGGCGTCTCGGACAGAAACTTCACCCACGCCGGATCGGTGGCGATCGGCAGGTATGTAGGATCGGAGCGCAGGCTCTCACGGTCGAGCAGCCCGTTCGGCTCGAGCACGCGCAGCGTCTCGACCGCCTTCTCCGCATCGCCCGCCCGCGCGTAAACCTGCGCCTGCAGCCGAACCCCATTCCAGCGGTCGGTGACGAGCATTCGTGCCTGCTCGACGGATTCCACGGCGCGTTCTTTCTGGCCGAGGTTGGCCTCGGCGACCGCGAGCGCCGAGAGCGCATCCGGGTCGGGGCCGGCCTCCTCGTGGTAGCGCCGCAGGCGGTCGCGCGCCTCCGCCGAGTTCCCATCGGCGAGCGCCAGCAGCCCGAGCTCCTTCGAAGCTCCGGGCGCGGCCGGGGAGCGCGACAGCGCGCGGAGAAACGCCTCCTTCGCCTCCCCGATCCTCCCCGCGGCCTTCAGGGCGAGCCCGAGCTGGTAATCGGCGGGAGACGCGGGTGCGCCCGCGGCGACCGCGCGCTCCCATTCGCGGCGGGCCTCTCCGAGCCGCCCTTCCCGCTGCGCTGCAAGCGCGGCCCGCTCGGCCCCTTGCCAGGACACCGCGGAAAGCACTTCCGGAACGAGGTAGGGCTCCGACAGGACGCGTTGGACCGCGAGGAAGCCGTCGACCAGAAAGAGGATCGCCGGCGCGGCGGCCGTCAGCAGGAGGAGGCGGCGTCCCGCCGGCGCGAGACGGCGGCCGACGAAGAGCAGAATCGCGAGGATGGCGGCGAGCCCCACCGCCCGCGGGAGGGCCGCCGCCCACGCCTTGCTTCCGCGATTTCGCTGCCGGACCGTGCCGGAGCCGAACGACCGCCCCGCGTCCGCGGCGAGCGAGAGCCCCGGATCGGACAGAACCACGTCCTGTACTCTCCATCCGCCGGCCGCCCGCGAGAGAGACCAGCGCGTCTTCAAGACTCCGGCGGGGTACCGCAGGCCCAGAAAGACGAGCACGGTGTTGTCCTGCGCTCGCGCCGAGGACCAGGCGACGTCACCGACCGAACCGCGAGGCGGCTCGAGCGCTTCCGCGAACCGTTCGCGGACCAGCGATCGGATGCGGTCGCGCTGCCGGTCCGAGAGTCCCCGCCACACCTCTTCGCCGAGGAAGCGGACCGCGATCGAGTCTGCGGCGAACGCCTCCTGCAGAACGCGTCGATCACCTCGAAGCAGCGCCACGGCGGCACGGCGGCCGGTCTCCGACGCCTCCTCGATCTCGGCCGGCGAGACTTGCGCCGAGAGAGCTCTCGCCGTCGCGAAAAACGCGACGGCGAGGTGCCGCAAGTGCCGCGTGAGAACGCTCAGGCGCCGATCGGCTCGAGCCGGTCGACCCGCGGGGAGAGCGACTCCGCTCCGCGCTCGGTGCAGAGGATGTCGTCCTCGATCCGGACGCCGAAGCGGCCGGGCAGGTAGATACCGGGCTCGGACGTGAACGTCATGCCCGGCTCGAGCAAGGTTTTCTCGTGACCGACCATGTACGGGGGCTCGTGAACGTCGATCCCGAGCCCGTGACCGAGCCGGTGCGTGAAGTACTCGCCGTATCCCGCCTTGTCGATGACCCGCCGGGCCGCGGCATCGACGTCGGCGCACGGCACGCCCGGACCCGCGCGCTCGATCGCCGCGCTCTGTGCGTCGAGCACGATCGACCAGATCTTCCGGTACTCCTCGGAAGGCCGGCCGAACCAGGTCGAGCGCGTGATGTCGTAGTAGTAACCCTCCGGCTTGTCCCAGGCGTCGATCAGAACGGCCTCGTCGACCGCGAGCGCGCGATCGGTCGACGCGCCGTGTGGCAGCGCCGAAGACGGGCCGAACTGGACGACGTTCTCGCCGCCGAACAGCGCGGAGATTTCTTCCTCGATCACGCCGGGTCGGAGCGCCTCGAACGCGCGTCGGAACCGCGGAAGCGCGATAGTGATCGCGCGCCGCATGGCCTCGACCTCCTCGGGCGTCTTGACCATCCGTACCGAGGCGAAGACCGATCCCGCGGAGACCGGCCTCCAGGTCGGACGACGGGCGAGGAGCCGCTCGGCGTCGTCATACGCCGTCGACGGTTCGATCGCGAGCGTTCCCGCTCTCGCGGGGAACAGGGCGGCGGCCTTCCCGAAGGGGTCCTCGGTCTCCTCCCACGTCACGACGTCGGAAACGGCCGACATGCCGCGGAGCCGGCTCTCCTCGAAGGCGGGGCAGAGGACGACCGGGTCGGAGTCAGCGAAGAGGAAGAGGGCCGTCAACCGCTCGCTGCGCCAGAAGTCGATTCCGGTCAGGTAGAACAGGTTCGACGAGGGGGTCGCGTACAGGCCGTCTGCCGGAATGCCTCGAAGGCGCTCGCGCATCGTCTCGAGCCGTTTCGCATAGACGTGCCGGGCGAGCGCCATCTCGGAGATGCTAGCAGACCGTGTTACGGCGATCGAGTCGGACCCCGGACGTAGAATCCGCCCGGCGGGAATGATTCCCGCCGGGCCTGTTGCTTTGCGCCGGGGCTTTTCGAGGAGGCGCGTCGTCAACGAGAAGGGGCAATCGCCGCAGTCGTGGTAGCCCTCGCTTTCTCCCTCCTTCTCCTCGCCCCTCCAGCCTTTCCGCTTCCGCCCGACCGCGCCCGCGACCTTCTCGCGCGCCTGCTTTCCGAGGACGAGGCATCGCGCGCCACGGCGCGGTTCGCGATCTCGCGCTCAGCCGACCGCTCGCTCCTGCCGGCTCTCATCGACGCCCTCTTCTTCGCCTCGCCGGCGACGCGCGGAGACGTCGTCGCCTGCCTCGAAGCACTCTCGGGCGAGCGGCTGGGACCCCACTACCGGTACTGGGTCGAGTACCTCGGCGGTCACGAGGAGATCCGCCCGAAGGAGGGTTACCGCGCGTGGAAGGCGGCGCTCTTCGCGCGGATCGATCCGGCGTTCGGAAGGTTCCTCCATCCGGCGCTGCCGATCGCGATCCGCCCCGAAGAGATCGTGTGGGGCGGCGTTCGCAAGGACGGAATCCCGGCTCTCGTGAACCCCGAAACGGTTCCTGCTTCCGAAGCGACGTTTCTCGAGGACTCGGAGACCGTGTTCGGCATCGAGCTCGGGGGAGCGAGCCGCGCCTATCCCCAGCGGATCCTCGACTGGCACGAGATGGCGAACGACGTCGTTGGGGGACGGGCATTCGCGCTCTCGTACTGCACCCTCTGCGGCTCCGCGATCGCGTACGCGACGGGGACGACGGACGGCAAGGTTCTCGTCTTCGGGTCATCGGGTCTCCTGTACCGGTCGAACAAGCTCATGTACGACCGGGACACGCTTTCCCTCTGGAGCAATCTGACCGGAGAGCCCGTCGTGGGTCCTCTCGTCGGGCGGGGAATCCGGCTGGTCCCGCTGCCGATGACGGTGACCACGTGGCGAGAGTGGAGAGCGCTCCATCCGTCGACCACGGTCCTCTCTTTCCGGACCGGCCATCGGCGCGACTATTCGCCCGGGGCAGCGTACGGTCGATACTTCGCGAGCCCGGAGACGATGTTTCCGGTCTGGAGGAAGAACCCCCAGCTGGCGACGAAGGCGTGGGTCTACGCCATTCGCGCGGGCGGCCGCGCAAAGGCGTATCCGCTGGAGCTCCTGTTCCGGGAGCGCATCGTCAACGACGCGGTCGGCACGATTCCCATCGTGCTCGTCGCGGACCCAGAGAGCGGAGCGGTGCGAGCGTATCGCCGACAGGATCACGTTTTCGCAGAGGGTCCTTCCTCTCGACAGCTGGTCGAGCCCGCCACCGGGGAGCGCTGGGTCGTCGCCGACGACTTCCTGCGGCCGGCATCGGGAGCGGGTCCGCTCGAGCGCTTTGCCGGGCATCGGGCGTATTGGTTCGGATGGTACGCCTTCTTCCCCGAGACCGAGCTGTACGAGGGTTGCGCCGGATAGAGGATAGTGGGGACAGACCACGGTTTCCGCCCAAAAGGTGACAAACCTCGGGAACATCAGAAACCGTGGCTGTCCCCTGATTCTCGAGATCCCTCGCTGCGCTCGGGATGACGCGGCCTACGGCCGCGTCAGATCGCGCCCGGTCATTTCATCGGGGACGGGCAGCGCCTGTAATCCCAGAATCGTGGGCGCCACGTCCGAGAGCGAGCCTCCCGATCGCAGGTGTCCGCCGGCGCGCGCGATCAGGATCGGCACCGGGTTCGTGGTGTGAGCCGTGTGGGGCTGCCCGGTGGAGGGATCAATCATCTGCTCGGCGTTCCCGTGATCGGCGGTCATGACGAGCAGCCATCCGGTTTCCCGCACCGAGGTCTCCAGCCGCGCGAAGCAGCGGTCGAGCGTCTCGATCGCGGCGATCGTCTCGGGGAGCTTGCCCGTGTGGCCGACCATGTCGGCGTTCGCATAGTTCAAGACGATCGCCCCGAAGTCCCCCGCGGACATCGCGCGCACGACCTCATCCGTGATCTCCCCCGCGCTCATCTCCGGGTGGAGGTCGTAAGTCGCTCCCTTCCAGGACGGGACGAGCAGACGTTCCTCGCCCGCATAGGGGGTCTCGACCCCGCCGTTGAAGAAGTAAGTGACGTGCGCATACTTCTCGGTCTCGGCCAGCCGGAGGTTGCGCATTCCCGCTTCCGCCCAGACCGCGGCCAGGATCCGATCGAGTCTCGGCGTCGGGAACGCGACCGGGAGCCCGAACTCCTTCTTGTATTCCGTGAAGCAGACGAAGAGGACCGACGGCGGGTCGCCGCGGTCGAACTCCCGGAAATCCCGTTCCGTGAACGCCCTCGTCAGCTGCCGGGCGCGATCCGCGCGGAAGTTGAAGAAGACGACCGAGTCGCCGTCGGCGACCGGACCGAGCGCCGCTCCTTCCCTCTCGATGACGGTCGGAACGATGAACTCGTCCGACTCGCCCCGCGCGTACGCGTCTTGGACGGCGGCCCGCGCGCTGCCCGCGCGACGTGCGCGGCCGAGCCGAAGCGCGTCCCAGGCGAGCGCCACCCGGTCCCAGCGCTGATCGCGGTCCATCGCGTAGTAGCGTCCCGAGACGCTCGCGATCGCGCCGCCCGTCGCGGAGAGCTCCTCCTCGAGGCGTGCGATGTAGCCGAGAGCGGATCGGGGCGGAGTGTCCCGGCCGTCCGTGAACGCGTGAATCCGGACGCGCGGCACGCGGCGCCTGCGGGCGAGCTCGAGCAGCCCGAAGACGTGTCTCTCGTGGGAGTGGACTCCGCCGTCCGACAGGAGGCCCATCAGGTGAAGGGTCGCGCCCGGACGCCGGGCGTGCTCCGCGGCTCGAAGGAGGGCGGGGTTCTCGAAGAACGAGCCCTCCCGCAGGGCGAGATCCACACGAAGGAGGTCCTGCGGGACCGTGCGGCCGGCTCCCAGGTTCAAGTGACCGACCTCGGAGTTGCCCATGAGTCCCGCCGGGAGCCCGACGGCTTCTCCCGAGGCCTCGAGGGTCGTCCAGGGATACTCCCTCCGCCACCGGTCGAAAGTCGGCGTCCGCGCGCGCGTGATCGCGTTTCCCTCGGAAGGGGGAGCTTCCCCCCAGCCGTCGCAGATGACGAGGAGAACGCGGCTTCCGTCGGATCTCACCGCGAGCCGAAGGTCATTCGGAAAGGTGTGTGTGAACGATCCGCGCGACCTCCGCCACGCTCACAGCCTCGGCGAAGCAACCCCGCGGGGTGTGCGGCGGATCGCCGTCGAAGGTCTCCGAAATCGAGCCGACACCGGCCTCGCGCACGTGCGCGCGCAGCGGTGCGAGCCAGCCTCGAGCCGTGCGGAGCGATTCGGGCGTGCGGCCGAAGACGCGGAAGTGAGCGTCCACGAAAGCCCCCAGTAACCAGGGCCAGACAGTGCCCTGGTGAGAGGCGAGGTCGCGCTCCTTCTGCGGGCCCTGGCAGCGCCCGCGATACCGCGGATCCCGCGGGTCCAGGGTCCGCAGCCCGAACGGCGTCAGCAGGTGGCGCCGGACCGACCAGTAGACGGCCCGAGCGCGGTGGGGCGGCAGCAGATCCTCCGAGAGCGACACGGCGAAGATCTGATTCGGGCGGAGGCTCCGGTCCGGACTCGCGTCGGCGACCACGTCGTGGAGGCGCTCGTCGGCGTCGGACCAGAAGACCTCGTTGAACCGGCGGGCGACCCGCCACGCGTCCGCTTCGAGGTCGCGCGCGCGCGCGTGATCGCCGGCGAGCCGCTCCAGTCGAGCCGCTGCTTTCAAGGCCGCGTGCCAGAGCGCGTTGACTTCGACGGGACGGCCGTGCCGCGGGGTAACGGGCTCACCGTCCACGACGGCATCCATCCAGGTCAGCGCCCGACCGCGCGGCGCGGCCGAGAGGAGCAGGTCCGCTCCGGCGCGAATCCCGAAAGCGGTTCCGGCGCGATAACGGTCCAGGATCTCGCGGACGGCGTCGACCAGCGGCGGGGGCTCGCCGGGATCGCGCCGCGCCCGTCCGAACCACTCGACGGCGAGAACGAACCACAGCGGAGCGTCGATCGAGTCGTATTCCGGCTCGGCGCCGTCATGCGGATAGAAGTGGGGCAGCAAGCCGCCGCGGCGGCGCTCCGCGTAAGAATTCAGCAGGCGGGCGAAGGGACGGTACCGACCGGTCGCAACCGCGAGACCCGGTGCGGCGATCATCGCTTCGCGGCCCAGGTCCGCGAACCAGGGAAATCCCGCGAGGAGCGTCGGACCCCCGCCCGGCGCCTCGGCGAGGAATGCTTCCGCGCGGCGCCCGAGCTCATCGAACACCGAATCGCCCGTCCTCGGAAAGTTCTCGCGCCGCTGCCCTTCCGCCAGCCGCAGGCGGGCAGGCACCTCGGCGATCTCTTCCGTGGAGAACACCAGGTGCGCCTCGGCACCGGGAGCGAGCTCCCACACCCACGCGAGTGGATTCCAGAGGTCTTCCTCCGCCTCGTAGCCCCGCTCGGCTTCGGCGGGATAGTGGAAGCTCCGGTACCAGTCGGGCTCGAGTAACGGCCGTGCGCCGGGCGCGCGCATGTGGAGGTTCGGCAGGTCGCCCTGCGGCAACACGCGCGCGCCGTCCCCGGCGAGCTCCGTCCTCGCCGAGAATCCTCCCTCCCGCTGGAGAGAATGAACTCCACGGAAGGCGAGCAGCGGCCGTGCGGTGAGCTCGATCTTGCGCGTCCCGCGATTCACCCAGCGGACGAGCGTCGCCGGGCGGCCACGAAGGGCGCAGAGGGAGCGCTCGATGACGAAATGCTCGGTCTCGTGCAGCCAGGTGGGGAACGGGTCGAGCGTGAAGCGCGTCAGGTTCGCGCGACCGTTCGGATAGACCGTGTCTCGGTACAGCTGCGTCGATATGCCCGCGATCTCACCGCCCGCGGAGACGAACTCGTCGCATCCCGACACGAGGACGAACCGGCGCCGCGGAGGCGGGATCGCGGGGACGTACCAGCCGTGGTACTTGCGTGTCCGGGCGCCCGCGGCGGTTCCGCAGGCGAACCCGCCCAGTCCGTCCGTCTCGAGCCACTCGAGCGAGAGAGCGCGTGCCGCGAGGTCCGCTCCCGAGTACGAGAGCGGGTTCCTGGTCTCCTTTTCCGCGATCGTCGTCGGTTCGTCCATGTCTTCGCGCCGTTTGTCGCCGCCGCTGTCCGG
>Ga0214472_10007958_pt1 | contig 11057 bp, 10 predicted proteins | sample RVTome_6_FD_207662 | JGI IMG/M metagenome (GOLD analysis project Ga0214472, IMG submission 207662) | Soil microbial communities from uranium-contaminated site in the Upper Colorado River Basin, Wyoming, United States - RVT140D175 | ecosystem: Environmental > Terrestrial > Soil > Contaminated >...
ACTGCTTGTTTTTCTCGACATCAGCCTCCTGCCATTTCTTTACCTTGTTCCAGAAACCTTCATTCGGTTCTTCCTTCGGCTCTTCCACGGGTTGTGTACTGGCCGTTTGCGGTGATTCTTCCACCGTCTCTGTTTTCGGTTGCTCGCTCGCGGCTTTCACTTCCGCACGTTTTACCTGCAGGGCAGCCTCAGCAGTAGCTACTTTTTGTGTGCCCGGTGAGATGGCCGAGGCCTTTTTCAGATAGGATGCGGCACTGTCCAGCTTGTTGGCGTCCATGGCCCCGTAGGCCAGGGATACATATTTATCAGAGATGGCCTGTATCCCCAGCCTGGCATCTTCGTTATTTTCATCCAGTGACAGGATGGACAGATACTTGTCGAAGGCATTGTTGTCTTTCGGACTGGTGAGGCGCAGGGCTTTGGTGTCTTCCTGGGCCAGCCTCAGCAATTCCTGGATCTGTTGCTGCTTGATTTTATCGACGGCCGGTGTTTCCGGCACTGGTTCCTCAACAACTTCCATTTCAACCGGTGCCGGTATCTGCGGTTGTATTTCCGGTGTGCCTATTTCGGGGACAGGTGTGACAGGTTCGCTCTCATTGCCGCCCATAAATACAAAGGCACCAATCAGAACCAGTACCGTTGCTGTGCCTGCGATCAGCAGGTTGCGATTACCGAACAGCGCAGCGAGTTTTTGCGCAGGCGTCTGCGGCAGTGTTTCCGCTTCACTGACTATTTTTGCTGTTTTCTCGGTGCCTGCTGCCGGATATTTGAACGTCGCTGGTTCTGATCTATCAAGTTTGACTGTCGAGGCTTCGCTGGTATCTGTCTGAATACCCGGCTCGGACAGCATACCTGTTTCATTATTACTGAACCCGAATTCCTTACGCCACTCGGCAATATTCTGCGGACGGTCCTGGGACCTGAAGGCCATGGCATGATCGATGGCCGCCAGGAATTTCTGTGTATAGCGGTCTTGATAGGCTTCGCTGACGGGCAGATAAACATCTTTCATGTCATGCACAATGGCATTACCGCGGTCCGCGGCGGCAATCGGCATGAGTCCTGTGACTGCCCGGTACAGGGTTGCGCCCAGGCCATAGATGTCAGTCCAGGGTCCCTGGCGGTCGCTTTTTGAACCATATTGCTCGATCGGGGCAAAGCCCGGTGAGACCAGGGCGGTCAATGTCTGCGGTTCTTCATCGCCTTCTCTTTCTGGTGATTTTCGCGTCTGCCGTGCGGAACCGAAATCGAGCAGGACCGGGCTGCCGTCACCACGTATGAAAATGTTGCCCGGTTTGATGTCACGGTGCACGAATCCCTTGGAGTGCATCAATTCGAGTCCATTCATGAGCGGGACCAGGATCTTGATTAAATCAGATTCACTCAGTGTTTTTCTGCTTTTTAATATCTCTTGCAGGCTTTTCCCGACCTCGTAATTCATGACCATGTAGGCCGTTTTGTTCATCTCGAATACATTGAATACCCGGACCAGGTTGTGATGTTCGAACTTGGTCAGTGTCCGTGCTTCGCTGATGAAACGTTTCAGGCCCCATTCGAAGTCTCCTTTCATTTCGTTCGTGGTGGGCCTGACAGTCAAATCACTGTTACGTGATGAGAATTGGCCGGGCAGGTATTCCTTGATGGCCACCCGCCGATCGAGGTTAATGTCCTGTGCGAGATAGGTAATGCCGAAGGCGCCTTGCCCGAGAACACGTTCGATCCGGTACCAGTGCAGTTCGTAACCGGGCACCAGCGCAAGCAGGGGTGAAGGATCATTCATATGCGGTTCTTTCCATATACTTCCTTATTGTTATTTTAATACATTGGTAATGATAGTTGAAAAAAAGATACACTGGATCTGGCCATTTATATAAACCTTTAGATGGCAATCATCCTGCCTGCCAGGTTGCATCATCATAGCAACATGTGGAGCAGGAATGGTATTCTTTACCTTTCAGAGAATAACCTTTTTCAGACGTGAATAGATTGCGAATTCATCCATTGTTCCGGTGCTGTGCCAGTATGCTGGTTATCGGCCTGGTGTGTTTGACTTTCAATGTTGATACTGCCGCCGCAGAGGCCCAAAAAGAATCCGGCATGGTTAAAAAAAGACTGGAATTGGCGGAGAGTTACCTGAATTCAAAAACCGCCAGCAAGATCAGTGAAGGGAACAGCGAAGAAGCCAGACAATTCCTGGCCAGGGCACACCAGTTTCTTGATCAGGCGCGCAAGGACCTGGAAACAGGCAACCTGGACCAGGCGGCAGAAAATGCCGACCAGAGTATACGCGCATTTACAGCGGCCGGGGCAGCCAATGCAAAAAGCGGAAAGTCCAGTGAACAGAGTACCGTTGACAACACCGCGATAAGAACTGAAATAGACGGCTATCTCCAGTCATTCAGGGACGCACTGGCTGAAAAAGGGCCGGCCATGGCCGGACTCCTGGATCAACAGCAGGTGGCGGATTTGCTGGCGCAAGCTGAAAAATTAAAGGCAAACGGCGATCAGCAATCTTCTACTACAGTGCTTAACCAGGCCAAACAACTGGTCGTTGCCGCGCTGACAAAAATACGCAGTAATGAAACGGTCGTTTATGCTCTCGAATTCCAGACCCCGGCTGATGAATACCGCTACGAAACGGAGCGCTACCAGGAATACGTGAATCTCAGCCAGAAAGTACTGGACAACAGTGAACTGGAAGAATCCAGGAAGATCATGTTCGATCAGTTAAAGGGCAAAAGTGAACAGTTTAACCAGCAGGCCAGTGACCTGGCCGGTAAGGGCGACTATGAAGCCGCGATCGCGCAGATGGAAGAGGCGTTGAAAAAGATGGTGCAGGCTTTACAGTTACTGGGAGTCCAGCTTTCCCTGTAAGGTTCAGGTTACCCGAATAATCGCCATCATGCCGGCCATGGCATGGCCCAGAATGTGGCAATGAAACATCCAGTCACCGGGGTTGTCAGCCACAAATGCCGCTTTCGCCGATTCCTCCGGCCCGAGTAAGACAGTATCCAGTCTTTTACCGATTACTTCCCTGTCACGGGAATGTTCGATGACCTTGAAATGGTGGCCATGCAGGTGCATGGGATGGGGCCAGGCAGAATGGTTCTTGAAATCCAGCAGGACGGTCCGGCCACGTTCGACAGTAAACATGGGTGGATCCGTGCACCCTTCATTCACAACATCGTTAATTGCCCACATTTTCCCGAGCAGGTAGAGGCGGGTGATTTCAATTTGTTTGTCACCCATACGGGCATTTTTCAGCAGCCCCAGGTCTCCGCCTTTTAAATCCACAAGCTGCACCTGCGGATCGTTCAGATCAGGTTCGGCAATAATATTTTTGGGCAGTCCCGGATAATCTCCCAGTGGCTCACGCCTGATTGGCGGCTCATCGCTATAAACCATTTTCAATAACCTGGAAGGTGATTGCGGGTAAAAGGTGTCAATGACGGAATAGCTGTCACCGGGTTGCTCTGTCATGTCCAGAATCAAATCGAACCGTTGAGCGGGCCCGATCACTACCGGTCCGCCCGGCTCGTAAGGCTCCAATGGTTGACCATCCCTTGCAATGACGAGTGTGTGGTGTGCCTGGAACCGCAATGCAAAGATACGTGCATTGGCCGCATTGATTAATCGTAAGCGGATGCGTTCGCCGGAACGCACGCGGAATGATTTTGGAATTTTGCCGTTGATGGTCACCGTGTTACCGAGCCGGCCCGCCCGTGCCAGATCGCGCTGGTTATCATAATCACCGGTGATTTTAGCCTGCTTGTCGAGGCGCCAGTCATCCAGGACCCAGACCTCGTCACGATCGACCGGCGGCGCTTCTTTTTCTTCAATGATGATGGGCCCGTAGAGCCCGCGGTCGACCTGTTCCGCCGTGTTAAGATGTGAGTGGTACCAGTAAGTGCCTGCATCAGGCGGTGTAAATTCATACAGGAATTCTTCACCCTTTTGTATGGGTGGTTGTGTCAGCATCGGCACGCCATCCATGGGATTGGGGATGCGCAACCCGTGCCAGTGCACCGTGATGGGTTGTTCCAGTTCGTTTTTTACCTTGATGCTGGTTGATACTCCCTGGCGGAAACGCAGCAAAGGACCCGGTGATTGATTGTTAAAACCCCAGATTTCTGTTTTTGCAAACGGGTCTCCTACCAGCTGTACATCTGCATTTGCGGCAGTCAGCTCATAATCAAGTTTTTCAGGATCAGCTGCAAAAACTGGTCGTGGCAACCATGGGATCAATGTGGACGCGGCCCCGATTTTGAGGATGTCCCGGCGAGTGTAGAGATGTTTATTATTTTTCATTGGTGCATATTGTGTTCTGTTGATGCTTCGACTGCAACTATCAGGGAATGATAAACCCCGAAATCGCCGTATAAGAAAAACATCCATACCCTGTCCCGATTTGTCCGGCTGATTTTAGACCCGATATGGATTGTAAACATAATGTAACACGGATTAGAATCCTGACTTACAGCCTGGAAAAATTTCAGGGACAGTACACGACAGCAATATCAATGATCACCCTGCCCGATTATCTGGACCACAACTTAAACATAGTTTCGATCGGCCTGAATCCCTCGCCCGTCTCTGTAAAGGCCGGGTATTATTTTGCCAATCCGCGTAACCGTTTCTGGCAGGCCCTGAACGCTTCACGGCTGGTGGATGGAAAATTGCAGCCCGGCGAGGCGGCCGTGCAGGCCCTGTTCATGAAATACAAAATCGGTTTCACCGACCTGGTTAAAAAACCGACCCGAATGGGAAATGAATTACGTACAGCCGATTACCGGGCCGGGGCGCCGGCATTGAAGGAAAAATTACTTAACTATCAGCCGGGACTCGCCTGGTTTCACGGCAAGGTAACTTACAGGAATTATCTGAAATACGCAGATGGTGTGGAAAAGGAAATTCCCTGGGGATTACAAAAATATGCTATTGGAAAAAGCCATGTTTTTGTCACACCCAATCCCAGCCCCGCCAATGCCCGGTATTCCATTGAAGACCTGGTAAAGTATTACAATGAAATGGTCAGTTACCAGGTACGCGAGAAGTTCGGGTTGGGAAGCGACTGAAAATTAAATTAAAGAGATAGATTGATTCTTATTTCATCACACACGCGGGTATATTTTTCATATAAACTGCTTCAAATTGGTATTCCTTAAATGTCCATAACGTCCCGGCCACGCCGAAACCGACAACACCAACCATAATTAAAAGAAACGGAAAGCCTTCGCGGAGACCCATCGTTAAAAGAACGGCGATGATAAACAGTCTTAACACAACCGTCCCCAGAACCATTTCTTCAATTTTCTTTTGCCAGATACGAAAGGTGATCATGGTCAGACACAACAAAAACATCCCGGTAAGCCTGACGAACGGCCCTTCATCGACCATGGATGGATCAAAGCCCATGTACGGGATGACTGATTTCGGAAAGAGCAGGAAAGGCAGACCGAGCAGGGCGGTATAGGTGGCAATGTATAATTGCCAATAAAAAGCTTTGGTAGGCATATTATCTACCTCCCCGGTAGATATATCAGGACAATGTTTTGGCGTATTGTTTTATCAGCTGGATCACGGCATCAGGCTGGTCGAGTGACAGGAAATGGCCGCCGTTTTTGACGATTTCCATTTTTGCGCCCGGGACCGCATTGAGTGTTCGTTGCCGTTCGTCTTCGTGTGACCAGTCCTTGTCGCCGTAGACAAGCAGGACTGGTATTCTAATCTGTGCATAGTCACGACTTGCTGATTCCCACAGGTGTGCATTACGGATCAGGTTGATGAAGGCGCGATAATGACCTTTACGGACCCCTGAATCCCAGACTTGCTGCAGATACTCTTCTGGAAGTGCATCCGGGAACGCCACGCCACCCTGAAAGATTATTTTTTCCACCATGGTGTTCCTGAACCGCATGACGGTTTCGCCCACGACCGGAATGCGGGACAAGGTGAAAATCAACCAGGCCACAAAATTACCACGTTCTATGCCCATACCATTTCCATAGTCGTACGGGTTGATGGAGATGACGTTTTTTATGCGCTTGTTATGTCTCGCGGCGATCAGCAAGGAAATCGACCCGCCAATGGAGACACCGGCAAGTGTGGCATTCTCTATATTTAATTCCTGCAGAAATTTTTCTATCGTTGAAATAAATAATTCAGGCTTATAGTCCGCTTTCGGTATATCGGAAAAGCCGTGGCCAGGATAATCCACAGCGTATACAGTAAATTCCCCGGTCAGCTGCGGTATGATTTTCTGGAATATGTCGAGCTGGGTGCGCAGGGTATGCAACAGGACCAGGGCCGGGCCTTGGCCGGCCTTGATGTAGCGGAGACGCATACCATCTATAGTCAGATACTGAATGGGAATTTCCTTGCTCCAGTACAGTGATTCCGGGGTTTGTGGCGGCTTGCGGGCCGCTTCCATCAGGAACGACAAGGCAACGGGGGCGAAGATGAAGGCAATGAGTACCAAAAACCATAGAGTCATGTTCATATTAGTTTCCTGCCACTAAACAGGTGGCTTTTATTATGCAAGTCGCTATAATTATAGCTAGTCACTTTTATAATGCAAGTGAAAGGTTGAATACATTGGGAAGGACCATGGGTAAGCGGGAACAACGGCAACGTCTCAAGGCCGTGAGTTTCAAACGCTCGGGTTGTGCAATCGCCTGTACCCTTGATTTAATCGGTGATAAATGGACCTTGTTGGTTATAAGGGACCTGTTTTTCGGAAAGACCCGTTATAAGGAATTGCAGGAGTCCGCTGAAAAAATCCCGACCAATATCCTGGCGAATCGATTGCAGCGTCTGGAAAAAGCAGGACTGATTACCAGGAAGCCATACCAGGAACGACCGGTACGTTACGACTATCACCTGACCGATACCGGCCGCAGTCTCGGGCCGGTGCTCAAGGCCATGGTTAACTGGGCCGGGCAACAGATGCCGGCCCGTTAGAAAATTATTTCTTTTCTGATATGTGAAACTGTGACTTGTTTTCTTTCTTGGCTTTTTTTGCCGCACGTTTTTCTTTTAAAGACAGTGCAGGTTTTTTCATGGCTTCTCTGTTGCTATGCTGCTCTTTTGACATGGTCATTCTCCGGTAAAGGATAAGTAGTATGTATGTCTATATACCGGCTTGATACTTTACTCCTGGCGAAAGTAATTGTAATCACGTTTATTAGTTTGCCGGTTGATACTGACGCAATTAAAGGAGGAAACAGCTTTAAATAAAGAATCAGGGTGAGATAGAGTGGTTGCCAGGTAAATCCGGGCGACATTTGTGGAGAACAGCTATTCTTTTGAAATATCAATAATTATTGGAGTGAAAAAATGAAAATATCCATGTATCAAATGACTGTGCCAGTATTTGTCCGGTTCCTGAATAACCTCAATGCAATTTTGAAAACAGGCGAGGATTTTGCAAAAGCCAGGGAGATCGACCCTGAAGTGCTGCTCAACAGCCGTCTTGCGCCGGACATGTTTCCCTTGTCCAGGCAAATCCAGATTGCCTGCGACCTGGCCAAGCGCTGTGTTGAGCGGCTGGCGGGGCTTGACATCGTCAGTGTTGAAGATAATGAAAAAACCTTTGCCCAATTCCATGAGCGTATCAATCACACCATCGCTTTTCTTGAAACGATCGAACCGGAACAGCTTGATAATTCCGAAGAGAAAAAAATAACGCTCAAGCTCCGGGATGCCAGCCATGAATTTAAAGGTATAAATCTGGCTTTATATTTTTCCCTGCCCAATGTCTATTTTCATGTAACTACCGCGTACAACATTCTCAGGCATAACGGGGTCGAGTTGGGTAAAAAGGATTTTATCGGGGACTTGCCGGTGTAATTTACCTTAATCTTTTAATTGTGAGTAATACGGGCAGACCATCGTTATTTAACGGGCATTGATTTTTTAAAATGTCTACAGCGCATTGACCTGCACGTTGACAGTGAGTGCGGGTCTTTGTGCACTGCCTATAAAGCTGCCGGCCACCGGCGGGATACATTCCGGATGACGCGCCACGGCCACGGGAATATGCAGTCTTGAGGTGAGTTCGCCGGAGGTGGGATCAAAACCTTTCCAGCCGGGGCCCGGCAGGTAGACCTCGGCCCAGGCATGCGTGGCCCCATGACCTGTATCGACGTTTGGCACATGCAGATAGCCGCTGACGAACCGGCAGGCCAGTCCCAGTAGTCGGCATACTTCCATGTATAACGCGGCATAATCACGACAGGATCCGCTGCCGCTGTTGATGGTTGTTCCGGGCATTTGCACCCCCGGTTCTTCGCGCATCATGTAGTTCAGGTTTTGAGCGATCCACTTGCTCAGGCGATCGAGTAGTACATAGGTCTCGATTGGGCCCTGCGCAATTCCGGTTTGATTCAGCCAGGTGTGTAGCAAGGACTGGTCCGCCGGGTAGTTTGGTTGCAGGTAGGGTGCCAGATCAGCTTCCTCCCGCGCCTGGTACTGAAACGGGTAATGGACCGCATAATTTTCGACCACAAAATCCAGCGGCGCTTCATCGTAGTGTTCCAGGGTGATTTCGCTGAAGATCGAAAGTTTGGCAGCCGCTTCCTCAAAGCTGACCATGGCCACGTTGTTATCGTAAACATCACGTTCCCACCGGATGTTGTATGCAGGCGAGATATCGAGCCGCGATGAGAGGATACGGATGTCGTGACCCTCACGGGGCCGGAGCAACAGGCGGTGTGGCTCCAGCGTGACAAAATTGGCAAACGTGTATTCCGTCAGATGAGATACTTTCAGTTTCTGCATCGGTTCAGCTCCAGATGTTTGTTGCCGTTACAAAGATACCCCCGATCCTGAGAGGCATGAAGTATTAATCATGACACGTAATTGGTAATGCGTAATCGACAGGTGATTATCCGGCCCTGCCGATTATTCAATCAATGTCCCTAGACTGCCGGGACAGCGTTTGATCCAGAGCGCCAGATACGGTTACCGGGTTTATTGTTTCTCTTTCTTGAACCATTCGACTTGCGTGAATGACTGTTACGAGTCTGTTGTTCGTTAGCGGCGTGCCGCTGACCGGTACTATGGCGGCTCTTGTTACCGGTTTTTTTGGGTCGCTGTCTGTTGCTTGCCGGTTTAACGGAGTTGGATTCCGGTACGGCGTGTCCCGGTGCGAAACCCTTGATTTCTTCGCGTTCGATCTTGCGTTTGAGGAGCCGCTCGATGTCCTGCAGCTGATTGATCTCATCGGCACTGACCAGGGAAATAGCCTGGCCACTGGCACCGGCGCGGCCGGTACGGCCGATGCGGTGAATGTAGTCTTCCGGTACGTTCGGCAAATCGAAGTTGACGACGTGTGAAAGTTGATCGATGTCTATACCGCGGGAGGCGATATCGGTCGCCACCAGTACCTGGATTTTATTATTTTTAAAACCGGCCAGTGCCTTGGTGCGCTGGGGCTGGCTTTTGTTGCCGTGTATAGCTGCAGCATGGATGTTGTCACGCGTCAGTCGCTTCACCAGTTTATCGGCACCGTGTTTGGTGCGGCTGAAGACCAGCACCTGGTACCAGTTTTCGTTGCGGATCAGGTGGCTGAGCAGTTCTGCCTTGCGTGTCTTGTCCACCGTGTGGATCTTTTGTGAAATAGCATCAACCGTCGAGTTACGCGGGGCAACGTCGATTTCAACCGGGTTGTTGGTGATGCTTTTCGCGAGTTGCCGGATTTCATCGGTGAAGGTGGCAGAGAACAACAGGTTCTGGCGCTGTTTCGGCAGCAGGGACATGATTTTTTTAATGTCGTGTATAAAACCCATGTCCAGCATGCGGTCGGCTTCATCCAGTACCAGGATCTCAACATCATTGAAGCGTATGGCATTCTGTTGATAAAGATCGAGAAGCCGGCCCGGTGTCGCTACGAGTATGTCGACGCCACGACGCAATTGCATCATCTGCGGGTTGATGTTGACGCCGCCGAAGACAACGGCGGAACGCAAATTCAAAAATTTACCATAGGTCAATACGCTGTCCTGTACCTGTGCGGCAAGTTCACGGGTCGGGGTCAGTACCAATGCGCGTGTACGGTTACTTTTTACCTGTGGTTTATTGTTGAGCCGCTGTAACAGGGGCAGGGTAAAACCGGCAGTTTTACCGGTGCCGGTTTGGGCTGCGGCCATCACGTCGATGCCTTCTAATATGGCAGGGATGGCTTTGTCCTGGATTGGTGTCGGGATTGTGTAACCGGTGGCGCGCACGGCGCGCAAAAGTGGTTCGGATAGTCCGAGTGTTTCAAATGTCATTTATATATTTCCTGTATTCAGGGTTATGCGACCCCAACTGCCCGCAGTTAAATGCGACTACCAGTTCGGATAGCTTTTTGTTGGCTTGTGAAATCGTCCCAGGATTAATGGTCTTTCTGGGCAAGTAGATTGCTCTGCCGGTTCGTGTGCCCATATGGCACATGCGGCATGCAGTAATTGGCTCTCAATAAGGAGGGACAGCTGGTCTCGTTGATGTGTTGCTCAAAATACAAGCAACGCAAGTGAGGCGAACTAACAACCAAGATGACGCTCTGGGCACCCTGCGGGTGACACCAGGTGCGCGCACTCTAACACAGTATGTTGATTAAGCGTCGATTATATTTAACTTTGATCAGGGGAAAGTGGGCAAGTGTTCGGCCGGTCAATGGCGGTTAATTCCGGTGTTTCCTAATAACAATAATAAAATCAATAAGTTAATGGTTTCTATATCAGGTATTTTTGTAAGCCATACTTGTTTAATTAAATTTCAATATAAGGAGTTTCATGGCCTTGGGTAAGGCTTATAAGTGAAAGAGAATTATGGACAGCAAGATTAACTTGCAAAGGATTCTTATACTCGATGATGACAGTGATTACAGAAAACTGCTACTGACCTGGCTCGGTAGCCTGTTTCCTGGAGTTGAAATCGTAGAATACGATCCACAGAGTGATCTTCCCCCGAAATAGTAGACACCAGGTTAAGAGTGATATTCTTAACAACGAGAGGTGTTTCAATGACAAAGCAACGCAAGCGACATACAGCAGAATTCAAGCAAGACGCAGTGC
>Ga0214472_10007959_pt1 | contig 11055 bp, 10 predicted proteins | sample RVTome_6_FD_207662 | JGI IMG/M metagenome (GOLD analysis project Ga0214472, IMG submission 207662) | Soil microbial communities from uranium-contaminated site in the Upper Colorado River Basin, Wyoming, United States - RVT140D175 | ecosystem: Environmental > Terrestrial > Soil > Contaminated >...
CGATTGAGATTTCTCGCCTCGGCCCGGCCCACGACGCGTACCGTGATCCGCGCATCGTTTTCGAGCACGGCCTGCGCCCATTTTCGCACCTGTGCGCGTGACGGAAGCCGGCGCGAGCGGATGGCCTGCTGCACATCGAGTTCCAGCCGCGGATTGCGCTGGGCGCGCCGCCTTGTCACGGGGTGCCGCTGTCGCGCGCCGCGGCACCGGCCGCCTGCGATTCGTAGCTCTCGTAGGCGTTGACGATGCGCTGCACCAGCGGGTGGCGCACCACGTCTTCGGCTTCGAACTGGGTGAAGGCGATGCCGCGCACTTTCTTCAACACCTGGCGCGCTTCCACCAGCCCGCTCTTCTGGCCGCGCGCGAGATCGATCTGCGTCACGTCCCCGGTCACCACCGCCTTGCTGCCAAAGCCGATGCGCGTCAAGAACATCTTCATCTGCTCGGGAGTGGTGTTCTGCGCTTCGTCGAGGATCACGAACGAATGATTGAGGGTGCGCCCGCGCATGAAGGCGAGCGGTGCGATCTCGATCGCGGCGCGCTCGAACATCCTCGCCACCTTGTCGAATCCCATCAGGTCGTAGAGCGCGTCGTAGAGCGGCCGCAGATAGGGGTCGACCTTTTGCGCCATGTCTCCCGGCAGGAACCCCAGGCGTTCGCCGGCTTCGACCGCCGGGCGCACCAGCACGATGCGCTTGACGTTGTCGCGCTCCAGCGCGTCCACGGCGCAGGCGACCGCGAGGTAGGTCTTGCCCGTGCCCGCCGGGCCGATGCTGAAGGTGATGTCGTGGGTCAGGATGTGCTGGAGGTACTGGATCTGGCGCGGGGTGCGTCCATGCAGGTCCTCGCGGCGGGTGAGCAGCACCGGCGTCTCTGTCGCGTGCGACGCGCGTGGCGGCCCGGCCGCCTCGATCAGGCCAAGCTGCACGTCCTCCAGCGACAGGCCCTGCCCCGCATGCGTGTAGAAATCCTGCAGGACGCGCGCCGCCATCCTCGCCTGCGACGGTTTGCCGGTGAGCGCGAAATGCTCGCCGCGGCGCGCGATGCTCACGTCGAGCGCGGTCTCGATCTGGCGCAGGTTCTCGTCGAGCACGCCACACAGGTTGGCGAGCCGCTGGTTGTCGACCGGGGTGAACGAAATCTCGATCGGCTTCAATGGGTCGGGCCGGCGAGTTCTCCGCGCAGCGAGTGCGGCAGGGCGGCGGTGATGGCGACGTCGACGAAGCCGCCGATGTCGCGCGCGGGCGCGCTGAAGTTGACCACGCGATTGTTGTCGGTGCGCCCGCTCAATTCGCCCGGGTTCCTTCGTGCCGTGCCGTCCGCGAGCACGCGCTGGCGCGTGCCGACCATGGCGCGGCTGATCGCCTGTGACTGCTCGTCGATCCGGCGCTGCAGGCGCTGCAGCCGCTCGAGCTTGACCGCGTGCGGCGTATCGTCCTTGAGGTCCGCCGCGGGCGTGCCGGGCCGGCGGCTGTAGACGAAACTGAAACTCGCGTCGAAACCGATCTCCTCGATGAGCCGCATCGTTGCCTCGAAGTCGGCATCGGTTTCGCCGGGAAAGCCGACGATGAAATCCGACGAAATCGACATCCCGGGACGGCGCTCGCGAAGGCGCCGCACGATAGACTTGTATTCCAGCACCGTATAACCACGCTTCATCGCTGCCAGCACGCGGTCCGAGCCTGCCTGCACCGGCAAATGCACGTGGCTCACCAGCCCGGGGACCCGGTCATAGGCTTCGATCAGGCGTGGGGTGAACTCCCGTGGATGCGAGGTGATGTAGCGTATGCGCTCGATGCTGGGAATCTCGGCGATGTACTCGACGAGCAGCGCGAGGTCGGCGATCTCGCCCTCCGCCATCGCTGCGCGGTATGCGTTTACGTTCTGTCCCAGGAGCGTGACTTCCCTCACGCCCTGCTCGGCGAGTTCGGCGACTTCGGTCAGCACGTCATCGAACGGCCGCGACACTTCTTCGCCACGAGTGTAGGGCACGACGCAGAACGTACAGTATTTGCTGCAGCCCTCCATGATCGAGACGAACGCCGTCGCGCCCTCGACGCGGGCCGGAGGCAGGTGGTCGAACTTCTCCACCTCGGGAAATGAAATATCGACCTGCGGCTTGCCGCTCGCGCGTCGGGCCTCCATCAACGCCGGCAGACGGTGCAGGGTCTGGGGGCCGAACACCAGATCGACATACGGTGCGCGCGCGACGATCCCTGCGCCTTCCTGGCTTGCCACGCAGCCGCCGACACCGATCAGCAGCCCGGGATTGCCGCGTTTGAAGTGCTTGACCCGCCCCAGGTCGTGAAACACCTTTTCCTGCGCCTTCTCGCGCACCGAGCAGGTGTTGAACAGGATGAGATCCGCCGCGCCGGGATCGTCGGTGGGCTCCATGCCCTGGGCTGCCTGCAGTACGTCGGCGAGCTTCGCCGAGTCGTACTCGTTCATCTGGCAGCCGAAGGTCTTGATGTAGAACTTTTTCGCCACCGTTTCAGCGCGCGCCCGCCTGCCGGAGCCGCGCCAGCTCCTGGGGCGTGAGAATAACGATGCGGGTCACGTCGCCCTGTCTGTCGAGGACGTACAGAACCTCGGCGCGAGCGGGAAGGTACACGGGCAATATGAAGCGATTGTTCTGATCGAGGATCACACCGCCCGGCGCGAGCCGCAGCAGCTTGCGATCGATCTGCACCACGGGGTGCTGGTGCTGCTGACCCACCAGCTCGCCGATCTTGCCGTTGGCGGGCAATAGCCGCTGGACTTGCGCCATGCCCGGGGCCACAAGTCCCACCATAAGTATCAGGCCTGCCAGTGCGTTTCGCATCGGTTCACAGTATCACAACGCAATCAAACACTTCAACCGACAGTGTGCGGCCGCCATCGGTCCTGGATCGATCGCTCAGTGCCAAGGATAAGTGGTGGCGAGTCAGGGATTTGAACCCCGGACCAACGGATTATGATTCCGCTGCTCTAACCGCTGAGCTAACTCGCCACGGGAAGCGGCGCAGTCTAAAGAGCGGGCTCCTCATTGTCAAGGTTGGGACGCCGCGAGTTGGCCCGATTCCATTTAATAATCAATTCGTTAGTGCAAGCCTTCCGCGGCTGTAGCAAGCGATGGCCCGTCGCTCGCCGGGCAGGCTCCCGGTGCTCGGTTACTTTGCGTGACCCGGGGCCGCCGCATTAAACTGCGCGGATACCGGTGTCGCGCCTGCACATGCCCTCTTCAATATTCGATGTCATCGTCGCCGGCGGCGGGCTGGTCGGCGCGAGCCTCGCCGTTGCGCTCGGCCGGGGAGGTTTGACGGTCGCCCTCGTCGAGCCGCAGCCTCCCGCACCGGTCACCTCGCTTGGCGATGCATGGGACAGCCGCATCTACGCCATCAGCCCCGGTTCGGCGGCGTTCCTGGAATCATGCGGCGCGTGGCAGCAGTTGCCGGCTGAGCGCTTGACGCGCGTAGAGACGATGCAGGTTTTTGGCGACGAGCCGGGTGCCCGCCTGGAGTTCAGCGCCTACGACTGCGGCTTGCGCGAACTCGCATTCATCGTCGAGAACGGCCGGCTTCACGCCGCGTTATGGCGCAGCTTACGCGAAAGTGAACATGTAACGCTCTTTTCACCCGGGCGGTGCGGGGCGCTTGTCCGCGGGCTCGACGCGGCAACGCTGACGCTCGACGATGGAAGCGTGCTCGCTTCGCAACTCATCGTCGGCGCCGATGGCGCCGAGTCGTGGGTGCGCGGCGAAGCTGGAATCAAGGCAAGCGCCGTGTCGTATGGGCAGCTCGGCGTGGTCGCCAACTTCGCGGTCGGGACGCCTCATCGCGAGACTGCGTACCAGTGGTTCCGGCGCGATGGCGTGCTCGCGTTGCTTCCGCTTCCGGGCGAGCGCGTATCGATGGTGTGGTCGACCGCGGAATCCCATGGCCGTGAGCTGCTATCGCTCGCGCCGGAAGCGCTTGCCGCGCGGGTTGAGGCGGCGAGCCAGGGCGTGCTCGGCGCGTTGCAGGTCGTCACGCCGGCAGCGGCCTTTCCACTTCAGCTCCAGCGCGTCGCGCAGCTCGTTGCCCCGCGCCTTGCCTTGGTGGGAGACGCCGCGCATAATGTGCACCCTTTGGCGGGCCAGGGCGTCAATCTTGGATTTCGCGACGCGCGCGAACTGGCGCGGGTGCTGGCCGGGCGCGGCGCGCAATCCGATTGCGGCGACTATCATCTGCTCCGGCGTTACGAGCGCGCGCGGCGCGAGGACATACTGGCCATGCAGCTTGCGACCGACGGATTGCAGAAACTTTTCGCAAGCGGGAAGGTCTGGCTGCAGAGGGCCCGCAATCTCGGTTTGAAGTTCACGAATCTGCCGACCCCGCTCAAGCAGTGGCTGGTGCGGCACGCCGTGGCGTGAGAATACATGCCGCCAGGGGCGCAATGATGGAAGGAAGAAAGATGTTGCGAAGACTCGCGGTATGCATGGTCGGTTTCGCGGCGCTGGTCGCCTGCTCGGCTGATGCCAACGAGGCGAAGATCAGGCAGTTGTTGCAGGGCAAGTTTCCGACCATGAAGGTCGAGAGCGTGACCAAGGCGCCGTTTGCCGGGCTCTACGAGGTCGTGCTCGATGGCGAGATCGTCTACACCGACGAGAAGGTGGAGTATTTCTTCGGCGGCAACATCTTCGATATCCGCACCCTGCCGCCGCGCAACCTCACGGAGGATGCCAACAACCGCCTGGTGGTGCACGTGCTCGCCGGCGCGCAGGACATGGCGATCAAGCGCGTGAAGGGCAACGGCAACCGCACGCTCTACACCTTCGAGGACCCCAACTGCGGCTATTGCAAGCAGCTCAATCAGGAGCTTGCCAAGGTCGACGATGTCACGATCTACACGTTCCTCACCCCGATTTTGTCGCAGAATTCGATCGACAAGTCGCGCGCTGTCTGGTGCGCGGGCGATCGTGCGAAGGCCTGGGAAGACCTCATGCTGAGAGCGGCGCTTCCCGAAAGCAGCAGCAACTGCGTGGCGCCGATCGAGAGGAGCATCGCATTGATGAAGCGCTTCGGCGTTCGGGGCACGCCGGCGCTTTTCCTCGCCAACGGGCGGCACATCGGCGGATTCATTCCGGCGGATCAGATCGAGCGCGCGCTCAACTCGGCCACCGCGAAATAGGCCCGTTGTCGCCCAGGTCGTCAGCCGCAGGCCGAGTAACACCGCCGGCGCGCCTGACGGTTCAGTTCCTCCCGGATCACAGCAATGCTGGCCCGAACGGTGGTCAACACGCATCCGCGGGCGGCGTTAAACCAGAATGGGTGCGGTCGATCGCCCGATTCGGGCGCCCGATGCGGCGTTGGGCGCGCGGCGACCAGGCGGGTGCGCGCGAATGCTGTGGGCGCTTTCGGCCTCCGCATTGGTGCATCTCTGGCTGGTCGGCGGCATCGCGCCGGTCGCAACACGAATAGCGGTGCCGTTTCCCGCACCGATGCTGGAGGCGCGGCTCGAACGCGTCGGCACCCCAGGCGAGCCGCCCGAGCCCGCGCACGAGGTGGCGCGCCTGGAACGCCCGGAACGGCTCCCTGATGCAACCCGCGCGCGGGGCGCCGCGGCGCGCGAATCCTCGCCGGCCGTGCCGCGAACCGGCGCGCCGCCGAAGGCGACCGGCAACGAGGCCATGGTTTCTGGCACGGAACGCCCGGCGCCCGCTCCGGTAGATCCCGTTTACTACTCCGCGCGCGAGCTTGACGTCTACCCGGCGCCGCTGGCGCCGCTCCAGTTCGAGTATCCCGCGCACCTGGCGGGTGCCCGGATCGGGGGGGACGTGCTGGCAAGACTGATGGTGGATGAAGCGGGCACGGTCGACCAGGTCGCCGTGATCGCGGCAGAACCACCGGGATACTTCGAGGAGCATGCGCGTGCGAAGCTCGCATCCGCGCGCTTCACTCCCGGACGCAGGGAGGGCAGGGCCGTCAAGAGCCAGGTGACCGTGCGCATCAGCTTCGATCCCGCTGCGCGCGCAGGGGCGTTGCGATAGTACGCGCGCTACTGCGGGATGCCGATCGGATCTTCCTTGGGCAGCAACACCCACATGCGCAGCGGCTGGCGCATGCGCCCGGCCTCGCGTGCCGCCTCCTTGCCGAAACCCCAGAAATAATCCGCGCGCACGGGGCCGCGGATCGCGCCGCCGGTATCCTGTGCCATCATCAGGCGGTTGAGCGGCTTCGCCGCGTTGGGCCAGGTCGTGGCAACAAATACCGGAACGCCCAGCGGCACGAAGCGCGGATCGATCGCAACACTGCGGCGCGCGGTGAGGGGAACGCCAAGCGCGCCGAGCGGTCCGGTGAGATCGGCCGGCAACTCGCGAAAGAAGACGTAACTCGCGTTGTGGTTGAGCATCTCGGTAAGGCGCCCGGGATTCTGCCGCGCCCAGGTCTGAATGCCCTGCATCGAGGCTTTTTCCAGAGGGAGTTCGCCGCGCTCGACCAGCCACCGGCCGATCGAACGGTACGGGTGCCCGTTCTGATCGGCATAGCCGACGCGCAACGTCGAACCGTCGTCGAGCTGCACGCGTCCCGAACCCTGAATCTGCAGGAAGAACAATTCGATCGCGTCATCCACCCAGACGAGTTCCTTGCCGCGCAGGACAGCTTTGCCGTCTTCGATCTGGGCGCGGTCGTAATAAGGAACCACCCGGCGGCCTTCGATCCGGCCGCGCAGCCGCATGCCCTTCAGGTCGGGATAGAGCTCGGTGAGATCGATCACCAGCAGATCGTCGGGCACGCCGTACACCGGGAAACGGTAGTGCCTGGAGGGCTGCCGGCTGCCGCGCAGCAAAGGTTCGTAATAGCCGGTGATGAGCCCCGTCGCCTGCCCCTCTGGATCGATCATCTGGTGCGGCGCGAAATTTTCCTGGAAGAACCGGCGCGCGGTTTCGCGGTCGGGCGGTGTCATCCGGGCGGCGACGGCGCACAGATCGCGCCACGCGTTCTTTGCCTTGAGCGCGCCACAGCTCGTGAGGAACGCGCCCCAGGCTTCCGCCGGGTTGTCGTCTCGCCATCCCGGAAGATCCTCCCAGTTCGCGGGCTGCATCGAAGGCTCCGCCGGGAGCGCCGGGGGCTTGACCGGCTCTGCAAGCGGAGGCGCCGGTGCGACGGGCGGTGCGGGCGGAGTAACGACAACCGGCTTGGGCGGCAACGTCTCGCATCCCGCGGCGAGCACCAATGCGGCGGCGAGAATCCAGCGGCTGAAAACCGTTTGGATTCCCGCGAGTGATCCGCTAAAGTTCATCATCGAAATGGTGTCGAAGAGTATAACGCCATTTGTTTTATGGAATCCCTGTTCTGGTTCCTGCTCGAAGCCGGTGCGGCGCTTGCCGCCCTGATCTTCATCGTCTGGTGGACCTGGCCCAAGGCCGGTTCCGAGGACACTCGCGATAAAGCGCCGCCGGACCGCGAATAGACCGCAGCAACGGAGAAGGAGTTCGTTGACCGCGCGTTCTCCCTCGCGCAGAAATTTGTCGAGGATCAGCACGACGCCCCCATGTCGGAGCACGCGTGCCGTCTCGCGCAGCGCCTGCGCGGGATCGGAGACGACGGCGAGGATCAGGTGGAGGACGGCGTAATCGAAGCACGAGCCGGCAAAGGGCAGCGCAAGGCCGTCACCCTCCACCCAGCTCACAACCATCCGTCAATGCAACACGCGCGGCATCGACAGCGTGAATTCCGGTATCGGCGCGTCGAAGCGCACGCCGTCCTCGGCCACCATCTGGTAGCTGCCGCGCATGGTGCCGACCGGCGTCGCGATCGCTGTGCCGCTGGTGTACTCGAAACTCTCCCTGGGACGCAGGCGGGGTTGTTCACCGATGACACCGAGCCCGCGCACCTCCTGAACCTGGTTATTGGCGTCGGTGATGATCCAGTGCCGGCTTATGAGTTGCGCCGGCACGTCGCCGGTATTGCTGATGGTGATGGTATAGGCAAACACGTAGCGTCCGTTCTGGATATCGGACTGCTCCGGGATGAACGCGGTTCGCGCCGTGACGCTGATCTCGTGCTTCTTCTCCGGCATAAGGGCATTTCACACGAATTCACACCGCGAGGCAAGCCGCGCCCCAATCCGGGTACAATGGCGCGGCATTTCCAACAGGTTTTCGAGATGACGTACCGGATTGCACCCAGCATCCTGTCCGCGGACTTCGCGCGGCTGGGCGAGGAAGTGAAAAACGTGCTCGCCGCCGGCGCGGATCTCGTGCACTTCGACGTGATGGACAATCACTACGTGCCGAATCTCACGGTCGGACCGTTGGTTTGCACGGCGATCCGGCCATTGGTGAGCGCGCCGATCGACGTGCACTTGATGGTGAAGCCCGTGGATCGGATCATCCCCGATTTCGCCAGGGCCGGCGCCAACATCATTTCGTTCCACCCGGAGGCCTCCGAGCACATCGATCGCACCATCGGGCTCATCAAGGAGCACGGTTGCAAGGCGGGGCTGGTGTTCAATCCGGCGACGCCGCTCGGTCATCTCGATCACGTGCTCGACAAGCTGGATCTGGTGCTGATCATGTCGGTGAACCCCGGCTACGGCGGGCAGAGTTTTATTCCCGAGGCGCTTACGAAGCTGCGCGCGGCGCGCAGCCGCATTGCCGCGAGCGGGCGCGACATCTGGCTCGAGATCGACGGCGGCGTCAAGACCGAGAACATCGCCGAAATCGCGCGCGCCGGCGCTGACACCTTTGTCGCAGGCTCGGCTATTTTCAGCACCCGCGATTACAAGGCGACTATCAGCGCCATGCGCGCGGAACTCGCAAAAGCCTGAGCTGCAGGCTTCTCGATGCGGAGGACGCCATCGTTCCCGTTGCGCGTCATGGCGGTGACGATCGACCTTGACGGCACGCTGCTCGACACCATCCCCGATCTCGCTGCCGCGGCCAATCTGATGCTGCGCGAGCTGGAGCGCCCGCCGCTCGATGAGGGGCTGGTTCGAACCTTTGTCGGCAAGGGCATCCAGAATCTGGTGGAACGCGTGGTCGCGGCCGCGTTCAATGGCGCGGCCGATGCCGGGCTCATGCAGCACGCCCTCACTGTTTACCAACGCTGTTACGCTTCTGTCAACGGCCGCCACACCACCATCTATCCCGGCGTGGTCGAAGGTCTCGATGCGCTGCGCGCCGCGGGACTCCCGCTTGCGTGCGTGACCAACAAGTCCGCCCGCTTCACCCTGCCGCTGCTCGACGAGGTGCAACTTGCCTCGTACTTCGCCGAAGTGGTGGCGGGAGACACGCTGCCCCGCAAGAAGCCGGACCCGCTGCCGCTGCTCCACGTCTGCGGCAAGCTCGGCGTCGCGCCGCGGGACATGCTGATGATCGGCGACTCGGTGAACGATGCCCAGGCCGCGCGCGCCGCAGGCTGCCCGGTCTTCTGCGTGACCTACGGCTACAACGAAGGCCACGATGTGCGTGAACTCGACGTTGATGCTATAGTAGCGTCGCTCATCGAAGCTACACGGTTGATTCAAAAGGCATGATCGCGCACCCCATGGACTACGTCATCGAGAGACCGGCAAGCCGCGGCTGGGGCCGCTGGCGCCCCTAAGCGCACACGCTTGCCCTGCGCGCCTCGCGCGCAAGTGTTTCTCGACCGTTTTCCAGTTTGTGGAGTGACCCATGACCGAAGCTGAATTCGACCTGCTCGCCCGGGCCGGCTATAACCGTGTGCCGCTCGTGCTCGAGACCTTCGCCGATCTCGATACCCCGCTTTCCCTCTACCTCAAACTGGGCAACCGGCCCTGGAGCTATCTGCTGGAGTCGGTCGTCGGCGGCGAACGCTTTGGCCGCTACTCGTTCATCGGGCTCGCCGCGGCCACGCGCATCGAGGTGCGTGGGTACACCTGCACTGAACTGCGCGGCGCCGAGACCGTGCGGCGGGCGGAAACCGCCGACCCGCTCGCCTTCGTCGCCGATTATCTTGCCCGTTTCAAGGTGGCGCGTGACGACCGGCTGCCGCGCTTTTGCGGCGGGCTGGTGGGCTATTTCGGTTACGACACAGTGCGCTACATCGAGCGACGCCTCGCCCAGGCGCCGAAGCCTGATCCGCTCGGCGCGCCCGATATTCTGCTTCTGCTCTCGGAAGAGATTGCCATTGTCGACAACCTTTCCGGAAAACTTTCGCTGGTGGTGTATGCGGAACCGGGGCAGGCGGGCGCCTATCGCAGGGCACAGGAACGCCTGCGCGAATTGCTGGGAAAGCTGCGCGAGCCGGCCGCGATTCCCGCCGATGTCTCAGGGCCGTCGGAGCCGGCGGTCTCGGGCTTCGGCGAGCAGGCGTACCACGCGGCGGTCGAGCGCGCCAAGCGTTACATCTACGACGGCGACATCATGCAGGTCGTCCCTTCGCAGCGCATGTCGAAGCCGTTCCGCGCGACGCCGCTCGCACTCTACCGGGCGCTGCGCACGTTGAATCCCTCGCCCTACATGTTCTATTTCGATCTCGATGACTTTCACGTCGTCGGCGCATCGCCCGAAATCCTGGTGCGGCTCGATGGGGACACCGTCACCGTGCGGCCCATCGCGGGCACGCGCCGCCGCGGAGCGACGCCGGCGGAGGATGCGGCGCTCGCCGAGGAGCTGCTCGCGGACCCCAAGGAACGCGCCGAACACATCATGCTGGTCGATCTGGGTCGGAACGACGCGGGCCGCGTGGCTGAGACCGGCACCGTGCATGTGACCGAGCAGATGGTGATCGAACGCTATTCGCACGTGATGCACATCGTCTCCAACGTCGAGGCCAAACTTAAGCCGGGGCTCACGGCGATCGATGTCCTGCGCGCGACCTTTCCCGCCGGCACCGTGTCTGGAGCGCCCAAGGTGCGCGCCATGGAAATCATCGACGAACTGGAGCCGGTGAAGCGCGGCATCTACGCCGGCGCGGTCGGCTACCTCGGCTTCCACGGCAACATGGACGTCGCGATCGCGCTGCGCACGGCGGTGGTGAAGAACGGCACGCTGCACGTGCAGGCGGGCGGCGGCATCGTCGCCGACTCGCAGCCCGCGGCCGAGTGGCAGGAGACGCAGAGCAAGGCGCG
>Ga0214472_10007960_pt1 | contig 11055 bp, 9 predicted proteins | sample RVTome_6_FD_207662 | JGI IMG/M metagenome (GOLD analysis project Ga0214472, IMG submission 207662) | Soil microbial communities from uranium-contaminated site in the Upper Colorado River Basin, Wyoming, United States - RVT140D175 | ecosystem: Environmental > Terrestrial > Soil > Contaminated >...
CAGCAAAATCATGGAAGGCCGCCCCGAAGGTGAGAGCCAGCCAGTCCTGAAAGCCCCAATTGCCGTTCCAGACGAGGCCTTCAAAGAAGGGATAGACAAGGCCTATGAGGATGGCGGTCGCCATGGCTTGTGGCCAGAAGCGGGCGCGCTCTGCAATGCCGCCGGAGATAATTGCCGGGATGGCGGCGGCAAAAGTGAGCAGGAAGAAGAATTTGACGAGGTCACGGCCTTGCGGGGCAAAGAGCCCGCCTTCATTGCCGTTCAACACAGGCGCGCTGACAAAAAAATGTACCCCATAGGCGACGCCATAACCGACGAAGAAATAGGCGATGGTCGATACCGCGAAATCGACCAGAATTTTAACCAGCGCATTGACCTGGTTTTTGTGGCGCACGGTGCCGACTTCCAGAAAGGCAAAGCCGGAATGCATGGCGAAAACGAGGATCGCCCCCGTTAAAATGAAAAAGACGTCGGCACCATTGGCGGTGCCGGCTATGGCCGAACCCATCAGCATTTCCCCTGTAGAGACGCAGCAAGGTGTGAAAAGCCCGGACTTCAGGCTTCATGCTGCTGTTTTGATTAGCTCATTGCACAATCAAGCGTCATGCCAAAGGGTCGCCTATTTCATGGGCATAAAAACTGGCTGATAATGGGGCTTTTTGTATAATCTCTTGCCAGCTTCATTTCGGAAGCGAGGCTATGGCTTAAAATTAAGTCACACAATCTAGGCAAGTGATTGAAATTTGTGCAATTTCACGCGCAAAAGCCCGGGGACAGGACAATGAAAATCATTGTTTGCCTCGGGCTTCAGGCGTCGATGAGCATTCCGAGGGTCCGGGTGGCCGGGTCTTGCGGGGGAAAGACGCAAGGCCCGGCCATAAATCCCGGCGCAGACATGCCGTTCACACACTGGCAGTCCCTTTGGTGCTCAATCGACGAAGTGGCAGTTCAAAACTCTGCAAGGGAGGCTGGCGGAAAGCGCGGAGGCCTCTGCCAACCCGATGGGTGTGGGTCGCTTAGATCGCGTCGTCGTTGGTTTCGCCCGTGCGGATACGGAGCGCCTGTTCGACGGGAACGACGAAGACCTTGCCGTCGCCGATGTTGCCGGTCTTGGCCGCGCCGGAAATGGCGGCGATCGTCTTGTCCACGAGGGCTGCGGCCACGACGACTTCGATTTTGATCTTGGGCAGGAAGTTCACCGCGTATTCAGCGCCGCGGTAGATTTCGGTCTGACCCTTCTGACGGCCATAGCCTTTGACTTCAGAGACGGTCAGTCCTTCGATGCCGAGAGAGGTCAGGGCTTCACGGACATCGTCCAATTTGAATGGCTTCACGATTGCCATAACGAGTTTCATATCAGTTTCCTCATTTGCTTGCCGCCGGATGGCCTCAGAGCCGCCGGGGTCTTGGAGACCAGATGCCGGTGCAGGTTCCCGAAAGGTGTTCTGTCGCCGGTCTCTGCCTATGGGTAATCAAGAACCATGCCGTAGACGGAAGAAGATGCAAGTATTTGATTTTACTCAACTAATTGCATGTCTGGCGGGGTGCTGTCCGGCTTCCCCTGTTCATCTTCCGCCCTAAGCTGTGAATATTAGGGCATTTGCTCGTTTGATGTGCATGACGCATCGCACAAAAAAAGGGCGCTCATTCGAGGAGGAATAGAGCGCCCTTTCAACTCAGTGGCAGGGCGATTACTGAACGGTTTCGCCGTGGAGGTTGATGTCGAGACCTTCGACTTCATCCTGCGGCGAGACGCGCAGACCGAAGAAGATTCTGGTGATCATCAGCAGAACAAAAGTGCCGACACCCGACCAGACCAGCGTGTAAGCCACACCCTTGGCCTGAACCATAACCTGGCCCCAATTGCCGTCGATGCCGCCGACCGGACTGCTTGCGCCGGTGACGGTCATTGTGGCGAAGACGCCGGTGAGCAGCGCGCCGACGATACCGCCAACGCAATGCACACCGAAGACGTCGAGCGCATCGTCATAGCCCAGAGCGCGCTTGACGCTTGTCGAGGCGATGAAGCAGATCACGCCAGCGGCGATGCCGATCCAGAGCGAACCCATGGGATCAACGAAGCCGGAAGCCGGGGTGATGGCGACGAGGCCCGCAACGGCGCCCGAGCACATGCCGAGCAGTGTGGGCTTCTTGTGGACGATCCATTCAGCAAACAACCAGGCGAGAGACGCAGCACCCGTGGCGATCTGCGTAACGACCATGGCGAAGGAAGCGCGGCCATCGGCGGCGAGTTCTGAACCCGCGTTGAAGCCGAACCAGCCGACCCACAGCAGCGAGGCACCGATCATGGTGAGCACGACGTTGTGGGGAGCCATGTTTTCAGTGCCATAGCCCTTGCGCGGACCAAGCACGAGGCAGGCAACAAGGCCAGCAATACCGGCATTGATGTGAACGACTGTACCGCCGGCGAAGTCGAGCACGCCAGCGCCGCCGAGGAAGCCGCCGCCCCAGACCCAATGGCAGATCGGCGCATAGATGAAGATGAGCCAAAGCGACATGAAGACCAGCAGCGAAGAGAACTTCATGCGGTCAGCAAAGGCGCCCGTGATGAGCGCCGGGGTGATGATCGCGAAGGTCATCTGGAAGATCATGAAAAGGCTTTCAGGGATCGTGCCCTGAACACCGCCGACCATCATGCCCTTGAGGAACAGGCGATCAAAACCGCCGATATAGGCATTCATGGCTTCGCTGGGATTGGCGCGGAAGGCGAGCGAATAGCCGATAACCATCCAGAGCACGGTCACCAGACCAACGATAGCAAAATTCTGGGCGCTAATCGTCACCACGTTCTTTTTGCGGACCATGCCGCCGTAGAAAAGCGCGAGACCAGGGATTGTCATCAGCAGCACGAGGGCTGTTGATGTCAGCATCCAGGCTGAATCGCCTGAATTAATGGTGGGTACGGCTTCATCAGCAAAAGCACTGCCCATTGTTGCAAGCAACCCCAGCGTTGCCGCTGTGGCCCCCAACGAGAGCTTGGACCAAGCCCCCGTCATCTTTCCGTTCTCAGTCATCCGTCTCTCCATTGACTGCCGGGTCATTGCCCCCCGGCTTGAAACGATAGCGCCTTTGTCACATACGCATAGGGGCGCATATCGGCACTTGGGCACAGGCTTCTCAAGAACCGTGCCGAATGAAGGAAATTAAGACAAATCATTGACAACATTGGTATTTCCCAAAATCGGGAGGTGTGAGAAAATGCCGAACAGGTGGAAAATAGCACAAAATTTGAGCATAAACACTTCATTGCTTAATGTTTAGGCTGTTTTTTTCGCAAAGGCTTGACGTTTTGTAACTTAATGGTCCGCTTCGCCACCTTTCCACATGGTGAATGTTGAATTATGTTTCGCGCAAAGGGGCAGGTACGGGCCTTTGAAAAAAAATATGCCATTCCATGTGGCGACTGAGGGAACAGGAAGTAGGAAGTTTCATGGCTCAATTAACAAACAGCAGTTGGCCTCGCATGGTCAGCTTGGCAGCCTGTGCGATTTTGGTGATCGGGGTGGGGGTTGCCGTCTTCAAATCGGGTGATTCGACCGGCGGTGATAGCGAAAAAAATGCTGCCATCAACACAGCGGATCATGCGGCCAATAATCCGACTACGGATAAAGTCGCTGCGCGGCCTTTGGCCGATATCGATGGTGACCGTATTGTCAATGCTGACAGTGAACCGGGCAACTGGATGGAGCATGGGCGCACCTATACAGAGCAGCGCTTCTCGCCGCTTACACAAATCAACGACAAGAATGTCGGACAGCTTGGGCTTGCCTGGTCGCTCGATACAGATACGCATCGCGGGCTTGAAGCCTCGCCCATCGTTGTCGATGGCGTGATGTATATGTCGCTGACCTGGGGACAGGTCATTGCGGTTGATGCGCGCACGGGTGCAGAACTCTGGCGCTTTGATCCCGAAGTTCCCGGCACATGGGGTCGTTATGGGTGCTGCGATGTCGTCAATCGCGGTGTCGCGGTCTGGAAGGGCCGTGTCTATGTCGCGAGCTTTGATGGCAATCTCTTTGCGCTGAATGCGAAGGATGGCTCGGTCGTCTGGAAAGTGAAAACTGTTCCGGGTGCGCCCTATACATCAACGGGTGCGCCGCGCATCATCAATGGCAAGGTGCTGATCGGCAACGGCGGCGCGGAATATGGCGTGCGTGGTTACGTCACCGCCTATGACGCTGAAACCGGCAAACAGGTCTGGCGCTTTTATACGGTGCCCGGTGATCCCTCCAAGCCGGTTGAAAATCCGGAACTCACCAAAGCCATTCCGACATGGAACGGCGAATGGTGGAAGATGGGCGGCGGCGGTACGGCCTGGGACTCGATGGTCTTCGATGTGAATTCGAATACGGTCTTTATCGGTACAGGCAATGGTTCGCCCTGGACGCGTGAGATCCGTTCCCCCGGCGGCGGCGACAATCTTTATCTGTCGTCGATCATCGCGCTTGATCCCGATACCGGCAAGATGAAGTGGTATTATCAGGAAACGCCGGGCGACAACTGGGACTATACATCGGTACAGCCGCTGATCCTTGCGGACCTGACGCTCGACGGCAAGAAGCGCCATGTCATCATGCATGCGCCCAAAAACGGTTTCTTCTATGTGCTGGACGCCAATACAGGTGAGCTGCTCAAGGCCGACGCTTATTCCATCGTGACCTGGGCCAAGGGCATTGATCTAAAGACCGGGCGTCCCATTGAAGACCCTGCAATGGGCTATGACAAAAAGACCTCCTTCGTGATGCCTGGGCCGAATGGAGCCCATAACTGGCACCCGATGGCCTATAATCCGAATACCGGCCTTGTTTATATTCCGGGTCAGGACGTTCCTTTCCCTTACTCGCTTGACGAGGAATGGAAGGCAAAGCACCACTATACGCCGGAAGCCAACTGGTGGAATCTGGGCGTCTCGCTTGACGACACTGTTGCGGCGCTGAAATCGCTGGGCAATATGCCGCCGTCCACAGGGTTCCTCAAAGCCTGGGATCCGGTGAAGGGTGCCGTCAAGTGGATCGTGAAACTGCCCGCAGCCCTCAATGGCGGCGTTCTGACCACGGCAGGCAATCTTGTCTTCCAGGGGACGACGGATGGCTATCTCTATGCCTATAAGGCCGACACCGGTGAGCGGGTGTGGGCACAGAATATTGAGACCGGCATCATTGCCCCGCCTGTGACCTATACGGTTGACGGCGTGCAATATGTTGCTGTGCTAGCCGGTTGGGGTGGTACCAATCTTTCGTCTGGTGATGCGCGTACGTCGGCCGCCGCTAAATATGGCAACGACGGGCGTTTGCTTGTCTTCAAGATCGGCGGTACGGGCGAGTTGCCAAAGCTCGCGCTGCGCGATCAGTCCATTCCTGAATGGCCCGCCTTGACGGCTGATGCGGCGACGGTGAAAAAGGGCGAGTCGTCCTACGGTCGTCATTGCTCATTCTGTCACGGACAGTTTGTGATCAGCACGGGCGTTACGCCTGATCTGCGCCGGATCGATGAAAATGTCCGGTCGCATTTCCAGGACATCGTGCGCGGTGGCATGCTGAAGGACAACGGCATGGCGAGCTTTGCTGATCTGGTGACCAAAGAAGATGTTGACGCGATCAAAGCCTATATCCAGAGCCGCGCTCTGGAAGATCGCGCAGGTCAGGCGCCGGTTCGTTAAAGCGATCCTGTTTAAAAATAAAAAAGAGAAGGGCGGACTTTCGGGTCCGCCCTTTTTGTTTGTGTACTGTGTATTTGATTCAGCGCAAGGCCGCCTCGATGGCGGCTCCCATGCGCAGGAGTTTTTCTTCGCTGCGGGGAGGGGCCTGCAACATCATGCCGATGGGAATGCCATGAGTATCAACGCCAACGGGAAGCGTCAGTGCGCAGAGGCCGAGCTGATTGCCCAGGGTGGTGTTGCGCAAGGCCATGCGGTTGGCCTTGAAATAATCAGGACCGCCATCGACCAGCGTCGCAATGGGTGGCGGGCTGATGGCAACGGTCGGCAGGATGATGGCGTCAGCGCCTGCGGTGCGGGCCAGATAGTTTTGCGTGAGGTGCCGTCGTTCGTTATCTGCTTTCAGAAGATCCGCGGCGGTGATGTTGGCACCCGCCATGACGCGCTCGAAAACGGGTCGATAGATTTGCCCTTCATGGGCGTGGAGCGTGTCGCCCCATGCGGCATAGGCTTCCGCGACGAGGCGGCTTGCGCCACCGCCCCAGGCGAGGGCGTCGATCGCGTCGAGTTCAGGGATGGGATGCTCGATGAGGCGGACGCCCATGTGGAGGAGTTTGCGCAGCGCGTGATCGATGGCGTCAGCGATGCCGGAATCAAGCTCGCTCCAGCCGATGCCACCCGGCAGCCAGAGCACCATGCCGCTGAGTGATGCGCCGACAAGATCAGCGGGCTTGTCGCCTGTGAGGAGCGCGAAAAGCGCATTGGCGTCGGCGACATTGCGCGCCAGCGGGCCAATGGTGTCGAAACTGGGTGAAAGCGGCAATGTGCCCTTCAGTGAAACGCGGCCTGTTGTTGTCTTGAGACCCACAAGCCCGTTCCAGGCGGACGGGATGCGCACAGAACCGCCCGTATCGGTGCCGATGGAACCCGCGCAAAGACCGCGCGCCAGTGCCACGGCGGCACCAGCGGACGAACCGCCGGGCGCACGTTCGCTCACTTCATCAAAGGCATTGGCCGGTGTGCCGCAGGCGGGATTGATGCCAAGACCGGAGAAGGCGAATTCGGTCATGGTTGTTTTGCCAAGGCAGACGCTGCCTGATCGACTGGCGCGCGCCAGCGCATCGGCATCCTGCGTGGGTACGCGGTCCTTGAGGGCAAGCGAACCGCCCGCCGTTATGGTGTCGGCGCTGTCAAACAGGTCTTTCCATGACAGGGGCACACCGTCCAACGGATGGAGCCTCAGTCCGCGTCTGGCGCGCTCGGTCGCTGCCGCGGCCTCCGTGCGGGCGCGGGTCTCGGTGAGGCGGGCATAGATGCGGTGGTTGGGATCAAGCTCTGCGGCGCGGGCGAGATAGGCATCGGTGGCTTCGCTGGGTGTCAGCTTGCCGGACTCGAAAAGTTGGCTCAGCGCCAATGCGGGAATATGCGCGTCGAAATCCGTCATTGCGGGCCTCCTCCAAAGGGCTCGAAAGACTAGGAGCGCGAGGCGTCTGCGTCTATATGATCCTCGGCAGACACTGGACAAATGATGCCAAGCGATGGACCCTGCGCTTCATGACAAAAAGCGATTATCAAAGTGATGTGGTGATTGTCGGCGGCGGGCTTACGGGCCTGCCCTTGGCGCTGGCTTTGGCGCAGGGTGGATTGAGCGTCACGGTGGTCGATGCACTTGATCCGGCCAAGGTCACGAGTGCCGGGTTTGACGGGCGTGTCTCGGCGATTGCCTTTGCCTCCTGCCGGATGTTCGAGCAGCTCGGCATCGCCAAATATCTTGGCGGCCAGATGCAGCCCATCAACGACATTATCGTGTCCGACGGGCGGGTGCGCGAAGGGGCGTCACCGCTGTTTTTGCATTTCGATCATAAGGAGATCGGCAAGGAGCCGCTCGGGCAGTTGATCGAAAACCGGTTGATGCGCATTGCCTTGCAGAAGGCCGTGGAGGCGCAACCGCTGATCCGGCTCATTGCGCCCCAAGCGGTGACGCAGGTCGATTATGCGGCCAGTCATGTGATGGCAATACTGGCTGATGGTCGTCGGGTCGAAGCCAGACTTTGTTTCGCGTGCGATGGCCGCGCTTCGCCGACGCGAAAGGCGGCGAATATCAAGACGATTGGCTGGACCTATGGTCAGACCGGGATCGTGACGACGGTCGAGCATGAGCGCCCGCATGAAGGCGTGGCGCAGGAATATTTTTTACCCGGTGGGCCTTTCGCCATTTTGCCGATGGTGGGAAATCGTGCCTCGCTCGTCTGGACGGAAAAGACGCAGACGGCAAAAACCATCATGGCGCTGGATGATGGGCCTTTTGCCGAGGAGATGCAGGCCCGGTTTGGTGATTATCTTGGGGCATGTCGTCCCGTGGGGCCGCGCTGGTCTTATCCGCTGGCGCTGCAACTGGCGCGCGATTATGTGCGCCCGCGCCTCGCGCTTGTGGGGGACGCAGCGCATGGCGTTCACCCGATTGCCGGTCAGGGGCTTAATCTGGGTCTGCGCGACGTGGCGGTGGCGGCCGAAGTGGTGGTCGATGCGGCGCGGCTTGGCCTCGACATTGGTTCGCTCAACGTGCTGGAGCGCTATCAGCAATGGCGGCGCTTTGACAATACGGCGCTATCATTGATGATGAGCGGGCTCAATCGGCTTTTCTCCAATGACATCACGCCGCTTCGTCTGGCGCGCGACCTCGGGCTTGGCATCGTCAATGAGATCGGTCCCTTGCGGCGGCTCTTCATGCGCCACGCAGGCGGTGCGGTCGGCGATCTGCCGCGTCTGCTGAAAGGCGAGGCGATCTAGTCGCGGCTGAGGCCCTGATCGGCAAGAGCGGCGATATAGTCGGCCCAGATCGCCTCCTGATCGTGACCGAGACGATAAAGCGTTTCCCATGTGAACAGGCCGCTGTCGTGGCCGTCGCTGAAGATAATCCGCAAGGCATAATTGCCGACGGGTTCGAGCGAGGTGATGGCGACAAGACGCTTGCCGGGCATGGTGATCTTCTGGTTTGGTCCATGGCCCTGCACTTCGGCGGAGGGGCTTTCGACACGCAGATATTCGGCGGGCAGGATGAAGTGCGCGCCATCGTCGAACGTGACTTCGAGGTGGCGTTCGGCTTTCTTGAGCTTGATTTCGCTTGGCCAGGGGCGCGAGGTGCCCGCAGAGTTACTGGTCATCGAGAGAACGGGCTTCGTCGGCCAGCATGATCGGAATGCCGTCGCGGATCGGGTAGGCGAGCTGGGCCTTGTCGGAGATCAGTTCCTGACGTTCACGGTCATAGCGCAGGCTTGTCTTGGTCACCGGGCAGACGAGAATTTCCAGCAATTTGGGATCGACTTCGGTGCGCTGATGGGGGGTGCGCAGATTGGGGTTGGCATCTGTCATGGAGGTTTCCTTGAGGAGACTTACTGAACGGTGTTCTCGTTCGATGTGTTTTGCTGAAGCGCCACTTCGGTAAGGGCGATGAGCATCTGGTTGCGGTCTTCGAGCGTCTGGGCTTCGAGCAGGGCCTGTTTTTCGCGCGGCCCAAAGGGGCTGATCATGGAGAGCGAATTGACCAGAGCTTCGTTGGTGGAAAGTTTGATGGCGCGCCAATCGGCCTGCAACCCGCTGGCCTCAAGATATTCCTTCAGGACTTCAAGCAGGCGGTCGCGCGATACTTTGTCGGCGTCGTGCTCAGGCGTGAGGTCGTGGGCGAATGTCTCGTAATCCACCTTGCACTGACGATAGGGTGTTGTGGTCTCAAGCTCTTCAGTGACGCGAAAACGGGAGATGCCTGTCAGGGTGATATGGAGGCGATCATCGCCTGCTTCGGTATAGGAGGTGAGGCGTCCCGCGCAGCCGATTTTCATCAGCGCGGGTTCGTTGCCGCCGGAGGTGTCTTCATCGTCGGGCTGGATCATGCCGATGATGCGCAACCCGCGCAAAACGTCGTCCACCATTTGCAGGTATCGAGGCTCGAAGATGTTGAGCGGCAAGTGTGTGCGCGGCAAAAGCAGGACGCCCGCCAGCGGGAATACTGGAATGGTGGCGGGAAGATCCGCGACGCTTGCATAGCGATCCGTCGATCCCATGATCTGTCTACTCTTTCGTCAAGATTCAGCTGAACATGATCGACGAGAGACGGCGACGACCCGACAGGGTGACTTCGTCTTTCGGACCATAGGCATCGAAAAATTCTACAAGCTGCTTTCGCGCGGCCTCGTCGTTCCATTTGCGATCATATTCAAAGCTGATGAGCAATTGATCGACCGCGCCCTCTCTGTCGCCTTTGGCGTTGAGGACCAGCGCCAGATCAAAGCGGGCCTGATGGTCTTTCCGGTCCTTTTCAATGCGCGCCAGAAGCTCGGCGGTATCGCCAAGGTCGGCGGATTTTTCAGCGAGCGAGAGGGCGGCTTCGGCGGCCTTGATGTCGGGATGTTGTTTGCTATCGGGGCGCGCGAGACCGAGCGTCTGGCGGGCGCGTTCCAGATCGCCGCTGTCGATGTAGCAACGCGCCAGACCCGCAACGGCTGCCGGGTTGCCCGGTTCATGCTGGATGGCCGCGCCAAAGGCCTGAGCGGCATGGGCCAGATCGCCTTCAGCGACGGAGCGGTGGCCGAGAGCGATTAATTCTTCAGCCGGGGTCGGGCCGACATCGCCCGCGAGGCGGGTGATGAAATCGCGGACCTGACTTTCGGGCATGGCACCAGCGAAAGCATCGACGGGCTTGCCGCCCTTGAAGGCATAGACAGCCGGGATTGACTGGACGCGCAACTGCTGGGCGATTTCGGGATGGAGGGCGACGTTCATCTTGACGAGGCGGACGGCACCGCGCGCCGCAAGAACGATTTTTTCCAGCGTATGGGTCAGTTGCTCGCTGGGATTGTGCCCCGGCGTCCAGAAGGCGACGATGACGGGCACCTGCATGGAGGCATCCAGCACATCGGCGGCGAAGGTCAGGGTCGTGGTGTCAAAGATAACTTCGGCTGGCGATACTGCGCCCGCGCCCTTGCTGGCTGATGTCTGCCCGATGATCTCGCTCATAAGTCTGGTCCTGCCTCTTCGTTTCCCTTCTATGTGGGAAGACGATCTATTGGAAACAATGGTTTAACGGCAGAATGCCAGTGTTTGCAAGGGCGCGGGCCGCTAGGCGGAATGGCCTGAGGCAGCGGCCTGTGCAAGGTCCATGATGATGGGCTGGTGGCCTGTTTCGCGCATCAGGGCCATCAGGCCGTCAGACGAAATGGCCGTCGTCGCGCGATTGTCGAGCGGGTGATAATGCAGCCGCTGATGCGCCAGCATGGGGGCGTCAAGCACGGCGGTGACGCGGGCGGGCTGGTCATTGATGAGGGCGAAGGGCGTGACGGAGCCGGGGCGGACGCCGAGCACTTCCCAGAGCAGGTCGGGAT
>Ga0214472_10007961_pt1 | contig 11055 bp, 11 predicted proteins | sample RVTome_6_FD_207662 | JGI IMG/M metagenome (GOLD analysis project Ga0214472, IMG submission 207662) | Soil microbial communities from uranium-contaminated site in the Upper Colorado River Basin, Wyoming, United States - RVT140D175 | ecosystem: Environmental > Terrestrial > Soil > Contaminated >...
CTGGCACATAATGCTCTATTCGCAAGAAGTACTTGAGATTAGGAAAAGTTACCTCGGAGGGATAACTGGTATGCCACGAAAGATGATCGTTCAGCGGGAGGACGGGCAATCGCCTATCCTAACGGAGACGCTAGCGGATGACGAAGCTCAGCTCCAGGAACTTGTGAAAGAAAACCCCGATCTCATTCCTATCGAAGACTTGGGCATGGGATCCCCGCTTATGGTGGTCGGACGGGAAACTTCACTTCCTTCTGGTGCGGTCGACCTTGTAGGGGTTAGTCGGAGCGGTGAAATACTTGTAATTGAATTCAAGACCGGACCTCAGAATACGGACTTCCGCCACTCCCTGTCACAGCTGCTCGACTATGGCTCTGATTTGTGGAAAATGACCTTTGAGGAGTTCGAGAGTACGGTGGCGACTCGCTACTTCGCGAGCGACCGATGCCGGGTCCCCGAGCATAGAGGCAAATCTTCAATTCAAGAGGCGGCTACTGTCACTTGGCCAGACATGACCCCAGATGAACTTGCACTTTTCTTGGGGAAGATCGAGGGCCACCTGGCAGTAGGTGACTTTGACTACATACTGGCAGCACAGCGATTTACCAGTTCGGTTCTTCGGACTATTGAATACTTAAATTCTGTTTTGCGGGGTCCACGCCTTTATGCGGTCGAGATCGTTAAGTTCATGGGGAACGGGTTGTCAGCGTTTGAGTCCAGAGTGAGTTCAAAGCCGATAGTGCTATTATCTTCAAAATCAACTACATCTACCGACGAGACTGAATTCTTAAATGCTATCCAGGATGAGGCCTATCGGGAGTCTCTCCGAGATATCTTCGAGGCCTGCCGGGGATTAAGGCTCCGATTCGACTGGGGATCGGTAGGGACGTCAATACGAGTTCCGGTCCCAGAAACGCCACAACCAGTCACAATCGCGTGGCTATTCCCACCCGATAGGCAAGGATGGATGGGCCTACGGGATTTCAATTTAGGTTTCGACCCTACGGCGGCCGATCGATCGCCGATGGCTCGTAGGTTCTTTGACCAGTATCTGGAGCGAGTGGCATCATTTCCAAGTGTTGAACGTGTAGGTTCCCAATGGTTGCAGGCATATAGACTCACTCCCGAGGGCACCGTTAGTCTGAAGGAACAAGTAATAGAGGAGTTTGCATCTTTAGTTGGACACATAAATGGAGAAAGGTAGGAGAAAAGAACCTGGTGACAGGACATACCGAAGTGAAGGAATGGAGAGCGGCGAGAAACGGGGGTCACTGCCAATGAAAAGTTTGGACTATATTGGCGGCATGTGCCACTTTGCGAGCTCCTATCAGGGGATATTCACGCCGCCAGCATCCCCACGGGCATCAATTCCGTACCTGAGGCTGGCCTACTCAGATATGTAAGACGGTATAGATGCACCCTGGTCGGGTGTTTACTATTTGTAACGCATCATCGGCCTCTGAGGCAGAGCGCGGAATCTGCAATTCCAGTTCCCAATTGCCGTCTGCCTGGACAATCACCCTGGCGCCGACGGCCTCCAGGACGAACCGCTGGTCTTCGGGCGTGGACCCGTCCAGGCGGGCTTCCAGTCTCTGCCGCAAAAGTGCGATGGCTTCTTCACTAAAGCTGTAGCGCTTGATATCATCCAATTGAAGCTGCACTCGTTGAATCTGCTCTCCGATCCAGCGTTGTTTAGTGCGAATCAGGCCGACCTCCTGGTTGAAGACGGCCTCGCTGACCTGAGTCCGAGCCGCCAATCTAAATGCTCGGGCCTCCGTTGCCTGCTCTTCCTCTAGTTGTCGCCGCAGGTATTCCAACTCTCGGTGCAGACTCTGGGTGGTTTCGGCGGTAATTCCCCTCCGCCGTTGCACCTCGGATTCAAACCCCTGTGGACTATGCAAGAAGTCAACCACGGCGACAAAGACAGCCTCTTCCAATTGGGCGGCAACCAGAGATCGGGACTGGCATTTCAGCCCATCGGGACCCGGGTTCCACCGCCTGCTGCAATTGTAGTAGGAGTGCATTTTCTCGCGCCGATTGAAGGTGGCACCGGTGTAGCCACCTCCGCAGGCCGCACAGCGTACCATTCCTTTCAACAAGTAAGTGCGCAGCCGGGTATTCTTCTCCGCCAGCCGTTTGTTGTCCAGCAAACGTTCTTGCATCCACCGGTACTCATCCTCAGTGACAATGGGCTGCTCCACCAGGCCCTCCAGAGGGATACGTTCTTCTTCAGGCCGGGTACGCCGCCCGGACTTACCGTAGGTGGCCGCCTTTCTTACCTTAGGTTCGACCGACTCGGTTTTCAGGGCCTCAACTACTCCGGCGTAGGTGCGGTTCTTTAGAATGTGGCGCACCGAGTAGGTCGACCAGCGTGGCTTGCCACTGGGAGTGGGAATGCCCCGTTGGGTCAACTCGGTGGCGATGGCCTTGATTTTCCATCCCGCCAGCCCCAAGCGCCAGATTTCACTGGCCACAGAGTAGTTATCGTTGGGGACCAGACGATTGCTTTCCCACCGCATGCCGTAGCACCCGTTCATGTTGGGTGGTAGACCCTTGAGACGGGCCCGGTCGCGCAAACCGTCGCGGGCCCCCTGCTGGGCTCTTAGCACCGAACGCTCTTTACCCAGAGCCAGGGCCAACTCCACCAACTGGCCCTCCCCACCTTCCAGCATCGGCGCACCCTGTACCGTCACCATCGGCACCCCCAGGTCACGACACTCGGAGAGAAAGATTAGCCGTTGCAGGCCCTGAGCTTGAAGCCGGTCTCGATCCAAAGTACCGACCGCGTTGATACTGCCATCCGCAACCCACCGACGAAGTTGCTGGAATTCAGGGCAGGACATCAGGTCGAGGCTGGACCAGTCCACCTTCAGCACGTAGTCAGATGGAATCTGATAGCCCTGATTTTCCAGAGCTTTTCTGACGGCGACTTCCTGAGAGTCCAGAGAGAGCTCTCGTTGATCGCTGGTCGAAACCCTACACCAGATTGCGGCTACTTTCCTATTCATCATTCGGTCACGCTTCCTTGCAGATCCAATGCATCCGGTTCTTCCAATGTGCCATTATGCTGGCGCAGGGTGAGATCCAGGTCCAGCATGGCCTCCGGGTAAGGACACGAGGGACAGATGCCCCGCCGGATCACCTCTTGATCGATGGCATCCAGGCTCCGGCTCAATATGCCCTGCATGATTCCCAGGTCCTGGCGAAGCCTTTCAATCTCGATAAAGCGCCTCTGGTGATCTCTGAAATTATTGGTGACAAATTCCGCGATTCCTTGCTGGACTCGCCGGTGCGTCTCCGAATCGCCGACCGCCACCGATTCTCTTCGAAGCCGCAGCACCGTGGGATTGTTTGGTGATGTGTCCCATTCAAGCCAACCGGGCGGTGGGGGATCGCCCTGGAATGACCGGTCGAAGATGACGTTCCGCAGTTGCCGCCGCAGAGCCTGTAGCAAGTGGGGTTCCGGGTCGTTAATCGTATCATCGCCTCTTTCCGGCAGGCCACACCGCTCCTCCAGATCGGAGCGGAGTTGCCGCCAGGCATCGGACTCCCGAGTCAGGTAATCCCGAACTGCTTCAATAGCCTCCAGTATGACCTGCTCTGAACTGGTTCCCTTGATATGCCAGGCGAAGTCTTCGTCGATGTGTAGCGGGTTGGAGAACGCGTCCTGGCGGCCGGTCTCATTCTCGGTACCAGGTCCCAGGGTCCAACTGCCCACTGCAGGGTGGCTTACCATCCGGCTCAGGTGTTGCTCTTGCATTTGGCGGAGCAAGTCCGTAGACAGCCTGGCCCGGGGACCGTCGGAAAACCCAAATTCCTCGAACTCGTTGACGATGACGTTTACCGTGGAGCGGGCGACCCGATATTTCCGGGCAATCGGATAGACCTTACCCCCGTTTTGACGATGGGCGAGGAACACCAGAACTCTTTTCTGCCAGGGGATGGTCTTGGGACGTGCCAATCTGGATCCTCAGACTGAACATTCAAGATAATGATATCGACACTCCAGAAGTGCTTATCAGTTGTGATTATACAACAAATTCAGCTCATCGCTAATTGTTAAAAGGAGTTATTAAATATACCATTAATTTACGAATTAACGGTATAATGAACGACAAACCAACACATACGATTCGGATTCTGCCCGCGGTTACAGATCGACTCTGGCGGTCGATGTGGGACTGGCTGTTGGCGCCCCCTGAGGAAGCCGAAACCAATCAAAGCCCGTGCGACGACGAACCGAAGAATCCGGAAGGGGATTATCGGGACGACGGAGAGCGAAGATCTGCACGTTAGGTAAGTGTGCCTTTAACTGGACCAGACTCTCCCATCAAAATCAATAGCCCTGCAGAAGACGGGATATTTAAGTACGCAAACATGCTATCTGGAATATGGGTCATAGCCTCGCCCACGGCAACATGACTCGTGGGATCGGCGGGTCGGCGACCGCTTCACTACGATTATTTATTTGGGACCAGAATTTGAACAAACCACTCTTGAGCGCTAACTGGAGTGGTTCAGACCCCGCGCTCAGTACGAAGAGGCCGGAGGTTCGAATCCTCTCACCCCGACCAATTTATTTAACCTTATTCGTAGATTAACTTCAATCACTCGTCAGCGGAAGATTTGATTTTGGGTTCTGTTGCAAGAAATGGGTGTGATGTGGGAGAAGGATTATTGGCACTGGGGGTCAGCCGGTGTTAGGCGGCCAATCCAAACAGGTGATCGACGAACTTGACCTGGTCTTGGATTCCACTATTTCGATTTGTCCCTTCCGGATCATGTGCATTGTCTCGTAGCCCTGTAGTGTCAGCCAAGCTGTTGGGAAGGAGAAAAAGCCCAGCCCAGGTCTCACCCGCCGTTTGATGAATCGATGGTCTTGCTCGATGACGTTGTTCAGGTATTTAACCGGTCGGAGTTGGCACCCTCGAGTTAGTTTGCCTTCAGCCTTTAGCTCTGCCACCGCCTTGGGATAAGCCGGGTTTTGATCCACGTTAATCACCCGGGGTGTCATGACATGGGGTGCTTCAAGAGCTTTCATGAAGAACCGTTTTGCAGTTTGGGTATCTCGGTTCTCACTAAGCAGGAACTCAGGGTGTTGCCGGCTGAGTCCACCGCTCGGTTCAGGTACATCCACGGTCCCTTGACCTTGATGTAGGTCTCATCTACCCGCCAGGAGTCATTTGTCTGCTTCAGGTGAGGCTTGCCGCGTTGCTCTAGCTCTGGAGCGTATTTCTGGACCCTGCGATAGATGGTGGTATGGTCTAGGTTAAGGCCTCGTTCGGCCATCATCTTTTCCAGGTCCCGATAGCTGAGGCAGTAGCGCAGATACCAACGCACGCACAGCAGGATGATCTGGCCTTCGAAATTGCGCCACTTGAAGGGGCTGTCTGATATCATGGCCAGCCGCTTTGCCTCGGCCCTCAGCGCCAACATTCCGCCGCGCCATTTGCTATCATATAGTTGTCAGGGATCCCGATTCGTCCTCTCTTCGCTGTTCTGGCTCTATCACCAGCCAGGATTCAGCCTGACTTGACTGGAAGAATGTCATGCTTCAAATGAACCGTTCGGTCATGACGCACCGCAGACTGCTCCAGTTCAAATGGCTCATGGTCTTCATACCTCCCGTCACGGTCGCGGTAGGCCACACCCTGCTGGCCATCAAGGTCGCGCTGGGCTACAGTCCGCTGGGGCACACGGTGGGCACCCTTGCAGAGACCCTGCTTGTGACGTTGCCCCTGACATTCCTGGCCCTGGTGCTGGCCTACCTGTTTGCCGAGACGATGTTCAGGGTCCTACGGAGACTCCAGGCTGAGGCATTGGCCCAAGAGCAGGAGATCCTGACCATGAACGCCGTGATGCAGGAACGGGAGCGGCTGAGCCGGGAACTCCACGACGGTGTGGCCCAGCTCGTCGCGCATCTGCTCTTGCGCCTGGACACCATCAAGGAGCTGGTGGAGGCCGACCGACAACAGGAGGCGGAAGCAGAGCTCGAGCGGTTGCACGGGGTTGCCAATGAAATCTACGAGGATATTGGGGAGTCCATTACTGGGCTGCGCGCCAACGTGACGGAACGAGGGCTGGTCCGCGCACTACAGGACTACGTGGACCAATTTGAAGAGCGGCACCAGATTCCCGTGAGCCTCCTCCAAATGGATGATGCGGCCGACCAGCTCTCACCTCTTGCAGCGCTCCAGCTCTTCAGGCTCGTCCAGGAAGCCCTGACCAACGTTCGAAAGCACGCCGCGGCACGGGAGGCCACTGTCACCCTCATGTCCGACGGGTCGAGGCAACTGAAGGTCGTCATTGCTGACGATGGCCACGGTTTCATCCCTGGTAGCCAGAGGAACGGCCCCGACGCGTCGGGGCGGCCCCCTTCGACAAGCTCAGGGCGCGGCCTGGGCCTGACGAGTATGCGGGAGCGGGTCGAGGCCCTCGGCGGCACCTTCCATGTGAATAGCCAGCCCGGTTCGGGCACACAAGTTACTGCCACCATCCCCATTCCACGAACGAGAAGGGAGAACGGGCATGCAGCCCTTGCGACTTCTACTGGTTGACGACCATGCGCTCTTTCGCGAGGGACTGATCTCGCTCCTCTCCTATCAGAACGATTTTACTATCGTTGGAGAGGCCGAGGACGCCGAGAGCGCCCTGGTCCAGGCGCATGCGCTTGAGCCGGACATGGTGCTGATGGACATCGAGCTCCCGGGAGAGGACGGCGTTGTCGCAACCCAGCGGCTGAAGATGGAAATGCCCGCCGTCACCGTCGTCATGCTGACGGTGCGTGACGACACTCAGACCCTCTTCGAGGCCATCAAGGCGGGAGCGCAGGGCTTCCTGGTGAAGAACGTGCGGTCCCGGGAGCTCCTGGAGCAGCTCCGGGGCCTGGCGCAAGGCGAGGCTGCGATCTCGCGTCGCATGGCGGCCCGGATCTTGGAAGAGATTCGGGGCCAAACTGAGCCCTTCGGGCCCGAGGAAGAGCTCACTGCCCGAGAGATAGAAGTGCTGGAGCTGGTGGCGGACCGCCTCTCCAATGCCCAGATCGCCCAGCGTCTGGTGGTCAGCGAGCACACGGTCAAGAACCACATGAAGAGCATTCTCTCCAAGCTCCACCTACGCAACCGACACCAGGCAGCTGCCTATGGCGTCGTCCGTGGCTGGCTGCCTCGCCCTAGGGGGCGTGGCTAGCATCCTCTTCTCTTTACGGGGCTTGCTGGGGTCGGTGCAACAACTCGCGGACTCCGAATCTACGCCGCGTCGAAGGGCTGTATGCTGGACCCGGAAAGCATGACGGACCATATCGAGATCGGGGAGCTCGCGCGGAGTGAGGTCGAGGAAGCCGCCTGGATGCTGGTCCGTGCCATGGGTACCAATCCCGGCCTCGTAGCCGTCTTTGGCCCGCCCGAACAGAAGGCGCTCCGCCCCCGGGAGCCCCACTGGCACCTGGGGCCAATTGCGGTGCTGCCCGAGCGCCAGGGCCAGGGCATCGGCACCCGGCTGCTGCGCCGGTTCTGCGAGGAGGTGGACCGGGCCGGCGACGGGGCATACCTGGAGACGGACAAGCCGGAGAACGTCCGGCTTTACCAGCGGTTCTCCTTCACCGTTACCGCCCGGCAGACCCTCTTTGGGGTCGTCACCTGGTTCATGTGGCGGGCACCGTGCCCCGCCTCTGGAGAGTCTCCGGGGTCGAGGCCGGCGGGCCCCGCTGGCCTCGATGCGCACACTTGACAGGTACCGGAATAGCGATAGTGCATAAGAGTTGAACTTTTCGGGAACGGAGAGCCGAGCCCAGGAGGCGCGACGATAACTCGCAACTGCCCGCGGCTTCTCCAACTCTGGGTAATGGCAACTCATGCGCGTTGCAGTTCACATGGACAATAGCGTGCCCATTGGTGAGTTGTCGCTTCTCCCCTCCTTCAGTCTAGCAAGAATAGCCCTTTTCTGATCTCCTCTGCCTTCAATGGGTCATGTGCCGCGGACTGCTGCTACTTATACTAGACATGGGTTTCAATTTTTAACTACAGAGACGCAGCCAGGTCTAATCTAGGCGGTCAGGAGGACCGAAATGTTGCACTCGCTTCGCGCTTCGCCCGTGTTCGCACTCGTCGTGCTGGTCACCCTTGCGTTTTTCGGGTTAATCGGTGTGATGCTTTTCGGTGGGCAACTCGGACTGGAGGCCGTCGCCGCCATGGGACACTTCAGTTTCCTCAGCCACCGCATCCACGACCTGACGTACTCGTTCCTCTTCGGGGTGGCCGCAGTAGGGATGCTCGCCCAGCTCCGGACGCCGACGAAGAACGTCGCCGGTCAGTTGATGGCACTGATTCCCTGGGTCGCGTTTGTGCTGGCCTTTGCCCTCTCGGATATCCTGATCAATCTCCTCCGTCCTCCTTTCGTTCCGATTTTCGGCGCGCTAGTGCTACTTGCAACAATACTTCACCCAACGTGGCGCGACCTGTTTAGTTCGTTCAGCGTCTCGCGGGTGAACTGGGTGCTGCTCGCCCTGGTCATCACAGCGGCCGTGCCGCTGCTCGCCTTCGCCTTCACCAACATCGGGCTGCAGAGGACGGTCATCAACGACCATGCCGCCCAAGGCCACTATGGATACATGGTCGCCTTCAGCTTCTCCGTCATCGGGGCGGGCCTCCTGGCGAGCCTGCGGCCCGACGGCTGGTGGCTCTCGGCGTGGGTCGCCGGCCTCCTCCCGGCTCTCCTCGGGCTCGCCTCGGTGGTGTTCCCGGACGGCGACTCCAGTCTCGGCCTGGTCTGGGCACTCGCGGCCATTGCCTGGGGTGTCGTGTTCGTCGCGGCAGCCGAGTTCACCCAGGACGCGGAGCGCCCGACGCTGCTGGGTTCATGGGGCATAATCCCGATGCTGCGTGGTTCATCGGGCGGAATATCGAAATATGACACCCGCGTAAGGCCCGAGCGCGGCCCGACCACCAGCACACCACGCTGGGTGAATGTGTTTGGGATCATCGCCCTTGTCCCGATCCTGCTGGTCGTCGTCAACAACACCATCAATACGGTCACCGGCGACGTTGGTGGCCCTGGGGGCCACGGCCCTGGTCGCCACACACCGTCCGGTGACGCTGGTAGGCAGGGCAACACGCCGCCGATCGCTGGCGAACCCGAGTTGGCCATCACTGCCGACGACCTGGCGTTCGGTCCTGATCGCATCGAGCTGACTGCCGGCGAGCCGGTCAATGTAGCCCTGACCTCAGCCGACATCCTGCACGACCTGGTGGTGGACGAGATCGGCTTCCATCTGGCCGCAGGCCGCGGCGAGACTGTCATCGGCGGGCTGGGGTTCAACGAGCCGGGCACCTATGTCGGCTACTGCTCGGTTCCGAGCCATCGCGAATCAGGGATGGAGCTCGAGATCGTCGTCACACCGTCCGGTGATGCTGGTGGCCACACGCCGCCCGGGGGTGGCCACTGATGACCATGACACCCGGCCTCCGCAAGTTCGTGCTCACCGCAGGTTACTTCCTCAGTCGGCTTTTTTGGCGCGGCCGTTGCTTACCTAGCTCTCGCCGTCGCCGCTCTGACCATCCAGGATGCTCAGACGGTGCGTCCTGAGCGCAGAGGTGACGAAGGCGTACAAGCGCGATCAATGCGAGGCTGAGGAGGCCCAGTCCCACTCACCGATCCCTCTTGAGGGAGACATTAGCCATCTGGATCATGGCCGTGGTGAGATGATATGTACGCGGGCAGCTCCAGCATCGATGCCGGAGTTGCCGGTTTCCTGCTCAATTTGGGGCCAGGTACCTGTTCATCGATGAACTGGATGAGATAATACCCGAAGACTTGTCGGTGCTCCTCCGCTTTCACTCGCGGCCCCTCAGTACCTTCTTCCGTTCTTGACATCACTTGGGACTTCTACTAAGATTGCTTAGTAATTTATTCAGGAGAGGCTATGTGGACGCATCCGACCTTCTGGGGCCTTTAGAAAATGAGGTCATGGGGGTCATGTGGGAGATGGACCAGGCCACCGTGCGGGAAGTGGTGGACCTCCTGCGGCAGCGCCGCCCCATTGCCTACACCACCGTCATGACCATCATGAACAACCTGGTAATTAAAGGTCTCCTGAAACGCGTGTCTCAAGGAAAGGCTTATTTGTACGGGGTAGTTCTGAGCCGGGAGGCTTTCCTCCTCCGGGCGTCAGAAGAAGCAGTCAGCGATGTGCTGGCCCGATTTGGCGACCTCGCCATTACCCGCTTCCTGGAAGTGGCCGCCAAATTACCGCCGGAAGACCTGGAGCGCCTCAGGCAGCTGGCCGGGGGTAACCAGACGATGGAAAATGGGAAAAGGAAGGACGCGAAATGAAAGCCCACATATTCGTGCTGCTCATTGGAATTACCCTGGGAGTTCTGGTAGCAGTTCCCCTTACTGCTGTGGCTTCAAGCTGGTCGTTGCCCTTTATGGCATCCGTGACCGGACAAGCCCAGGAAGGTCAAGAAGGCCAAGGACAAGAGCAAGAGCCGAGCAAAACCCACCAGCAGATGCACGAGATGATGGACGCGATGCACGGTGAGGGAACAAGCCGGAAGATGCACGAGGCAATGCCCAGCGCTGAAGAAATGATGGAGGGATGCGCCAGGCATGTGGAGGAGATGAAAAATGGGCACATGATCGGAATGATGATGGAAGGCAGTCGGATGATGAATCCATCTGGCATCAATCCTTAGAGGCTGAATTACTCAATGAGAAACTGGACGGCCATGCTTGACCTCTTTCGCCAAGGGGTGAAACGTCTATCCAGAGGGGCGCTGAGGGTAACTCCCTTCCTAGTTCTGCCTGGCCTTGTGCTTTTGGGATTGTCGATTTTCCTGGGACCTGACCTCTGGAGGATTATCTATGCCTATATCGCCGGAGTGTGCAGTGCGTACCTATCAGCCATCTCTCCCGGTAGCGTAACCACGGACCTGATATTGCTGCTGGTTGTCGTTGGCGTGATCTCAGGAGGACTGGGGATTTTGCGGGAATGGCGACGGCTGATATTGCTGTCTCGCACCATTGCTTGGCGCAGCACTCCTGCCGCATCAGAAGTCAGCA
>Ga0214472_10007963_pt1 | contig 11054 bp, 10 predicted proteins | sample RVTome_6_FD_207662 | JGI IMG/M metagenome (GOLD analysis project Ga0214472, IMG submission 207662) | Soil microbial communities from uranium-contaminated site in the Upper Colorado River Basin, Wyoming, United States - RVT140D175 | ecosystem: Environmental > Terrestrial > Soil > Contaminated >...
CAGGCCGAGAGCTCGGGGCTGATTTGCCAGAGCAGCAACGCCATTACCCCAGCCGCGAGCGCGATCTGCAGCGCCAGCCTGAGCCAGCCCGGATTGGGGATGAATATCTCGGCTTTGCGCAAACCGCGGTAGAGCATGAAGGCATTGAGATAGGCCGAACAGGTGGTGGCCAGCGCGAGACCCACGTGCGGGGCCTCATAACCGGCCATAACCAGCGGCACAACGAAAGCAATATTCATCACCATATTGCTGCACAAGGCGATGATCGCGATACGCACCGGGGTTTTTGTGTCCTGGCGCGCGTAATACCCGGGTGCCAGCACCTTGATCAGAATAAACCCGGGCAGGCCGAGGATATAGCCCATCAGACTGATACTGGCGAGATGCACATCCTGGGCGCCGAATTCACCGTACTGGAACAGTGCGGCCAGTACCGGCGCAGCCAGCATCAGCAGGCCGATACAGGCGGGCATGGCGATCACCAGCACCAGGCGGCTCGCCCAGTTCAGAGTGTTACTGAACTCGGCGCTGGATTCGCGCGCGTGCTGGTTGGATAAGGCCGGCAGGATCACGGTGGCGACTGCGATACCGAGCACGCCGAGCGGAAATTCCAGTAAACGGTCGGAGTAATACAGCCAGGTGACACTGCCGACCATCAAAAATGAAGCGATCACGGTATCGAGCAGAAGATTGATCTGCGCCACCGAAGAACCGATCACCGCGGGCAGCATCAGGCGCAGAATTTTTGTCACGCCTTCATGTTTGTGCGCGAACCTTGGCCGCGGCAGCAGGCCGATTTTCAGCAAGGAGGGGATCTGGAACAGCAGTTGCAACAAACCGGCGGTGAACACGCCCCAGGCTAGCGCCATCAGGGGTTCAGCAAACAGTGGCGCGAACCACCAGGCGGCTGCGATCAGACATAGATTGAGTATGACCGGGGTGAACGCGGGCACGCCAAAGCGGCCATAACTGTTCAAAATACCACCGGCGAAGGCCACCAGAGCGATGAAAAACAGGTAGGGGAAGGTGATGCGCAGTAGCTCGGCGGTGAGCTGGAAGCGCTCGGGTTCGTCGCTGAAGCCGGGGGCGAAGAGATAAACCAGTAAGGGGGCCGCTAAACAACCGATGATGGTAATCAGCAGGAGGATGCCGCCGAGCCTGCCGGCGACATGGTCGAGCAGATCCTGGGTGGCCTCGCGGCTGCGTTTTTCGCGGTATTCCGAGAAAACGGGTACGAACGCCTGCGAAAATGCGCCTTCTGCGAATAGCCGACGCATAAAGTTAGGGATCTTGAAGGCGACCAGAAAGGCGTCAGTACCACCGCTGGCACCGAAAATAGTCGCCAGAGTGATATCGCGCAACAGCCCGAAAATCCGTGACACCAGTGTCATGCTTCCAACCGTCAGGGTGGAGTGCAAAAGCCTCTTACTCAGTGGGGGTCTCCTTCAATGCTGCTGACCTGGGTGAAACGAGGGTCAATTGTAGCGAAAACGGATTGACAAAACCTTTCAAAACTGGCATTTTACGCGCTCTTTTTTCTCAGCACAGGTTTACTCCATTGGCTAATTCAGCTTCCGCGAAGAAACGCGCCAAACAGGCCGAAACGCATCGCATTCAGAACACCGGTGTGCGCTCGATGATGCGCACTTATATCAAGCGCGTCTACAACGCGATCGGTGCTGGCGACAAAGCCGCTGCTGAAGCTGCCTACAAGGTCGCCTGCCCGGTGATCGACAGCGTCGCAGGCAAAGGCCTGATCCATGCCAACAAGGCCGCACGCCACAAGAGCCGCATGAACAACAACATCCGCGCGATGTAAAGCTGTTCGCATGTTAACCAAAAAAGCCGGTCCCTGACCGGCTTTTTTGTGGCTAATTAAAAATCGATTGGCCACAGAGGCACAGAGTTAAGGAGAAAATAATCCTTTTATGTTCAATCATTGCCGTAGCCTGATTGTACGCGATGATTTGAAAACGGAAGACTGCCTGAAATAATGCTGAGATGGCAGCTTTAACCTGTAAAAGGTTTTCTCCTTAACTCTGTGCCTCTGTGGCAAAAAATCATTTCACACCAGCACCAGATTATCGCGGTGGATCAGTTCGGGTTCGTCGATATAGCCGAGTACGGCTTCGATTTTGTCGCTGCCCAGACCCTTGATCTGGTCGGCTTCGGCAGCGCTGTAATTGACCAGACCGCGGGCGACTTCGCGGCCGTCGGCGGCGATGCAGCTGACCAGGTCGCCGCGTTTGAAGTTACCGCTGACCTGCCTGACCCCGACCGCGAGCAGGCTGCTGGCGCGCAGCAGGGCCTGGCTGGCGCCCGCGTCCAGGTGCAGGCTGCCACGCAGGTTGAGCTGGTTGGCGAGCCATTGTTTGCGCGCGGTGATCGGTTCGGCCCTGGCGAGCAGAAGACTGCCGATGGCTTCGCCAGCGGCGATTTTCAGTAGCACGTTTTTTTCGCTGCCCGCCGCGATCAGGGTGTTGGCGCCGGAACGCGCCGCGCACTGCGCGGCGCGCACCTTGGTGCGCATCCCGCCGCGACCAAGGGCGCCGCCGTCACCGGCCATGGCCATGAGCTCGGGATTGCTGGCGTCGGTTTCTGCGATCAGTTCGGCGTTGTTATTCGTGCGTGGATCGCTGCTGAACAGGCCGGCCTGATCGGTGAGCAGCACCATCAGATCGGCTTCCACCAGATTGCTCACCAGGGCGGCCAGGGTGTCGTTGTCACCGAGACGGATCTCATCGGTGGCCACGGTGTCGTTTTCGTTGATGATCGGGATCGCACCCAGCTCGAGCAGGGTGATCAGGGTGCTGCGTGCGTTCAGGTAGCGGCTGCGGTTGCTGAGATCATCATGGGTCAGTAGTACCTGAGCGGTGAGTATGCCGTGCTGTTTGAAACAGGATTCGAACGCCTGCACCAGGCCCATCTGGCCGAGCGCGGCTGCGGCCTGCAGTTTGTGCAGTTCGTGTGGGCGTTTGCTCCAGCCGAGGCGCGCCATGCCTTCGGCCACCGCGCCAGACGAGACCAGCACCAGTTCCTTGCCCTGTTGCCGGAGTTCGGCGATCTGCTCGGCCCAGTGCTGTATCGCCTGGCTGTCGAGGCCGCGGCCGGCATCGGTGATCAACGAGCTGCCGATTTTGACTACCCAGCGCGGCGAAGCGCCGATGCTGTCACGCAGGCTCATGACTAAGTTCCAGATGGCGCATGATGGCCCTGGTCAAAGCTTCGGTACCGTCACCCGAAATCGCCGAGATGGCAAACACCGGGCCTTGCCAGTCCAGCGCAGAAACAATCTTTGCCTGCATCTCAGCCAGCGCTTCGGCATCGAGCAGGTCGGATTTGTTGAGCACCAGCCAGCGCGGTTTATCGAGCAGTTCTTCGCTGTAGCGGCCGAGTTCGCTGAGGATGGTGCGCGCGCTCGCGACCGGGTCGCTGCCATCCTGGGGTGCGACATCGATCATGTGCAGCAGCAGGTTGGTGCGCATCAGGTGTTTGAGAAACTGGATGCCGAGCCCGGCGCCTTCGGAGGCACCTTCGATCAGGCCCGGGATATCGGCGACCACAAAACTCTGCAACTGACCCACCCGCACCACGCCCAGATTGGGATAGAGCGTCGTAAAAGGATAATTCGCCACCTTGGGGGTGGCTGCCGAGACTGCACGGATAAAGGTCGATTTGCCGGCATTGGGCATGCCGAGCAGGCCGACATCGGCCAGCACTTTCAGTTCCAGGCGCAGGACGCGGCGTTCGCCGGGGCTGCCCGGGGTGCATTTGCGCGGCGCGCGGTTGATCGAGCTTTTGTAGCGCGTGTTGCCGAGGCCGTGGAAGCCGCCCTGGGCGACCTTGATCGCCTGGCCATCGTCGGTGATATCGCCGATCTGCTCGCCGGTGTTTTCATCGTAGATCAGGGTGCCGACCGGCACGTGCACGAAGAGGTCATCACCGCCCTTGCCGGTCCTTTCCCGGCCCGAGCCTTTGGTTCCGGCCTCGGCCATATAGGTACGCACATGGCGGAAATCGGCCAGGGTGTTGAGATTGCTGTCACCAACCAGGTAGACCGAGCCACCATCGCCGCCGTCACCGCCGTCGGGCCCGCCCTTGGGGATGTATTTTTCGCGACGAAAGCTGACCACACCATTACCCCCGTCACCGGCAATGGTTTTTATCGTGGCTTCGTCTACAAATTTCATAAAAGTTCTGTTAGTGAAAAAAACATTTGCCGCAGAGGCACAGAGCACACTGAGAAAACATTTTTTTGTAAATAAATAAAACGGTTTTATCCAGCGGCACAGATAGTAAATTGAGCAGTAACTATCATACGCAGAATTCTCCTTGGTCTCTGTGCCTCTGTGGCTAATTTTATCAATTCATAAAAAAAGCCCCAGATCTGGGGCTTTTTTCAGCAGAGTACGCTGCGCCTCAGGCGGTTTGCACGCTGATCGTGCGGCGGTTCTTCGGGCCGCGGATTTCAAATACCACATTGCCTTCTGCTTTCGCGAACAGGGTGTGGTCGCGTCCCATGCCGACATTGTTGCCGGCGTGGAACTGGGTGCCGCGCTGGCGCACCAGGATGTTACCCGCGAGCACAGACTCGCCGCCGAATTTTTTTACACCCAGTCGCTTGGATTGCGACTCGCGACCGTTGCGGGTACTGCCCGCGGCTTTCTTATGTGCCATTGTAAAGTGCTCCTGAGCGCTTAACCAGCTGATTTAGCCGGTGATTAGCCGGCTATAGCGGTGATTTCAATTTCAGTATAGTACTGGCGGTGGCCGGTACGTTTCTGATGATGTTTGCGACGGCGAAACTTCATGATTTCGACCTTGTCGGCACGGCCATGTGACCTGATCAACGCAGTGACCTTGCCACCAGCAACCAGCGGTGTACCGATCTTGATCTTGTCGCCATCGGCGATCATCAATATTTTGTCGAGCTCTATGGAAGCCCCTTCTTCGGCATCCAGCTTTTCGACACGGCACACCAGGCCCTGCGTTACTTTGTACTGTTTACCACCTGTACTCAAAACCGCGTACATGGCGTTCTCCAAATCGTGTAATGAAAGGGCGCAGATTCTACTGTTTACCGGCTCTGCTGGCAAGCGGGATTTGACCTCATTTCGCTTATTCTGTGCGTTTTTACCGATCTGGCTTGACCTGCTGACCAGTGGTAAATAGGATGCGCAATCTTAATCAGGTGGAAACCCGGTGCCGACAAGCAAATATACCCTGGATTATATCAAGCAACTCACAGCAGGCGATATGCGGGCGGTGGATGCGGTGATCCACCAGCGCCTGGCCTCGGATGTGGTGCTGATCAACCAGCTCGGCAATTATATCGTGGAATCCGGCGGCAAGCGCCTGCGCCCCTTGCTCGCCCTGCTCGCGGCGCGCGCCTACGGCTATCAGGGTGAGCAGCACCATCTGCTGGCGGCGATCATCGAGTTCATCCACACCGCCACCCTGCTGCACGACGATGTCGTCGATGAATCCGATCTGCGCCGTGGTCACGAGACCGCGAATGCGCTGTTCGGCAATGCCGCCAGCGTGCTGGTCGGCGATTTTCTGTATTCGCGCGCCTTCGAAATGATGGTCGAGGCCAATAATATGCGGGTGATGGAAATACTCGCCAATACCACCAATGTGATCGCCGAAGGCGAGGTCATGCAGCTGATGAATGTGCACGATGCCGATACCAGCGAGGCCCGCTATATGGAAGTGATCCATTGCAAGACCGCCAAGCTGTTCGAGGCCGCGACCCGCCTGGGAGCGGTGCTCTGTGGCCGGAGCGCGGAAGAAGAAGACGCCATGGCTGCCTATGGCCGACACCTGGGCACGGCGTTTCAGCTCATCGATGATGTGCTCGACTACAGCTCGGACAGCGCGGCCATGGGCAAGAATGTCGGCGATGATCTCGCCGAAGGCAAGCCCACCCTGCCCCTGATCTACGCCATGACCCAGGGCACTGGCGAACAGTCGGCGCTGATCAGGCGCGCGATCGAGAACGGCGGCTATGACCTGCTCGAGCAGGTGCAGGAGATCATCCAGGGCACCGGCGCGCTGGCCTATAGCGAAGCGGTCGCCAAACAGGAAGCGCGGCTGGCGCGTGCCCAGCTTGAGCATTTACCCGCGTCTGACTACCGCGAAGCGCTGCTCGCGCTGGCTGATTTTTCGGTCGAGCGCTGTAGCTGAAAAAAACCACCAGAAACTGGCACAATCTTTGTCAGCGCAGCCCCAGAAAGCAAACAAGCTGGTAGAATACGCCGCTTCGGAGTGTAGCTCAGCCTGGTAGAGCACTACGTTCGGGACGTAGGGGTCGGAGGTTCGAGTCCTCTCACTCCGACCAGTCGGTCAATTCAAGCGATGCGAGTTAAAATCTGTGGCTAAAGGCACCCTGTATATCATTTCCGCGCCATCGGGTGCCGGCAAGACTACGCTGGTACAGGCTTTACTGACAGCATTGAATGACGTGGTGGTATCGGTATCGCACACTACGCGTGCGATGCGCAAAGGTGAGGTCGATGGCGTAAACTATCATTTCGTCAGCCAGGCCGTGTTCGAGTCGATGATCGCTGCGGGCGAGTTTCTGGAACACGCCCGGGTATTCGATCATTACTACGGCACTTCGCGCCAGCATATCCAGGAACAGCTGGCACTGGGCAAGGACGTGATCCTCGAGATCGACTGGCAGGGTGCGCGCCAGATCCGCGAGTTGATGGCGGGGTGCCGGTCGATATTTGTTCTGCCACCATCCATCCAGGCATTGCGCCTGCGCCTGGACAAGCGTGGCCAGGACGATGCTGCGATCATCGAACGCCGCATGCAGGAAGCAGTGAGAGAAATGTCGCATTACAACGAATTCGATTATATAGTAATTAATGACGATTTCGAGCGTGCCCGCGAACAGCTGGCCGCCATATTTATCAGCCATCGAACGCTGAGAGAATATCAGCAGGAAAAAAACGCGGACTTGCTGGCCGCCCTGTTAATGAATAAATAAGTGGAGTGACCGTATGGCACGTTTAACCGTAGAAGATTGTCTGGATAATGTAGAAAACCGTTTTGAACTGGTGTTGCTGGCCGCACGTCGTGCACGTCAGCTTGCCATGGGTGCCGATGCCCAGGTCGCCCTGGACAATGACAAGCCCACCGTACTCGCCCTGCGCGAAATCGCTGAAGGCATCATCACCAAAGAAATGATGGACGCGGAAGAAGTCGTGGTTCCTCAGGATGACATGGAAATGTTTATCGAAGGGGACCTGCAGGCGGGTTTCTGATCACGGATGAATCTCAGTCAGGCACGGGCAGTGGATGTTCGGTGCATCAGCGCCGACCATGGCCTGCTGCTGTTTGCCGGGGCTCATTCTCAATCTTGTTACCAGCTGCGTCATGAGCGATTCAGTACGCAGTGATCCGGCTGCCGAAGACAAGGCGGGCGAACGCTTTTTAATTTCGGATTTATGCGATCTGGTCGGCACCTATATGGAGCACGACCAGGTCAAAGATGTTTACCGCGCCTATCTTTTTGGCGCCCAGGCGCACGAAGGCCAGCTACGTGCCTCAGGCGAACCCTATATCTACCATCCGATTGCAGTCGCGCGCATTCTTGCGCAGATGCACATGGACGTTAAAAGCATCGTTGCTTCCATCCTGCACGATGTACTCGAAGACACACCCGCAACCCGTAAGCTGATCTCGCGCGAATTTGGTGAAGATGTTGCACATCTTGTCGATGGTGTCAGCAAGCTCACGCATATCAAATTCAAAAACAAATTCGAACAGCAGGCCGAGAACATCCAGAAAGTGTTGCTCGCGATGGCGCAGGATATCCGTGTCATGTTGATCAAGCTGGCCGACCGCCTGCACAATATGCGCACACTCGACAGTCTCTCAGCAGACAAGCGCAGACGTATCGCGCAGGAAACCTTCGATATTTATATACCCATCGCCAACCGTCTCGGCATCTATACCATGCGCCACGAACTCGAAGACCTTTCGTTTCGCGCCATGTACCCGATGCGCTATCGTGTGCTCGAAAACGCGGTCAACAAGGCCAGCGGCCATCGTAAGGAAGTCATCAACAAAATTGACGCCGGCCTGGTAGCAAGACTGGAAGAGCTGGGCATCAAAGCCGAAGTTCGTTCACGCAAAAAGAATTTGTATAGTCTGTATAACAAGATGCGGCAAAAACATTTATCGTTCGATAAGGTGTTTGATGTTTACGCGCTGCGCGTGATTGTCGAAACCGTCGATGAGTGTTATCGCGTGCTCGGTATTGCGCACAATTTGTTCAAACCGATCCCGGGCAGGTTCAAGGACTATATTGCAATTCCGAAAAGCAACGGTTATCAGGCCCTGCACACGGCGATGTACGGTCCGCATGGTATCCCGATGGAAGTGCAGATCCGAAGTAAAGATATGGACAAGTTTGCTGAAAGCGGTATTGCTGCGCACTGGTTGTACAAGTCGCCCGATGAAACCGGCCTGATTGGTGCACACGCGCGAGCGCGCGACTGGCTGACCGGGATCCTGGAAATGCAGCAGACCGCGGGCGATTCGCTCGAGTTTCTGGAAAACGTCAAGGTTGATCTGTTTCACGACGAAGTTTATGTTTACACGCCCGAAGGTGATATCGTCAAACTACCACGCAATGCGACGCCGGTGGATTTCGCCTATTACGTGCACACCGATATTGGTAATAGCTGTGTCGCGGCAAAGCTCGACCATAGCTTTGCGCCTCTAAATACACCTTTATATAGCGGTCAGACGGTAGAAATTATTACTGCGCCAACCGCGCGCCCTAATCCCGCCTGGTTAAACTATGTAGTCACTGCAAAGGCGCGCAGTAATATACGCGCCTATCTGAAAAACATGCAGGCCGATGAGGCGGTGTCACAGGGGCGACGCCTGCTCGAGCGCTGCCTAAAAGGACTGGGCCTGCGTCTCGACGATGTCGCGCAAAGCGCGATCGAAGAAGCCCTGGGGGAATACGGTTTTAGTAATCTGGATGAACTGCTGGAGGATGTCGGCATGGGAAACCGGCCACCAAGCCTGGTGGTGCGGCGACTGGTGCCGGAGCGCATTCCCTACGGTGATTCCGAAGAAACCCGGGAAATGAAAACCCAGGCACCGTTGGCGATCCACGGTACCGAGGGTATGGTGGTGTCTTATGGCAAGTGCTGTCACCCGATCCCGGGCGACCAGGTGGTCGGCATGCTCAGCAAGGGCCGTGGCATCGTGGTACACCGTGAAGGTTGTCGCAATCTTGATCAGGTGCGCACCCAGGCTGATAAATATATAGACGTGCAGTGGTCGAGTAACGCCAGCGGTGTGTTTACCTGTGAAGTCAGGCTGGATGTCAGCAATAAACCCGGCGTACTCGCGCGGACTGCAACCATTCTTTCGGAAGAAGGCGCCAATATTCAGAACGTCGAACTCGAAGATCGTGATGGCATAAACATGAGCATCATGTATCTGATCGATGTCAAAGACCGCGTGCATCTTGCCAGCATCATGCGGCGCCTGCGCAAGGCCCCCAATGTGCTACGCATCAGCCGCGCATGATTTGTTTTATTTAAACAATAGCAGAGAAATCTCCGGGAATAATCATGACTAAAATTATTATAGAGACCGAACATGCGCCGCAGGCCATAGGCACTTACTCGCAGGCGGTGAAGTGCGGTAATACGGTGTATCTGTCTGGACAAATTCCGCTGGTGCCGGAAACCATGGCGCTGGTGGAGGGCGATATCTCGGTCCAGATTCGTCGTGTATTCGACAATCTGCAGGCGGTGGCAAAAGCCGCTGGCGGCAGTTTGCAGGATATCGTCAAGCTCAACGTGTTTCTCGTTGATCTGGCGAATTTTCCAGTGGTGAATGAAATCATGGCAGACTATTTCACCCGGCCTTACCCGGCGCGCGCTGCTGTCGGTGTCGCGGCATTGCCCAAAGACGCACAGGTCGAGATGGATGCCATTATGGTGCTGAGCTGAATTCATTTGCCGTAAAAAAGCTTTTGTTTAAAAACTACAAGCTACAAACGGAACCACAGAGACACAGAGAACACAGAGAAAGAATATTATTTTTAAAACAAAGTGTGAGTTTTTCTCCGTGTTCTCTGTGTCTCTGTGGTTCCGAATTTGTGTTTTTCCGGTTGGCAGAGCTTTGTAAAATATGAATAAAGATCAGGACGATTCTTTTGAGTATCGCAGCGTTACTACGCTGAAAGGCGTGGGCCCTGCAGTGGCCGAGAAGCTGGCGAAGCTCGATATACATACAATACAGGACGTATTGTTTCATCTGCCGTTGCGCTATGAAAATCGCACCCGCATCGTGCCCATCGGTTCCCTGCAGCCTGGTCAGCAGGCGGTGATCGAAGGCGTGATCGAACACAGCGAAGTTAAATATGGAGGCCGTCGTGTGCGCGGTCGCAGTGGTCGCAGTCTGTTGTGTTATCTCAGCGATGGTAGCGGCGGCGTACTGTTGCGTTTTTTTCATTTCAATGCCAGTCAGCAGGCGAATCTTGCTGAAGGCGTACGCCTGCGTTGTTTTGGCGAGGTGCGTGCAGGTGCGCGCCAGCTGGAAATATCGCACCCGGAATATCGTCGCATGTTTGACAACAGTGCAACCGAGGTCGATGACAGGCTGACGCCGGTGTATCCCAAAACCGAAGGCGTGCACCAGACCCTGATGCGCAGTATGGCTGCAGAAGTGATCAAGCAGCTCGAAGCTGGCAATGTTAAGGACTGGCTGCCCGAGTCAATTCGCAAACAATATGCTTTTCCTGATTTGCAAACTGCGATCAGTACCGTGCACCAGCCCGACCCCGGCGTGTCCTTGCAGGCTATCGAAGCCTGTCAGCATCCGGCGCAACGCAGACTGGTGTTCGAAGAACTGCTCGCACACCAGTTGAGTCTGGCGCAATTGCGTAAACGCATACAGTCACGTAAGGCGCAGCGCTTATTGCTGGGACGAGACGATTACAGTGCATTTGTTGCGCAACTTGGATTTGACCTCACCCGTGCACAGCAAAAGGTGATTGCTGAAATTTTGCACGACCT